>Ga0265306_10001148_pt1 | contig 12942 bp, 14 predicted proteins | sample Helome_3_FD_192493 | JGI IMG/M metagenome (GOLD analysis project Ga0265306, IMG submission 192493) | Marine sediment microbial communities from subtidal zone of North Sea - Hel_20160420 (Illumina Assembly) | ecosystem: Environmental > Aquatic > Marine > Subtidal zone > Sediment ...
ACGGGTGGGAGTCCTGCAACTTGGGTCAGCGCTTCATTTTGAGTTTTTCGTTCCCACCGTTGAGAAGTAGTAATCAACGATCGCACGGACCATTTCCGTAGAGCGTGTGCCGAGTATCTTTCCATGAACCGTCAGGACGCTGACACAGATACTGCCGGCCCCGTCCGGCGATATGGCAAATGCGGTGACCCAGTCATATTTGAATCGATCCATGCGGTCGTTAATTGTACCTGTTTTGGCACCCAGATCGAAGTTTTTGAATCTCTTTTTGCGCCGTAGTTTGCGAAATGCCGTCCGAACGGTCCCATATCTGACGGCATCCTGCATAAGAATTTTTAAATCCCGTGCCGTTTGCCGATCTACGGAAGCCGTCATAACTGGTCGGGGCGCCTGATAGATGACCTTATTCGATTCGTTTCGAATCGAGTCCACCAGCCTCGGCGTCGGCATGTATCCTTTGTTGACGGCTACCGCCGCGAGCAGGGCTGCATGCAGGGGTGAAATCAGCGTATCCTTGTTAAATCCAGAGGCGATTTCGGCCAGACCGAAGTCATCCGTCGGAACCTCCACCCGACTGACAGCCACCGGCAGATCGAAGGGAATGGGGCGGTTGAAAAAGAATTTATCCGCATACCGGATCAATTTGCTTTGCCCGATATCATAAATGCCGATTTTACCGAAAACTGCATTATTCGACAGCGCAAAGGCTTTTCTGAATTTGGTTTGGGTGGTCCAGCGGTCCTTTTTCGTTTTCAATTGGGATTTGTAAAGGGTGTGCTTGCTGCCCCGGTAATAAAGGCTCTGGTCTATGCTCAAATCGGCGCCCTCAAGGGCGGCAGCGGCGGTGACGATTTTGAATAGACTGGCAGCCGGAAAATCTGCTTGAAGACACAGGTTATCTGAATGGCCGTTAGCGTCGTAGTTGACCATGGCCAGCAAACGTCCGTCATGGGGATCCATCACGACAACCGCCGACTGCTGCGTTCGGGAACGATTTAGCGTTTTGAGGATATACTTTTGAAGCTTGGTGTAAATTCCCGTACTGATAAAATACCGCCGGCCGCCTGCATGCAGAATTATAGGTTTTGAAAGTTTAGCGGAATCCTTGGCCAGACCGTTAATAGATGCTTTCAGATCTATTCTGGTTGATGGTTCTGGGCGCAGATTGCCTTGTATTTTGACCGTTGGCGGCTCCGGGCGAGACTGTCTTAAATGGTCCGACAGCCAGACGACTGAAAAAACAAGCATGACGACAACCGCGGATGTCAGACCCGCGATCATTAAAAAGGACGGCGTTTTTTTTAGAAAATGTTTACGCCGGGCGGCTTTTTTGAGGGATGCCTGATATTTTTGCCATTTAGACGAATGCGAAGGTTTATAGATCATTTCGAATTAGGTCAAATTCATGATTTTTTCGGGGCAATATAAAGATTTCGGCCGGCAGTGTCAAATAAAAAGGGGGCGCCCCCCCCACGCTTTGCAATTACTTATATGAACAGGCACTAAATCTCAATGATATATGGTCTATATGCCCGGGCGCCTTGTAATTTTTTAAATGATTGCATTTTTTGCTCTTAGATCTTATCATAGCCTCAAAAATCAGAGTCTGAAGGCTAAAAAGAAAATGTATTCCTCCGATATAAAAAGATGCGCTCGGCAGATTGTTAAAGAGTACTTGAACCAGATTCTGGCCGGTACTTACCAGGTCCCCTCCCTGGAGGAGATGAAGCATTTTCTTGAAGATAATTTTGATCATTCCTTTGATGACTACCTAACCACTCAAAAAATTAAGCGATCGCACCCGACGTGGAACAATGATCTGGTGATGGATGAACTGGAAAAGCAAAAAAGACACTACGAAAATGAACTCCGGGTAAATTTAAAAATCGCGGCTTTGCATACCATCGAGGAGATTGAAAACCTGATTATAAGCTTAAACAACGCCATCCGGGAATGGAAAGTATTATATCTATAGGGAGTGAAGGTTGAGGCCAATGACACCCTTAAGCCAGCAATCCAGAAACAGCTTTAAACGAAATACAACAATGACTATCTCCGTATTTGTGTTTTGTGGAGTCCTCTATTTGGCTGGATGTTCAACGAAAAACAGTGGCAGTTTGAAGCGCAGTAGAGATGTGGCCCAGGCCTTTGAAACCCATCATGTTTTTCAGGGTCATCGCTATTATTATCTGAATCAGGAAAACAAACCTTATGCGGTCGTTGCCATCAAAGCCAGTTACCGGATCGACAGTGTCATGTGGCTGGAGTTTGATCCGCAATCGGGTAAGCTGGAAAAAATCGTCGGCCTCGTCAAAGATTTTTCGGGGGTTTCCTCTTATACCTATGGATCATACCTCAATGACGCTCAGGGCATTGAAATCGGATACTGGTACTCCAAGCTGCGGATGATGAGCATTCAAGTTGACAACGAGACCCGGCAGGTTTCTATCAATACCGATACTCCATGGTTGCGAGATGATGACAGGGTTCACGGGCCGGGGATCGGCATTGGGATCGGTTCGGGGGGCAGCGGTATCGGAATTCAGTTCTGACGACAATTTAACGTTTCGGAATTTCTACAACCATTTATACCGCAATTTCGTATTTCGGAACATCATTATGGAAAGCAGTATCAATCCGGTGCCACGTTGCGGAATTTTTGTTCGAGTTGTTCCTTGATACAATTAAACATTGTTTCCGACAGGGGTCTTGGCTTTATATGCTCGAACAGGGAGGCAAATTGCCCGGGGTTGACCACCGGTATCCCGTCGGCAGATGTTCTTTTTACCACCCAGCCGGGCAGGGTAACGATGGCCCTGACCGCTATCGGCTCTCCGGTACCATCGGCAAGCCATTTGGACAGCCAGGCAGCTTGCTGTTCGGCCTGTTCAATTGTCTCGAAATCGGTTGCATCAGCGTAGGTTAACATCCGTCCGTCATAGGTCACAGTGGCCTCTTGGCTGCTTTTGCTGGCAGCGCCTTTTGAACGGGTCCTGGTTTCAACTGCAAAGACCCCCTTTGATCCCACAATAATATGATCGATGTTAAAGGTATCGGCGGGAAAATCATGGTACACCCGATATCCGTGGAGCATGAGCTGGTTGAGCTCCTGCCCGACAGCCAGTTCGCCTTCATAGCCCAAGCGGATGCGTTTGCGTTGGGATAACAACTGAACCAGGTTAAAGATCAGATAGGCGATTAACGCAAGGCATATGATCGTAGAAATCCAGATCGCTGTCAGCGAGGGCTGCTCTGCCTGAAAATAAGAATACGAGATAAGGGTCGAATAAATTATGAACGGCAGGATAATGACATAAACCAGATATAAATTGATTTGTTCATTTAAATTGTCCAGGCGCCTCAGCAGCGAACCACCGGGTATTCGGAGCAAATTTTGTTTAAATGACGGACGCAGAGATTTCAAACGGATACGTCTTCGGAATACATTCAGCGCAGCCAGCATAATGAAAAGGATCCCGCAAATTATAATCACCGGAAGATAGACCAAAAATTTATCCAAAATGAATCCTTTTCTGATTGAAAATTCTAAAAAAGCCGATTTGCAAGAATGAAATTCTGAAACACAGTTTCGTCATCGCGGCCGGAACAACCTGGCAGCAGACCGGTATTGTTTATAAGCGATTAATATTATTAGCTTTAATAAAATATCATGAAACTATATCAAAATCAAGTTTGAGATCGTATTTTTTCAGGTAGCGTCAGGAGCGTGGACGGCACCGGGTGCCGGAATTGACGGTGGTTATCCAATCAATGGGAACAACGGGAAATTCACAAATATGCAGGCACGCTGTCCGGTTTTGCCCGGGAAAGAATACCTGAACAAGGTCCTCCAACTAAGTCAGGAATGTCAAAAATAGGATGACAAATAGCCAGAAAGAACAGGAAATGACAAGTTCTCTAATTATTTCATCGACCAGTGTCAAATTTCCACCTTTATACCAATAAGCGGTGAGCCCTTCTGCGTCACCGGTTGTTTTCGGAATTTTTTTTAAAAGCGGTGTTAATTAATATCGGCATTTAATCGATGAACTTTAGCACTTTATGCGCCAAGGAGAGTGACTGATGGACGGCAGGGAGCGCAGAGATATACGCCCCGGATTGACTGTTGATATTGCTCTGAAAAAGGACCAGGGCACCGGAAGGCTGACCCAGGGAGTTGTCAGGGATATTTTAACAAAATCGGCCAATCATCCCCACGGCATAAAGGTTCGCTTGATCGACGGGCAGGTGGGCAGGGTTAAGAAAATCTTCAATTAGAGCCCGCTGGATACGGATTCATCAAGGGGTTATTCCTTCAGCAGACGGCGTGCGGTCCAGAAATATTTGCCCCAGTAATAAGGGTCAATCCTGGAAATTGTGACGCCTTTGGATTTGGAAGCATGAATAAACTCCGCATTGCTTAAATATATTCCCACGTGGCGTGGATAGGAAGGTGGTTTGAAAAATACCAGATCGCCGGGTTGAAGCTCGGATTTTATTACAGGCCGACCGAGCGTTGCCTGTGCTTTGGTTGTCCGGGGCAACTCCATCTCAAAAATGTTTTTGTAAACAGCTTTTACAAATCCGGAACAATCTACCCCGCTGCGACTGCTGCCGCCCAGACGGTGATGCGTCCCCTGCCATCGCTGGTATTCGAACTTCAGCTGCTTTTGTATTTCAGATGGGGCCGGATCAAGTTTGCGTTCAGGAGTGCGATTCACTTCCTGCCAACCGACGTCACTTTCTTTTTGTTGGTGAGCACAGGACACGATGATAATTAGCGCTGCGACCGCAATGATGCCCGGCCAGATTTTTAATGGACGCGTTCTGTTAGTTTTAATTTCAGAGACCAAAAAATTAAAAGATCGGTTGAAGATTAAAATGGCCCACTGCCTGCAGACTTTCGTAATTAATCTCATATAGGGTTTCAAGGATTTTTTCATAAAAAAAGACGTCCGTCATAAATTTACCGTCATAAAGCAGATCCACTAAACTATCACTCGGTATGCTGTTAAAACAATCCTGGCAGATGAAATAATCTTCAAATATGTAGATCTGGCCGCCACCGGCATAAACCTTTCTAAGCCCGGACCGGGTGACCAGATGGGCGCAACTGACCCAGGTATTGGGTGCCTGGGTGTTATTTCCGGGGCTGTCTGCCACATGGGCGCAATCACAGTTGCTCTCAACAATGGGGTTAATTAAATTATCTGCAAATTGTCTGTCCGTCATCGGCCGGCCGGAACCAATTAATTCTGCGAGATCGCCCGTGTTCAGGATGTTGTCATAACAGGTCTCACAAAAGCATTTACCCAATACGATGGTAATCAGGCCCGAGGCCAAACAGTAATTATATACCAGATCCGCTTGAGACAGATGGGGGCAGACCAGCCAGGTATATATGCCGGGATCTTTTGCGGCAGCAGATAGGGGCAGGCTCCGCAACCGGCCATCTGTGTAATTTGGTATCCCCGATACTACAGCGCCGAGATTCAACTCGGGTTTATCTAAAATAAAAAAGGATTTTGCGGTTCTATCTACTTCAGCTCCCATAAACAGCCACTCCTTTAGCTTTGCATTTTATTCCGCCTTCCATAATTGTGTTTTAATTATAGAATTGCGGTATAAATGGTTGTAGAAAAAAACGCTTGAATGACCGAACGCTTTTTAAACTACTACGATATAAGCCATCCAGTTTTAAATTGATAAAGCAAAATTCGGACCAAACAATAAAGCTTTCCAATTTTCCTTAATTTCCAAGTGATTACTGGAAATTCAAAAATGTTAAAACTGTTAGGGTGCCAATATATTGAATGTAAATGTCAAAAACCTTAACGTTGATATTCGATTGAAAACAACAATCTCCAGATCCAAATTCTATCTATCGATTGCAATTCAGCAGAATTTTATTATAAGAATAATTGACAACATTTCAGATATGCAAGATATTCAGATCAGGATACAGATTGCCGGCGAACGGGTGAATATACCAGCCGGTGGGGTGTTCAATATCGAACACGAAAGAGAAGGGGACAGCGAAGAAGTGGAATTTCAATTTAAATGGAAAGGAAAACGCTAATGTATTCCGTGATGATCCGAATCGGCGATACCCGCAAAATCAAACGGGAGGTATTTGATGATCTTGTGGAAGCGGAAGCCTATTTTAACAAGCTCTGTGAGCGTCGAACCGATTACCCCGCATCCGTGGTGCTAGCAGAAAGGATCCTGGTGAGAAAAAAGTTTCGAATCGACAAGAGCTGGCAGGGGGAGCGATTTATTACCAATGAAGATTTATGATGACGGGCGAATTTCATCTCCGGGCCGACTATTCGGATATTCTATGGCATCTTGCACATGTACGGCTATGGTCTATTCTTGCAGTTCAACGGAATTGCTGAGTATCCCGATACCTTCCAGGGTTATATTGACGGTGTCGCCGGGCATGAGATAGACGGGAGGCTTTCTTGTAAATCCCACACCGCTGGGTGTTCCGGTAAGAATCACCGTGCCGGGCAGCAGGGTTGCCCCGGTTGAAAGAAAGGCGATCAATTCGGCCACGGGAAAAATCATGTCTTCTGTGTTGGCGTCCTGCATAACCTGTCCGTTGAGCTCGCAGGTTAATCGGAGGTTTTGAGGGTTCTGCAGTTCATCAGCGGTTACCAGCTCCGGACCCAGAGGGCAAAAGGTGTCAAAACTCTTGCCACGCACCCACTGTCCGGAGCCCCGGCGTCCCTGCCAGCGCCTGGCCGAGACGTCATTGGCGGCCGTATAGCCGAGCACATAGTCCAGAGCGTTGGCCGTACTTACATCCTTGGCAGCCTGTCCAATTACAACCGCGAGTTCCGCCTCGTAATCCACTTCAGGTGGCTCCATGCATGAAGGATGCAGGAGAATGGGATCTTCCGGGTTGGCAATCGATGCCGGATTCTTCATGAACACCACCGGGAATTTGGGGGCCTCCATACCGGTCTCCTTGGCATGTTGACGATAGTTGAGACCGATACCGAAAATAGCCGGGGGCGCCACCGGTGCCAGCAGCTTTTTGACGGTACCGATTTTATCGGTTTCTGCCAGTCCAGTGATCAAATCCCCATCCAGCAGCGTTGCTTTACCGTTTTCTAAATCTTTGCCGAACCGGTACTGTCCTGCTTCATCTGTAAACCTTATAATACGCATACCATACTCTTCCTGTTTTATCCGCTATACATACCCGTATTTTGAGCCTGCGCATCGAACAATGGATTCGAGACTGTCGTCTCGATAGCAGGCCATCGCCGGAACGTCAGCGCCTTCGGGCATCCGTCGAAGTCGGCGCAGGCAATCCAGTGTGGCTTCGACAACGCTTGGTTCGAGCCCGAACTGTTCGGCCAGAGCATCAATGCTGGTTGGGCCGCAACCCGCTATCATTGTTTCCACCTGTTCAACCGTGGGCAGTTTTTTTCCTGCAAGATCTGCCATTGCAAGTTTCCTTTCATTTCTTCAAATGGTATTTGCGTGCCGGTCTCGCCGGGGTACATCGTATACACCATATTGAACGGCCTTACAAGATAAACGTTTTATCGTAATACGGGTTCAAACAAAGGTGTGCCTCAGGCGGATAAAATGCATTTTCGAGATAGCTTCTAGTAAAGTTTTAGTCTCAATCTGTCGATAGACTTAATAAGTCTAAATTACGGGGAGGGTTATTATGATCTCCCTGATATATTATGGAATAATCGCAGCCTGTGCAGTTATCAGGGATTTTCTGCGTTTTGGGATGGAATCTGGTAAGTTCCATCCAGACGATCCAACATTTCATCATACCGGCAATCGAGATCATCGATGGCATCTTTGTATTCGCGGGTGTGTATTCGGCCCGACCGAAAACGCGCATCAATCACCAGTCGTTCATTGTCATACCAGCGATTCGGGTCGAAGTTATAGGTCACCGGGCCACCTCCGCTATTGTCCGCTTGATTTAAGAACCTTAAGCTTTGCACCTATCAACTGTTCCTGCGAAAGGCGCAGCAAATTTTTAAGTTTGCTCATAAGGTAGTGTTCGTACTCGTCCATTTTCCCGTCGACGTAAACCATCCGCCACAGTATTTCAATGATTTCGATTTTTTCGTCTATTGAATAATTTTCATTGATCAGCCTGGCAAATTGCCAGAGGTCGACGCTGGCTTCCAGTTCCTTATCGGCCTCTGTTACCAGCGCATCGGCATGTTCCCGGGATAATCCATATTGTTCTTTCAATATTGAAAGAACCGTTTCCATCTCTTCGGCGGTAAATTTTTCATCTATGCGTGCCATCTCCAGAAAGAGGGCACAGGTTGCGATTCGAACGTCATGCTCCGTATTGCGACCTGAATCCGCGGCGTCGCCGGCCGCAGACTGGCTGAAAAATCGTTTTAGGCTGTCAAGCATTCGGAATTCTCCTTTTAAAGATTGTCGGCCTTAAAGGTATTGCATTGTGAAACATTGCCGGTTTTCAAACCTTGCCGGAACCAGCGAATCCGCTGGGCAGAGCTGCCGTGGGTAAATGAATCCGGTGTTACGTAGCCCCTGGATTGCTTTTGCAGGCGATCGTCACCGATGCTGCTGGCGGCGTTTAAAGCCTCTTCGATATCGCCTTGTTCAAGAATCTGGCGCGCTTTATCGGCATGGTGGGCCCAGATCCCGGCAAAACAATCCGCCTGCAGTTCCTGCATCACGGAAAGGCGATTGGCTTCCACTTTGCTCACACGACTGCGAAGACTGTGGATCTTTTTGGATATTCCCAGCAGGGTTTGTACGTGGTGGCCGATCTCATGTGCGATTACATAAGCCTGGGCAAAATCTCCCGGTGCCCGGAAGCGGTTCTTTAAATCGTTATAAAAACTCAAGTCGATATAGACTTTTTGATCCCTCGGACAATAAAATGGCCCCATGGCTGCCTGGGCATAGCCGCAGGCAGACTCTACCGCACCTGAAAACAGCACAAGGGTCGGCTCCGAATAGGTTCTATCCCACTGCCCGAAAAGCGTATGCCATGTATCCTCGGTATCGGCGAGAACCACGGAAACAAACTCAGCCAATTGCCGGTCTTCCGGGGTATCGGAAGTCGAAACCGAGTAAGAGGAGGTGCCGACACTCGGTGGTCCCTGCTGGTTTAAAAACACGGATGGGTCTACCCCAAAATACATGGCGATCAGGGCGATAACGATAACACCGATGCCGCCACCGGCCGTTTTGCGCCCGATGCGCCGTCCACGCCGATCTTCAACATTGCGGCTCCTGCGACCGCTTCTCCAGCGCATAATAAGCCTCCTATCTTTTCTGTCTGTGATTTTTAGAGCAATTATCACCGGATAAAACTTCCATTGCTACGGTATCCGGTGTTGATCTTTGCGCGTATCCACTACTTTAGGCATTGATTGAGAGGTATCACCAACCAGATCGTCAGGCGCCGATACATCGGATTCTACTTCCATGAATAAAATTATGAATGAATATAGATAGGAAGATAGTTCTTTCGCGCGGCAAAATTGAATAACTACAATAAACTTTTAAGCATTAAATTATCGAAGGCCGACTCAATTGTCAACGCCCATTTGCATGAGGGTAGTCCCTCTCACCCGGGAAGCGGCTAGTGGTTGACTTGGCCATTTCGTAACAACAATTATATTTTTGACTTAAATCATGTTTTTTCGGTTTATTCGGGTATAGATAGACAGCAGGCAGATAATCACGGGGGATGGTGTCATTATGGCCGATCCTTCATGATGGCCGCTTTAGCCGCCAATTAATGATGGACAAATCTGAAGAATCTGATGAATCAAAAACAGAAACTTAAAAAAAAATTGGAAGAGATCGACAAAGAGATCCGGGAAGCCGAAAAACACCTTCCGGCCCATTCGGTTAAGCCTCCGATTATGCAAGCATTATTTGAATTGGAGGATCAACGGGAGGCCATTTTAGCCCAGTTGAAAGCACTTGCGGACAAGTAATACGGCCTTGAAGTCCGGCAATCTTCAATGTTTTTCCAATGGCAACATTCGACCTTCTATGCAAGAATCTTCTTATTGAACTGGCGGAAATTTATCCGGTTGCGAGCATGCGGGCCCTGGAACTTGAAATAAGATCCGACCGCCACCAAAGCATCATCTGTTGCATTTCGCAAATGCAAATTGCAAATTGCGAAAACCCGCCCCCTATGTCGTTTGTGCCGAAATTGCCGGATTTAATCCTAATCGCTTGACTTTAATGCGCATATAGAATCTTTCTAAAATCGGGTTTTTTTGGAATGCTCTTTGCACACTAAGTTAGCAACTTTTACTCGTCACCCAATCTAAGACAAAATTAAAAACCATGCGACGGCCTTATGCCTCCAACGGTTATACTTTAAACGAGAGTTTGCGGTGACAGTTAAGTGATTTCTCGAATGCACGTGCATCTCCAGCAAAACGGCATATCGGGGATCACAATCAGGTAGCGTAACCGAGCGGTAACGGGTTAAATTTTCAACCTAACTTCCTTTCAGGGGGAGGTTCTCAGGAACCTCCCCTTTTTCATCCCGGCCAAGTTTGCTGCGGGATAATTTTTCAAACCGTTTTTTTTGTTTGTCCCTGAAATTTTCAAGTTCTTGCAGCAAGGGTAGGTTGGTCCCTGATGATTCTGATATTCTTTGCAGGCGATTGGCCAACTCGTTTATAAATATTTGGCCCTTTTTTATATACGCCTCTTTTGCACCTCCAATTTCCATTCGCAGACACATATCATAAAGTCCATAATAGGCGTCGTTGAAGCTTAAGAGTTCTTTGGCGCACGCCGGGCCGTAAGTTTTGCGCAGAACTTTCCATAGCGAAAGCTCCGGATTATAGGCGGAGGTGTTCCATTCATAATCGGCAACCGTCGCGTATTTGACCTTGTAGACCTCTTTGTAAGCATTGCCATTTGTGTAGATGCGTCGACTATCACTGAATTTTTGAAAATTTTCCGGGCGATAGGTATCAAAGGGTTCAAAGAGGTTGCACATCCTCACTTTACCCGGGTAGTAGGTGGTATATCCCCCGTAACGCCTTGTTTCGAGATTTCTGGCATACAGGGTGTTATCCCAAATCATCGGCCATCGACCGATAAGCGTTCGGTAGCGATAGAGGTCGGCCAGATCGATGGACAAAGATCTTATGGTCGGTCCTGTCCATATAATCGCAATATCCGGGGGAATCTGAAATGTCAACTCTTTAAAATATAACTCAGCTTTTCCTTCGCTGCGATCAATATGTTCATTTGCATACCAAGGCGGGCAGAATTCCAATTGTGTTCCCGGATAATCCAAGTCCAGCCATTGCTTCAGGTTATTGATGATATAAGCCTGAGCATTTTGAAGATTAACGAAACGTCCTTTATCGCCCGCCGTATACAGCGAATAATTTTGTCGATTTTTACCGGTATGCGGCACAAAATCATCGGCCAGTAGCATAACGGTATCTGCGCCGGCCTCCAAACCGATTTTTAAGAAATCTTTTAGCAATCTGAAGCTTTCCGGACTGCTGTGGGTCCATGTGTGTCTTAGTTGATGACTGAGGCTTTCGGCTGCTGCTTCAAAGGGAAAATGAGAATAAGGGTTAACCATAACAGCAAGGCTCATCACACCGCTTATTTTACATATATTTCCGGCTTCGCTTACACCCTCTCGATATAAGGCATCCGGCTGATGCCAATTTTTATTCTTCGGTCTATAGGAGACATACATTTTGTTCAATTTGTAAAGACTCATCTGATTTATATTATTGAGATCACTCTGGAGTTCTTGGGTGTTTTGCCATTTTCTGAATGCAAAAGCACGGCCCAAAAAATCTGGATAGTCGATAACGGTTGCACTATGATAGACACATTTATCGTTATCTAAGAGTTGAATCGTTGTTGTGGCGGCATAGTAGTTACCAATGGGTGTTTCGCCCCTTAAAAATACAATATGACTGTTGCCGGTCTGCTCAGCCTGAATGATATATCCCTGTTGTTTGCCACGAATAAATTGCATAGGAAGATCGGGCTGGACCTGGTCATAAATCTTGTTGCGGCCGATACTAAAGACTAGCTTGGCCTTTAAAATCTCCTTGACGGAATAATCGTTATCCACCACCAGGGCTTCTAACGCCTTTTTATTTTGGGTGGCCGTGACTTTACGCAAAACGTCGTTGATTTTTTTCTGAATTATTTTTGCAGCTGTTCGTTCTGCGGGTGCGGGGTTTTCAGGAAGCACAATCATCGGAGGATGTGAACCTGGAGTTTCGGCATCAAAATAGACTACCTCGCTCAAGGCCCGGATGTTTTTGGGTGTCGGAATGATTTTTTCTCCCAGATCGAGTTGCCTTTCAAAATATGGCTTAATGCGCTCCAGGGCAGTAAAATTCCATTTCGAGTAGCGATAGTCGATATCATCAATCCACATGGTTCCCATGCCTTTTAAGCCGAGAAACAGCCGCACATAGCGAGTCCTGTCAGGGATGTCTCCTTCTGAAAAGGGATAGTTATAAGATCTTCCTCTTACCTCGCCCCAGGGAAGATATTCGATTGTCCAGTAATTGGAAAAAGAGTAGCCTTTGTCTGAGTTGTCAATGAATGCCTTACTCACCGGATTCAGGTAATCTGGTTCAATCGGCTGCTTATCTTCATCAAAATACAATGTTTTGACAGTCACTGCATCATACAGTTTTACTCCCAGGCGGTGTTTATTGCTTGCTATGTTTTTTAATTGAATATGATAGGTAAAGTAGTAGTTTCCGGGAATCACGCGGATATAATCGCTTATAAGCCCCTCGGCTTCATCCAATTCATCAGCGGTTGCTCTTACAATTTTTACGGCGTGCTCGCCGCTGTTCACCTCTTGTAACGCATCGAGGCCATTATTTTGAAGGACCCACTTAACCTTGCGGCCAACCCTTTCCCATCCTTTAAGTTTAAAGTTATTACCTTCAT
>Ga0265306_10001150_pt1 | contig 12930 bp, 10 predicted proteins | sample Helome_3_FD_192493 | JGI IMG/M metagenome (GOLD analysis project Ga0265306, IMG submission 192493) | Marine sediment microbial communities from subtidal zone of North Sea - Hel_20160420 (Illumina Assembly) | ecosystem: Environmental > Aquatic > Marine > Subtidal zone > Sediment ...
TTATTGGATAAAAATTTGATCAGACCCTCTGTGAATCGGGCATACTACGCAATGTTCTATGCGGTGCTGGCGCTTCTTGCGCAGGGAAAGAAAGAAACTTCGAAACATAGCGGTGCAATTTCACTTTTTGACAGGGATTTTGTCAAACAGGGTATTTTTAAAAAGGAATATTCCCGATGGCTGCACGATGCTTTCGATTTAAGGCAACGCTCCGATTATGCTGCAGAATATCACGCTTCGCCGGAAAGATGCCGAAAGCACATTGGATAACGCCGAGACATTTGTGGCTAAAGTTAAAGACGTGCTGTCAAGGGCAATGTAGCTTCCGTTTGCAAAGTCTCTGCTTAAAGTGATCAATCCCATAACACAATCAAGTAACAAAAAAGCCGCAATTCATTAGAATTGCGGCTAATTATATCCAAATGGTGCCGAAGGCCGGACTTGTCATTTAGGCAAAAATTTCAATAAGTTATTGATTTAGAAGTGAGTTTATGTGAGTTTAAACGAGTTTTTGAACGTTCCTGGCCGCATAATCGCATATCAATCGCATATTTTCACCGGAAGCAGTTTATTCAAATCCATCAAAATTCATTGACTTTTAAATAAAAATGTAGTTTTGTCAAAACGTCTGCATATATTTATAAATGAAAACGTTTTGACATGAAAGCTGCTTCAAACACTACCGAAAATACCATTCTGCAAATGGCTCGCAAAACGGGTGTGGTTCGTGCCCTTGAAATCAGAGAGGCTGGTCTACATCCAGAATATTTGCGAAAACTCTGCAAAAGCGGGAAGCTAATTCGTACCGGTCGCGGACTATATGTTCTTGCCGACGGAGATTTCACGGAACACCACAGTCTTGCTGAAGCCTGCAAACGGGTACCGCACGGTATTATTTGCCTCCTTAGTGCCCTGAGTTACCATGAAATCGGCACCCAAAATCCTCATGAGGTTTGGATGGCCATTGATCGGGCCATGCGAAAACCCAAAGTCGATTACCCATCAATCCGCGTTTTCCGGTTCTCCGGTCCATCTCTTAAAGAGGGTATAGAAGAAATAAAGATCGAAGGCGTATCAGTTCGAGTCTACAATCCGGCTAAAACCGTAGCAGATTGTTTTAAGTACCGCAACAAGGTGGGCATTGATGTAGCCATTGAAGCCCTAAAAGAGTGCTGGCGATCCCGGCGGTGCACAATTGATGAACTTGTTCACCATGCAAAGATATGCCGGGTACGAAATATCATGCAGCCCTATATGGAGGCTATCGTCGCATGAGCCCTTCGAAAACCAAGAATTATGCGGCATCCGTTCGCCAACGCTTGCTCAATCATGCCCGGTCAAGCAGTCAGGATTTTATTTTTGTTCTTCGAACATTTGCTATGGAGCGCTTGCTCTATCGCTTAAGCCGTTCTCCATATCTTGACAACTTCGTTTTAAAAGGAGCGATGCTATTCAGGCTTTGGACTGGTGATTTCTACCGCCCGACTCGTGATATTGATGTTCTTGCCTTTAAATCAGAAACGATTGATTCCCTGGAAGCTGTTTTTCAAGAGATCTCCCGACTTTCATTTCCTGAAGATGGGCTGACTTATTTACCAGACACTGTGAAAGTTCACGAGATTCGTGAAGAACAACAATACGGCGGTCTTCGCGTAACATTGACAGCCATGCTTGGAGCAGCGAAGATTCATTTACAAGTGGATTGCGGATTCGGCGACGCCATCACACCCGATCCAGTCGTCATAGATTTTCCGACGTTACTCGACCTTCCGGCACCCCAGCTTCTAACATATCCCAAAGAAACGGTGGTTGCGGAGAAGTTTGAAGCCATTGTGCGTCTTGGTATGGCCAACAGTCGGATGAAGGATTTTTACGACCTTTGGGTTCTGGCGTGCGATTTTTCATTTTCCGGTCAAATTATTGCCTCGGCCATCCAAAACACCTTTACCCGCAGGAGGACACCCCTTCCGACAGGAACTCCGGAGGCCTTCCAGGCATCGTTTATCCAAAATCCATTAAAGCAGACCCAATGGCAAGCATTTGTAACAAAGACCAGCTTTGTCAAAGTAGAGAAGGATTTTGGAAAGACTATTAATTTGGTGAGATCATTTCTTTTACCGCCGATTGACTCTGTCGTAAAAACGAAATCATTCGAAATGACATGGTTTGCCGGCGGCCCTTGGTTGGATAAAAAATCACCGCAAAACACGTAGTGGACTAATTTGTCATTGCATATACGCCGATTAATCCAGAGATTTAAATGTGTGAGAGTATGTCTTGAAGCATCAGGATCTAATAAATGAACAAATTCAGACTTTAGAAAGTGAATTGTCTACTTTAGATGCTAAAAGGAAAGTACTCCAAAACAGAATCAGCCAGCTTAAGGGTTCGAAGCAATCAATCGCCGATGAACAGCTTCCGTTTGGCCGGTCATCTAAATCCAACCTATCCAATGATTCAACCCAGGAACAAAAAATTACTCTCTTTCGATCCTTGTTCCGAGGCAGGGAAGATGTGTAAGCTGAAGGAAAAGCTTAATGGCTTGCAGGGGTGATTTCTTTTATCCTTAAAATTACAACAGGGCAGGGTGGTTATCCCTAAAAACCATGAAATTTTGCATTTCGAATCGTTGAAAAAAATTGAAGGAAAGGGGTTCTAACTCCTGTGGACAAGTAGCCAACGTGTGGCCAACAAAAATGGGCCACAAAAAATTTGTAGCCCATTGAAATTATTATTAAAAAATGGTGCCGAAGGCCGGAATTGCAAATTTATAAATGAATTCAAATAGTTAATAAAATCAAAGCTAGTTTAAGCGACATTAAGCTAGTTTTTGTACAGTCCTGGCTGCATATTCGCATATCAATAGCACATATTTATTCATTTTGGTTCAAGCAAGAAGAAAAACAGGGACGTCCTCGCTATTCGGATATTTACATGCTGTATTTGAAGTGATATTAAAATGCTATGCCATGTTATGCACGCATCAATGCATCAACGGCAAGTAGAGCAGTGGGATTGGGTAGTAAGTTGCCAGAGATTGGAACGATTTAAAAACAAATACTGGATAGCTAATTACTTGTATTACTGTCGCATGATAAAAGTTTACAAATATCTAAATAGCACGGATGTCCCTTTTCACCCCCTTTTTACCCCGAGGCAACTATTTGCGTGATGGGCGTCCCTGGAGCACGGCAAATGCCAAACAACCCTTTGCTCCGCTATGGCTATTGCTGCAATAAAATGACCGGATTTATGTCTATTAAATATTCAACATACACATATTCTAATCCGTTTCTTAGGTTTTTTAAAAAATTCTTTCGGCTTACACCAAGCGTATTGTTTCTACTTTTTGTCACCGCACCCTGGGGTTTTAGTTCAACCTTTTACGTTGACCCGCTTAACGGCGATATCACCAATGATGGCAGCTTCAACCATCCCTGGAGCACCCTGAGAGCGGTATTTGATAATAATAAAATCGAATCGCGCAAGCCGGCCACTTATCCTTATAAAAAGGGTGATCCCTTGATTTCGAAAAACCCCGGTGCACCGGTCAAAGCTGGCGACACAATTGTCCTTCGAAACGGCTTTCACGGTACCATTTTCGCAGCTGAATATTATAACGCGGATTATATTACTATCACGGCCCAGCAAGGGCACATTCCCTTTCTGGGAACGGTCGAGCTTCGCTCCGGGTGTAAATGGATCCTTAGTGGGCTTTCCATTAGCCCAAGCCATGCTGAAACCTATGAGCCAAAAACTCTGGCCAGCTTTTCCTCTCACGGATGGACCGGACCGAGTTATGATTGCATCATTGAAAACTGCACGCTCTTTTCTATCTGGGATACCACCCCATGGACTCTGGAGGACTGGAACAATCTGGCGTGCAACGGTATCAGCCTGCCAGGGGATCAAATGACCTGCCGGAACAACCATTTAAAGAACATCGATTTCGGCATTGTCGTCTCCGGTGATTTTTGCCTGGTCGAAAATAACGTTGTTGAAAACTTTGCCGGAGACGGCATGCGTGGTCTCGGCGATTACGGCGTGTTTCAATACAACACGGTGAAAAATTGTTATGATGTCAACGGCAATCACGATGATGGTTTCCAGTCATGGTCCCGCGGAGACGACGGTCAGGTAGGCACCGGCACGGTCAAGGGGATCATTTTGCGGGGCAACACCATTATCAATTATGAAGATCCTTCCCAGCCCTTTAGAGGCACCCTGCAGGGAATCGGTTGCTTTGACGGCATGTTTGAAGACTGGGTCATAGAAAACAATGCGGTCTATGTTGATCACTGGCATGGCATCACACTGTCCGGGGCTGTAAATTGCAGAATCGTCAACAACACGGTAATTGATATCAATACGGATAGACCCGGTCCATCTTGGATACGGATCAGCGACCATAAAAATGGTTCCCCCAGTAGCGGCTGTTTGATTCGAAATAACATCACGACCTCGATTTCCCATGATACGGGCGTAATGGTCGATCACAACCTTATCATCGAGTGGGCGGATTATCCAAATATTTTCAGAGATTTTGTTGACATGGATTTTCATTTAAAGTCAGGCAGTGAGGCAATCGATATCGGAAGCACAGATTTGTGTCCGGGTGTGGATAAAGACGGCATCACTCGACCAAGGGGTTGCTGTTGTGATGTCGGTGCCTATGAGTTTTTCTTTGCTGGAGTGATTCCGATGCTTAAGTTGCTTTTAGAGTAGGGTATCGATTAGAAAGTCTGAACCACAAATAGAAGGGAAGGGGACATCCGTGCTATTTAGATATTTGAAATTTTACTGAACGCCCTGATATGCTGGCATCCATATTTCTTAAACAAAAAAGGCGTAACCAAACGGTTACGCCCTTTGACATTGCGGGTGCCGAAGGCCGGAATTGAAAAATTAATAATGATATCAAATAGTTAATAAAAATCAAAGCTAGTTTAAGCGACATTAAGCTAGTTTTTGTGCAGTCCTGGCTGCATATTCGCATATCAATTGCATATAAATCCACAATTTCTTGTAACGCTTTTTCTACCCTTAAAATGCTATCCCTAAGTTCAAAAATCGACCATTTGTTTTAGCACTTTTTCTGGGATATCAAAAACCTGCTATGGACCGATCCTCGACAGCCAACACCAGAATAGAGAACAATCTTGCGAAATTTCTAAATCGAACGGGCATCCCTTTTTTATTTGACGATGGACCGTTTCGAATTAAATTAAGCATATAATAAAGCTCTTCCTGTCTCCTTCTTACCGAGGATGCTTTTTGCTTGACAGCGATTAAACGATTCTTAATATGAGTTACACGTGCCATATGTTTGTTAAGAGGAGGTAAGCATGAAAAAACGACTAATTGTGATCACAACTTATGTCCTTTTATTGACCATGTATCTGATACCTGGGGCTATTGCTGAAGAGAATAAAGGAACCCCGAAGCCCCAAACAGCGCTCAAAGAATATTTCTCTGACGATTTTGACGGTGAAGATCTTAAGAAAGAGTGGGAAGTCATTAATCCGAATGATGAACAGATAATTGTTGAAGACGGAAGTCTGCTAATGTTGAGCACCAAGCCGGGCTCTATTAAAGGTGAAAATATCGAGAATCTGCTTCGGCTGTCTAAGCCCCTGCCCAAGGGTGACTGGACAATCACCGCAAAATTTACCATTGAATACCAGACCTGGAGAGAGCACCTGAGACTGGGGCTTTATGACGACAAGGATAACTGGATCATTGCAGAAAATTATATAGCTGGCAATTATGACAGGATTGCTTGCAGGACCCGGAAATCCGCAAAAGGACAAGAGAGTAGTTTCGAAGAGAACCTAGCTCATATCAAAACCAATCATGACCGTAAATTTCTTGAGAGCCATTCCAAACCTCAATACCTCAGGCTACGCAAACAGGGGCGGAACTATGTCGTTTCTGGAAAGTTTGATGATCAGGAGAACTGGCTGGAGTTGCAGAAGCTTACTGCTTTGCGTGCCAAAGGAAATCTGATTATCGGGTTTTCCCTGTACGATAAAGTAGCTGGAGAATCCTTTGTGATGATTGACTGGATAAAGATAGAGGTTCCGAAATCGTGGTCAAAGATGAAGGTTCCGAAAAAGAGTTCCGATAATTAATTCTGGCTCGCTCTGATAGCCTGAAGTCTTCAAGAGGGAATAGATACATCCGTCATTCCGGACTTATCTCTGACAATAGAAGAAGTCAAGGACTGCTAAGCCTTGTCAATATCCTGTTCCCCTCATCGGCAATATTGTTATACTCTGATGATAATTGTGCAATGCTTTTTAAAGATTCATCATATGCTGCAGCATCATTTTTTTTCGCAGATGAGACCAAATCTTTATATGCCACGATTATCCCATCCTGCAGACCGCGTATCTTTCTTGCAATGTCAAATGCTTTAAGAAAATCTGCCTCGCTCCGTCTTCTGCTGAGGTCCCGGAATGGAGGGATGGATGTGGTTGAAAGTTTCTGAGCTTTCTTGATACCTGTCTCTGCCGCAGAATAATTTTTATCGTCGAGAGTTTCTATGACCTTATTCAACTGGTTTATTACGGAATTCTGAACGTCGATGATCGCCATGATATCATTGTACACCGGCTCCACCTCGAAGAAGGACTTAAGCGCAACTCCGAGCTGTTTCTGGGTATCAACAACGACTGCATGCCCATTCGTTGCCTTCGCAATATTTTTAAACTCCAGGCGATCCTCAGGGTCAATATTCATACCGATAAAGCGGAAATCAGGTCTGATCTTCCTGTTCTCCAGCATTTTCCTGATCATGTCTGATGACTTACGGCGAAAACAGGGGTCAATACCGCTGGTCAGGATAAGCACCCTTTTACTTACGCCCTCAAAACGTTTCGGATCATTGAAATTATCTACAGCCGCGGATACAGCCTCGAAGAGAGTTGTCTTTCCCCCGATACGTACATTCTTCATAGAAGCGAGCAACCTGGACGTGTTGTTAAGTCCAAAGTCGAGCACAAGCTCAGTATTGCGCTCATCATTACACGATCCTCCGAATTGCCTGAATGCAAGGTTGTCCCGGTCTGCGACCTGGAATTTCAGAATCTCCTGCAGTGCCTTCTGAGCCGCATCGATCCTCGTCGTCTGATCAAAGGGCTTGTTCATCGGCTCTGATATATCGAGAATGATCTCTATGTTCTCCTGTACCCTCTGATCAACCGTCACAGGCGACTTCTCAGAAGTCACTGCTGCCACTTTTACCGCTTCACCCAGCCCCTCTATGGTTGACGCTGTGAAATAGCCACCGCCGCCTGCCTCTGATAGGCACTGCAACTGGAGAGCAACGTCTTCTTTGATGATGTCAAAACCGACAACATGGAGGGTAAACTTCGTCTTTTCTCTCAGTTCTTTTATGATTCCGCATGGATCCTTACTGCAGGTCTCCTTCCCGTCGGTTATGAGAATAATGGTTGTCTCTTCTCCGCTCTGCTTATCGATACTCTCCACCGCCGATTCTATGGATGCGGCAATAGGCGTCTTCCCTCTGGGTTGTACAGATTTGATCTCGGAAATCAATTCCCTCTTATTGAGCGGCTGCATCTTTACCATATGCTCGATATCATTACAGTCTTTGGCTTTTCTATGGCCATAGACAATTAAGCCAGCATTAATGTCTTTATCAGAGAGATTCTGTATCAAATCGCTGAAGACAGTCTGTGCAATTTCTATCTTGGGCTTTTTCTCTATTTGCCCCCACATGGAATTAGACGCGTCAAAGATAAACTGAATGTTCCTGGCAAAGGCATCATGGGCAGATAATGCCGTTGCGGCCAGGCCTAACAGGATGATGGGTAAGGTATGTTTTTTTGTGAGCAAAGATATTCTCATTGCTGCTCCTTCCCTCTGAAAGCTGCGTCATAATTTAATTTATTGATTGTGTTGCACACCGGAATCCCGTTTTATCGTCACGTGCGTCAGGTCGCCTAAAGCCGCGATAAGCTGAACGCAAATTAGGTGGCACCGATGCCCAGCTCCCGCCGCGGACGACACGGTGCTCACTTTCTTTTTCATTATAAGGATTGCTTCTGTTGGCCCTCGTGTAAACTTTGGCATCGTACCAGTCTCGAACCCACTCCCTCACATTTCCTGCCATATTGTAAACACCGGATTTACTCTTTCCGTTCTCATAAGAACCCACCGGCGCAGTTGTCGTGTACCCATCGCTACCGTCCTTACTCTCTTTTTCACATTTAGTACCACAGAAATTGGCACGGCTTCCGTCAGGTGGCTCCCATCCCCATGGATATATCCGCCGATCCCGATCGCGGGCTGCCATTTCCCACTGGGCCTCTGTGGGCAGTTCCTTGCCGGCCCATCTGCAATAGGAATCTGCCTGCATCCAGCTCACACCTGTCACAGGGTGATTTTCTCCCGGGGGTGTCGGAAGCTGTGACAATTCGGCAGATCTATTCTGCTTCTGCAGATATTCCTTGAACTCAGCGTGAGTGACCTCGTATTTATCAATATAAAAGGTATCAATCTTTACTGGATGAGAAGGCTGTTCAGGTTCAAAATCGCGCATGGCCGCATCAGGGTCATATTTCTTCATTAATGCATGTGCACTCTCAACATCCTCCTCTGTGCTGCCCATCATGAATGTGCCTCCCTGAATGAGAACCATTTCCCGTCCTTCCCTGCCTTTAGTTTTATTCAAAAATTGGAACAGGGCCAGTCCAATCAGGAAAGTAAATAGAAGAGCAGGAATAGTCCACTTTAACCATTTTCGCAGTGGGGATTTAGCAGCCCTTTCCTCGGTCACGGGCTTCTTAACCGGTTCCGAGCCTATCTTGGAAGATACCGAGGCGATAAGCTGCTCCAATGCAGGATGGGAAAGGCCCTCGTGCCAGTCCTGGAGCTTGGCAGCTTGGATCTGACGGAACACCAGCGGTATCTGCACATCCTCGATGAGTACGGGAATAAGCACATCCCTTTTCATGCCGTCCTCTGCCTCAGCCCTCACCCATTTCGACGATACTGATGACTCTGACCAGATAACAATAACGCACCTGGCAGAGTAAAGTTCTTTTTCTATTACCCTATCGAACTGTTCCCCGGGAGCAATTCTCAGGTCCCACCACACTGACCAGCCGTGAGCCTCGAGAGCCTCCGCCAGTCTCGATGCCCACGCCCTGTCTTCACTTGCATAACTGATAAATATGTCGTTCATATATTCAACTGACAATAAAAAAGGACTTTTATTGTCACCCTCTCTGAAGCTGCTATTGACAAGTGAAAAATATCCTTTTTCAATTAAGATGTGACGTTATCCGATTACTTGACAACTAAATGATTGCACAAATTTTATTATTTGTTCAATATAAAATTATGTATGTCAATGAATATGATGGAAAGGTTGACCCTAAAACAGGAAAACTTTTGCCACCGTCAGGTCAGTTTTTATCGGCGTAATTGAAAGTTTAATATTAGGATTAACTCAAAGACCCCTCCCGTGAGGTCACCTGCTGTCTCTGGGAGGGGGCTTTTAGTTTTCATCATTCATGAGCGCATAAGAAGAGAAACGCTTAAAGCTCAAAACGAGCCCTTGAAAACAGCTTAAAGGAGGATGTCATAGTGAAAAATATATTCAATTATAAAGGCTGCCGCAAATTCCAAACCAGGAAGGGACAGCCTTTGTGGGTCTTACAAGACGTCTGTAAGGAACTAAATATCCCGCGCCACCAGCACATGAATGCTTATGAAAGGCTTCTGCCGGATGAGCGGAGCTATTTTGTAGAAAAGACGCCTGAGGGTGGACGTCGTGTATTCTTTTTGGTTAAACAATCCGGAATCTATTCACTGATCTTACAGCAAAAGGGAATCAGAGCGGCTGAGTTTAAAAAGTGGTTAACCCATGATGTTCTGCCCAATATTGAGGAGGAAAATATTCCTGTTCGGTTTTGAACCGATCAGGCTTACTTGGGATGTCCTGACCTCTTTTTGATCTGGCAAATTTAGAAGGTGAGTTGAAACTTCGATTTATAATAGATAATCCCGGTAGGAACGCCGGTTACCCGGCGTCCCCCGGACAAGACCCAGCGTGCGGGACTACCGCACTGGGCTCTCTCCTTAGGTAAAGACGCGCAGGCGCTGTTTAGGATATAGACGGTCAACTCTGTCTCTTAACGCGGCAAGGGGAGTGGCTCGCTTCGAATAGAACATTTTGACTTTGAGCATCACCTGGATTTCTAAATTTTAGGGCGAATGTCCTCTATCAAGCGTTTCCACTGTGGAGCATTTGAGTCGCCCCGCCACGAGGTCATATCAAGCGTTTGATAGCTTCGGAAGCCGTAGGGCAATTCGCATTTTGTGATCATAATCGGGAACAACTTCTTACTATCTTTCGCAACGTATGCTTCTTCCTTAACATAGTCTGATTTAACTGAAGTCTTCGACCACAGAACAACCAGCACAGCACAAGCATTGAGCTGCTTCTCGATATGTTCCGGCCAACGCTCACCGATAGGCGTATTAATATCAACAAACACGGAAAAGCCTTCTTTCTCGAGGCCGCCCCGAAATTTGTCTGCCTTTTTTGAGTTAGCGCGTGAATATGCGAGGAAAATATCAGCCATCACGTACTTTCGCTTCTTCGCCGAGAGAAACTCATTGTTATTTAATACCAGTTATCCGCTTTGGATACAATAAAAATTGTCGATTCTTAGAAATTACAGAAATACCAGATATTGAGCTTTGCCCAAAACCTAAAGAATTACCGATAAATTGAGAATACCAAAACAATCTGAAATATTGGAGTATGTCATGGATGTCGCAGGTTTTAAAGCAGTTCAGAAACCTGTGGTACGCAGATAGCAACACTTCGAGCCTGAGAACTGGAAATGCTACTATCACAATCTCTGCGAGTCTCAATTTTCGGCGTATATGTTGGAAAGTATCTTCAATTTTAGAAGAGTACTTTTTTTGCAGAAACATACATCTGTGACAGAAGCAAACTCGAATAACTTTCCCTCGGTTCTGATCATTGTAAAAGATAAATTTAAAAATAGCATAGTACACTATCGATAGAGTATAGTAGGCTCTGTCCCAACATCCTCCAGCCCTTCAGATAAGCTTGTAATATCAGCAGAAAAAATCAGCTTTAAAATTTCTAATTATTAGTCCTGCTGTCAGAGAGAGGCTGTCCACGTTGATTCTTTTTTTTACGTAGAGCCTCTTTATAGTCACGGCCGGTCTGGTAGGTAATGGTTTTGATTTACCCTTGCTCTGGACTTGGCATCCCTGAGTGAACCTGTGTACAGATTGTATCTGATTTCGGTTCTTCCGACAAGGTCTCTCAGGTCTGGAGGCTCCACCTGTCGATAGCAGTAACCACAGGATTGACGGACAACATAGGACGGATTTCTGGACATAAAAAACCCCATCACCTTTCCGACTGTATACGGTGTTTGTGTACAGTCATCGGAAATTAACAGTTAGTGATGAGGTTTCGTTAAGAAATGCTAATGATTTCAATAGTTTTGGTGCCGAAGGCCGGACTTGAACCGGCACGGCCGTAAGCCACTACCCCCTCAAGATAGCGTGTCTACCAAATTCCACCACTTCGGCACATTTGATTTTTTCGATAAACGCTTACTCGGCTGATTTGGCCGGCTGCGCTTCGCTGCTTCCGGTGGCTGGCGGTGTGGTCACGCCGGGTGCAGCCTGGGTCTCCACGGGTGCCGGGGTATCGGTTACTATCGATTGGCCGCCGGTGCGATGACTGGAAAGGTATGCCAGTCCCAGCGAGGTGACCATAAATATAATCGCCGCTGCGGTGGTGGCCTTGCTTAAAAAGGTCGAGGCACCGGTGCTGCCGAACAGCGTCTGACTGGAACCGCCACCAAAAGCGGCTCCCATGTCTGCTCCTTTACCGGTTTGGAGCAAAACGATCATAATTAGCGCAATACAAACTAAAACATGAATAATAATGAGTAATATTGACATAGCAAATTTTTCTAAAAAATTTTGATTTGGGATTTCAGATTTCAGCTTTTATAAAAGGAAAAAGTCCGATTTTAAATTCCTGAATCCCAGGATTATTTGTTATTTAAAATTAACAATTTTGCTGAAAGATTCGGCATCCAGGCTAGCGCCGCCTACCAGGGCGCCATCGATGTCCGGCATTGCCATAAGTTCCGAAACATTGGCCGGTTTGACGCTGCCGCCGTATAAAATTCTGACGGATTCGGCCAGAGTCATGCCAAAAAGGCCCTCGATCAAAGAACGGACATACTTATGCGCTTCCTGAGCCTGATCGCTGGTGGCCGTCTTGCCGGTTCCGATGGCCCAAACCGGTTCATAGGCGATGACCAGAGAACCGAGAGCTTCAACAACCTTACCTTCTAACCCGATTTTTACCTGTTTGTCAAGTACAGAAAATGTCTGACCGGCTTCGCGTTCTTCTTCGGTTTCGCCGACACAAAGAACCGGAATCAGTGCGGCGTCAATCGCCGCTTGAATTTTCTTATTGACCGTTTCATCGGTCTCTGTGAAATATTGGCGTCTCTCCGAATGACCGATGATCACGTATCGACACCCGGCCGATACCAGCATATCAGCCGAAATTTCACCGGTATAGGCGCCTTCTTTTTCCCAGTACAGATTTTGCGCGCCCAGTGCTACCCGGCTGTGAAGAACCACCTGCGACACCGGATCGAGAGCCGTAAATACCGGGGCAATCATAATATCCACATCAGCAGAATCGGCCACCAGCTCCACCAGCCGTTGGGCGGTTTCCACAGCTTCCGGGGTCGTCTTATACATTTTCCAGTTTCCGGCAATAAGGGGCGTGCGATTTCCCATTTTTTATCTCCTATTGGTCAGATTTCAGCTGACCGAAAACAAATGTCAGATAATAGAGTCAGATTTTAGAAGTCCGTACTGCGTATG
>Ga0265306_10001151_pt1 | contig 12929 bp, 9 predicted proteins | sample Helome_3_FD_192493 | JGI IMG/M metagenome (GOLD analysis project Ga0265306, IMG submission 192493) | Marine sediment microbial communities from subtidal zone of North Sea - Hel_20160420 (Illumina Assembly) | ecosystem: Environmental > Aquatic > Marine > Subtidal zone > Sediment ...
TCAATAACATTGGCATCCCGCGGTTCAACCGCGGGATCCAGTTGTTTCACGATACGACTGCGACCTGGGCCCGCGATCGAGTCGCGGGGTGACAAATGGAGAAAGCGGAGAGAGAGGGATAGACTCGAAACGCGATTGCGACTCGCGTTTCGACCCCTTCGGGGCGCCTGCGGCGGTCCAAATCGCTGGCGCGATTTGTCGAACCAGAGGGTTGAATCTGACCTCAGCTTTCCAACAGACATAAAAAAGGGCCCCTTGCAGGGGCCCTTTTTTATGTCTGGCGGAGAGAGAGGGATTCGAACCCTCGATACGCTATTAACGTATACTCCCTTAGCAGGGGAGCGCTTTCGACCACTCAGCCATCTCTCCGAATTTTGCGTATAAATTACAATGCAATAGCCGATTTAACAAGGCTATTGCAAAGTATTTAATCGTATGATTACGATGAAACTAGTTTTAACTGGAGCCGAAATTTATCCTTCGGCAGTATTTTCCAATTGTTCCTGCCCTTCTTCCGCTTTGATGCGATCGTAGATCTCCTCGCGATGCACCGCCACTTCTCGAGGCGCATTCACCCCAATCCTTACCTGGTTCCCCTTAACACCGAGAACAGTAACAGTAACCTCGTCCCCGATCATTAAGGTCTCCCCAACACGCCGAGTTAATATCAGCATTCCTATCTCTCCCAATCAAATTAACAGTAATCTAATCCTGTCTCCATTACAGATACAGATACCGCTTTATTATTGTTTTTATGGCCATTTCTCCGAGCCACCAGCGAGTTTAACCCAACTGAGTTAAGCGAGGCCAGTTGAAATAATTTATGATTTTGTTTTAAGGTCGAACCCTTCATGCAGTGCCCGCACGCCAAGCTCGAGATATTTTTCATCTACAACGACCGAAATTTTAATTTCTGAGGTCGAAATCATCAAAATATTAATGCCCTCGTTGGCCAGAATTTCAAACATTTTACTCGCTATACCCGCATGAGAGCGCATGCCAACACCAACAATCGAAATCTTGACGATCCGGTTGTTACCGGAAACTTCCCGGGCTTTCATTTTCCTGGCAGTCTGTTCGAGCGACGCCAACGCAGTATCGAAATCGTTGCGATGCACCGTGAAGGTAAAGTCGGTGGTACCGTCCGCACCCACGTTTTGTACAATCATGTCGACCTCGATATTGGCATCGGAGATTGGTCCGAGTATCTGGTAAGCAACACCGGGCGTATCGGATACGCCGTTGATGGTTAACTGGGCCTCATCGCGATTAAACGCGATGCCCGATATCAGGGCTTGTTCCATAGTTTTGTCCGTACCATATTCTGTGGTTATTAATGTACCTTCGCTCGCTTCAAAAGAGGAAAGGACGCGCAGCGGCACCTGGTATTTTTGTGCGAATTCAACCGCTCGAATTTGTAACACCTTTGATCCAAGGCTTGCCATTTCCAGCATTTCCTCGAAGGTGATGGTATCCAGGCGACGCGCCTCCGGCACGACCCGCGGATCAGTCGTGTAAACACCATCGACATCGGTAAAAATCTGGCATTCGTCTGCTTTCAGTGCAGCGGCCAGTGCCACGCCGGTGGTGTCCGAACCACCACGCCCCAGCGTTGTTATATTGTTGTGTTCATCGACCCCCTGGAAGCCGGCAACGACAACAATATGTCCCTGTTTGAGGTCATCGGTTATTTTGACATTATCAATCGATTTAATGCGGGCCTTGTTGTGCGCACTATCGGTCATGATCCTGGCCTGGCTACCGGTGTAGGAGCGTGCCGGGTAACCTTTTTTTTCCAATGCCATTGCGAGCAGCGCTATCGTGACCTGTTCACCTGTGGTCAACAGCACATCGAGTTCGCGTCCGCTCGCCTTTGGATCAACCTGCCGGGCAAGTTCCGCCAGGCGATTGGTCTCTCCAGCCATCGCCGAAACCACGACCACCATGTCATTACCCGTGTCACGATACGAGATCACCTTGTCGGCAACGGCCTCGATACGTTCAATCGAGCCCACCGAGGTACCGCCAAATTTTTGCACCAGTAATGGCATTGTCTTTCGACTAGAATTGCCGACCTGAAAAAAGACCGCGGATTATAGGAAATATGGGCTCATTTGTATAACGATATTCGTGGCCACCGGCAATCACTAACAGGATTCATCTCCCGCCATTTCCCTGTAATATCCACCCATGTTTTCATTGTTACAGTTTGACTGGCCGGTATTGCTGGCGGTAACCGCGGTGATGCTTTTTGCAGGGTTGATCCACGGCACCCTGGGCCTCGGATTTCCGATGGTGGCAACCCCGATACTTGCTACGATGATGGATGTGCGCAGCGCCATATTGATCACCCTGCTGCCAACCATGGCGGTCAATATAGCCAGCATCATTAACAGCAAATCAACCCTGAAAAGCACACGGCAGTTTTTACCGCTGGTGCTTTTTGCATTAGCAGGATCATTAATCGGCACCGCCGTGTTGGCGACCACGGACCCCGCTCCCTTCCGAATCGTGCTGGCAGCCTTGATCCTGTTATACCTGTGGAATAACTTACGCATCCCGAAACAGTGGCTGGCTGACAACGCATTGCTGGCAATGGCAAGTTTTGGAATCATTGCGGGTTTCGCAGCGGGTACCACCAATGTCATGGTCGCCGTTTTGATTGTCTACTTCCTGTCGCTGGAAACACCCCGCTCGACCATGGTGCCGGCGCTGAACTCATGCTTCCTGGTAGGTAAGGCCTCGCAGATCGTGGTGCTTGCAATCGCAGGCCTGGTCGGATTCAGGCTAATGCTTGAAACTGCGCCGTTGGCGCTCACCGCAGTGATTGCACTGCTGCTCGGGCAGCGCTTGCGATCGCGCATTGAAGTCAGTACTTACCAGGCTATTCTGCGTAAATTGCTATTGCTGCTGGCCGTCGTATTGATTTACCAGTTTCTAAACGAGATAAACCTGATCCCGGGATCGACCGGGCCGAACCGTTAGAGCTTGCTCTTAACCCAGGGCAACACCGAATCGAGGGCAGCCGGAAGATTTTCAGGCTGGTTGCCCCCGGCCTGGGCCATGTCCGGCCGGCCACCACCGCGTCCACCGCATTGCTCGGCTACCAGGTTAGCGAGGTCACCGGCGTTGATACGTTTTGATTCGGCCCTGGTCACGCCCGCTATGATCGATACTTTGTCGTCATCGCTACTGGCAAGCACCACCGCCGCCGCACCCAGCTTGTTTTTAAGCTGGTCAACCGTTTCGCGCAACGTCTTCACGTTGGCGCCATCGAGCTTGACCGCGAGCACTTTAACGCCCTTGACCTCCTGCGCCTGAGATGCCAGGTCACCCCCAGTCTGTGAAGCCAGTTTCGACTTCAGGGCCTCGACCTGTTTTTCCAACGTGCGGTTATTTGCCTGCAGTTGTTCGATGCGAGGCAACAGGTCGTCTCGGCTCGCCTTGAGTTTCTGCGCTGCGATATCGAGTTTACCTTCACTCTCGATGAAACGCTTGACCGCAGCTTCACCGGTCACCGCCTCTATACGACGCACACCGGAGGCTATACCCGTTTCGAAAATGATCTTGAAAAGCCCGATATCGCCGGCACGCGGCACGTGGGTGCCACCACAAAGCTCGATCGAATCAGATCCGATTTTCAATACGCGCACCACGTCGCCATATTTTTCACCGAACAGCGCGATTGCACCGGATTTCTTGGCGGCTTCCATGTCCATCGACTCGGCCCGGGTTTCCAGGTTGCCGCGTATCTGATCATTGACGATGGTTTCTATCTCCTGAATCTGCTGAGGTTCCACGGGTTGATAATGTGAAAAATCAAAGCGCAGCTTATCGGCATCAACCAGTGAACCTTTCTGCTGAACATGTGTTCCGAGAACCTGTCTCAAGGCCGCGTGCATCAGGTGTGTTGCCGAATGATTGAGCATGACTGCCTGACGATAGTGCTCATCGATCCGGGCGCTTACCTTGTCGCCGGCACCGAGTTCACCGTTAATAAGGGAACCGATATGGAGGTAAACGTCATTCTTTTTTTGTGTATCGTTCACTCGGAACTCGGTCTGGTCGTCAATCGAAATCGAGCCGATATCGCCAACCTGCCCTCCTGACTCCGCGTAGAACGGCGTTTTATCGAGCACAACGATCGCCTGGTCACCATTTTCGAGTTGATCGATAGCGACATCGTTTTGCAGGATAGCAATCACCTTTGCATCGGCTGAATGCTTTTCGTAGCCGAGAAATTCGCTCGCGGGATAGGCATCGAGACTGTAATCTTCACCGACCGTACCGAACTGGCTGGAAGCACGCGCACGAGACCGCTGCGCCTCCATTTCGACATCGAATGCATGCTGATCAATCCGCAGACCTTTTTCGCGTGCCACGTCAGCCGTGAGGTCCGACGGGAAACCATAGGTGTCATACAATTTGAATACCGTTTGACCATCGATGGTGTCGCCCTTCATCTTGCCGATCGCATCCTCAAGAATCCGCATACCTTGCGCCAGCGTTTCGGCAAAACGCTGTTCTTCCTGTTTCAGCACACGTTCGACGTGATCGCGATGTTGACGCAGCTCGGGATAAGCGTCTCCCATTTCGCGGTCGAGCGCCGCCACCAACTGATAGAAAAAAGGCTTCTTGCAACCAAGCTGGTGGCCGTGCCGTGCGGCACGACGAATGATTCGTCGCAGCACATAACCGCGACCTTCGTTGGAGGGCAGTACTCCGTCGACAATCAAAAAGGCGCAAGAGCGAATGTGGTCGGCAATGACCCGCAATGATTTGTTGGCGAGGTCTTTTGTTCCTGTTATCTCGGCCGCCGCGGTAATGAGGGACTGGAACAGGTCAATATCATAGTTATTGTGCACGTGCTGCATTATCGCCGCGAGCCGTTCCAGCCCCATCCCGGTATCAACCGACGGCCGCGGCAGCGGCTCCATGTTACCGTGCTGGTCCCGGTTATATTGCATGAAAACGAGGTTCCAGATTTCGATGTATCGATCACCATCTTCTTCAGGCGTTCCCGGTGGCCCGCCCTCGATTTCGGGTCCGTGGTCGTAGAAAATCTCGCTGCAGGGACCACAGGGACCGGTATCACCCATGGACCAGAAATTATCTGAAGTGCCGATACGGGTGAACCTTTCGGGGTCTGCCTTGATATCCTCAAGCCATATCTTGGCGGCCTCATCGTCGTCAGCAAAAACGGTGACCCAGAGTTTGTCCGCAGGTAGGCCGATAACGTTGGTCAGAAAATCCCAGGCGTACTGGATTGCATCCTTTTTGAAATATTCGCCGAAGCTGAAGTTACCCAGCATTTCAAAAAAGGTGTGGTGACGGGCGGTATAGCCCACATTTTCAAGATCGTTGTGTTTGCCACCCGCGCGCACGCAACGCTGCGAAGTCGTGGCACGAGTATAGTTTCGCTTTTCGCTGCCGAGGAATACATCCTTGAACTGCACCATGCCCGAATTGGTAAACAACAGGGTTGGATCGTTGGCCGGCACCAACGGGCTGGACGGCACGATGGTGTGCCCATGCGCTTCGAAATACTTGAGAAACTGGTCTCTTAATTCGGCACTGGTTGTCATTTAGTTTCGGTCAGATATCGCTTCAATAAATAACGCTCGGAATAATCCGCGCGTATCAGTGCTCTTAAAAGAGCACTAGCGAAATAATCGCATGACTGACTCGGCAGAAAAACCCCTATTTTGTAAAAATCGCGCCTGCTTCATGCGCGCTGCATAGTCCGTTGGCATCGCTTCACCGAACTTTCGAACGCGTTGTTGCACCATTAACTCATCCCAGTGATCGGATATTGGTTCAAGAAACTCATCGGCCAGCGTGTCCAGAATACCTCGTTGTCGCAATTCATAGCGGATTTTAAGTGGACCGACACCCGCGTTAAAACGGTGGTTGATATAAGCCTCGGTAAAACGAGCGTCAGACAACAAGTGGTCCTGCTTTAATCCCTGCAGTACCTCATCGATGAGATCGGCATCATGATCACGCGATTTCAATTTCTGACGCAATTCCTGTTCAGAATGCTCGCGCCGGGCGAGTAAGTCCATCGCAGTTTTGCGAATACTCGTGTGATTCTTATTTTCAGCCATAATAGATATGTTGTATTTGATTGGATTTTTTCGCGAGAGCACGGCGAATTCGCGCGCAGAACCTGAGTGTATTAAAAAGACACGGGGTTCGACCGGGCCGGCGCACCGGCACGAATTCAACGCTGCTATCGCGGAAAAAGACATCAAATAAAAAAAACCCTCGGAGAAGATACTCTCCGAGGGCACTGCCAGCTTGCAACATAAGGGTGGAGGGGATAGGTAGGCTAGGAAATTTCCACCATTTCGGGTTCGACTTCTGGGTTAGAGTCTGTTGCTTCGCTGTCAATTGGGTCAACTGTTTTGGGCTTGGGTAATAATTCGGCGCGTAAACGCTGATCGATTTCATCCGCCATTTCAGGATGTTCTTTCAGGAAAATACGCACGTTGTCCTTGCCCTGGCCGATACGCTCGTCATTGTAGCTGTACCAGGCGCCGGCTTTTTCAACCATGCCATGCTTCACGCCGAGGTCGATGAGTTCACCCTCACGGGATGAACCTTCACCATAGAGAATTTCGAATTCACACTGCTTGAACGGTGGCGCCACCTTGTTCTTGACAACTTTAACGCGGGTTTCGTTGCCAATCACCTCGTCTCCCCGCTTGATCGCCCCAATGCGTCGTATGTCGAGGCGCACTGAGGCATAAAACTTTAGCGCATTGCCACCGGTAGTGGTTTCCGGGTTACCAAACATGACACCGATCTTCATACGAATCTGGTTGATAAAAATAACCATGGTATTGGAACGCTTGATATTCGCGGTAAGCTTGCGCAGTGCCTGAGACATCAAGCGCGCTTGCAGTCCCATGTGCGAATCACCCATATCGCCCTCGATTTCCGCCTTCGGTGTCAAGGCTGCAACCGAATCAACGACAACGACTTCGACCGCTCCCGAGCGCACCAGCATATCGGTTATCTCGAGTGCCTGTTCCCCGGTGTCCGGCTGTGAAACCAGTAAATCATCAATATTAACACCCAGTTTATCGGCATAAGTCGGATCAAGCGCGTGCTCGGCATCGACAAATGCGGCGGTGCCACCGTTTTTCTGGCACTCGGCGATGACCTGCAAGGCCAACGTGGTCTTACCCGAAGATTCAGGTCCATAGACCTCGACGACCCGACCGCGCGGCAAACCGCCGATACCCAGCGCGACATCCAGTGACAGGGATCCGGTTGATATGACACCCATGGTCGTATCGACCCCCGAATCACCAAGCCGCATGACTGAGCCCTTGCCGAATTGCTTTTCAATCTGCCCCAGTGCTGCTGCGAGTGCTTTTTGCTTATTGTCGTCCATTTGCTACCTACCTTTGGATTTGAGTTGTCGGATTATCACACAGTCTAACGAGAACATAAAGAGAACTTTTTAAAATTATCGTTAATTTCCGATCGACCGCTGAGAAACATAATGTGCATTATAATTTCCAAGTGGCTCATAGCGTGAGCCATACAAAACAAAAGAAAAAACATGAATTTACCGCAATAGGTTGAACCGAGCGGAATGCAGCGATAGTCTTTAGCAAACCTGACTGGAATTTGCGTGGAACACCGTAACCGCCCCGATCTTTCCACCCGCAGTATCGTAATGCTGGCTGCCCTGGTAGCCATCGCCGCGTCGCTCACGCTACTGTGGTCAGGCGCCCCGGCCCCGGGGTCCCCACTGGCGCAGCTGTGCGGCGCTCTAGGCGCATTGCTGTTACTCGCGCCGCTCGCTTTTGTCGTCATGAAACGCTCCGGATTCGCTGACAGCCCGCCCGCCTGGTTTATCGGTCACGTGCTTGCAACCTCGCTCGGAAGCTGCCTGATTTTCATCCATGTCGCTGCGGGTAACTGGTTGACGCCACCCGGGATCATCCTTCTGCTGATGGCGTTTTTGGTCCTGCAGGGGAGCCTGTTACGTGCCTTTTTTGCAAGGGGATTCAGCCTGCTGTTTGCCCGCAGCAGTATCGCATCGGGATTCAGGGCTCCCGGCAATCTCGATAAAGCCGCTTTGCAACAGGTCATCGAGGCCAAGACCCGGCTATTACAAACTATCGATCCTGCCGCCGATGAAGCGCTGTTCTCACCCGCCTTGAAGCACTGGTTGCACCAACCCTGGAAGAGTGCCCGTTACCTGGCACTGGCCGAGCGCGAAGCGCGCATGGTCGGCGCACGCGCCAGTGCCGGAATCGGGCTCAGCTGGTCGCGACGCATTCACCTGCTGGCAGCGCTCGGTTTTTACCTGGGCCTGATATCGCACATCGTCGTGGTCCTGTTTTTTGCCGGGTATGCCGCCGCTGGTGGTCCTATCGACTGGTGGTATATCACCGCCTGGGGAGGCTAGCCGATGACCGATGCCTCAACCCAGTTAGCGCTGATGATCGATCTCGAACGCTGCACCGGCTGCAAGAGCTGCGAAGCCGCCTGCAAGCAAACCAATGCCCTCGGTCCCAACAGTTATCGTAACCGGGTGATGTGGTTTGATGAACAACACATCGATAGCAATCAGTTATCACCCGCCAGGCTCGATTTCCTGACCGTCACCTGTCAGCAGTGCGAGCGTCCGGCCTGCTTGCGCGCCTGCCCGGTCTATCCGAAGGCAATCTCCAAGGATCCAGTCACGGGTGTGGTCGCGATTAACGAAAACCGCTGCACCGGTTGCGGCGAGTGCGCGCTTTCCTGTCCCTACGGGGCGATTGGCTATAATGCCGAGCAACATCATGCGGTAAAATGTGATTTGTGCGCCGACCGCAGGGCACGGGAACTCGGACCTGCCTGCGCCTTTGTCTGCCCCACGCGCGCCATCAGTTTCGACACCCGCGCAGCGCTGCTTGCGACGGCGCAGCAGGAACAGCGACAAATCATTGAAACTGACCACTTCCTGCAACAACCGGCGACGATTTATCTCAGACGCCTGGATGAAACAGCACCAGGCCAGGCGGGTATTACCCCGGCCTTGATGCAAGACCATCAAAGCCGGGCAAGTCTGCAGACCGAGGTGGCACAGGGGTCATATCGCCGTTCGCAGAAGAACCTGCTGCTGCAACAGGAGGAGCGCGTCGTGCCCGGGGGTTGCAATATCTGTTTCAATGGTTGTCCGGTAAAGTATCACTTGCGTGGCAACGAGGTGGTCAATATCTACGGCAACGATGAAGACCCGGTATTCCAGGGGCGCGTTTGCCCGAAATCGCAGATGTCGCTGCAGCTTTACAATAATCCTCACCGCCTGGTGATGCCGCTGAAACGGGTCGGCGCACGCGGCAGCGATTCGTTTCGGCCGATCAGCTGGGAGCAGGCCCTGGCCGAGATCGCGCATAAACTCTCTGCGGTGCGCACTCAGTACGGTAGCGAGGCGCTGGCGATCCAGTCTGGCTCACGCACCGGCGTGCTCAATATTATCGGCGCGTTGCCGCTCTTTGCCGGGCTCTGGGGTACCACAAACGTGGCCGCAACCGAACCCTATTGCGACCTCGGCAAGGGGCTCGCGCTCAATCTGACACAGGGCACCGGCGTCATGGCGAGCATTTATACCGAGGAAGATATTGGTAGCGCCGAGGCTTACGTATATATCGGCGATAACCAGGCCGAAACCCGGCCGGTAAATTTCGGCATGCTAAACGACTGGCGACTGCAGCACCGCGCCAAAATGATCGTCGTCGACCCCCGCCTGACCCCAACCGCCAGCAAGGCCGATGCCTGGTTACCGATTCGTTCGGGGACCGATATGGCGCTTGGGCTCGGCATCATCCACTACCTGTTCGAGCACGATCTGCACGACCGGGCATTCTGCGAGCGCTGGGTCGTCGGCTGGCAGGAGTGGCGTGATTACGTCAAAGATAAGAATTATGATCTCGAATGGGCAGCTCGGGTTACCGACCTCGAGATTGAGCAGCTCGAAATGCTGGCGCGCACGATCGCGCAAGCCGACGGCTGTATGATTTTTCTGAGTCGAGGTATCAACCAGCATACTAATTCAGCACAGACCAACCGTGTTTTCATGTTCGTTGCGGCGATGACTGGCAACTGGGGCCGTCGCGGTGGCGGTTATTTCAACGTTTCCTCGGAAATGAACTGGCAGCCGCCGCTGATTCCTGCCGGTCGCAAACCCGAGACCCGGGCAGCGATCGGCAAGAATCCGTCCTCCTGGATGGAGGCGATGCTCGACGGCACGCCCTACCCGCTAAAGGCGCTCATTACGAGCAATAATCCGCTGGCGCAATGGCCGAATCAAAATCGTGCGCGCCAGGCGATACAGGCACTCGACCTGGTGGTGCACCTCGAATTGTTCAAGAATGCCACCTCGCGCTTTGCCGACTACGTGTTACCAATGGCCAGCGGAATCGAAAAAGGCGGCACCACGCGCTTTGCCGAAGACCGGCGCATTGTCTGGAACGACAAGTTTATCGAGCCACCCGGCGAGGCTCGCTCCGATCACTGGTTCTGGATCGAGCTGGGTAAGAAATTCGGCTTCGACGATGTATTGAAAGATGACTACAAGGATCCCCGTAAACTCTGGGACGAGGTGTTGGTAAGCGCAACCCCGGACCTGTCCGCGGCGACCACCGCGGAATTGACAAGTCGACCCAATCGCACGGTACGACTACCCCGCTTCGATGCGGGAGCGGGTGAAATCGATCCAGTTTACGTGACCGAGGCGATGCGCCGTAATCCAGGAGCAGATCTGAGCTACCCAACTGCGAGCGGCAAGCTTGAATTCTGGACTCCGCAGCTGGAGCAGAAATTTTCGGTCATGGGATTATCAGCGTTACCCGAGTTCTACACCGAGGCCGAACAGCTGGTCCGCCTGCCGCACATTAAATACGACACCACCGTAAAAGTTTCGAGTTTTTTCAGCGAAGAGACCCTGGTATATCCGGGCCATATCGTTGACGAGCCCGTCACCCATGACGCGGCCTTTGATACCGAGCTCGTTACCGGTCGCCCGGCCGCACCACACTTTCACTCCTGGACGCATTATTACTGGCAGGCACAGGAAATGTGGCCCGATTTATACTGTCAAATCCATCCTAACAAGGCTGCGGCACTTGATGTCAAAGACGGCGACCCGGTATCTGTCGTCACCGCGAACGGTAAAATTACCGTGCGCGCCTGGATCCATCGCGGGATCCGTCCGAACTGTATTTTCATCCCGATTGGATGGGATGAGCAGCAGCCCTATCACCCGAGCTCAAGCGTTAATCATTTAACCGGTATCCGGCTGGACCCAATCTCGCAGCAGGCGAATCTGAAAACCCACCTGTGCCGGGTTGAAAAAGCGACTCACTGATTCCGTGGAAACGATCCATCTCAATATTTCATCACAGCTCCTGTTAGCCCTGGGTGGAATTTTTCTGGTCGGCTTGTTGTTGTCAACCATTGCCCAAAGAACCTTTCTACCGCGAGCCACCCTACTGCTGCTATTTGGTGCGATTATCGGCGCAGATCTACTGAACCTCGTGCCGCTGCTGCTGGTAGATCGTTTCGGACTCATTGCCGAAATAACGCTGTTGATGGTGGGTTTCCTGTTAGGTGGCAAACTGACCAGATCCTCGTTGCGTGGTCACACCGGTACATCTTTTTCAATTTCAATTTGTGCCGCACTATTACCCGCGCTGGTGGTTTGCCTGGGTATGATTGCGATGGGCCTTGCCACCGAGATCGCGCTACTGCTCGGTTGTTTTGCGGCCGCCACGGCGCCTGCGGCGATTCTCGACGTGGTGCAGGAATCGAAGATTAAAAACAGGTTCAGTAAATTGTTACTGTTGATCGTCGTGCTTGACGACATCTGGGCGCTGTTGCTGTTCAGCGTCGGCATGGCGATCGTGACATCGCTGAATGGTATCGCCGGTGAGACCGGTTTCATCGGGCTTGTGGCCTGGGAGTTGGGTGGGGCCGTTTTGCTCGGCCTAGCAATCGGTCTGCCGGCTGCTTATATGACCGGCCGTATCAAGAAAGGCAAGCCTATGCTGAGCGAGGCGCTCGGCATCGTTTTCCTGTGCGGCGGTATTGCCTTGTGGATGAACGTTTCTTTTCTGATTTCAGCCATCGTCATGGGCGCAGTGATCGCCAACCTGGCCCGTCATCACACCCGCCCGTTTCATGCAATTGAAGGTATCGAGTCGTTGTTCATGATTATATTTTTTGTACTCGCCGGCGCCTCGCTGGAAATCGGTGCGCTCGCAGCAATCAGTGTCGCCGGAGGGGTCTACATTCTATGTCGCGCGGTGGGTAAGTACCTGGGCGCCTGGATCGGTGGCTATCTGAGCAAATCGGGTCAGGACAATCAACTCTGGATGGGCGTTGCGCTATTACCCCAGGCCGGGGTCGCGATCGGCATGGCGCTGGTGGCGTCTAGTCGCTTTCCCGAGTATCGACAGATCATGCTGCCGATCGTAATCGCATCAACGGTGGCGTTCGAGATCATCGGCCCGGTATTTACACGTCTCGCAATCAAACGTTCCATCAAGAGTAGTCCGTAAAACGGATTTAATCCGAATCAACCAGGTCGATTAGCGCTGCGAGCACCGCCACCAGTGTTGCCTCGCGTATCGCCTCGCGGTCACCACTGAAATGGAATCGATTTGCAATCAGCTCGTCGGCCGAGGCTACCGCTATCCACACCGTGCCAACAGGCTTGTCGTCGCTACCGCCGTCCGGACCGGCAACACCGGTAACCGCAACCGCGAAGTCGGCATGACTGCGGTCCAGCGCACCGCGTGCCATCGCGGTTGCAACCGGTTCGCTGACGGCACCATAGTCCTCGATGATCGATGCCGGCACTCCCAGCATTTCATTTTTTGCCGCGTTGCTGTAGGTAACAAAACCGCGCTCGAACCAGTCTGAAC
>Ga0265306_10001152_pt1 | contig 12925 bp, 18 predicted proteins | sample Helome_3_FD_192493 | JGI IMG/M metagenome (GOLD analysis project Ga0265306, IMG submission 192493) | Marine sediment microbial communities from subtidal zone of North Sea - Hel_20160420 (Illumina Assembly) | ecosystem: Environmental > Aquatic > Marine > Subtidal zone > Sediment ...
TCGCAGCGCCGGGCGGTTAAACTAATGTTGCAGCAATGGGATGAGTCTCACCCCGGCCGCGTTGACAATATCGTCAACTCCCTTGGCAAGGTAACCGCTTCGCATCTGCTCGATCGCGAACTGTTTGATTTTCACCATTTGAAATCTGATGCTGATTGACGTGATCCCCGCATTCGCGGGATGTCGGAGTTACGTTGCCTCAATAATAACCCGAGCAGATAAAAAAAGACCCGATCACAATTTGACCAGGTCCAGGGTATCTCGAGGAGAGAGAATCTAGTTTAATTTAAGCGCCGCCCTCGTTGTTGCATCTGCCTGCTGTTGTTGTTTTTCGTGCCTGTCGACCAGGTCCTGTGTCGTGATAGTATACTGGCACGTCAGGCGTCAGGCTGATAGCGCTGCCATGCTGTGCAGTTGTCAGCTTTGCCCTCTCATTCATGTAGGTTTAGTCCTACATCAACCGACTGGAGATTCGTAGCGCGTATGTTATTTCCTGCCATACAACCCGCTAAGACCTGGCGTTTCCCGGTATCCGACCTGCATACCTTATACATCGAAGAGAGTGGAAATCCCGACGGTGTGCCGGTCATTTTTTTGCACGGAGGGCCCGGCGGCTCCTGTGAGCCCGGGCATCGCCGTTTCTTCAATCCCGAGGCTTATCGCATCATCCTTTTTGATCAGCGCGGTAGTGGAAAATCAAGACCCCATGCAAGTCTCGAAGATAATACCACCTGGGACCTTGTCGCCGACCTCGAGAAGATTCGTGAGTTCCTTGAAATTGAGCGCTGGGTCGTGTTTGGCGGTTCCTGGGGATCCACGCTTGCATTGGCCTATGCTCAAACCCACCCGGAACCGGTGCTGGGTTTGATATTACGGGGCATTTTCCTGGCTCGTGATGAAGACGTAGACTGGTTTTTTAATGGTCGGGCCGCGCGTATTTTCCCGGAAGCCTGGGAACATTTTATTGAACCAATACCGCTGCAGGAGCGCGACAACATCGTCGCTGCTTATTACCAGCGGCTTACCAGCAATAACGAAATTGTCCGCATGGGTGCCGCCAAGGCCTGGTCAATCTGGGAGGGTTCATCGGTAACCTTGCTGCCCGATAAAAACGTTATCGACCATTTCAGCGATCCGCATATTGCGTTGAGTATTGCTCGAATTGAGTGCCATTACTTTTGTAATAATTGTTTCTTGAGGCCCAACCAGTTAATTGAGGACATGGACAGGATTAGCCACATTCCGGGCTATATTGTGCATGGACGTTACGACATGGTGTGTCCCATTGATCAGGCGCTGTTGCTGAAGCAACACTGGGAATCAGCCAGGCTCAAGATCATCGATGACGCCGGTCACGCCGTCACCGAGCCTGGGATATCGAATGCCCTGGTCGACAGCTGCAACTCGATGCTGGAAATTCTGGCTTGATTACGCTGCTGCAGCGGGTCAGTGAAGCGCGGGTTGATGTTGATGGAGGCACGATTGCGCAAATCGGACCCGGAATTCTGGCGTTAGTCGGGGTGCAGGCTGGCGATGACGAAGCGACCGCCAGCAACTTCGTTGATCGCCTGCTCAATTATCGTGTCTTTGCCGATAGCGAGGACAAAATGAACCGGTCGCTGATCGATATCGAAGGTGGATTATTGCTGGTGCCTCAGTTCACGCTGGCAGCAAACACCCGCAAGGGGCGTCGGCCAAGTTTCACCTCTGCCGCGAACCCGCAACACGGCAAGCGGATTTTCGACCGCATGGTCGACCACGCACGCAGCGCTTATGATCAGGTTGCCTGGGGCCAATTTGGTACGGATATGCAAGTCCACCTGGTTAACGATGGCCCGGTTACTTTCATCCTCGATTGAATCAATCCCGTCAGCAGCCGATTAAGGGTCGAATTTAGCCACGATGTCGATTATTATCAGCAGCCTCTCAAAACCTGCCTGAATGGGTTACAGATGTCAGAACGTATTGCTAATGTCAGCCGCAACACACTGGAAACCCAGATCAATGTTGTGCTTAACCTCGATGGCAGCGGAAAATCGAGTTTCGAGACCGGGATTCCATTCCTCGAGCATATGCTTGAGCAGATCGCCCGGCACGGCTCGTTCGACCTGGAAATCACCGCCCGGGGAGATCTCCATATTGATGACCACCATTCGGTTGAAGATATTGGTATCACGCTGGGCCAGGCGTTTAAGGAGGCGCTCGGAGAAAAGCAGGGAATCATGCGTTACGGTCATGCCTACGTGCCACTGGATGAGGCAATGTCACGGGTTGTCGTCGATTTTTCGGGCCGTCCGGGACTCGAGTACCGGGTCAATTTCACCCGCCCTCGCATTGGACAGTTCGATGTCGACCTGATTCACGAGTTCTTTCAGGGCTTTGTCAATCACGCACCGGCGACCTTGCACGTCGATAATCTTGTCGGTCAAAACGCACACCACATTGCGGAGACTGTCTTCAAGGCTTTTGGTCGCGCATTACGCTTTGCAGTTGCTGCGGACGAACGCATGCAGGGTGTGATTCCTTCGACCAAAGGATCGCTCTAGCTCATGCAGACAATTGCCGTGATCGATTACGGCATGGGTAATCTCCGGTCGGTCGTGAACGCGCTCGAGGTCGTTGCAGACGAGCATGACCGGGTGATATTGACATCCGCAGCTCAGCAGGTACTCGATGCCGACCGCGTCGTGTTTCCGGGGCAGGGTGCCGCGGGTGATTGCATGCGGGCGATCGATGATTATGGCTTGCGTGAAGCGATCCTGGTTGCCGCAGAGCAGCAACCTTTTCTCGGTATTTGCATGGGAATGCAGGTTCTCATCGAGCACAGCGAAGAAAACCAGGGCACGGCATGTCTCGGGTTTTTCAGGGGCCAGGTAAAGTATTTTGGGGATGGCCATAAAGACCAAAGCGGCGTTAAACTAAAGGTCCCGCATATGGGCTGGAATCGCGTGACGCAAACCCAATCGCATCCTCTTTGGCATTCGATAGCTGATGGCAGCCGATTTTACTTCGTGCATAGTTATTATCTTGATACTGATGCACCGGAGCTGGTGGCGGGTGTTACCGATTACGGCTTCAGCTTTACCAGTGTTATCGCACGGAATAATTTATTTGCGCTGCAGTGCCATCCCGAAAAAAGTTCGGATTCGGGCCTGCAGTTGTTGCGTAACTTTGTAAACTGGGATGGCCGGCCATGATTTTAATTCCGGCAATCGATTTAAAGGAAGGACATTGCGTTCGGTTGCGCCAGGGCAACATGGATGAAAGCACCGTGTTCTCCGACGACCCGGTGGCAATGGCCGGCAAGTGGGCAGAACAGGGCTGCAGCAGGCTGCACCTGGTTGATCTTGATGGTGCCTTCGAGGGTGCACCCGCCAACGCCGACGTTATCCAGGAAATCTGTACTTCTTTTCCGGGCCTGCCGATCCAGATTGGCGGCGGTATCCGCAGCATAGAAACCGTTGAATCCTATCTCGAAGCCGGGGTCAGTTACGTCATTATCGGCACCATGGCGGTCAAGCGACCCGAATTCATCACCCAGTTATGTGCCGAGTTTCCGGGCAATGTGATCATTGGTCTGGATGCCAGGGATGGTATGGTGGCCGTGCATGGCTGGGCCGAGGGCTCGGATCACAGCGCGCAGGAAATGGCATTGCGCTTCGAGGACCAGGGCGTCGCAGCGATCGTTTACACCGACATCAGCCGGGATGGCATGATGCAGGGGGTTAATGTTGAAGCCACACGGCAACTCGCCGAATCGATCAGCGTTCCAGTCATCGCCTCGGGGGGTGTTACCGATATGGAATGCATTATCCAGCTCAACGCGGTCAAGGACTCGGGTATCGAGGGCGTGATCATCGGTCGTGCCCTCTACGAGCGCACCATCAGCCTTCCCGAGGCGCAGGCTTATATTGATCAGAACTAACCTGATCCGGTTCAAATGTCGCTAGCCAAACGTATTATTCCCTGTCTCGACGTCGACAATGGTCGCGTCGTCAAGGGCGTCAGGTTTGTCGAAATACGCGATGCCGGAGATCCGGTTGAAAATGCACGACGCTATAACCTCGAGGGCGCGGACGAGTTGACTTTTCTCGATATTACCGCAAGCTCGGACGATCGTGAGACCATGGTGCACGTGGTCGAGGACGTGGCGCGCGAGGTATTCATTCCATTAACGGTGGGCGGCGGAATACGTGAGTTAGCCGATATCAGGCGTATGCTTAATGCCGGGGCCGATAAAGTCAGTATCAATACCGCTGCGGTATTCAATCCCGAGTTCGTTGCCAGCGCGGCGGACAAGTTTGGTTCGCAGTGTATCGTGGTTGCGGTCGACGCAAAGCGTGTCAGCGCGGACGGCGAGGCTGAGCGCTGGGAAATATTTACCCATGGTGGTCGCAAGCCGACGGGCATCGATACGCTTGAATGGGTGCAGAAAATGGATGCCTATGGTGCCGGTGAAATTCTTTTGACCAGCATGGATCGCGACGGCACCAGGATTGGTTTTGATAACGAGCTTAATCGGCAGGTCTCGGAAGCGGTCAGGGTTCCAGTAATTGCATCGGGTGGCGTCGGCAATTTACAGCACCTGGTGGACGGTATTCTCATGGGTAAAGCCGATGCTGTGTTGGCGGCGAGTATTTTCCATTTTGGCGAATACCGTATCAGCGAAGCCAAGGCATTTATGCGGGCCCAGGGAATCGAGGTGCGTGATGACTGACTGGCTAGAACAGCTTAAGTGGAATAGTGATGGCCTGGTGCCGGCAATAGCGCAGGATTACCAATCGGGTGAAGTGTTGATGGTGGCATGGATGAATCGTGAAGCCCTGCGACTGAGCAGCGAACAGGGTCGTGCAGTATACTGGTCCAGGTCGCGCCAAAAGCTCTGGTTTAAGGGCGAAGCATCGGGTCATGTCCAGCAATTACGGGAAATTCGCGTCGACTGTGACGCCGATGTGGTATTACTGCAGGTCGAACAGATCGGTGGGATCGCCTGTCATACGGGTCGAAGACGCTGTTTTTTTCGTATTTTTAAGGATGGAGAATGGGAAATCGATGAAGAAATTATCAAAAATCCCGACGAGATTTATCGATGAGTGATGATATACTCCTGCGCCTGATGGCAGTACTGGCCTCGAGAAAAGACGCTGACCCCGAATCTTCTTACGTAGCGGGTTTGTATCATAAAGGTCTCGATTCCATACTGAAAAAAATCGGTGAAGAGTCGGCTGAAACAATCATTGCCGCGAAATCGGGCGATGAACAGCAAATTGTTCGTGAAACCGCGGACCTTTGGTTTCACTGTATGGTGATGCTGGCCCAACAGAATCTGGATGCAAGGCTGGTCCTTGAAGAACTGGAGCGTCGCTTTGGTGTTTCGGGTATCGATGAAAAAGCCGCGCGCCAACAAAGTAAATGAGGTGAAAGATGGGATTTGGTGGAATTAGTATCTGGTCGCTGTTATTAATACTGGCGATCGTGATCCTGTTATTTGGCACCAAGAAACTGCGCAACGTTGGCGGAGATCTGGGTGGCGCAATCAGGAGTTTCAAGAAATCGGTGAAAGAAGAGGAAGTCAGTAAAGACGAGGCGGAGCCCGAGAGCCAGATTATCGAAGGCAAGGTGAAAGAAGAAGACAAGGTTTAAGCCAAACGGTTAAGCGGTTTTCTTCCTGGCCGAGTTCTGGAAATAAAATAATATGTTTGACATGGGCTTCACCGAGATGATGCTGATCGGCATCGTCGCGCTTATCGTCATTGGACCCGAACGTTTGCCGGGAGTGGCGCGTACCGCGGGTAAATATTTCGGCCGCCTGAAGCGTTTTATGACCAGCGTCAAGGCTGACGTCGAACAGGAATTACGCGCCGATGAACTACGCCAGATTCTCGCCGACCAGCAGCGCGAACTGGATACCATAAAAGATTCCATGAATGTCGCCGGCAAGGCCTTCGAAAAGGAAGTCAAGGCGGTCAGCGATGGCGGTGAGTCACTGGTGCAAGATCTTGATGCAACAGCTGCCAGCGACGAGCCAGGCAGTGCTCCCGAAAATGATAAACCTGAGTCAGATGCCGCAGCGGAAACGGTTTCGACCGATCAGGGCGGTAAAGCCAAATCGTGAGCGAAGAAGATACCCCGGAACAAAGCGCAAGCGGCAGCCTGATGTCGCACCTGGTCGAGTTGCGTGATCGTGTGGTACGCATGGTGGTGGCGATACTCGTGATCTTCCTGTGCCTTTTTTACTGGGCCAACGATATCTACATATTCCTGGCGGAGCCTTTGACGCGTCATTTGCCTGAAGGCGCCAATATGATCGCAATCGATGTCGCCTCACCCTTCCTGACGCCGTTCAAGCTGGTACTGATGCTGTCGGTATTCCTGGCGATGCCAGTCATTCTCTATCAGTGCTGGGCGTTTGTTGCGCCGGGGCTTTATGCCAACGAAAAACGTATTGCCATACCACTGCTGGTATCCAGCATCCTGCTATTTTATGCGGGAGTATCATTTGCATTCTTTGTTGTCTTCCCGTTGGTATTTGCTTTTTTTACCAGCGTTGGTCCCGAGATCGTCAATGTATCGACTGATATCGGGCGCTATCTGGATTTCGTGCTGGCACTATTTTTCGGTTTTGGACTTGCCTTTGAGGTGCCGATAGCAACCATAATCCTGGTTGCTATCGGATTTACGACCCCCAAAAAGCTGGCTGAAAAACGCCCGTTTATCATCGTCGGCGCATTCATTCTCGGCATGCTGTTAACCCCACCCGACGTGATTTCACAAGTGCTGCTGGCGCTACCTGTCTGGTTATTGTTCGAGGCGGGATTGATTGCCTCGAAGATAATCTTCAAGGATCGCGAGTTCGACGAGGAATATGAAGATAGCGACGAGGACCCGGAGAGTGAGAATGCCGTCGTATCAGACCATGAGCCTTTGACCGATGAGGAAATGGAAGCGGAACTCGGTCGGGCCGAAGCTGACGAGGCCGGGATCGACAAAACATGATGCGGGTTAGCGCCCCCTCGGTTCGACTACGGTATCAGAAGTCGAGAAGCGATAGGCTTTTCGCATCGCCGTAAAAACATTGCAAACTCAATAAAATTCGAAACTGTCCGATAACAACGGGTATGTCCCGTGTTCTCAAGATTTTGTTTCTGTTTTGCCTGATGGGTAGCTCGATTCATCCCGTGTCTGCATTAGAGCTTTTTGGTGTCAATCTTCAATCCACCAACAACACTGAATTGCGCACCGCGGTTAAAGCTGCCGGCGTCTTGTTGATTCGTGAAGGTGGCCAAGACAATTGGTTTGACGTTTATGACAGTTCGAAGGCACTCGCGGGTTCGACCCGGCTTTACCTGGGTTTTGTCAAGCAGGATCAAAGCTTTGCCTTTGCCGAATATGAATTCAATGGTCTGAATCCAGCGCAAATACTCACCAATCTGACCGCGAAATATGGTGCCGCTGAATCGCAGGCTGGAAGCTTTATATCGGACCGCAAGTATCGCTGGCAGCGCGATGGCATAGAAATCGAACTCAGCAGCGACTGGCGACAGCACAAAACCCGGCTCAGTTACGTCAATCCGGTTAAAATGTCAGTGCTGCTCGCTGAGCGGGCCAGCTATATAGGCCAGCTAACGGCGGATGCAGAGGCGTTTTCGGTCTACTAGGTACCGTTTGTCGAGGTATTTGCTCCGTTGGTCCCCGGTGCCTGCGATATCCGGGCGAAAGCAGGCGATTTAGCTAGACTTATCCTGTTTAGCATCAAGAAACGCGATCATGAATATAACAGAGTCAGCCAGGCCACAAATAACCATTCCAGATGCAAACCGCAGCGCGGTCGAAGGTATTCGCGAGCAGTTCGAGCGCCTGGATCGAAATGTTGCCCAGGTTGCCCAGCAAGAGAGCAGCGACGCTTTCGCGCCGGGTTCACGTGATCGTGCATTGGTCGAGCAGGGCGAAATCGTGCGTGCCGTGCGCGCCAATGCCAGGTCGCTGGAGGCTTCCAACCAGGCGCTTGGAACGATCATTGATATTAAGGTTTAAAGCATCGAAGTTTTAAAATCTGATGACAGGATTGTTAACCCGGATAGGGTTTTACGGTATGATTCCTCGCTACCCAGACCGTAGTTTCGATTATCTCAATGACAACCAAGCCCGGGACGCCACGCCGTCCAACCCTGCTGTGTATTCTCGATGGTTTCGGGATTAATCCAGATCCCACGCATAATGCGATCATTCAGGCCATGACGCCTAATTTCGATCATTATTTCTCTACTTATCCGATGACTGCACTGGAAGCTTCAGGACGCGGCGTGGGCTTACCCGCGGGTCAAATGGGCAATTCCGAGGTGGGTCACATGACGATTGGCAGCGGTACCATCGTCAAACAAGACCTGGTGCGTATTGACGATGCTATTGAGGATGGCAGTTTTTTTGAAAATTCTGCCCTACTGGGCGCAGTGCAGGCCGCGAAGGCTGCCCGCAGGCCGCTGCATCTCATCGGCCTGGTTTCGGACGGTGGTGTTCATAGCCATATCGAGCATCTTTGCGCGCTGATTCGTTTATGTCACCAGTATGCGGTTGCACCACAGGTACACATGATCACCGACGGGCGCGATACCGCTCCCCAGGCGGCTTTGTCTTACCTGCCCCAACTCGAGAAATTGCTGCAGGCCAGCGGTGGCTGGATCGGCAGCGTGTCAGGGCGTTACTACGCAATGGATCGTGATCAGCGTTGGGATCGAGTCAAGCTTGCCTGGGATAATATCGTGTATGGCCAGGGTATTGCCGCCGAATCGGCACATGCCGCAATCGAGCAAAGCTATGACAGGGGTGAGAATGACGAGTTTATCCGACCGACGCATTTACCAGGATTGCAAACCTTGCAAGCCGATGACGAAATAATTTTTTTTAATTTTCGCAACGATCGGGTGCGTCAGATCTGTGCGGCTTTCGCGTTCGAACAGTTTGAATCGTTTGAGCGTGGTGAGAGCTATCACCCAATTACGGTTACCTGTATGACGCATTACGACTCGCGACTGGATTCACCGATCGCATTTGAGCCGATCCGACCCGAGGTAACCCTCGGCAGCGTTATCAGTGACGCCGGTTTAACGCAATTGCATTGCGCCGAAACCGAGAAATACGCGCATGTCACGTTTTTCTTTAACGGTGGTCGTGAAACGCCTTATCCCGGCGAGGAGCGCAGTTTAATCCCTTCACCGAGGGTTGCCACTTACGATCTGCAACCCGAAATGAGTGCGGCTGAAGTGGCGGATAAAGTAATCGAGGCGATGCAGTCTGAGCGTTACGACTTCATCGTGGTCAACTTTGCGAACGGTGACATGGTAGGGCATACGGCGGTCCGCGACGCCATCATCAAGGCCGTTGAGGCCCTGGATCGTGAAGTGGGACGTGTTCTGGAAGCCGCGATTGCGAGTAATTTCGCTGTCGTATTGACCGCCGATCATGGCAATTGTGATGAAATGGTGGATCCGGAAACAGGCAAACCACATACCCAGCACTCCAATCATCCGGTGCCTTGCCTGGTCATTGATAGCGAGGTGCAGACGCTGCTCCCGGACGGCGATCTTTCGGCAATCGCGCCGACCGTGTTGCAGTTAATGGGTGTTCCACAGCCCCCGGTGATGAGCGGTCGGTCGGTCATCGGCGACAACCTGGCGAAATAACCTTGATTAGCAACGAAAATTTAGTAATGATTGGCGCCTGAGCGGTGCGCGATTAAATAATAATTATGGCAACCCTAAACGAAACACTCGAAGAAATTACGCTGTTTCGAGGTATGAGCGAGGAAGACATTGAAAGCGTCGCTTCGCAGACCGTTATTCGTCAATTTCCAAAGAATACTGTCATTGTCAGCCAGGGCGATGAAACCGATTCGTTTTATGTCATCCTGCAGGGCAAGGTTGATGTGTTTCTGCACAATGACAAGGGTAAGGAAATCATCATCAATACGCTGGGTGAACGCGAGGCTTTCGGCGAACTCGCCCCCCTGGGTGGAATCCCCCGACAGGCCAGTATTATCACCACCGAGGACTCTACCTTCGGTATTATTTCTCGCCAGATATTCATGGATACGCTGCTGAAAAAGCCCACCGTCAGCATGCAAATTATTGATTTACTGATCCATCGGATCCAGGACTTGACCGAGGAAGTCAGTAGTCTTGCGCTTGAGGATGTTTACAACCGCGTGGTTCGGGTGCTCTACAAGCACGCCGACGAAGTGGGTGATAAGCTGGTCACCGAAAAACTGACCCAGCAAGACATCGCCAGCCGGGTTGGTGCCACCCGCGAAATGGTACATCGCATCCTGAAAGAACTGAAAACCGGCGGTTATATCTCGATAGAAGGTAAACATATCACAATCGAGAAGAAACTCCCCTCTGGCTGGTAAAGCTTCGCCAAAATAGTGATAACATAGCGCCATTTTCACCGAGGTTGAAACAGTGGCGGGTCACAGCAAATGGGCAAACATTCAGCACCGTAAGAAAGCGCAGGATGCCAAGCGCGGAAAACTTTTTACCCGTTTGATCAAGGAAATTGCCGTTGCTGCCAAGGCAGGTGGATCGGATCTCGATGCCAATGCCTCATTACGCACCGCGGTCGACAAGGCCAAATCACAATCGGTTCCCAAGGATGCCATCGATCGTGCGATAAAGCGTGGTGCCGGCGAACTCGATGGTTCTGATTACGAGGAAATTCGTTACGAGGGATATGGGCCAGCCGGCGTGGCGGTGATCGTCGATTGCCTGTCGGATAATCGTAATCGCACGGTTGCCGAAGTCCGTCATGCCTTTACCAAGGCGGGTGGCAACCTGGGGCAGAGTGGTTCGGTGGCATACATGTTCAATAATGTGGGCGTGCTGCTCTATTCACCCGAGCACGATGAAGATAGTGTCATCGAAGCCGCGCTGGACGCAGGCGCTGAGGATGTCATTGTTGCCGATGACGGCAGTATCGAAGTTCTGACTGCCGCCGAAGACTATGTTGCCGTGAAGCAGTCGATGACCGGTGCGGGGCTTGAACCGGAAGATTCTGACCTGACGATGCGCGCCTCCACCAATGCCGAGCTGAGTCTCGAAGATGCCCAGAAGGTGCTGCGTCTGGTCGATCTGCTGGAAAGCTCGGACGACGTGCAGGATGTTTATTACAACGCCGAGATTCCTGAGGAAGCCTACGAGGCCCAGGTTTAATGATTATCCTGGGGATTGACCCTGGATCGCGCATTACCGGTTTTGGTCTCATCGAGAATCACGTTGATCGCTTAATATACATCGCCAGTGGCAATATCAAGGTCAGCGGCGATAGCCTGCCGCAACGCCTCGGGTGTATTTTTAATGAAATCGAAAACGTGATTCAAAAACACCGGCCGGAGCAGATGAGCATCGAAAACGTGTTCATGGCGCGTAACCCGGACTCCGCGTTGAAGCTGGGCCAGGCCCGCGGTGCCGCTATCTGTGCTGCTTACCGGGCCGGTCTCGAAATTGCCGAGTATGCACCGCGCGAAATCAAGCAGGCCATAGTCGGCTCGGGTGCTGCTAACAAGGAGCAGGTACAGCACATGGTTAAACATTTGCTCGGCATCAGGCTGAAACTCAAAGCCGACGAGGCCGATGGCCTGGCGATTGCTATCTGCCATGCACAATTTTATGCTACGCGTCAGAAAACGGGTATCGACGCCAGTTTACTCAAACGCAGGAGAAGTCGACGAAGATGATCAGCCGATTGACCGGTATACTGGCCGCCAAACGTGCCCCTCAAATACTGATCGATTGTAACGGGGTGGGTTACGAAGCCGACGTGTCGATGACGACGTTCTACCGGTTACCCGAAGTGGGCGAACGGATCTCCATCTGGACCCATTTGCTGGTTAAGGACGATTCTCATAGCCTGGTGGGATTTAACGACGAGCAGGAACGCAAGTTGTTCCGACAGCTGATACGCATTAATGGCGTTGGCCCAAAAATGGCGCTAACGATTCTGTCCGGTATCGATGATCGGCAATTCGCACTCTGTATTTTAAATAACGATATTGCGATGTTGACCAGATTACCGGGCGTCGGTAAAAAAACCGCCGAGCGACTGATCATCGAAATGCGCGACAAGATCGAGGTTCTGGCAGGCGATTCGCCGATGTCCGAGACTGCAGCGAGCGGCCATTCGATTGTGGGTGAAGCCGTTGAAGCCCTGCAGGCGCTGGGTTACCGCTCGGTCGATGCGGAGCGAATGATTAACCGGGTTCAGCAGCAGGGTGAGACGCACACCAGCGCCTCGGAGTTGATCAAAAAGGCGTTACAGACGTCGGTTAAGGCATGAACGAAAATCGACTGATCGATCCGGAAGAGATTGCGGACGAATTGTCGCTGGATCGTGCGCTGCGACCCAAACTGCTCAGTGATTACGTGGGCCAGGATGAAGTGCGCGAACAGATGGGCATTTTTGTTCAGGCCGCGATAAAACGTCGGGAGGCGCTAGATCATGTGCTGGTATTCGGCCCACCGGGCCTGGGTAAAACTACCCTGTCGCACATTATTGCCAACGAGATGCAGGTGAATCTGCGCCAGACGTCGGGACCGGTACTGGAGAAGGCCGGTGACCTTGCCGCGATCCTGACCAATCTCGAACCGCATGATGTGCTGTTTATCGACGAGATTCATCGCCTCAGTCCCGTGGTTGAAGAAATATTGTACCCGGCGTTGGAGGACTTTCAGCTCGATATCATGATTGGCGAGGGGCCAGCGGCGCGCTCGATCAAGCTCGATCTGCCTCCGTTTACACTGGTTGGCGCGACCACTCGCGCGGGCCTTTTAACCTCGCCCCTGCGAGATCGTTTCGGAATTGTGCATCGCCTCGAGTTCTACAGCACCGAGGAACTGGGTCGAATCATCATGCGTTCGGCGGGATTACTCGGTAT
>Ga0265306_10001156_pt1 | contig 12902 bp, 20 predicted proteins | sample Helome_3_FD_192493 | JGI IMG/M metagenome (GOLD analysis project Ga0265306, IMG submission 192493) | Marine sediment microbial communities from subtidal zone of North Sea - Hel_20160420 (Illumina Assembly) | ecosystem: Environmental > Aquatic > Marine > Subtidal zone > Sediment ...
CGTCGGGCTTGCCGGTCGACTCGGGATCGGCGTCAAGAATAATCAACACCGCTAGCGCGCGCATCACCGTGTAATCGTATTGATGAAGCAATGCTTCCATCGACAAATCTGAAAAAATCAATTCGCCTTTTTCGTCGCGAGCCCGAAATTTAACCACCGCGAGCGTTTTCGATACCGGATCGTTGAAAGCCTCGATGCGCTGCTGTTCGTCGCCGGTCAAAGGTAGCCAATAAATACGCGTCGGATTGCCGTCGGTATCCGGCCAATCGTCGGCATAGCAAAAATTCATTTCGCCTAGCAATGCTTCGTGCAAGTGGCGCCGGGCGCGCTCGGCGACGGGATGCATTTAAGCGACCGCGCCATAAGTTAGCGCGCCTTTGCCTTGCAATGAAAAATTTTGCATAACCATCGATTGCTTTTCATTGATCGCGCCGCGTTTAATCACCAGAGCCGAACCGCTGCGCGTTTCGTCGCCGCTGGTATTGCCCTCGGGATTCAGCGAAACGGTTACCTCGGCGCCGATAGTCATTGCGCCTTGCCCGGTAGCGTCGGCTTTGTCCCATTTGCATTCCAGCTCGACCGTCCACGAAGTATCCCCGATTTCAAAACTCTGCACGGTTTCGTCGAGGTCAGTATCGGGAATTAATTCGGCGTCTTCGTCTATGGTAAAACGCATCACGCTAGCGACCACGTTACCACCGATTAAAACCTTACCCTGGTTACCTTTTACTTTTGCCATCTTTCACCACCTTTTTTGCATTGTCGACTTTTTTGATAACTACCCAGCCGTTGCGCTCCGCGTTCGAAACTTGCGAGGCCGGTACCTGAATTTGAACTTTTGATTTAGGGTGCGATAGTTTTACAATTCCGTTCGACATATTCACACCTCTGCGCTTTCTAAACTGTGATCGTAATAGACACGCCAATTACTAACCAGGCGCGCTTTTTTCGTGTCGGTCGAGTCGTCTAGCTCTATTTCGTCATCGCCTAGAATCTCGCATTCATAAGCGTAGGCCAGGCCGAGCGTAATATCGGCGCGCAGCGCGGCGTATACCTCGGCTAAAATTGCGTGCGCTGCCGTCTCTGGATTCCCGGTCGGCGTCACGTGTATCGAAACTGAAAACTCTAAAATTCGGGATATACCGTCAAAATCTTCGCCGTCGCTAAATTGAGCATCGGCGCCTTTCGCAATCGTCAACGCGGGCAATCCGCTGACCGGCCAAACCCGGCCGCGCTCGACGTTAGCGCCAGTCGTCGCCAAACCGGTTAACACTGACTCGGCCGCGCTCATAATTGATTCAGCGCGATGCGTCACGCGCTTTGCTCCAAAACCAATAAAACGGTTCGCTGGCCACGTTCGATAGCGCGGATATTAAGCGTTTCCTGGTCGTCGGTGTTTTTAAAAATAATAACCTGGTCCGCCGTAGTGGGCGCCCGATCCGCGAACACCTGGCGCGTTATGCGCAACGTCGTCAACCGGCCATTAATATCTAAACCGGATTCGAAACGCCGAGTAAATACCGCCGCGAATTCGCCCGCCTGCCCGACAATGGCAACGTTGATAGCATTGTCATTCGGGTCAATCATCGCGGCGGTATCCTCGGGCGTTTCGAACACTGGTCTATTCTGCCGCCGCTGCCGAGCGCGCTTTAACCTCGCCCAAAATACGGCCGCGACCGGTCGAGCGCAAAATGTGCGCGTCGTTTTTGCCGACTTTCACTTTTGCGCCTTTCTTGGTTTTTTCGCCCTTAACAATCGCGCCGCGCAATAGCTCGACCTCGAATACCCTTGGTTTTTCATTAACTCGCATTTCTTCACCTTTCGATAAAATGGCCGGGCGGTATGCGGTCCGCCCGGCCGGTTACGCCTGGCCGGCTGGCCTAAGCGTTAACGCTAAAACTGCCCGCGTGTCGAACACCAATATCGATATCCTGGAACACGCGCAACACCAAACCACCCGAGGCGGCTTTTTCGGCTTTGTCCGGCTCGACATCGAGCACGCCCCACATGCCAATAATTACATCTTCATAATTACCGAACACAATCGAATTCGCGGCGAGCTGGGTAGAAACCTGAACAGGGTAACCGTTCATTTCGCGGTTCTGCATCAAACGAATTCCCGAACCAGAATCGATAAACGTCGTCTTTGCGCTGCCTTGCACTGGCGCCGTGACACAATAAGCCAGCGTTCCGCCGAGCGCGTTAGCGCTTAACACATCGGTTTCGAACTCGACAACCTCGACAAAAGTCGGCGCGCCAGGCGCCGCAATAGTCGACGTCCCGACACCGCTCGTATTGACGATACCAGTCGGTTGACCGGCAGCGCCCGAACCTTCAAACGCGGCCAGGTCAATCGCGAGTGTCGCGCCCTGCGCCATATCGTCGAGAAGCATAGCCTCAACGCTCGGCGCAGACTGTTTAAGCAAACGGCGTGAAATCGGTACCTCGCCGACAACCGTTTTCGGCGCCATCGCGAGCGTTCCAAGAACAGCATCATCGGGCGTCGCGTCGGCGTCTTCCGTTACCCAATTAAACGCGATACCACCGTCAAGCCGAGGGATATCGACATTGCCGATAAGACCAGGCAAAAACCGAGCATTCAAGCGACCCATCAAAGCGCGCGCGCGTAACAGGTCGATAAAGCTCGACGCTAAATGATCCGTCCCGACCAGGTAACCGCCGCCCGTCGCGCTGCCAACCGTCATAACACGCTGACCGTCATACTCAACGATTTTTTGCCCGCGTCGGTCGGTCCGCGCCGCTTGAATCTCAAACGGTACATAAAACCCGTTTGGCTCTTTTCCGACTTCATCGGAAATAGCACGCGAGCACTCAAATTCAAACCCGGCATTTTTAAAGTCACCGTTATGGAATGCCCGAGCCGCCCGCAGTAACGAATATTCGCTAACCTCGGTTTTTGTTAGCCCGAGCTGACTCACCGGCTTTTCATCCTGGCGTTCTGCAACCAGGTCGAGGCAACGACGATTAAATTTATCGGCCGACCATTCATCGCCGATAGCTTTCTCGGCCAGGTCGTCACAGTCAAAACGTTTTCCGGTCGCGGTAATTTCACGAACGCGCGCAGTTTCCGCGCGGCGTGCTTTTTGCCGTTCCTGGTCAACGTCGATCTCGATCCGCTTACCATCAAGCGAATCGTCTTTTTTATCATCAGACATAGTTATTTCCTCTGGAAAGGTTTTGCCCTGGTCGGCGCGCCCGACTTGTGCAGTCGGATCGGCGCCTACGGGCGTAAAAGTAATCTCGGTCGGTTCCCATCGCGTCGCAATTAGCTTCGGAATTTCGCCGCTTCGATCCATTCTGTATTGATGTATCTTGTAATGGCACGACACATTGCGCCGAATCCCGTCGGCCGCGTCGTGTAGCAAGCGCTCGGCGCGCGGTTCAACCTTGGACAAGCGAACCACCGCCCGGCCGGATTTATCCGCGTCAATTTGCGCGTTTTCTACAACCCCAATTTGACCGTCAAAATCTTTATCATGGTCTACCAGGACCGGCGCCCCGTCTCGTAATCTACCAAGATCACAAGACGCGGCGTCGTGGTTTAAAATCTCGTCAACAATTTCGCCATTGTGCCGAGTGCGAACCGGGTATTCGCTGGAAAATCGCACTTGAATGGTTCGCGCCTCAATGTCAACGGCGCCAGCGTCAAAACTTAGCTGGCGTTCATTGTCGAGTAACTCGGTTTTATCATTCATCGTTTTGAACCTCGGCTAATGTGACGCGCGCGTCGAGCTGGTCGACGTTTATACCCAGCTCGGCGGCGCGTTCTTTTTCATATTGCAACTGCTCGAATGTTTCCTCAAGATCGCCGCCCGATTGCGCGATGATATTTTGTCGCGTCTCGGTACCGATCCCGAGGTTTTGTTTATTCGCGTCGCTGTCCTTTTTCGGATCGACCCAGGCCCAGCCGCGCGGCTGCCATTTTATCGCGTCGAGTTTCTCGCCGACGTTACGCATCGGCAAACTCAATTCGCCGTTTAAAATCGAACGTGGTACCCACCAATCATAGACGCGCTGGTGAAAATGCGTTTTTACAAAATTCTGTAAAACCCGCCACTGGTCGCGTTCCTCCAGGGTACCGCTGCGGATGCTTGAAAAGTTAACGTTTTCAAGATCACCCGACAAACCCGCATAAGCCACATTCAAACCCGACGCGGCGCCGCGCACGACGGCGCGAATAAACCCGTCGAACGCGGTTGTTGGGTGCGTCGGATCGTGGTCTATCCATTCCTCACCCGCCGAAAGCTGCAGAATAGTACCAGCCTCGATGCTGCGCTCCGCGCCCTGGTCGGCGTATTCGTCGCCGCCGTCGTCGGGCGCAAAATCTTGAACATTCGCGCTGTCCCCGGTCGGCGACTTAACAATACCCATTTTCGAACTTCCCTCTATAGCGGCGACTAGTTCGGCTTCTTCATAAAGCCCTATCATATTAAGCCGCCGAATCGCAGTATTCGCCCAGGGTATACCGCGCGCTTGTTCGGCGTGATCCGTGATAAAAATATGAATGATTTGCTCAGCCGGGATAATAATATAATCCTGTTCAGGGTAGACGTTCGCCCAGGCGCGCAGAGAATTGCGCCGCAGATGGTAATTGATAATCTGCCCTTGCTGGTCGAACTCGACGCCCATAATGACGACATTACCGTTCGGCAATTCCCGACAATTGTTTTCGTCGAGATATCCGGCCGGTAATACGCGCAGCTTCATTCCATGCCCCTGTTTGGGCGTATCGATCCGCTGAATTAACGCTTCACCGTCAACACCCAAGTTCGCGACAACTAGCCGCTCGATGTCATGGAATGACATCGCGCCATTAATCCCGCAATTTTCAGGCTTGCCGAAATCCGCCCAAGCGCGCTCAAGTTCGCGATTATCCAGCGTGTCGGGCTTTTTGCCGTCGCGCTGTTTCATGCGACCTTGTAAACGGATACCGTTGACCCCGATGATATTCGATTGGCAAAGGCGAATAAATTTTTTGCCGTAATCGTTATTCATAAACAAATCGCGCGACCGGGCGCGCATCAACCGCAAGCCCTGTCGAATCTCGGTATTGATCGGACCATGTGAACCGACAAAACTCGACGTTAATCTATCCTGCAGACCAGCAGAAAACGAACGCTGTCCGTCGCGCTGGCGCTGCAGACCAATAGTCGGTTCACGGCGAGACAATGCCACGCTGCGCGAACCAGGCGCCGCGACTTCAGAGCGTGAAAATAACCGAGGGAATTTGAAATTCATAGACGCGCCTTAATAGTGCCAGAATGCGGTTTACCGCGTCGGTTAGCCTCTTTTCGGTTAGCTTTTATTAACCTGGCCTCCCAAATATCAAGCCATTGATTTAACACGAGCGGATCGCGCGTCGCGCTCGACTCGACATCGAGGGAATACGAAAGCGTGTCGAGCTGGCGATTTGTGGCGCGGCCGAGTAACGCGGCTTTTATCGCCGCGACCATTTTTCGCGGATGCGAGCGCGGATCGGTCGAATCTTCGTCTTTGTTATCGATAACGCGCGTCGTACCTTTTTCGACAGTGACGCGCGCGAGGTCGGCGATCCGGTAAACGTATAAATTCCAGAAATAAAGCCCGGCTTCAAATTCCTGGCTATCAATACCTTCAAGTTTAAAAAGATACTCGCCACCGTCGACGGCCGACGCTATCGTTTTTTCAATGGCCGGATCACCTTCGCGGCGCATCACATACGCGAGCGTATACAGGTCGGTCGGGTAATCGGGCACATATAAATTATTGCGCCAAGCGTGAAAATCGCCCCGAACGATACAGCTCGGGTTTTCATGCGGCGCGATTGAATCGTCAATAAATTCATGGCGTCGAAATATAAGCCGTTTTATAAATCATCGGTTACCAACATTTGAGACGTTATTCGACAGCTTCTATAAATTGCGGATTATTCGTGTACAAAGTACCGCCACCGGGAAAGGTTAACTTGCCCCGATAAGACCATAAGCCGAGCTGGTCGATATCGCCCGAAATAGTCGTATAGGCAATTATTCCATCGGTCCCGTCCGTTAGAAAAGCGGCGACTTTTTCGACCTCGGTCCCGTCGGGCTTAACTAAAATTATCGCCCAGCCCGTCGCGGTCGATATGTCATCAACCTGGTTAAGCGTTTCAAATTCGACTTGCAAGCTAACAGCAACGTCGCCGAGCACCGTTTTATTCATCCGATAGTTCCTCGCGTTTTTAGAATCGGGTTATAGTCCTGCCGGGTTTTTAATACCGGGTTATAGTCCTGGCGCGTGCGGATAAAATAGACCGCATCGCCGAACGGCATCGAGAAAAGAAATTCCGTTTCGGTGACCAGGTTAGCGGCGACGGTCACCGGTCCAACCGTCGCGGCGAGTGTGCTTAGAACTTCGGATTCGGTAACCAGGTTAGCGGCGACCGTGACCGGTCCAACCGTGACGCCGAGCGCGCTTAGAACCTCGGATTCGGTAACCAGGTTAGCGGCGACCGATTGACCGCCGCCAGGCGTCGACGGCGTAACGCTCGATAGAACCTCGGATTCGGTAACCAGGTTAGCGGCGACCGTGACCGGTCCAACCGTCACGCCGAGCGCGCTTAGAACCTCGGATTCGGTAACCAGGTTAGCGGCGACCGTGACCGGTCCAACCGTGACGCCGAGCGCGCTTAGAACCTCTGATTCGGTGACCAGGGTAACCGTAATCGATTGACCGCCGCCGCCAGTAGCGACTGGCTCTACCGCGCCGCGCCAGGCTTGATTTTCGTTACCGCTAGCGCCGGTCGCGGCTGGTTCTACCGCGCCGCGCCATCTTTTAAAAACATTAGCCACTACTGCCCCGCGAAATCGTCGGGAATCGAACCTTCCTTAATGCTGCCAGTATCGACCGGAGAGAAATCCCCGCCTGCCGCGTCGGTAAATGGCGAGGCGCCGAGCGTTTCATTTCCGATACCTTTCCAATCATCTAAAACTATCGGGGGCGCATCAAAACCCGAGTTGTAATTGTATTGCGAATTCCCGGCAAAAAGGCCAACAAACCCGCCAGAATTGTCGCGCAATGCTTCGCTGCCTGTGCCGTTTCCGCCGTGCATAATATTATTAATGATCGCGCTGATTCGCGCCGAACCCTGCTTTTCAATAGCGTCGCCAATCGCCGCGCCATCATGGAAAATAGCATTACTAATCGCCGCGCAGCCAGCCGCCAGGTTAATACCGAGCGCCGATCCGCTCAGGTTATAAATATTACGATAAGCTAAACCCAAACCCGCCGTTTGAGCAAAGGCCGTTCCTGAGTCCATTGTATTAGCACCCGCTGCGTCGAAAAAATTAAACATCACAAGGCAGCCAGAAACAAACAATGCGCCCTCGATATTATGGATATGACAACCGACAACCATACCATTCGCGCCAAGTTCAATAGTGCGCGACGCATTCGAGCTATTATCCAGCTCGCAGCGTATCAAGTAGCAATATTGATCGAGGTCAATAATCTGCGCCGCGCCAGTGTTATGTAAGTGCATATCAACAAACCCGACATAATCTAGCGCTGTCAGATCAACGATAGAAACCGATCCACCTCCCGAAATTCCGCCGATTCCATTATCACCCGCCGCGCTTGTGTATCCCTGAAAAACCAGAGGCGCGCTGAGCGTTGGCGTACCGTAATCGGCGACAATATCAAGCGCGAATTCTAAAACTTCATCTGTCCCCGCTTTAATATTTATCCGATCGCCATTCGTGCCGTCGCGCGTCATTTGTTCGAGGCAATATTCTAAATCCCCATAGGGATCGCCAACGGTACCCGAGCCGCTATCACCAGCAATTGAGGGATCAACGTAAGTTTCGGTTAAGGCCACGTGATTTCCTCCTCCGCTGGATCTTCATTGCTGCCGGACCTTTCCGCCCGTTTGCGGGCGCGATTCCAATCGGCTAACAACATGCATTCGGTTAAAAGGCCGCGAAATCTTGTCGTCTCGGCCGGGCCCATACCTTCAGCGTCGCGGATCGCTTGCGCTTCGTCTCGAATAGCGCTTTTAGGCGTGTTACCGTCGCTAATCGCTTGAGCGATGCGCGACAAGCTGCCACATAATTTATCGAGACGATGAACGGGCGTCACAGTCGAACCCTCTAGCCTTGAGAAACGCGCCAGGATACCGCAGCAAAATCGGCGGTAATATCGCCGCCGTTAGCGGTAACGACAAAATCGAGCGACCATAAAACCACGGTCCCCGTGTCGGTATCGGTCCCGTCGCCGTCGTATGAAACGGTCAATTTCGTGATCGCGTCACCCGCCGAAATGCTGGTAAATACCTGATCAGCAATGCCGATGTCGACACTATCGTTAGAGTCGTCGACAGTGATAGTGATATCGGTTTCGTCGAGCGCTAAATTCGAATAGCCCGTATTTGTAATTTCCGCAATATTGGCTACCGCTTCATAGTCGTCGACATTGCCGTCAGTGACGTCGCGAATATCTTCCTCGCTAACCCCGGTCGTGTCCCACAAGTGCAACCGCAACACTGCAGCTACGGGCGAATTGTTTTCGACTTGTTGAATAATCGGCCGCGAAATGCCAAGCGCCTCGTTTAAAATAATATCAGTCATGCAATAAACCTCCCTTCTGCGCCATTTTTTCATTTGCTAAATCGCTCGGCAAAACCTCGCATAAATAGCTTGAAGCTAAAACCATGTAACCATGCGGCCAGCGCTTACTGCGCGAAACCTTATCGCCCGCCGCTTCATGCTCCGCAATGTGCGCGCCGCACGCGGCAATATTCGCGGCGTCATCCTGCGCAGTGCTACCGAAACCCGGCAATTTTTCGCCGCACGTTAAGCAATGTCGGCCGGGCGCCTGGCAAATTCGAAACGTGACGTCGCCGTCGACGGTATGGGCGGTTATAGCATCCGGCGCCACCGTGAAAAATTCACCGAACCGGTTTAGCGTGTCTTTTAAAATACGCTGCTTGCCACTGGTCGGTAAGTTCAGGATTCCCAAACCCGCCGCGACCTTGCGACCCTTTTTTAAAGTACTAAAAATCTTTAATTTCATAATTACCCCAAACGTAAAATGTAATTGCCGAACTCAATATCAAACGTGTCGCCATTAACCAAAGTCACGCCGCCCGACCCATAATCCCAAAACCCGATAACAGGATCGGCGGGCGACGTCGGCGTGTCGTTGAATAAAACCACGTAACGAAATTTTGCCACAGTACCCGTCGCGTTTAGCGTGATATCGGTCCCGGTAACGTCCCATTTGCCCGCCGAATTTTCAACGCCGACGTTCGTCACATCGGCCGGTACCGTTTCGGTTATGTTTGTATAAGCAATTTGGGTTATATCGGCTAGTACCGCGTCGGCCGACTTGTCCGGCGCCGTGTTCGTTAAACAAACTTTGAGCGTCGAACCTGCAGTTTGTAAATCGTGAACGCCTGCCGCCAGGTCAAGCGCGAATTGATTAAACCGCTGAAAATCGGGCGTAGACATTAAATCATTTCCTCAATTCGCTTTTTGCAAATTCCCATAGAGCAAAAAAAAAAGCGCCAATCGCTGCAATAGCAGCATAACCGCCGATTGCCCGAATCCACTGTTCGCGACGCGCGGACCGACGGCGAGATTCAGATATCAATACATCGATATATTCGTGATGCTTTCGATGTGTCTCGGTATCTATGAGTCGATCCGCTCGCAGCTTCTTAACAACCAGATCGGCTATATTATCCGCGTCGCTCATTTTTGGCCTGGCTTAAATTTCATGGGATCGGATAATATCGCCGCCGCTGTTCCAATTGTTACCAACCTTTGAGACTAATTAGACAAATAGCGATAGAGCGTCGCACGCGATATTCCATATTTTTCCTGCAATTCGCGCCGGTTCCGGCCGTTGAACTCGCGCCGAATAATATTAACCTGGCGTTCGGTACACTTGCGAGGCCCGTGTTTTATCATTGCCGGAATGCCGCCGTAAGACTGGCGAATAGTATCGACAAACTCGGGTATTAATTCTTTTCCCAGGTCAACCGACACCGCGCCACGGTCGGCCAAAAACAGAATCAACCCGTTTTCGATAATGTCTAAAATATCGTCATTATCCATTTAATCGGTCCCGTAAGGATCGCCGACGCGGCGCCGCGCGTGACTTTCTTTTTTTCGCGGGCTTTTCAGGCGCCACGCTAGACCGGTCAACCTGGTCAACCTGGTCGGCAACGTCGGCAGCGCGCTCGGCGTCGCTTTGCGCCTGGAATAAATCGCCCGTCGGCGGTTGAACGCGCGCTTCGAGCTGCTCCCATTGCGCCGGGCGCCATCGATGCAAACCCATCAACCAGTATGCCGCGAGCGCGTACACAAAACAGTCGAGCGCTTCGTTTCGCTTGCCGCGCGGCAATTGCCATTCGTAAATAGGAAAACCCTTAACATAGCGCCGCCCTTTTTCCTCGGCGACTAGTTGGCTAAAAAATTCGGGCGCGGATTGTTTCGAAAGGTGGATATAGCCCTCGGCGTCGCATTCCTCGACATCGAGGAGCGAATAAATCATGTCCTTAGCCGTATCGGTACCGACCGGCCAAACCTCGGCGCCGTTTTTAATCACGGTACCGCCAATACTGACATCGACTTTGCTCGGCCGACCGAGGATCGGCTTGCCCCGAACGCTGGCGCCTTTGACCGCGATCACGTGTCGGGTTTTCCGTAATCGGCAAAAATCATAAACTTTTTGGGTATGATGTCCGCCAGAATCGACGCACGCGGCCGCTATTTTCAGGCGCGTTCCTGCAGCGTGATCGAACGACGCCAAAAGATAATCATCAAGCTCCCGCCAAACGCCGTTATGCGCCGGGCTACCATAAAATACAGCGAAATCGACCTGCCACCGCTCGCGCGCACCGTGACCCCAAACGTAAACTTCGAGTCGGTTATCCTGGACGTCGACGCCCGCCGTCAAAACCAGGCAACCGCGCGGACAAATACCGAGTTTATAATCCTCGGCGCGTTCCTGCAGCGCCGTCGGTTCTATATTCTTGCCTTTTTCTTTATAGGGTAATCCCTCGATGGTATTGCGAAAGGTTTTTTTCAATTCGTCATTCCCCAGCGACTTTAAAAATTTTTCAACAATCTCCGCCCAGGATTCCCAGCCTATAGGACTATACAGCGTCGATATTTGGTAACTTTTATGCTTTTCGTTCGCGTTCGTTTCGCGCCATTCGCCATTTTCTAAAAATTCGGTTTTCGCGCTTTCCGGTATTAGCGCGGCGCAACCCTGGCAAACCAATTCGACGGTTTTCGGATCGTGCGCGCCGTGTTTATCTTTTTGCCATTTCAAAGCCGATAGCGTTATCACCTGGAATTCGCCGCAATGCGGGCAGGGGATAAAATAATAACTTTGCGTTCCCTGTAAAAAACTGCGCTCTATCCTCGATAGACCGCTAGTCGTCGGCGTCGATATTTCTAAAATTTTGCGGCGCCTGAATGTCTTTGTTCGGTTCATCGCCAATTCAACCGGATCACCTTCGTTGCTCACGTCGGGCGGATAAGCGTCGGTTTCATCGAGTAGTAATTTTTTAACGGGCATAGATCGCAAGCTCGCGGCCGAATTCGCGCCAGCGACGCGCAGCATGCCGCCAGGAAATTGTTTTAGCATCACCGTATTACCCGAATCGCGCGACCGGGAATCGGCAATTTTTGCGCGCAAACAATCCATGTCGTCAATCATCGGCGATAGCCGCTGCCGACTCCAAAGTTTCGCGAGCTCTAGCGTCGGTTGAACGATAAGCATAGAGCCGGGATCGTGGTCGATGGTATAGCCGACCCAATTATTACCGAATTCGGTCCCGCCGACTTGCGCGCCTTTCATCAACGTCACGCGCTGAACTGGCGAATGTGCGGATAAACAATCCATCGGTTCGCGCAAGTACGGCGTGCGCGACGTACGCCAGCGACCAGGCGCCGCCGCACTTTTTTGGTTTAGTAACCGGTATTCGTCGGACCAGCTCGACAAATCGAAATCGGGTTTCGGGCGTATTCCCTCGACCCAGCCCGGCAGGCTATTAGCCAGCGATACTTGCATTTCGCTCCACTGGCAAATCGACATCGACGGCCGATGACTTAACTTTGAAGTTTTCCAAATCCCGCAAAATATTGTCGAGCGACTCGCGGACCTGGACTAAAAGAATTTCGCGGCATTTATCCGGATCGGTTTCGGCCGCTAATATCGACTCAATACGGTCCGGCATCGTCATCAAATTATTATTGAGGATCGCGGCCAGGTTAAAAAGATGCTGTTTCAAAATATCGACGCGCGCGAGGTTTCCGGCTTGTTCGGCTAGATTCAATTCAGCGGTTCGCCGCTTCGCCCTGGTCAGCTTCACGCGCTCTTTTTGTTCCTCCTGACTCGCCGCCGATCCCTTGTCGGCGTGACGCGTGAATTCGGTATAGCCTCGAACCGACTCGACCAAATCGTATTGACCGTGTTCGAGTTTTAGAATATGCCCGTCGCGCTCTAGTTGCTGAATTCGCCGTTCGGTTACGCCGATCAAGTAAGCCAGGTCGGCAACCGTAATCGCATATTCCCCGTTAATATCAAAACCACCTTCCACGGAAATTATTTATCCAAAACGGGCGCGCTTATCCATCGCGTCAACAATCGCCGACGCCAGGTCGCACATCACCGACGGTTTCGCCCTGTTTAACTGGCGAAGCGACGCTTCATAATAGTCGAGACGAATAAAAACTTGTTCAATTGCCAATCTTAACTGCTCCCAATCGTTACCACGTAACACCTGGTCGAATCGAACCTTTAATTCGCGAGACGACAAATTACTATAATCTTCCTTATCCATAACGAACCCTCTCAAAACGAAACGCCAAAAAAATTCCTATCACTAGGAAAACACCGCGCTGGGAATTGCC
>Ga0265306_10001157_pt1 | contig 12888 bp, 9 predicted proteins | sample Helome_3_FD_192493 | JGI IMG/M metagenome (GOLD analysis project Ga0265306, IMG submission 192493) | Marine sediment microbial communities from subtidal zone of North Sea - Hel_20160420 (Illumina Assembly) | ecosystem: Environmental > Aquatic > Marine > Subtidal zone > Sediment ...
TTCGATATGTTTTTTTGCAAAGTGATAAGAATATAGATATCTGTAATCATTTATAAAAAATGATGGGCAAATGCAGCTGACCTGTATTATCTGTCATCCGTATTCTGCTCTCTGAAATCTGTCATCCGTTAACTGTAGAACCATGCCCGAACTGCCTGAAGTCCAGACCATCGTCAATGATTTAAACGACGCCGATGTAATCGGCATACCGATCAGCCGCGCCAGGGTATTTTGGGCCCGCACCATTGCGTCGCCCGGATCAAAATCGTTTTGCCGGCGGTTAAAAGGCCGCAAATTTACAGCCATCCGGCGGCGGGGCAAGTACCTGGTTTTCGACATTGATAATGGCAATACGCTGCTGCTACATCTGCGAATGTCCGGCCGTCTCCATCTGGTTGCTGCCGACACCCCGCGCATTAAACATGAGCATGTTATATTGAGTTTCACCGACGGCAGGCATCTGCGGTTTCATGATCCGCGAAAATTTGGTCGTCTCAGCCTGCTCAAGGATCCGGCGCCGATTTTAGACCGGCTGGGTCCCGAACCCCTGGCGCCCGGATTTACGACCCTGGCCCTGGGTAAGTTGTTAAAAAATCGCAAACGAATTTTAAAGCCCTTGCTGCTGGACCAGACCTTTATCGCCGGTCTCGGCAATATTTACGTGGACGAAGCCCTGTGGGAAGCAAAATTGCATCCCTGCCGCCTGGCATTCACCCTGTCAAACCCGGAAATCAAGGCCCTACGTCTGGCCATTCCCCGGGTCCTGAAAAGAGGCTTGAAAAATCTTGGGACCTCCCTGGGAAGCGGTGAAACTAACTTTTATTCAGTCGCCAGCCGGCAGGGCCGCAACAAGGATCAATTAAACGTCTTTCGCCGCACCGACCTGCCCTGCCCGCGCTGCAAAGCAAAGGTGGAGCGTATTATTGTGGGGCAGAGGAGCACGCATATATGTATGAAATGTCAGAAAATTTAGCAGGCTTTTTAAATCTCAAAATTGAATAGTCAATCTGCCAACAAGGTAATTTGGGTGGTGCAGGTTTCAGGTGTCGGGTGTCAGGTTTCAGGCTTGAGCGGGAGTAGCTATAATGGTAAAGAAGATCAAGTATAGGTTAAAATACCACCTCATACGTTACTATCCAGATGGAGTACTGTATGACGACAGGTAACTGAATTTTGATGAAATCATGGGTTTCAGTTTTCAATCGGGGCATTCGCCACAGCCACCCCTGACACCTGAAACCTGACACCTGAAACCAAAAAGTGGAGCTTTTTTTATGCCCACCGGTGCCTGCGGTATCAGTTGCGATGTCTGCAAGTTAAACTTGCTGGGAACCTGTTCGAGCTGCGGACCGGGGACGAGCCCGGAAGCTGAGAAAAAGCTGGCCGCCCAGCAGCGGTTGCTGGGAAGCACCTGTTCCATTCTGGCCTGTGCCAATTTGAATCAGCTGGACTATTGTATGCGCGATTGCCATCAATTTCCCTGTGATAATTTTCGTACCGGCCCCTACCCGTTCAGCCAGGGTTTTTTAAATATGCAAGAAAGACGTTTGAAAGAAAAACCACCGGCGTATGCCCCGGACGGATCCCGGGTCTCCGTGGATGCCGCCTACTGGGATGAATTGTCAGAAAAAAATATCGATACCCTATGCAACTTCACCCTATTTGAAAGCGACTCATCCGGGGCCCTGAAATTTCATTTTTTAAATGAAGATATAATGGTTGACTTGAAGGAGCGCTGTCTGAAGCGGAAGGCGGATGGTGATTGGGCCGAAACAGATGACCCCCTTCTTGAATTGGTAACCGTTTTGTATCTGATGAACGTCAACGGCCTGTACCCCATGGACCGGGATATCGTCGGGGTGAAGGATCTGAAAGAGGCCCATTTCTTCCAGGGCCCCCATGCGCTTAGAACCGAACCTCTCGTCAGACGCTACGGCACAGATCTAAAGGGTTTCAGTCAGATGGCGGAATACCTTGAAGGCCAACCCCGGGACATGGCCGATATCGCCTACCGCCTGCTGCCGTTTCCCAGAGTGCCTTTGTACTACCTGCTCTGGCAGGGAGATGACGAATTCGAGCCCCGGGTTACGGTTCTTTTAGACCGTCCAATTGAGAATGCTCTGGCGGCTGATGCCATCTGGGCGCTGATTAACCGGGTCACTACAGCACTGCTGACGGGCCCTGACAAAATTGAATGACACCATTCATTTTTGAGTTACTGGTTATTCATTAATTGAAGAGAAGTGGCATAACAGCTGTGGTAGCGGCTTCCAACCGCAAAAAGATTCTGATCCAGCAGATAACATCGCGGCGGGAAGCCGCTTCCACACCCTTGCATAGTTATAATTCGTTCCTTTGCCGGTCAAAAACATCGGAATTGACGATGAATGCCGGCTTGTTTCCTTTCTGATATTCAATCAGCTGCTCCACCACCCCCACACTCATGTTGTTCATGCCCTCAAAAGTAAACGCAGCGGTATGGGGGGTCAGTACCACATTGTCAAGTTCCAGCAACGGTGAGTCAGTCGGCGGCTCATCTTCAAATACATCGATACCGGCTCCGGCAATAACCTTATCCTTTAACCCGCGATAGAGATCCGCTTCATTGACAATGCCGCCCCTGGCTGCATTGATCAAAATGGCCGTTGGTTTCATGACCTTGAGTGCCTGTTTATCTACCATGCCCTTATTTTCGGGTGTCAGGGGAGCGTGAATACTGATGACGTCAGAAACCTTTAGCAGCTCGTCTATTTCCACCCTTTCAATACCCTGCTCGGCAGCAAACTCCTCCGGCCAGTAAGGATCATGGGCCACAACCTTCATTTCAAAGCCTTTGGCCCGCATGGCCACACAGCGGCCGATAGCACCCAGCCCGACTAACCCGAGGGTTTTCTGCCAGACTTCAAGGCCCATTATTTTGGTGTGCTCCCAGCGTTTTTCACGCAGGCTCTGATCGCAATAAATAATTTTCCGCGCCACATTCAACATCAAGGCAAAAGTGTGGTCGGCTACGGCCTGGTTGTTGGCACCCGGCGTGTGGAAAACGATGGCATCATGACGGGTGGCGGCATCGATATCAACGGTATCCAGCCCGGCACCCATTTTGGCGATGGCCTTTACCCCCGGAGCCATCTCCAGCACCTCATCGTTTACCACCAGGTCATTGCCGCAGAGTATGGCGTCCGCCTGTTTCAAGGCCTCCACGAATTTAGGATCTCCTACACCGGAGCCGCGCATATCAATAAGGGTCATCCCCGAATCCTTAAGTTGATCCATCGGGGTGTTGTCAAAGGCACAAAAGGGTCTGGATTCAATTAAAACGGTAAAGTTTTCCATCGCTAATACAATCTCCTTTCAAAAATCACAGATTCCGATATAATTTTCCGGTGTTATTTTCAGCAACTCATCTTTTACGCCCCGGGACACAGCCAGGGATTCTATAAATTCGGCAATGGTTTTCTGGTTGATGCCCTCATGGGTGCGGGTCAGGTTTTTCAGGGCTTCGTATGGTTCCGGATAGTTTTCGCGGCGCAATATGGTCTGGATGGCCTCGGCCACAACGGCCCAGTTCTTGTGCAGGTCGGCCCGGATGACATCCGCATTCAATATCAGTTTATTGAGCCCTCGTATCAGCGACTTCAACCCGATGACGGTATGAGCGATGGGCACCCCGATGTTGCGCGTTACCGTAGAATCGGTAAGGTCGCGCTGCAGTCTCGATATCGGCAATTTGGCTGCCAGATGTTCCAGGATGGCATTGGCAACACCCAAATTACCTTCGGAATTTTCAAAATCAATCGGGTTGACTTTGTGCGGCATGGTAGAGGAGCCCACCTCGCCTTTTTTGATCTTCTGCTTGAAGTAATCCATCGCAATATAAGTCCATATATCTCGATCCAGATCGATCAGGATGGTATTGATCCGTTTAAGATTATCGCAAAAAGCCGCCAGATTGTCATAATGTTCAATCTGGGTTGTCACTATGGAGCGTGAAAGGCCGAGCACATTGTTTACCAGACGGTCGGCAAAAGCAGGCCAGTCAACATCCGGGTAGGCCACGTGGTGGGCATTTAAATTGCCGGTGGCCCCCCCGAATTTAGCCGAAAAAGGAATCGACTTCAGCATTGCGGTTTGAACCATCAGGCGTTCGACGAAAACATAGATTTCCTTGCCCAAACTCGTTGGCGATGCCGGTTGGCCGTGGGTGCGAGCCAGCATTGCAACATCTTTCCACTGGCGGGCTTTGGCCTGAAGCAACTCGATGACTTCATTGACAAGGGGTGTTAAAACTTTTTCCCAGGCCTGTTTCAAGGAATAGGGCAAGGCGGTGTTGTTAATGTCCTGGGATGTCAATCCGAAATGAATGAATTCTTTGAAGGCCTGCAGATCCAGTTCATCGAATTTTTCCTTTAAATAATACTCCACGGCTTTGACATCATGGTTGGTGGTTTTTTCAATATCCTTAACCCGGCGACCATCCGGCAGTGAAAAATTTTTATAAATGGATCTCAGTAATTTAAACAGTTTGGGGTCAAAGCCTTCCAGCTGCGGCAACGGCAGTTCGCACAGGGCGATAAAATATTCTACCTCGACAAATACCCGGTATTTTATCAACGCACCTTCCGAAAAATAATCCGCCAACTTTTGAGTTGCCCGGCGATAACGACCATCAACCGGAGAGATCGCTTCAAGAGATGAAAATTCCATAGTGCTTCCTTTATGGTGAGGTTCATAGGGTATCAGTATTAACGAAGCCCGAAGCCTTAGCGAAGTCGGATGCCTGAAATGCGAAGGTGGGAACCTATGAACGGTTAAAACCCATGCTTTTCGACGAGTATAGGCAAATGCTACCACCGTGTCAAGGTGGTGCAATCAGTCAATAAAACTACATTTTTTTCCTAAACCATTCGTCCTGCCGATGCGCATAGGGCTCAACATAAGAAACAAGAATTCAGTATGGTTGGCCGCGGCTCGATTTTTGCTCAGCCAAGGTTTATGTTTTGACAAGGTAGCACAGATCGGTTTATTTTGGATAAATAGAAGACGAGCAGGCGCCGAAAGGAATCGTAATGAAAAAATCGCTGGTGGTTATTTTGGCAATAACTTTAGGCTTCAGCGGATTTCTGTACTATGACTGGCACACCAAAACCAAAAAGCAGGCCGCAGAGCCTAGTATACCGCAGTATTCATGGACGGATGCCCGGGGATCCCGACACTTCACCGATTCACCGCCGCCCAAAGGTGCGACCAGCATTAAAGAAACCAAAGGTTACAAATTTATAGAACCGCCCCTGGTATATACCATCAAGAATAAAGTGGTCGATTACTATAGAAAAATCAAGGGAAAGCTGTTTAAGTCTAAAAAAAAGAAAAGAAGAAAAGAATAAGGGGAGTTGGAAAGGCAACAGCTCCAGGGTTTTATTCATCCTTATCTGTTGTTTTGTCACGCTTCATCCTCAGAAAGCTTTAATTACATATGAATCAGCAGCTGGAAGATGCCACTTTTTTATTGGCAGCAAAGATTCCTGTTGACCCAGCAAACAACAGCTTGGCTATTTAAAACCTCAACCCATATCACCCAATCTACAATTCCCAATATCCCATGTAACTTCAGCATATCTGAAAAATTTTACGCTTTTCCGCATTCCATCATTATCCTAACTTGTCAGTTCCGTTTTCGGCACAAATATAGTATGTATAGCCGGGTTCACTTAACACATTTGAAGACCGGATGCGTCTATTGTTGCTGGAAAAAAAATTAATCAAAATATTTTTTTATGGATAAAAAACACATCAGCACTCACCGCGCTTTTGTTTACGGCGCCTTGGCCCCAGGAACGGGTGAGATCTATGCCGGTTTTCGAATGCAGGGGATTTTGACGGTAACATTATTTTTAATCTGCAGCGTATGGTTTACGCTGACACTGCTCACCATCCTGTCAGCGGTCGTGGGCCGGGTGTTTGACAGTCTTAACGGCATGGAACCCCTGGTGCTGCCGGAGCTGCCGTTTGTTACCCTTGGTGTTTCATTTTTAGGGATTTATTATCTCTGGTCATGGGCCATGATTGCCGCCGTCGATGCGGCCGTGTCCCATCGCCAAAGATATGCCGGGCAACCCCAGGCAAGTGTTGTTTGGGCGATTACCATGTCGTGGTTTTGTCCGGGATCCGGGCAGGTTTACACCGCAGACCGCCGTTTCGGATATATCCTTTTTGCCGCCTATCTTCTGGGAATCCTGCTCAGTATTCCGGCTTACCGGCAACTGTTTGAGGACCTTTCCGAAATGACCAACAGCGGACAGCTGTCAACCAACAATCCATATGCCGTCATTGATATGGTTCACGGGTTGATGGCCCGGGTAAGTTATAGTTTCGGCAAACTGTTTCAGATCTCTGTCAGATATTTTGCCCTGGCTGCCACCATGGCCGCTCTAAGACAGGGGCCCTTAAAAACAGACATGAGATGGACCACGCCTTCGGCTATTTACGGCGCAGCGCTTGTGGGCCTCGGCTGGCTATGTCCCGGATCGGGACAGCTTCTCCAGCGGCTGGGTAAAATGGGCTGGTACTTGCTGGCGGGCTATCTGGGCAGCAAACTTCTGATCGGTTTCCTGCTGGGAAATGACTTGATAACAGTTCCAACCGCCGACGGCCTGGCCTGGATACCCTTGATCGTTCAGTGGGCCTCCATGTTGGAGGCCCCCATCTGGATGATAAAAGGCAGAGGGATGAAATAACCAGGACCTGGGAATCTCAGCCATAACGCAGTCATTTTTTCTATAATATGATCATCATGCAATTAACGAATAACGATTAATTTCTCACTGAGCGATCTTCGCTCAATGAGAGCACGGTACCATATGGAACTTAGTCACGAAGAAAAACAACTGTTGATGTACCTGGTTGATAAAAGGAATATGGTGCATAAATTCTGCGTGAACAGAATCTATGCATTAAATCAAGCGGTACTTCAGGCGTGTAAAGCGCTGCCGGGTTTTGTTGTTGTTGATCCCGATGGCCATGGCTTTGCGACTTCCCACGATGACCACCAGTTTTTTTCCGCGGGTGACGGCGGTGTATATTAGGTTGCGCTGTAGCAGGATATAGTGCTGGGTAACGATGGGGATAATCACCGCCGGATATTCAGAGCCCTGGGATTTATGGACGGAGACGGCATAGGCCGGGACAATTTCATCGAGATCACCAAAATCATAAACAATTTCCCGGCCGTCAATGGTAACGGTAACCTCCCTGCTCTCCCAGGCAATGGCCGTAACCCGCCCGATATCACCGTTGAAAATCTCCTTGTCATAGTTGTTTCTGATCTGCATGACTTTGTCATTGACTCGGTAGGCGCGCTCCCCGCGGGTGACACCGCCTTCGCCGGGATTGAGGACCGTCTGCAGCTGCTGATTCAGGTTTCCAGCCCCGACTGTTCCCCGGTGCATAGGGGTTAAAACCTGGATATCATCCACCGGATCAAAACCAAACCTTTGCGGAATGCGGTTTTTGGCCAACTCCAGAATAATTTCCAATACCCTGTCAGGGTCTTCCTGTTCGATAAAATAAAAATCATTTCTCGGATCGGTTGTCTGGTTGGTACTAACAAACGGAGCCCGGCCCTGGTTTATCCTGTGGGCATTAACGACAATCTGACTGGATTGTGCCTGCCGAAAGATTTTATCCAGGGTCACTACCGGAACCGCCGAAGATGCAATGATATCGGATAGAACATTTCCGGCACCCACTGACGGCAGCTGATTGACATCTCCGACCAAAATTAAAGTGGCAAAGGGCGGAATCGCTTTTAGCAGATGATACATCAGGAGGGTATCAATCATCGAAGATTCGTCAATCACCAGCACATCACAGTCAAGATGTCTGTCCTCGTGACGCTGAAATCCACCTTTTTGTAAACTGTATTCGAGCAGTCGATGAATAGTTTTGGCGTTTAAGCCGGTCGTTTCACTCATTCGCTTGGCGGCCCGGCCGGTGGGCGCCGCCAGCATAATTGCAGCCTTGAGCCTGGCAAAAATTTTTAATACCGCATTGATCAGGGTTGTTTTACCGGTACCGGGACCGCCGGTGATCACCATAACCTTATTTTCCATAGCCCAGGCGACGGCCATTATCTGATTTTCGGCCAGGGTAATGGACAGCTGATGCTGAACCCAATCGATGGCCTTGCCCGTATCAATATCGCGGATGGACTTTGTCCTGTTGACCAGCGCTTTCAGCCGACCGGCAATGCCGGTTTCACATAAATGAAAGCGGGTCAAATAAACGGCTTTATGGTTTTCCTTGAGGGTTTCAAGGGTTTCACTGATATCCTCTATGACTATTTTTTGGTCCATGGCAAGTTTGCCCAGGGCTAATATTAACGGCTCCCGGTCGACGCCGAGGATGTCACAGCATTTGGAAACAAGCGGTTCATAGGGGAAATAAACATGACCCTCGTTGGACAATTGATTGAGGACATACAGAATACCAGCTTCAACCCGCAGCCTGGAATTTTTGTCAAAACCCAGTTTACCGGCAAGCTGGTCCGCAGTGACGAAACCGACACCGAATATATCGGTGGCCAGGCGGAAGGGATTTTTTTTCACCACGCTGATGGATTGATTGCCGTATTCCTTGAATATTTTGGAGGCAAAACCGGAGCTGACCCCATGGCTTTGCAAAAAAAGCATCACATTGCGGATCGCACTTTGACCCCGCCAGGCCCTGGTGATCATGGCGATGCGCTTTTCGCCGATGCCCTCAATCCCGGAAAGTCGATGGATCTGTTTGTCGATGACATCCAGGGTCTTTTTCCCGAATCTATCAACAATGCGGCCGGCCATTACCGGGCCAAGGCCTTTAATCATACCCGAGCCCAGGTACTTGCGAATACCGGAGACGGTCGCCGGCACCCTGGTATTATAATCGCTTACCTTAAATTGAAGACCGAACCTGGGATGGTTTGACCATTCACCGGTCATATCGAGGATCTCTCCCGGCAAGGGCGCCATCAGGATACCCACCACCGTCACCGGTTCATGACGCCCGGACACTTTCACCCTGGCAATGGTAAAGCCGTTTTCTTCATTGGTGAAGGTAATGCGTTCGATCTGGCCGGAGAGTTCGGTTGGCATTGTATTTTACTTCTTGGGCCTTAAAGAAATTTTTCAGTTAGCATAAAAGGTTTCAGGTGTCGGGTGTCGGGAAAGAGAGTTCGAAGGTTCAGTGCTTGCCCGCATCTCTGGTGAATTCACCGTTCAGCCTGCGATGAGCCCTTCGGTCGTGAGCTCACCCCTCGACGTGCTCGGGCCTGAGCCTGCCGAAGGCAGCCGAGTAGAGGTGACGTTTTAACGCTAAACGCGGAAATTTTACCTCTGGATTCTGGACCTGCTGACCCTGACACCTGACACCTGAAACCAACAGGTAAGAGCCTTAAGATCAGCCATAAATATTTACCCGCTCTAACGTGTATCTCCACGCTCCATATTTACCCACTCCGGCACGCGCACATTCGATTCGCCGGGCGAACCCGGTATGTAGCACTTGATATCTATCACCGGGGAGCCGTCATAGGCATCAATTTCCTCTATCTCAATGATATGTTCAGTAATCGCAACGATCTTACAGAGCGTCTGGGCAATCAGATTGGGCCGCTGCGGCGAGTGGGTCGCAAAGACTCCGGTCAAGGGATTGTTGGGATCTTTGCGGGGATGAACCTGCAGGGTTTTACGCTTTTCGGGAGTATCGTTTTGATGGAACCAATAAAAGACGAAAATATGGGAAAACCCCTCCAGCCCCAGCAACCCATCGGCAAATTCATTAAAAATCTCAATTCTGGCATCATCATCTGTTTTCCTGACAATACCAATGGGATCTAAGGAATAGGACCTCGGCATCATTTCGCTCATCCTTTCTAAATGTCAAATATTCCAGTTTTAGTCTTTTTGGAGCTCCGGCAGATCAGCATAAAAATCCAACGCCTCCGGATTGCCAAGGGCATCTTTGTTGAGGACGGGCTGGCCTTGAATGATTTTTTTAACCGCCAACTCAACCTTCTTCATATTGAGGGTGTAGGGCACCGCCGGTGTTGCCAGAATCTTGGCCGGGACATGCCGGGGCGAAGCGTTGGTACGAATCGTCTGTCTGATCTTGGCTTGTAATTCCTCGGTTAACGCATAGCCGCCGGCCAGCTTGACAAATAAAATGACGCGGATATCATTTTCCCACTTTTGGCCAATCACCACACTGTCTTCCACTTCTTCCAACTGCTCCACCTGGCGATATATTTCAGCAGTCCCGATGCGCACGCCTCCAGGATTCAGGGTGGCATCGGAGCGCCCCAACATGACCACACCGCCGCGGTCAGTCACCGTCACAAAATCACCGTGTCGCCAAATGTTGGCAAAGACGTCGAAATAGGCGCTGCGGTACTTGCTGCCATCCGGATCGTCCCAGAAATATATGGGCATGGACGGAAACGGTTTGCAGCAAACCAGCTCCCCCTCTTCGTTGACCAGTTCCTTACCGCTCTCGTTGAACGCCCTGACATCCATTGCCAGGCCCCGGCACTGGAGTTCGCCGGCATACACTGGACCCATGGGGTTTCCAAGGGCGAAACATCCGTTGAGATCCGTACCACCGGCAATGGAAGCCAGCTGTAAATCCTTTTTAACCTCATTGTAGATAAACTCAAAACCCTCGATGGATAATGGAGAACCGGTGGACAGAACCGCCCTGAGAGCCGATAAATCAAAATCTTGGGCTGGCTTGACGCCGGCATTGATCAGAGCGGCAATATAGCCGGCGCTGGTCCCGAAAACCGTCACTTTTTCCTCCTGGGCCATCTCCCACAGGGCAGCGGGATGGGGATGAAAAGGATTGCCGTCAAAAAGCACCAGGGTGGCACCCACTGCCAGAGAACTCGTCAGCCAGTTCCACATCATCCAGCCGCAGGTGGTGAAATAAAAAATCGTATCCTCCCGCTTCAGGTCGGTGTGGAGCACCAACTCTTTTAGATGGTGAACCAGAATACCACCGGCGCTTTGCACCATGCATTTCGGCAACCCCGTGGTGCCGGATGAATACATAATGTAAAGGGGATGATCAAAGGGCAGTTGCTCAAACTCGATATCGAGATTGGATTCTGATGACTTAAACTCGTTGTAATGGACGGCATTGGGGATACTGCTGATATCTGTGTTCTGTTCGGTATAAGGAACCACTACCACTTTTTCAATGGACGGCAATTCCTTTAAAATATTGGCGATCCGCTCCAAAGAATCTAAATGTTTACCTTTGAACGAATATCCATTGGCCGTGAACAAAACCTTGGGTTTGATCTGTCCGAAACGATCCAGCACCCCTTTAATACCAAAATCAGGCGAACAGGAGGACCAGGTTGCCCCGATACTGGTGGCCGCCAGCATGGCGACAATGGAAGCCGGCATATTCGGCATAAAGCCCACCACCCGGTCACCGGTTTGAACACCTGCCTCTTTTAAGGACCTGGCCAGACGGGCGACTTCATCGTAAAGTTCGGCATAGGTTATTTTAAGCGATGGCTGCCCTTCCCCTTTGAAGATTAAAGCCACCTGATCGTCCCTGTAACGAAGAAGGTTTTCTGCAAAATTGAGTCTGGCACCTGCAAACCATTTTGCACCCGGCATTTTCGATATATCGTCAATGACCTGGGCATAGGGTTTCGAAGCAATAATATCGGCAAATTCCCACATGGTTTCCCAAAAATCAGCAATACTTTCAATCGACCATTCATAAAGGGACGCATAATCATTGATATTCTGATTATATTTTTTATTCACCACTTTCAGGAAACGGTACATGTTGGACTGTTTAATCTGCTCTTCGGATGGCTCCCATAATAGTTTCGACATGATCAATCCCCCTTAATATGGAAATTAACAAATTCTGATTGAGTTTAACCAGTTTTTACCGTCAAGTGCCCCCAATAGTCAAGAATTGGTGAATAAAAAAAGTTCGAAGGCTGTGACATTTTTTTTGTAACCGGGAGCAAAGCACCCGATCTGTATTGCAAGAATTAAAGGTCCGGTTTGACGTGAACCCTGAACCCTGAACCTTAAACCCTGCACGGTTATATATTTTATGCTTGCAGGCTTTTTTGATATTGGTTATCACTACGTCCATCGATTCGTAAATACGATGACGTATTTACTCACTCAGGACTTGGTGCTGAGTAAGCAATTACGTTGGATTGGTAATATTTATATGTCACTGTAATTGCGAATCGAAGCACTCGACCGACAAAATTGACCATTGAGGAGATACATTATGAGAGTTGTTGACTTGAGATCCGATACACTGACCCGTCCGACGTCTGAAATGTCCCGGGCAATGGCCGGGGCGGATGTCGGTGACGATGTCTTCGGGGAAGATCCCACCGTAAACAAACTGGAGCAATTGGCTGCCCATCGTTTGGGAAAAGAGGCGGCTCTATTTGTGGCCAGCGGAACCATGGGCAACCTGGTCAGCCTGCTGGCCCATTGCGGCCGGGGGGAGGAAATCATCCTGGGAAGCTTTGCACACACCTTCTATTTTGAGCAGGGTGGATCCGCTGCCGTGGGCGGCATCCATCCCCGGACCCTGCCCAACCAGCCCGATGGGACACTGGTTTTGTCTGATATTGAAGGTGCTATCCGAACGGACAATGTTCATTTTCCCAGAACCCGGCTGATTGTGCTTGAAAATACCCACAACCTGTGCGGCGGCCATCCCCTGGATATTGATTATATGAAGGCAGTGGGAGATGTTGCCCGGCGTCACGGTTTAAAAGTCCATGTGGACGGGGCACGCTTTTTTAATGCAGCTGCCGCCCTGGATGTACCGGCCGCAAAATTGGCTGCCGAGGCTGAT
>Ga0265306_10001158_pt1 | contig 12887 bp, 10 predicted proteins | sample Helome_3_FD_192493 | JGI IMG/M metagenome (GOLD analysis project Ga0265306, IMG submission 192493) | Marine sediment microbial communities from subtidal zone of North Sea - Hel_20160420 (Illumina Assembly) | ecosystem: Environmental > Aquatic > Marine > Subtidal zone > Sediment ...
TACGTCAACCGTCTCCATAATGGGGTTGACGTCATCCATCTCGGCCAGTTGTTCATAAAGGACATTGGCTTCGGCCAGCAATACATTCATGTGTCCGGGCATGCGGCCGGCCACCGGATGGATGGCGTACCGGACCTCGGCACCGTTGTTTTCAAGTATTTCTCCCAGTTCCCTGACGGCATGCTGGGCCTGGGCGACGGCCATACCGTAACCCGGTACGATAACCACCGATCTGGCGGCTTCCAGAATATAATAAGCTTCTTCGGGTGTGATCGGCTTGGGTTCACCCTGAACGGTTGTGGTCGCTGCTGTGCTCGAGACGGCTTGAAAGCCGCTGAATAATACGTTGCCCAGGGATCGGTTCATGGCCTTGCACATGATGCCGGTGAGAATGAGGCCGCTGGCACCGACCAGTGATCCGGCCACGATAAGCACGTTGTTTAAAATGATAAAGCCCGCCGCGCTGGCGGCCAGTCCGGAACAGCTGTTTAGCAGCGCAATTACCACCGGCATATCCGCACCGCCGATGGGTATAACCCCGAAGACACCCAGTGCCAGTGACAGGACCATAAACAGCACAAACACCACATACAGCAAAGGACCGGGCGGGAAGTAAATCAATAAGGCGCCGCAAATCATTAGGGCCGCCAGGATTGCGATGTTGAGCCACCGGTGTTGACTAATGAGAATCGGTCTTCCGGATATCTTGCCGGCAAGTTTGCCATAAGCGACCAGGCTGCCGGAGAAGGCGACACCGCCGATCAGAACGGCCAGTATTACGGCCACCTGCACAAACAGGGTGTTGTCCGGTTGGCTGTGAAAGTTTTCCCATCCTACCAGAAAACTTGCAATTCCACCGAATCCGTTTAACAATGCCACCATCTGGGGCATCGAGGTCATTTTGACGGTGCGTGCAGCGATCAAACCGATGAGAGAGCCGATAACCAGACCGGTAATGACCCAGGTAAAGTCAAGACAGCACTCAAACAACACGGCGACGATTGCGATCAGCATCCCCAGGGCTGACACCAGGTTGCCCCTACGCGCCCGCTCCGGTCGGCCGAGCATTTTAATGCCCACAATAAAGAGAATAGAGGCTGCGATATAGCCCAGGTCGATGAGAGTTTGGGAGTAATCTGTCATTTCTTTTCCCTGCCTCTGAGCTTAAACATCGCCAGCATGCGGTTGGTCACCAGATAGCCGCCAACCACGTTGACGGTGGCGAAAATGAGTGCCGCCGTACCCAATAGGGTCCCCAGTAAATCCGCACCGGAACCTGTAGCGGTTAAGGCACCCACTATCACAATGCCGGAAATTGCATTGGTGCCCGACATTAGGGGAGTATGCAATTGCGAGGGCACTTTGCTGATGAGTTCCACCCCGAGGAAGATGGCCAGCACAAATACGAATATGAGAAGTCCGATAGACATAGGGGTTCTCCTTTGTTTATTTAGAATGCCTAAAATGCCAAGAATATTGGTCCGCCTGCGGCGGATCGATTTTAATTTAAATTGGGGAGTGAAATGACACCTTTAAGGAACACGGCATCATTTCATCTGCAATTCTGTTTGGGTCATTTGAATTTTTGAAATTGGATATTGTTTCGTATTTCGAAATTCGTTTTTCGGATTTCTAAGCACCATAATGCTTAGCTATCATTTCGTTAACAATCTCTCCCTGATGGGTAATTACACAGCCTTTGATGATTTCATCCTCAAAATTCAACTCAAACTGATTCTCTTCAGTATTCCAGAATTCCTCCACCAGGTTGTAAAGATTTGAAGAAAACATTTGACTGGCATGAACGGCAACTCTTCCCGGCATATTCCCCAGGCCGATAATGCGCACACCCTCCACATCGACCTCCTGGTCAATCTGCGAACCGGCCACATTACCACCGCCTTCTACGGCCAGGTCCACTATAACGGAACCTTTCTGCATGCCGCGAACCATCTCTTCGGTGACGATCTGTGGTGCCCGGCGGCCAAACAGCAGGGCGGTGGTAATCACCACATCAGATGAGGCACACACTTTGGCCATGCCTTCGCGCTGCATCTGCAGTTGTTCTTCGGTCAGGGTCTTGGCATAGCCGTCCTTTGTCTGGCCGGTTTCTCCCAGATCGATTTTGACAAACCGTGCTCCCAGGGATTTTACCTGTTCTTCAACCACCGGGCGGGTGTCGAAGGCCTCAACCCGGGCACCGAGCCGCTTGGCGGTTGCGATTGCCTGCAGCCCCGCTACGCCAACCCCAATGACGAAAACTTTGGCCGGTGAGATGGTGCCTGCCGGCGTCATCATCATCGGTAGAATTTTATCCAACCGTTCAGCTGCCAGAATTACCGACACATAGCCGGCCAGATTGGCCTGGGAGCTTAAAACATCCATTTTCTGGGCCCGGGTTATGCGCGGAATCATTTCCATACTGATCGCACTGATCTTTTTAGCCATGAACATGTCAATGAGGTCGCGTTCGTTAAACGGGTCCAGCAGGCTGATGTAAATACAATCCGCTTTCATCCGGTCCACTTCCTCAGGCAGCGGTTTGCGGATCCGCAGGATCATGTCCGCTTCCTGGATCAGGCTATTGCGGTCAGCGACCACAACGGCCCCGGCGTCCGCATATATGTCGTCGAGGATTCTGAGGGCTTGCCCCAGCCCGGATTCTATGGAAACGCGGGCACCCGCTTTTACCAGTTTGACGACGTGTTCCGGGATCAGGGCTACCCGGGTTTCACCCGGATAAGTATCTCTGGGCACGGCAATGTTCATAGTTGTCTAGTCTCCTATATGTTGCAAAAACTATCGACTTCGGACGTTGGGTTTGGTATTCAGGGTTGAAAGGGCATAGCGCAAAGCGTTGATGAATGAGCCGTTTGTTTCATCATCGCGCCATGCGCTGTGCCCTATGCCTTGAACCCTGAGCCGTTTTCATCGAGTATCGAGCATCCGGCCTCGAGTGCCCATCCTTGAGCATGTGGTCTAGAACTGCGCTTTTTCCGTCGAATCTGCCAGCGCCTCCACCGAACTTTCACCTTCTGTGACACAATTCATCACCCGGTCAAAATATCCGGTTCCGACAAATTTTTGATGGGTAATGGCCATGTAACCATCTTCTTTTCCGTGAGCAAATTCTTGCTGTTGAAACTTGGAATAAGCCAGCATACCTTCTTTTTTATAACTCAGCGCAAGGTCAAACATCCCCAGATTAAGGGCATGAAAACCCGCCAGGGTGACAAACTGAAATTTGTAACCCATGGCCCCGAGCTCTTGCTGGAATTTTGCTATCTCTGAATCGCTCAGGTTGCCTTTCCAGTTAAATGACGGCGAGCAGTTGTAAGCCAGCAGTTGGTCCGGGTACTCGGCTTTAATGGCCTCGGCAAATTTTTTAGCATCGGCGATATCAGGTCGGGAGGTTTCGCACCATACAATATCCGCGTAAGGCGCATACGCCAGTCCGCGCGCAATAGCCGTATCCACGCCGTTTTTATAGAAATAGAATCCTTCGGAAGTCCGCTCGTTTCCATCTATAAAAGGTTTGTCGCGCTCATCGAAATTACTGGTGAGCAGATTTGCGGCTTCCGCATCCGTTCGGGCAATTACCAGGGTGGGAACACCGCAAATATCGGCTGCCAATCTGGCCGAAATCAGCTTGGTGATGAACTCCTGAATCGGCACTAAAACTTTGCCGCCCAGGTGGCCGCATTTTTTGGCAGAGGCCAGTTGATCTTCGAAGTGGACACCGGCCGCTCCGGCATCGATCATCTGTTTCATCAATTCCAATGCGTTCAGCGGTCCGCCGAAACCGGCTTCGGCATCGGCCACAATGGGAGCAAACCAGTAAGGCCCCCGTTTGCGTCCATCCAAAACCTGGATCTGATCTGCACGCTGCAAGGCTTTGTTAATGCGTCTAACCACTGCAGGAACACTGTTGGACGGATACAGACTCTGATCCGGATACATTTCACCGGCGAGATTTGCATCAGCGGCCACTTGCCATCCGCTCAAATATATCGCTTGCAGGCCGGCCTCTACCTGCTGGACCGCCTGGTTGCCGGTCATTGCCCCCAGAGCCGCGATGTAATCTTCGGTTTGAAGCAAATGCCACAACCGGTGGGCACCGGCTTCGGCGAAGGTATGTTCTATTTTCAATGTTCCGCGCAGTTTGAGGACATCTTCGGGTGAGTAAGGTCGTTTGATACCTTTCCAGCGTGGGTCGCTGTCCCATTCCTGTTGAATGCAGGCGGCCTCATCGCCTAAAATTTCATGGCAGGAAAGTCTCTCACAAATTTCAATGGCTTTATCTTGAATGGTGGTGGTCATTTTCCTCTATCCTTTCGTTGGGAGTGGCATATTAATTCAATTTAAGGTTCCCTGCCTGCGCTGGTCGCGGAATGCAGAACTTAAGAGGGATAAGCTGATAGCTCATAGTCCCGCCGCGGCGGGACTGATAGTCTAAAGGTTGGGATCCTTTTTTACTTTGAGCTATGAGCTAGGTGCTATGAGCTTATTTTGGCGTTCAACCTGGTTCTGGAACTAAAAGCCACCCTCTGATGATAATTAATAATGCTTTCGAATATTACCTGTGGATTGCTGACAATTTAAGACCGATTTTCTTCTTCGTCAATGTGTCAAATCGGCAAACATAGCAGTTGTAGCGGCTGTAAAAAAACGTTCCGGCATATCAAAAAAGGCCCCGGGCTGCTAGTTTCTTTTTATCTTGCAGTGGTTGGAATACGGAAATATATGGGGCAGCTCACCCGCACGAATTTTATCCTGAGTTTGCTGCCAGAAATCAACATCAAACAAATCGGAATGGTGCTTAAAAAATTCCGTTTTTAAAGATCCGGACAGCCCGATAAAATTTTGCAGTTCTTCCGGAAAAACATCATTTTCATCCACATAAAACCAGGGTTCGGCTGCCATTTCATCATCATATGAGGATGACGGCGGCCAATTCCTGAAATTGCAGGTTGTCAGCAAACAAAGCTCGTCATAATCATAAAAGACGACGCGGCCATGGCGAGTTACGCCGAAATTTTTCAGGAGGATATCTCCCGGGAAGATATTGCTGGCTGCCAGATCCTTTATGGCATTACCCCAGTCTATGACGGCACTGATAACTTCGGCTTCATCGGCTTCCTTCAAAAAGATATCCAGCGGTGTTACCCGGCGCTCCACATAGGCATGGTTGACTATGATATTATTCTCTTCAATCCTTACCGTATTGCCTGCCCCCTGCTTTAATTCCATGAGCAGTTGGGCGGAAAAGCAACCCCCATCAAATTTTAAGTATTCAAAGGCCTGGGCATCCACCAGTCGACCCGCGCGATCATGCCTGAATACAAGATCATACTTTTCCATCACCTCGCGGGGTGTCGTCTTTTTGGGTGTATCAAACTTGTCTTTGATGAGTTTAAACACGAGATCATCATTGGGCATGTTAAACACGATCATCACCATCCCCCGCTGTCCCCGGGAAATATCGAAGCGATCCTCATAGCATACCGAAAGATGTTCCAGGAGCTCACGGTATAATTCGGTTTTGCCGTGTTTATGAAAACCGATGGCGATATGCATTTCCGCGATGCGTTTTTGCGGCAGAATCGACTTTAGAAATTGGATAAGATCGTACGGTCGATCAATTTCAACCTGGAAGTGTGATCGTGTGAAACTAAACAGAATGCTGAGATCATCTTCATTTAAAAGGACACCGTCGATTACGATCCCATCGGGCAGATTCAGCAGGGCAATTGCCAGCGGGATCCGCGCTGAGCCGACATAAATGCGACCCACTATGTATGCCCCCATACCCCGAAAAAAAATACTGCGGACAATATCAATGCGATCGATCTTACCCGATGATCCCATTTTTTTCAATCGCGCCCTAATTTTATCAGCTGCCTGCCGGGCGTCATATTCTAAATTTTGAAAAGGCGTCAGCCATTGATACTTGGCCAGGATCCGTTTGATCAAGCCAGCGTTCGGGAACTGGTCCTTGAAGGTGCGGAAACATTTTGACGGTGTCCGGCCGGGGGGCGTATCGAAATCGGTATTTACGAATTCTATATTGGAATCGACACCCACGGTGGCAAAAATGCGACGGGTGACGGAGTTGAAAAAGGTTTCGGCCAGTTCCCAATCATCATTGCCGACCAGCATGGCCGAGTAGGCCGTTTTTATGTCAGTCCATATCCGCTTGTCTTGAATGTGGTCTGCCAGAAGTTTCCGTATACTGTCTTCAATGCGGTCGACCGCCTTCTTGTATAGCTCCAGTCGCAGGGCCGCATCGGTCCGCATGGCGTGCCAATTGCGGTCTAAAAAATGTGATCGGGCACCTCGGGTGATTTCTTTAAACCGCGTGCGGTAGGTGTTAAAAGCGTTGCGAATTGCGTTTGCACCCTGGTCTGATAGTTGGCTATCTAAAGTAGCTTGAGCCATTGGTAGATTCTCAATACTGGCTGCTTGTGTCTGGTTGCTGGCCACTGGTTCTTTGCTATCGGAGGTTTGGTTGCTAATATCACTTGATACTGGATACTCGTTTCTCGATGATATTCTGACCGGTCCGCAAGTGCAGATAATCCAGCATCGAGCACCATTGTTTGCCGGTCACCGATGGCGTGATACTGGCGACCAGCGGCCAGTAACCAGTAAATCGGCTACCCGAGACCAGTAACATCGAGTATCGAGCATCCAAGTGCTTGTCAACAATCTTATTTCACCGGGTTACAGGGTTAGCTTGCCATTTTGGTTTTGTGCATTACCATATCTTTAAGTCGAGGAGTCCCGGTTAAATCCGCTTCGCTCATTTTCTACAAAAATATTTAACGGGGTTAATTGATCCGCGGAATAGGATTTATTTCCATAAATGATCGGAATAATAGTCCGAAAATTCAAAATTTTTGGTGGTTTTATTCTGCAATATAAATTCCAATAAAAATTTCCTGACGAAACACAGGAGGTGATACTAATGGCGGATGAAAAATTCAAAATGTCTGCGGATGTGTGTTCTTACGTGGACGAAGACAAGCAAAAGCTAAATCTTGAGATCTGCATCCCGGGCGTCAAAAAAGAAGATATCAGCCTTCGATTGCTTGATGACAGTTTCAGCCTGACGGCACCCAGAGCAGACTATGACTATGTGTCAACCGCGGCCTTTTGCTGCCCGGTAAATGCCAAAGATGCTTACGCCAACTACGAGGATGGGGTTCTCAAAGTCTCCATTCCATTTAAGGACCCCATGGAGGATGCTTTTCAGGTAGCCATCCATTAGTTGCCGATTTCATAATTAGCACCATCGATACGACAGAAGGCAGTGTTCAATAAGAACACTGCCTTTTTTGTTTCCGGGATTCCGAATTCCAGATGTTTTATATCTTCCACCTTCCAAAAGCTTAAACCAACCTGTTCTCCGAAGCCTCAGGACGAAAATGGCGTCCAGTTTCCTACTATTTCGCTATGAAATATTTGCCACAAAAAAATCTTATAACTTATTAAAATTATTATAAAAAAAATTATTTAAAATTTTAAAAAAGCCATTGACAACCGGGCGCTTTCTCGACTATAAGAGTCAGGAAACTTCTCGACTATGAGGGTCAAGAAAGATACGTTATGCTGATAACCAAAAGAAACCAGTATGCGCTGAGAGCCATCTTTGAACTGGCCAAATACAACGGTCAAGGCCCCCGGAAAATATCTGAAATCGCCCAGGCTCAGGCGATCCCCGCCAAATTCCTTGAAGTTATTCTCAACCAATTAAAAGGTAGCGGCCTGGTGGAATCCAAACGCGGATTTTACGGTGGCTATTATCTGGTGCGCCAGCCGGACAAAATTGCGGTGGGTGATATTATGCGCTATATGGAGCGCAACCAGGAACAGAGCCAATGTGCTGCCCTTGTGCCGGAGATTAACTGCCCGTTTAAAGGCGAATGTGCCTTTTTTCCCATGTGGAATAAAGTCAAAGACTCGATTTACAAAGTTTACGATGAGACATCCATTCAGGACTTAATCGACACCGAATTGAAGGTCGAAAATTGTCAATGATTAAAAGCCAATCTATAAGGATATAAAGACATGCCGAAGGGAAGAGCTCTGTTGCGAGGAATCATTATTATCTTTGCGGTTGCGATGGCATCATTTTTAGTAGGCAGTCCCGCAGTTTTCGGGGTCAATACGCAGCCGAAGGCCAAGTCTGAGATCCGGGCCGATATTATTATGCTCGATTCAATGAAGGTTTTTGGCAAACTGGAACGGCCAGCGGTCACTTATCTGCATCAGCGCCATACCGAGGCACTGGCAAAGAAAAACAAAGACTGTGCCGGCTGTCATCTGTCCGGAAACGACCCTCAAACCGGAAAGGAACGGATGTCTACCAAATATCTGCGGCTTAAAGACACCACCAAGCAGGAAGTGATGGATATTTATCACAACAATTGTATCGGCTGTCACAAAGAAACAAAAGCCGCTAAAGAAAAGAGCGGTCCGCTCGAGTGCGGTGAATGCCACCAGCAGCAGGCCACTGTGATCTCCTCCTGGCAAGCAATCGGCATGGATAAATCCTTGCACTATCGCCATTCCAAGGCCATGGACAATAAGTGCGAGAAGTGCCATCACGAGTATAACGCGAATACCAAAAAGCTTTTCTATGCCAAGGGTAAAGAAGGCACCTGCCGCTACTGCCACCGGTCGCAAACCGAAGAAAACCGAATTTCCCTGCGTCATGCCTCCCACATCGCCTGTGTTGAATGTCATCGGGAAATCCATGCAAAAAACGAGACCGCCGGTCCATTTAACTGCGATGGGTGTCATGAGCCATCCCAGCAAAAACTGATCGAAAGGGTAAAAGACGTCCCCCGCATGAAGCTCAACCAGCCGGATTATGTATTCGTGAAGACCTCGGCTGTGGACAAAGAAAAGGCCAATCCCTTAAGCCGGATGAAACTGGTGCCTTTCAACCACATGGCCCATGAAAAATACAATGACAGCTGTCGGGTATGCCACCATGCGGATTTATCCCAATGCCAGCAGTGTCATTCGATTCAGGGCAAGAAGGAAGGCGGTGGTGTCACCCTTCAGCAGGCCATGCATCGGCCAAAAGTTGATCAGAGTTGTATCGGGTGTCATGAATCCCAACAAAACCAACCAAGCTGTGCCGGCTGCCATATCTCTTTCGAGAAAAAACAACCGCAGGGGACTGCTTCGTGCACAAATTGCCACATGGTGCCCAAATCACAAATTATCGGTGTGGTGCAGAAAGATGAAGAGGAAATGATGGCGGCCCAGGCCCTGGGTCAGCGGGATGCCGTCACCAAGACATACAGTGATGCAGACATACCGGAAACGGTCGTCATTAATTCATTGGCGGATAAATATGAACCGGTGAAACTCCCGCACCGCAAAATTGTCAAAACAATGGTCAATAAAATCAAAGATAACCAGCTGGCAAATTTCTTTCACTATGAGAAAGGGACGGTTTGCCAGAGCTGTCACCATAACAGCCCGGCCGCCAAAACACCTCCGAAGTGCATCAGCTGCCACAGCAAACCGTTTAATGCCAAAGATCCCTTCAAGCCCGGATTGATAGCTGCCTATCACAGACAGTGTATGGAGTGCCACAAAGCGATGGGCATTGCAAAACCGGTAGCAACCGATTGTACCGGGTGTCACCAAAAAAAATGAATTAGAGGTAGTCTTATGTCCATTTCACGTAGAAAATTTCTTGGTTGGCTGGGCGCTGCAAGCTTAGGCACCAGCGTGGGTCATAAAACGGCCCGGGCCGCTTCCAACAAGCACTTTGACGGCTATCCCCGGAGCAACGGCGTGCTGTTCGACAGTACCCGCTGTATCGGATGTCGCAAATGTGAAGAAGGCTGCAACAAGGTCAACGAGCTGCCGGAACCCGACCGGTCGTTTAGCGATCTCTCCTTGCTGGACGCCAAACGCCGCACCACGGCCAAGGCTTATACGGTTGTCAACCGTTATAACGATGCCGGCCAGGGCAGAGGTCCTCTGTACCATAAAACCCAATGCAACCACTGCCTGGAACCGGCCTGTGCGTCGGTTTGTTTTGTGAGCGCATTCAAGAAGACCGCTACCGGTGCGGTGACTTACGACGCATCGGTGTGTGTGGGCTGCCGCTACTGCATGATTGCCTGCCCCTTTGAAATTCCGGCCTACGAATATGACAACGCCTTTACACCAAAAGTGATGAAATGCACCATGTGCTTCCCGAGAATTTCCAAAGGCTTGCTGCCCGGCTGCGTTGAGGCCTGCCCGACCGAAGCGCTGACCTATGGCAAGCGCGAGGATTTGTTAAGGATCGGGCGTGAGCGCATCCGGAAATTCCCGGATCGTTACGTGGATCACATCTACGGTGAAAATGAAATGGGGGGAACCAGCTGGTTATATTTATCGGAAGTTCCTTTCAAAGAAATCGGTATGCGAGAGGATCTCGGGGTGACACCGGCACCCAAACTGACATCCGGAGCCTTAAGTGCCGTGCCGATTGTTGTCGGCCTCTGGCCGGTTTTGTTGACCGGTATTTATGCCATCAACAAAAGAAAAGAAAAAATTGAAAAGCAGGAGAAAGAGCAGGCCGTTGCGGCGGCAGTGGAAGCGGCCGAAGCCGAGGCCAAGGCCAATATGAAAGAAGCTCTGGAATTTGCGGAAAAACAAAAAGAGAAAGCCATCGAAAAAGCGGTCAGCCAGGCACTTGAAGAAGCGGCCAAAGCGGCCGAAGAAGAGGTTTCCGACACACCAGCGGAGAATGCTGATAAGAAGTCAAGCAAGGAGGATTCCTGATGTCTGATGAAGTTGCGACCACCGGCAGATCTTATTTGACGCCTTTTAATATCATTGCCGGAATCATCGTTGTTATCGGTCTTTATGTTACGATTCTCAGATTTACCCAAGGATTGGGCGCCGTGACCAATCTGTCCGATTACAACCCCTGGGGTATCTGGATCGGTTTCGATCTGCTGGTCGGCGTCGCTCTGGCGGCCGGCGGATTCGTCACCTCCGCCGCCGTTTACATCTTCGGCATGAAGAAATACCATTCAGCGGTCAGGCCTGCCATTCTCACCGGATTTTTAGGATACGCCATGGTTGTCGTGGCACTCAATTATGATGTTGGCAGGCCCTGGCGACTGCCCTACCCGTTTATTATGCAGCGGGGAACCACATCGCTCCTGTTTGAAGTAGCCGCCTGTGTGGCCCTCTATCTTACCGTATTGTTTGTCGAATTTTCGCCGGCGGCTCTGGAATGGCTCGGTCTGAAAAAAGCGCGCAACATTATTATGAAGCTCACTCTCTTGCTGACCATCTTCGGGGTGGTACTGTCGACCCTGCATCAGTCGTCCCTGGGCGCACTTTTTATGATAGCGCCATCGAAGCTGCATCCGCTCTGGTATTCATCATATATACCGGTATTTTTCTTTGTATCGGCGGTCATCGCCGGTCTTTCAATGGTCATTTTCGAAAGCACCCTGTCCCACCGCTATTTTGCCGATAAAATGGATGAAGCTCACTTAAAAGAAAAAGATGACATCGCTTTAGGATTCGGCAAAGCCGCTTCGCTGGTTCTGGCCGGCTATTTTATCATTAAAGTGATCGGCATATCCGAAGGCAATAACTGGCACCTGCTGGGCACGCCCTTTGGAATCTGGTATCTGGTGGAATTGATCGGCTTTGTTGCGCTGCCTTGCTTTTTTTATGCCATTGGCGTGCGTGAGAAAAACTTGAAGATAATCAAATGGACGGCGACCTGGACCGTACTGGGTATCGTACTCAACCGTTTGAATGTCGGCCTGGTTGCCTTTAACTGGCATCTGCCGTCAAGCGAACGATATTTTCCCCACTGGATGGAAATCGCGATATCGGTTTTTCTGGTAACCGCCGGGTTGATCGTATTTCGCTTTATCGCTACCCGGATGCCGATTATGTATACACATAAGGATTACCCGGAGGACCACTAGAAGTGGCTTCAAAACCTCATCTTGTGTCCGATGGCTGCGTTATCCCACAAATTGAAATGCTCACGTACTAATCACGCCGTCGGCGTGACTCCGCTTTCAATTTGCGGGATGCCTTGCCCTCGAACACAATCTAAGGTTTTGAAACCACTTCTGGCTATCCTATAACTTATTTCAGGAATATTGATATGGAGAACACAATTCACACATTGCAAGATTATATGCTGCACACCGAAAGCATTACCTATGTTATCATCGTGGCGGCGCTGATTGGCATAACATTTTTTTATCGTTTTCTCACCGACAGAGATGACGACGAGGAGTAACTCATGTATGAATTTGTAACCGGCCCCCTGGTTTGGCTGTCTTTTACCATCTTTTTTATCGGACTGGTTGTGCGTGCTGTGCTGTACATCAGAGGTCTCGACTGGAAGCTTGACCGGGTGACCTATTCGGTCAATACGTCTTATGGCGTTAGAGGTGCGGTGCGCTCCATTCTTTTCTGGCTGTTTCCCTATGGCACCCGCAGTTGGCGCAACAATCCCTGGTTTACCCTGTGGGTGTTTCTAATGCATATCGGGCTTTTGTTCACACCGATATTTCTGCTGGGGCACAATGTCCTGATGCGGGAAAGACTGGGGATCAGCCTTTGGTCAATTCCTGACGGGGTGGCGGATTTTTTGACGATTGCGGTGATTGTGTCCGTGATTCTTCTGGTTTTACGTCGCATTGCGCTGCCGGAAGTCAGGTTGATAACAACGGCTTATGACTACCTGCTGCTGGCCATTGCCGTCGCGCCCTTCGTAACCGGCTTTATTGCCTTTCACGGTGCATCCAATTACCGTTTCTGGATCATAGCCCATGCTTTAAGCGGTGAAATTTTGCTGATGGCCATCCCGCTTACCAAGCTTTCGCACTTTA
>Ga0265306_10001159_pt1 | contig 12885 bp, 8 predicted proteins | sample Helome_3_FD_192493 | JGI IMG/M metagenome (GOLD analysis project Ga0265306, IMG submission 192493) | Marine sediment microbial communities from subtidal zone of North Sea - Hel_20160420 (Illumina Assembly) | ecosystem: Environmental > Aquatic > Marine > Subtidal zone > Sediment ...
TCCGCTGCCGTATACCATCTTCGTTTTCTGCGTGACATTTCCAACACCTCATCTTTTCATCTAAGGATAAAGTGTTGCGTCGATCAGTTGAGGTCACCGTCGTTAGCCGACCTTGATCCGTGAAATCTGTGCGTCTGTTTTCACCTTTGGCATGAACTATTTCACTGAAATGTAATGTCAATTAGTGTGAAAATGTAGCGGTGAAAATTTGGAGGATGATCGAATGCATTACCCTGAAGACGCTGAACCGAAGGACTATGCTGATAAGTCTGAGAATCAACATCTAACTTTTGATGGAACGGCGAACCTGGATTATTTAGATGATAATCAAATCCCTCAGGTTAAGGGTTTGATTGAATTGCTGAATCACTATTTAGCCGACAAGCCTGATCCCGACTAACGGAATTCAGCTAATTCCCGAGCGTTGCCTTGAGTTCGCGACGACGTGCATGTAATACCGGTTCGGTATAGCCGTTGGCAACTTTTCGACCCCTGAACACCAGCTCGAGCGCAGCCTGAAACGCGATACTCTTATCGAAATCGGGCGCCATGTTGCGATACAACGGATCGCTCGAATTTTGCCGATCAACGATTTCAGCCATTTTTTCAAATACGCTTCTGACCTGGTCCGCATCGGTGATGCCATGATGTAACCAGTTGGCAATATGCTGACTCGAAATACGCAGGGTTGCCCGGTCTTCCATCAGGTCTGTATCGCCAATATCGGGCACCTTGGAACAACCGACACCCTGGTCGATCCAGCGCACCACGTATCCCAAAATCCCCTGGGCATTGTTCTCCAGCTCCATCATGAGTTCGCTCTGCTTGACCTTGCGCTCGCCCAACAGCGGAATGGTCAAAATGTCATCCAGACTGGCACGCGCACATTGCGCCAGGTGCAGCTGGCGAGCCGCTACGTTAACGTGATGGTAGTGCATCGCATGCAGGCAGGCGGCAAGCGGGGAAGGTACCCAGGCGGTATTGGCACCGGAACGCGGGTGCGCAATTTTCTGCTGCATCATCGCACGCATATTTTCGGGCGCCGCCCACATGCCCTTGCCGATCTGCGCATGCCCCGGCAACCCGGCATCGAGCCCCACGTCAACGTTCCAGTCCTCGTAGGCCAGCAGCCAGGTGGACGTTTTGATTTCATTCTTAGGCGTCATTGCACCGGCTTCCATGCTGGTATGAATTTCGTCACCGGTGCGATCGAGAAAACCGGTATTGATAAAAATCACGCGCTCACTTGCGGCACGAATGCATTCCTTGAGATTTACCGTGGTGCGACGCTCTTCATCCATGATGCCTATTTTTAAAGTCCGGGGATCCAGCCCCAACGCTTGCTCCACCATTTCAAACAGCTTGATCGAAGCTTCGACTTCTTCGGGACCATGGAATTTGGGCTTTACGACATAAACACTGCCCTTGCGACTGTTTTTAAACTGCCCGTTACCGAGCAGATCATGTTTTGCAGCGAGCGTGGTGACCATTGCATCGACAAAGGTTTCCGGAATTTCCTCGCCATTGCAGGTTACCGCATCGGTATACATGTGAGGGCCGACATGGCGCACCAGCATCAGGCTGCGGCCAGGCAAGGTAAAGGTAGAACCATCGGGGCCAACGTATTCGGGATCGGGATTGAGGCTGCGATCGATGACTTCCCTGGCGCGTTCGACTTTGGCGGTGAGATCACCTTTCATCAAGCCGAACCAGTTGCTGTAAACCCGGACCTTGTCCTCGGCGTCGACCGCCGACACCGAATCCTCACAATCCATGATCGTTGTAATCGCAGATTCAAGGTTGATGTCATAGATGTTTGCGAGATCACCCTGCCCAATGAAATAGCCTTCGCCAATCAACAATTCGATATGCAGGTTATTGTGGCGTAATAGCACGGCGCTGGGTTGCTCGGGATCGCCGCGGTAGCCGACGAAACATTCGCGCCAGCCTAGCTCGGTTTCCTTGCCGTCACCCATGACCACGATCAATTTCCCCGACACGACCTTGTATCGCACCGCGTAAGCATGACTGCCGATCGCGAGCGGTACCGCCTGATCAAGAAAGTCGCGCGCGTAACGGATGACCTGCTGACCTCTAACCGGGTTGTACTTTGCTGTCTTCTTGCAACCCTCGACCTCGAGGATGATATCGGTACCGTAAAGTGCGTCGTAGAGACTGTACCAACGAGCGTTGGCGGCATTTAACGCATAACGTGCATTGTCGACCGGCACCACCAACTGGGGACCCGCGATTACCGCAATTTCGTCGTCGACATTATCGGTCGTAACCTTGAAAGAATCTGGCTCGGGAAGCAGGTAACCGATCTCCTGCAACATAGCCTTGTACTGATCACGCTGAACCGGCCCGGGGTTCGCCTTGTGCCAGGCGTCGATCTGCGTTTGCAACTGGTCTCGTTGCCGCAGTAAATCCGCGTTCTGCGGACCCAGTTCGTCCACGATCTGTGCCAGGGATTGCCAGAATGACGGGGTCTCAACTCCCGTGCCTGCCGAGATTTCCTCGACCAGGTCGTACAGTGCGCGGTCTACGCTGAGACCGCTGATATCTACGCGATCACTCATAAAAATGTCCCTAGATCTTGTTACTAAAACCACCTAACGGCGCCGAATAGCCGAGTATATATAGCTTGTACGACAAAACTAGGACCTGATCGGTAATATTGGAAATTTTTATGGGCGACTTTAAACCTGCCACTTTGCAAATAGCACCTCGGGCCTGAATTAGGATAAGATTCAATCTACTGCCTGCGGGCTCAAATCTCCAAAATTTTTAGGAAAACCTATGAAAGCGATTACGTTGCGCGACTTTGGCGGCCCCGAGATGATGCAATTAAGCGAGGTCGACAAGCCCTCGCCCGCCGAAGGTCAGATTCTGATCAAGGTAATGAATTCTTCGGTGAATCGTCCCGATATCATCCAGCGCGAGGGCAACTACCCGCCCCCACCCGGAGATTCTGAAATTCTCGGTCTCGAGGTAGCCGGTGTGGTTGAATCGAATGGCGATAACGCCTCCCGCTTTAATCCCGGAGACCGCGTGGTAGCACTGGTTGGCGGCGGTGGCTATGCCGAGTATGCGCTGGCACGCGAAGATTACACGATGTCGATTCCGGATTCGGTTAGCTTCGAACAGGCCGCCTGTATCTGTGAAACCTATATCACTGCATATCTAAACTTGTTTATGCTCGGCGAGGTGCAGGGCAAGCAGTCGGTTTTGATTCATGGCGGTGGCGGTGGCGTTGCGACAGCAGCGATTCAGCTTTGCAGAGCCCTGACCCCTGATACCGAAATTATTGTCACGGCATCGAGCACAAAAATTGAGCGGGTCGTCGAGCAAGGTGCAAACCATGTCATCGATTACCGCGAACAGGATTTTGCCGAGGAGATTAAAGGTATCACCGCGGGGCGCGGCGTCGATGTCATTCTCGATCACATCGGCGCAAAGTACCTGCAACCGAACATGAAATCCCTCGCGCTTGCCGGCACCCTGATGTTGATTGGCGTCATGGGGGGCATCAAGGCCGAGCTGAATCTCGCTACCATGATGGTCAAGCGCCAGCGCATCATCGGTTCAGTGCTGCGCTCTCGGCCAGTCGCTGAAAAGGCCTCCATCATCGCGCGCTTCGAGGAAACGGTGATGCCGCTGTTCGCGGCAGGTAAGATCGAACCCGAGATCAGTGCAACCTTCCCGCTTAAAGACGCGACCGAGGCCCACAAGTTGATGGAACAAGGCGGGCATTTCGGCAAGATTATCCTGGAAATGGAGCACGCCTGAAGTCGGTCGGGAATGACTGGGCAGGCCGCGGGTATGTCCGCAAAAACCCTGGGAACGGCGACCTTTGACTCAGGCTGCTTCGAGTTTTATCGCGCAGAATTTGAATTCCGGGATCTTGCCGAACGGATCGAGCGCCTCGTTGGTCAACAGGTTGGCCGCCGCCTCGTGGTAGCAGAACGGAATAAAGACCTCACCCTGCTTTAATGCCCCGTCAGGTCGCGCAAAGGCACGTATCTCGCCGCGGCGTGACCTGGCGATAATTTCAGCACCGGGCTCGACCCCCAGGCCGTCCAGATCCCGTGCGTTGACGTAGATAACCGGTACCGGTTCGATCGCATCGAGTATTGCCGCACGTCGCGTCATAGAACCGGTATGCCAATGTTCAAGCTGTCGCCCGGTAATTAGAATCAGTGGAAATTCCTCATCGGGCTGCTCATCCGCCGGGATCGACTTTGCAGCGACCAGTTTCGCCCTGCCGTCACCGGTCGGGAAGTCGTCGATGAAGACAACACCCTGGCCCGGGTCACTCTCGTCAGCACAGGGGTAGGTCACCGACGAGGCCTGGTTCAGTCGTTCCCAGGTAATTCCGGTAATACTCGGCATCGCCTGGCGCATTTCGTCATAGACTTCGGAAACATGATTGTAGTCCCAGTCGAGGCCTAACCCCAAGCCGATATCACGAATGATCCACAGGTCCTGGCGCGCTTCACCGGGTAACGGTACCGCGGCGCGTCCGAGTTGCACCCGGCGATCGGTGTTCGATACCGTGCCGTCTTTTTCGGCCCAGCCCGAGGCCGGCAGCACGACATCGGCAAAGGCCGTGGTCTCGGTGAGGAACATATCCTGCACCACGAGGTGATCGAGTGCCGCCAGTGCTGCACGGGCGTGGTTCAGATTCGGATCGGACATGGCCGGATTTTCACCCATGATATACATCCCCTTGATCTGACCTTCGAGCACCGCGTGCATGATTTCAACCACCGTCAAACCCGGCTTGTCATCGAGTTCCGCGTTCCAGTAGTTTGCAAACCAGGCGTGCGCGTCTGGATTGTCGACCCGTTGATAATCCGGGAACACCATCGGGATCAGACCCGCATCCGATGCACCCTGAACGTTATTCTGTCCGCGCAGCGGGTGCAAGCCGGTGCCGGGACGACCAATCTGGCCGGTAATCATCGACAGCGCAATCAGGCAGCGCGAATTATCGGTGCCGTGAATATGTTGCGAAATACCCATCCCCCAGAAAATCATTGATCCTTTCGAGGTCGCAAACAGACGTGCGACTTCGCGCAAAGTATCGGCATCAATGCCGGTCACCGTGGCCATTTTTTCAGGGCTGTAATCGGCGACATTGGCCTTCAGCGCTTCGTAGTCCGTGGTGCGCTCATTGATGAAATTTTCGTCGGTCAGACCCTCTTCGATGATGACGTGCAGCATCGAGTTCAACAATGACACGTCGGTCGAAGCGTTGAATTGCAGGTGGTGGGTTGCGTAGCGCGAGATCTGGGTTTTACGTGGATCCAGCAGGATCAACTTCTTGCCGTCGCGGATGGCATTTTTCATAAAGGTTGCCGCGACCGGGTGATTGGTCGTCGGATTCGAACCGATGACCATGAATACCTCGGCGTGTTTGACGTCCTCAACCTGGTTCGAAACCGCGCCGGAACCGATACCTTCCAGCAACGCAGCGACACTCGAGGCATGGCACAGGCGGGTACAGTGATCGACGTTGTTGGTGCCGAAACCGACACGCACCAGCTTCTGGAACAGGTAAGCCTCTTCGTTCGAACCCTTGGCCGAGCCGAAACCGGCGAGCCCGGCGCTGCCGAGTTCATCTTTAACCTGTTTCAAGCCACCCGCGGCGAGTTGCATTGCCTCTTCCCAGCTCGCTTCGCGAAACATCATCGATGGATCGGCAGGATCGAAGTGCTCATTAAGACCCTTGGGCACACCTTCCTTGCGGATTAATGGCTTCAGCAGGCGCTGGGGATGATTGACATAATCAAAACCGTAGCGTCCCTTGACGCACAGGCGGCTGAAGTTAGCCGGTCCGTCGCGTCCTTCGACACGCACGATGGTATCGTCCTTAACATGGTAAGTGAGCAAACAGCCAACGCCGCAGTAAGGGCATACCGAGTCAACTTTTTGCTCGGCTTCCACCAGGTGCGCACCGTTGGCATTGCTGAGCGCGCCGGTCGGGCAGGCGGCGACACATTCACCGCAGGCGACGCACGAGGACTCACCCATTGGATCACCGATATCGAACACGATTTCGGCATGATGCCCACGTCGCGCAAGGCCGATAACATCGTTTACCTGGGTTTCGCGGCAAGCACGCAGGCAGCGAGTGCACTGGATACAGGCATCCAGGTTCACTGCTATCGCCGGGTGCGACAAATCCGCTACTGGTTGATGGCGGGGTACGAATCTCGGATTCTTGACCCCGAGCTTGTCGGCCCAGTAAGTAAGTTCGTTTTCCAGCGTGTAAGCCTGCTCAGGCATGTCTGAAAGCAGCAGCTCGAGCACCAGTTTTTGCGATTTTTGCGCACGTTCGTTAGTCGAATTAACCACCATGCCCGGCGTCGGGTTGCGACAACAACTCGGTGCGAGTACACGTTCACCATCAATCTCGACCATGCAGGCGCGACAATTGCCATCGGCGCGCAGCCCATCGGTGTAACAGAGGTGAGGGATCTCGGTGCCGGTGCGTTGCGCTGCCTGCAGAATGGTTTCGCCCGCCAGGGCTTCGACTGATTGACCGTTCAGCGTGAATTCGATGGTTTCAAAAATTGAATCGGGGTTCGCGGCCATTATTGGTTCTCCTCGATTCCGAGCTCGTGCGGAAAATACTTTATGACCGACAATATGGGATTGGGGGCTGCCTGTCCGAGACCACAGATTGAGGCATCAATCATCACCGTCGACAAATCGTTCAATTGCTCGATATCCCAGTCGCCGGTCTCCATGATGCTGACGGCCTTCTCGCAGCCCACCCGGCATGGCGTGCACTGGCCGCAGGATTCGTGGGCGAAAAATTTAAGCGAGTTTAATGCCGCCTGACAGGCGCTGTCCTGGTCCGAAAGCACCACGACTGCAGCGGAACCGATAAAACAGCCATATTCCTGCAGGGTGTCAAAATCGAGCGGGATATCGTTTAAGCTGGCCGGCAAAATACCACCCGAGGCGCCGCCTGGGAAATAGCCGTACAACTGGTGACCGTCGAGCATACCGCCACAGTATTCATCGATCAGCTCCTTGATCGTGATTCCTGCCGGCGCGAGATGCACTCCGGGCTTGTTGACGCGGCCCGACACCGAGAAACTACGCACGCCCTTGCGCCCGTTGCGACCCTGCGCATCGAACCATTCAGAACCCTTCTCGATCACGTCGCGAACCCAGAACAGCGATTCACAGTTATGCTCAAGCGTCGGGCGACCGAACAGGCCGACCTCGGCGACGTAAGGCGGGCGCAGTCGTGGCATTCCGCGCTTGCCTTCGATCGACTCGATCATCGCCGATTCTTCACCGCAGATGTAGGCGCCCGCGCCGCGGCGAATTTCTATATGGGGGGGTTCGTATCCGGATTTGTCTTCGAGTTCGGCAACGGCAAGCTTCAGATTCTGTATCACCGAGGGGTACTCATCTCGAATGTAGATATAACACTTGTCGATCCCGATCACGCTGGCTGCAATCAGCATGCCTTCGAGAAAGCGATGTGGATCGGAAAGCATGTAGAAGCGGTCCTTGAAAGTTCCGGGTTCGCCTTCGTCGATGTTGATCGCACACAGGCGCGGTGCGGGTTGATCGCGCAGGATGCGCCACTTGCGTCCTACCGGAAAGCCGGCACCGCCAAGGCCGCGTAATTGCGTGCCCTCGAGTGCCTCGATAATTGCGTCGCCGCTGATGTCGCCGGTGAGCAACCTCTCATACAGCTGGTATCCGCCTGCGGCTTTGTATGCATCGAAATCGATGCTGTCATCCGGCATCGGTTGCATGGTATTACCGGCATCGACCGCGGATTTAACCGTGTCGGGTGTCGCGATGTCGACCGTGTACTGACCCACTACTGCAACCGGTGCCTTATCACAACGGCCGACACAGGGAACGCGCTGCACACGCACGCCTTTACCGAGCGTGGCTTCAAGTGCGCCGATTAATGCCTCGCTACCCGCCATCTCGCAGCTGACTGAATCGCAAACGCGCACGGTGAGTGCCGGCGGCGCATTATCGCCTTCCCGGATCACATCAAAATGGTGGTAAAAACTCGCTACCTCGTAAACCTCAGTGGTAGAGAGGCGCATTTCATCGGCCAACGCTACCAGGTGAGCAGCTGACAAATGCCCGTAATTGTCCTGAATCTTGTGCAGATGCTCAATCAACAGATCCTGCGCACGCGATTCGTCACCCAGCAGCCTTTGCACTTCGAGCAGAGCATTGAGATCAACTACCCTGCCCTTGGTCTTGCCCCGGCGGCGTTGCTTGCGATTATCGACCGCGTCGGTATTGAGCTCAGGCTGTGACATAACAATTCCCTGGAGTTTTGCTCCACATAAGAAAAATCCCCGCTCTTTACGAGCGGGGGCAAAGTTTAACCCAAGGAGGAGCTAACAAAAACATGTGAATGCGAAGTCACAGCATATTAATGCGCCATCACGGTAATTATATTGGTATCACTCAACAGGTGGCTGGTGACGCCACCAAACAGCCGTTGCCGGGCACGGGTATGGGTGAAACTGCCGACCACCAGGAATTCAGCGCCGATATCGGTGCAGGTAGCCAGCATTTTCTTGCCGACATTACCGCCGCGACCACTGAACACCTGGTAATCGACTTTACAGCCGTGCCGCTTCAGGTAATCGATGACTTCGCCAACCCCGGGCTCACGTTTTTTCGATACCAGTACCGTCACTTTTTTCATCTGTATCAACCAGGGCAAGGTCATGCAAATCGCACGGCTTGCCTCGACACTGTCGTTCCAGCCAATCGCGGCATGATCGGCACGATGTGCCTTCCACTCCGGCGGCACAATCAGCACCGGGCGTCCTGAGTGCAGCATTAGCGATTCGTGCAGTTCACCGACGCCCGGACCACCGATGCGATGCTTGGCCGGCCGTGACATCGCGATGACATCCACCAGTCGGGATTCCTGGCCCAGCACAGTCTCGGCATCGCCTTCGCACACATGTAACGAGGCGGTAACCTCCTTCGAACCCGATGGCTTGCGTGTAATCTTGACTCCGCCCTGTTTGCAGAAGGCGTTAAACTGAGTACGTACCGTGTCGACCGTCGAATCGATCGCCTTTTTGCTCATTCTGGCGAACTCTTCGCGGTAATTTTTGGGTAAACCACCGAACATGTACGGTTCGCTGGCACGTTCACGCACATGTACGACCTTGATATGCGAATCGAAGCGTTTCGCGATAACCAGCGCGGTGTCGAGCACTTCCGCGCTGCGTTCTGTACCATCTACAGGTACCAGGATAATCTTGATCATTTACCTCAACCTCTCGTTAGAATCGGCCCTCAAAAAATATGGATTTTGACAGTGCTAGCAAGCCGACTCCAGTTGCAAAAAATAAGTGTGACCTATGCTTCCGGTTTAACTACCCAACTTCGCCCCTGCCGCGAGCCCCGCTTCGGCGGCATACTCTGTTGCTGTCAGTTTGCCAGCATCGGCACGCACCTTCATTATCCGAATGGCACCGTCTGCAGTCGCGACCAGGATGCCGCCGTCATCAACCGATACAATGCTACCGGGTTCGCCACTACCATCAGCCTTGCGGCTATCGAAAACCTTGACCTCGCTGCCATTACAAGTAGTCCAGGCGCCGGGTTGGGGATTAGCCCCGCGAATCAGGTTATAAATTTCATCGGTCGGCTTGGTCCAGTCGATCCGCACATCTTCCTTGCGACACCAGCCCTCGTAGCTGCCAGCCTCGGGATCCTGTACTTGCCGCGGCGCCGTACCGTCACGCACCAGTTCGATCGACTCGAGCATGGCGTCAACACCGAGCGGATACAGCTTGTCAAAGTATATCGATCCGAGCGTATCATCGGGACCGATATCGACCTCTTTTTGCAGCAGAATTGGTCCTGTATCCAGGCCATCGTCCGGCCAGAAGATCGACAGACCCGTTTTTTTCCTGCCCATGATTATCGGCCAGTTGATCGAGCTCGGTCCTTTATGCCAGGGTAGCAGCGACGGGTGGTACTGGATTGAGCCGTGTTTGGGCACGTTGAGCGCCTCTTCAGGCACAAACAATAATACGTAAGCCATCACGCAGAGATCTGCATCATGGCTGGCCAGCTGCTCCCAGACTTCGGGATTCTTATAGGATTCTGGTTGATAAACAGGCAAGTCCCGCTCCAGGGCAAATTCCTTGAGCGGATCCAGCGGTCGACCCTCCTTGTCGGGGGCGCTATAAACCGCGACCACCTCGTCCACTCCTTTATCCAGGATGGCTTCGAGTACCGATTTGCCGTATGCCTGCTGCCCATGAACGATTAATCTCATTTCTCTCTCCTCTGCTCCGCGCGGCAATGACCGTCGAAGCGCTTCGCTTAAACGGCGCCGGCTTCTCTCAAGGCGGCGATTTCATCCGCGCTGTAGCCGAGTACCTCGGTCAGAATTTCATCCGAGTGTTCCCCAAGCAGCGGTGAACGTTCGACGTCGACATCGTTATCCGATAATTTAACCGGGCAACCTACCGACAGGTAAGGACCACGCTCCGGGTGATCCACCTCGACGATGGTGCCGGTTTCGCGTAACGACGGTTCCTCGGCGAGTTCTTTCATCGACAGGATCGGTCCGACCGGAATATCGAGTGGATTACAGATCTCCATGACCTCGTACTTGGTCTTGGTCATGGTCCATTCCTCGATTGCGCCGAATATTTCGTTCAAGTGTGGCAACCGAGCCGGTGGGGTTGCATAATCCGGATGTTCCTTCCATTCCGATTTACCAATCACGTCGCAGATTTTCTGCCATACCGCCGCCTGGGTGATGAAATAGGTATAGGCATCGGGATCGGTCTCCCAGCCTTTGCACTTCAGGATCCGCCCCGGTTGACCACCACCCGAATCGTTACCCGCGCGCGGCGTGGCTTCGCCGAAGGGAATCCCTTCGCCGTACTGCGAGTATTCCTTGAGTGGACCAGCCTTGAGACGCTGCTGATCGCGCAACTTGACGCGACACAGGTTCAATACACCGTCCTGCATTGGCGCCAGCACGCGCTGACCGCGGCCACTTTTTTCACGATGCAGCAAGGCCGCGCAAATACCGAAGGCCAGGTGCAATCCCGTGCCCGAATCGCCGATCTGGGCGCCGGTGACCAGCGGCAGGCCGTCGCGAAAGCCAGTCGTAGAAGCCGAGCCGCCCGCGCACTGCGCTACGTTTTCATAAACCTTGCAATCTTCGTAAGGTCCGGGCCCGAACCCCTTCACCGAAGCCATGATCATGCGCGGATTCAATTCCTGTATACGTTCCCAACTGAAGCCCATACGATCGAGCGCACCCGGCGCAAAATTTTCCACCAGTACGTCGCAGGTCTTGACCAGTCGCTCCAACACCTCTTTACCGCTTTCTGTTTTGGAATTAAGCGTCAGTGAGCGCTTATTGTGATTGAGCATGGTGAAATAAAGGCTGTCCGCGCCTTCAACATCCACCAGTTGCTTACGGGTCGCGTCACCGACACCGGGACGTTCCACCTTGATCACGTCAGCACCCATCCATGCGAGCAGCTGTGTACAAGTGGGGCCAGACTGGACGTGTGTGAAATCCAGAATTTTTATATGGTCTAGAGCCTTGGACATTACATACCTCTAATTAACGTTCAATTTTCAAATCTATCGTCACTTGTACATGGTTTGCGCTTTGGTACCCGGCGCATATTCGTTCGGATCGACCCAGACGTTGACGACGGCACATTTACCCGTCTTCGCAATCGCTTCACGCGCGCGCTGCATCGCGGGCTGAATTTCTTTGGCTTCATGCACTTCTTCACCGTAGCCGCCGATCATTTCACCGAACTTGGAGAACGGCACATCACCAAGCTTGTTGCCGATGTCACCACGATCCTGTCCGTACTTGGCGAGCTGGCCATAGCGAATCTGGTTCATTGCCGAGTTATTACCGATCACGGCGAGGTAAGGCGCACCGAAGCGTTGCGCGGTTTCCATGTCAAAAGATGTCATACCGAAGGCACCATCACCGTAGAGACAAACCACTTCTTTATTTGGATGCGCAAGCTTGGCCGCCATCGAGAAACCGGTGCCAACACCGAGCGAACCTAGCGCCCCCGGGTCCATCCATTGGCCCGGGTTACGCGGGCGCACCGCCTGTGCCGAAATGGTAACAATGTCCCCACCGTCGCCGATATAAATCGTATCTTCGCCAAGGAACTCGTTAATTTCGTAAGCGAGACGATAGGGATGAATCGGACTCTGATCGGTGGTAAACATCGGCATCAGTTTTTCCAGCTTGGTGGCTTCGATGTCACGCAGCTCGGCCATCCATTTCTGACGTTCCTGTTTGGCACCGTCATCGATACGACCCGATGCAGCCTGTTCGACCGCGGCCAATATTGAACCGGGGTCACCGGCCAGGCCAAGGCTGATATCACGGTTTTTACCGACCGTGGCATAGCTTTGATCGATCTGTACCAGGGTCGCATCTTTGGAGATGCGCTTGCCGTAGCCCATGCGGAAATCGAACGGAGTACCGACGATCAGAATGACGTCGGCGTTTTTAAACGCATCGCTACGCGTGCGATCAAAATGGTGCGGATCGCCCTGCGGCAGCATGCCACGACTGGCACCATTCATATAGGCCGGGATATCGAGCGAGCGCACGAAACTGATAGCAGCATCCTGCCCTTGTGCTGCCCAGACTTGCTGCCCCAGTAATACCGCCGGACGCTTCGCTTTTACCAGGATATCGGCAAGTTTTTCGATATCCGCCGGATCACCGATGGATTTGACCGATGCTCTATAGGAACCGGGTTCTGGAATGACCGCGGTTTCAATCGGAATCTCACGATCCAGAATATCTCTCGGGATTTCGAGATATGAGGGTCCGTAGGCACCATTAAAACATTC
>Ga0265306_10001160_pt1 | contig 12879 bp, 9 predicted proteins | sample Helome_3_FD_192493 | JGI IMG/M metagenome (GOLD analysis project Ga0265306, IMG submission 192493) | Marine sediment microbial communities from subtidal zone of North Sea - Hel_20160420 (Illumina Assembly) | ecosystem: Environmental > Aquatic > Marine > Subtidal zone > Sediment ...
GGGCGCCGATTACGTACAAGGATTCGTCGTCGGCAAACCATTTGTCCTTGCACCCCGATTCCCCAAGGCAGCCGGATCCGAGACGGCTGATATTCAGGCAAAAGCAGGCTGAGGAAAACGTATGAGCGCGGCAACAGACATAACGGAAACAGCGGCGAGGTTCGCCAAATCGATTCAGGCACTACCGCCGTTACCGGCGACGGCCCAGGAAATTCTCACCTGCTTCGGTGACGAGTTTATTGATGCCGACAAGGTGGCGGCCGTTGTCAATGGCGACCCGGGCATCTGCGCCAAGTTGCTGGGGCTCGCAAATTCCGCATACTTCGGGCTCGCGGAGCCTGTCAACGATATCGGCGAGGCGATCTCCCGGGTACTCGGCGTCGATACAGTGCGATCGCTGGTCCTGGCCATGGCAATCCAGCAGTCTTTCAATAGCAGGGAGTGCCCGGAATTCGACGTTGTGCGATTCTGGATGCAATCGCTAATGGCGGCGGAATGCTGCAAGAAGATCGCCACTGCCGACGAAAATGCAGACGACGCCGAGCGGGACCTCGCGTACTCGGCGGGTTTGTGCCACAACCTGGGACTCATGGCATTGACACACATTGAGCCCGCGCGAACCAACGCTGTGCTGAAAACACACCGTGAACACGATCGTGACGACGCATTGGCAGACCTGTTCGACCAGGAATTCGAGACCGATCACAAAATAGTGACTGCTGAGCTTGGGCGCATCTGGTCTTTGCCAGCGCCGATGGTTGCGGCCTATCAATTCCGCGCGTTTCCCGAGGCCCACTGCGACGACCGGCTCGGGCTCGTCGTTGCGGCCGGTGTCACTGCTGTCGAGAACGCCGAACGCGACGAACAACAGTGCTGCAGCCTGTCCAGCTGGTCAAATGCACTCGGTATCGACGAAGAGGAGATCCAGGACATGGCCATCCTCAGCGATCGCCAGAAAGAACGCGTGCAATCCCTCGCCAGCAAGATGACACGCTAGCTGGCTCCGCTTTCACCCCGATCTCGAGCCGTCAATTGGCGACAAGCGGCGGAGAAGGATTTGGAGGATAACCCGATGAAACTGTTAGTCACCCGGAAGAGAATGCTCAGTTACGAGTCGGTCAGCCAGACTTCGATGGCATTGACGTTGAGGTCGATTCCTACACGGCGCTGGACCTCTTAGGGCAGACCGGTAGCTCACGGATTTTTCATTCGCTATGACGATCAGGTCAAAAACAGTCTGCGTTAAATGCCTGGCAATTATCTTGTCAGTGCTGGCTTGCGGCCACGTTGTCGCCGAAGACAAGGCGGCCGAGATTTCTGTCAAAGCGGATATCGCCCACAAGATAGCCAGGTTCGTTTCCTGGCCGGACGGCAGGTTCGAACGTCAGGACATGCCATTGAGATTCTGCGTGCTGGGCGACCAGGTGACGCTGGATGCGTTCGGTGTTCTTACAGACCGGCCGATCCACGGCCGCTCCCTCGAGGTCTTGCTGGCACCAGACCCGCTGCTGGTCGCCCGGTCCTGTGACGTCCTGTATTTCGGCGAGGGGGACGAGCGAAACCCAGTCGATTGGCTCGCCTCAGTAGCCGGGCAGCCTGTGCTGACATTTGGCGAGGCCGGACGCTACGGTGGCGACGGCAGCATCGTAACGATGACTGTGCGGCGCGACAGGGTCAGTTTTTCGATCAGCCTCGAAGCGAATGAGCGGACTGGCTTGCGTATCAGTGCGCAGCTGCTGCAACTCGCCGCTTTTGTCGGTAGCCAGGGGGGCTCTGGTCAATGAAGAGACGTTCCTTCAACGACCTGCCGATCACGAGGAAGCTGACGTGGATTATGCACCTTGCAACCCTGTTCGCGGTTCTTTTCGCAGCACTACTGTTTGGCGCGTCGGAGGCTTTTCACTACCGAAAAGCTACGATCGAGGAGATCGCTACACTGGGCGATGTGATCGGGACAAACAGTACTGCGGCGATTACGTTCGAAGACAAGCAGTTGACGAACCAGGTGCTGGCTTCGCTGAGCGCCGATCCGGCAATAATCATTGCACGCATCTACATGGCCGATGGCAGGCTCCTGGCAACCTATACCGCGGACAAGAACGCCGAATCGGGAAACAGTGCTGCCGAAATCGAAGAACTGCTCGGAGCGGCAATGGAAAGCCGCAGCCCGACAGAAGCATTCCGCGGACTCAGTTACCTTGACGCGGTCAGGCCTATATTCTTCGACACCGAGCTGATTGGCTATCTGCACCTTCGCTCGTCCCTCGGCGACCTCGTCCTGACATTGCAGCGCATCGCGCTGGTTGCGGGAGCGGTTGTCCTGGTGGCGGCAATCCTCGGCTATTTTCTCTCGTTCCGCCTGCAGTCAGCAGTATCGCGACCGATCGTCGCGCTCTCCAGGCTGATGCGCAAAGTCAGTGTACAACAGGACTATTCGGTAAGGGCCAAACCGACATCGGGCGACGAGATCGGTGCGCTCATGAACGGTTTCAATGACATGCTGGTGCAAATCAACATGCGTGACCTCAAGCTCGCCGACGCAAATGCTCAGCTGATGGAGTCTTTTGACGGAACGCTAAAGGCCAAGGAGGCCGCAGAGCTTGCGAACAGTGCGAAAAGTGACTTCCTCGCCCGAATGAGTCACGAGATTCGTACGCCGATGAATGGCGTGCTTGGCATGACCGAGCTGCTACTCTCGGCGGATCTCGGCGAGAGCGAGCGCAAGTTTGCCGAGACGATTCAGCAATCCGGCGAATCTTTGCTCGCGATCATCAACGATATCCTGGATTTCTCCAAGGTCGAGGCGGGCAAGCTGACCCTCGAGCAGTCCGACTACGACGTCTGTGACGCGCTGGAGAGCATCGTGGACCTGCTGTACAAGCGCGCGCAGCAGAACGGCGTTGGCCTGATAGGAGCAATCAGGCCCGACGTGACGTCGATTATTAACGGTGATCCGACACGTCTTCGCCAGGTGCTCATGAACCTGATCAGTAATGCGATCAAGTTTACGAACGAAGGGCAGATCGTTGTGGAACTGTCACAACGCGAGGTAGTGCCCGGTCGCCCCGAGTTGTATTTCGCTGTCAGGGACACGGGTATCGGTATCGAGGCGGCGAAGGCGGCTCTAATCTTCGACAGTTTCTCACAGGCAGACGTGTCCACGACCCGCGAGTATGGCGGCACCGGACTGGGGCTGGCAATCTCGAAGCAACTCGTGGACTTGATGGGCGGAGACATCGGCGTCGACAGCGAGCTGCACGCAGGATCGACATTCTGGTTCACGCTGCCGATCGTGCCGGCCCGGTATGACGAAACCGTGACGTCGCGAATATTCGAACCATTGCCGGGCGTCAGGGCACTGGTCGTCGACGACAACCAGACCAACCGTGATGTACTCGAGCGTCAGATGACGGCATGGGACATCGAAGTACGCACCGCCTCGAATGCCGCGGAAGCCATGCACATATTGAGCGCAGAGGCCGATGCCGGTGAAGAGTTCGACATCGTCCTGCTGGACTTCTTCATGCCCGATACCGATGGGCCGCAGCTGGCGGCCGCCATACGATCGCGATCCGATCTTGGCAAGCCCGGGCTCATGATGTTGAGTTCGGCGGGGCCCAACCTCGATCCTCAGGCATTGGACAGCAACGACATCGACCTGTACCTGTCCAAGCCCGTTCGTCGATCGGTTTTGCACGAGTCCGTCACGTATGTCCTGCAGGAAGGACGGTTCGAGCAGAGCCACAACTTCGACAACGAGGTCCTGACGACCACGAACCAGCGGCTGTTCGATCTCAAGGTTTTGCTGGTCGAGGATATCCCTATCAATATGCAGGTCGCGCGCCATATGCTGGCTGCAATGGGTTGCAGTGTCGTGGAAGCCATCAACGGTAAGGATGCCCTGGAGTATATTGAAGATGAGCGCCCGGACGTCGTGCTGATGGACTGCCAGATGCCGGTGATGGATGGCTACAATGCCACGCGCGTCCAGCGGCAGCGAGAGAAAGAAAGTGGTGCCGACCGGCTGCCGATCATCGCTTTGACGGCCAATGCGCTCGCCGAAGACCGGCAGCGTTGCCTCGACGCCGGTATGGACGACTTCATCAGCAAGCCATTCAGTCGCGCGCAGCTGCAGGAAGCGCTGGCGCGCTGGGAGGATGACGGAAACGCGAACAGCGTAACGCTCATCGATACCGGCGAGCCCGCGAACGACGCAAATGCCCACGATGACCCTGTTATCGATCGCAGAGCGCTTGACCAGATCGACGAACTCGATCCTGGAGAGGATGGCAGCTTGCTGAACAGCATTATCGACACCTACGTCGAAAATGCCGAGGTCCTGATGCTCGAGCTCAGCGAAGCGGCCGGACAGGACGACCTGGCGACGGCCGTGCGTGCTGCGCACTCGCTCAAGTCTTCGAGTGGCAACGTGGGCGCGCGTCGCCTGTCAGGGCTGTGCGCCACGATGGAAAAGCATGGGCGTGACGGAAACATCGAGCCGATAACGGTGAATATCGACCGGGCATGGAGAGAATACGAAATTGCAGTGAAAGAACTGCTGAGAAACAAAACGGAGATTGCGGCGTGACCGGGGATACCACGAAAAAGGAAGTGGTCGTCATTGCGGACGACGACCCAACCATTCGCAAGGTAATGAAAGCAGCTCTCGAGAAGGGCGGATTCGAGGTCGCCGACGTCGACAACGGCGCCATGGCGTGCGCGGCGTTTGCGCAGCACAATCCTTCTATCGTGTTGCTCGACGTTGAAATGCCCGTGCAGGACGGTTTTTCGGCGTGCGCGCAGATTCGGCGCCTGCCAGGCGGCGAGGCAGTCCCGATCGTTATGGTAACGGGACGAGACGATATCGAAGCAGTAGATCAAGCGTATAAGGCCGGCGCTACAGACTTCATTGCCAAACCGATTAACTGGCCGATATTCGGCCATCGCGTGCAGTACATTCTTCGAGCAAGTCACGACTACCAGAACATGCGACGCTCCGAGGCCAAGAACGAGGTATTGCTCAACGCGATGCCGGACACGTTCGTCGTGCTGGCCCCAGACGACGAGGTCGCCGATTTCATTCCAGGCAAGTTCGACTGTCCGTTGCCGCGGCCCGGAGAGGGTGACGTTTTCGTCGGTGACTTCCTGCCGGAGAATGTGTCCAAATCCTGGCGCAGGGCGAGTCATTTCGTTAACAAGAAAGGTAAACCGACGCGCATCGAATTCGCGATAAACGGCAACGACGACAGAGTGAGTCACTACGAAGCGCGCTTCGTGCCGTACGTCGATCGTCGCACGCTTGTGCTGGTCTCGGAGATCACTGATCGGAAAATGGCCGAGCAACGTATTCGGAGGCTCGCTTTCTACGATACGCTGACCGGACTACCCAACCGGCAGGCATTCCGGCTGCAACTCGGTGGCATGATCGATGAAGCCAGGGAAAGCAGCGCCAAGGTCGCCGTATTGTATATCGATCTCGATAACTTCAAGCGCATCAACGATACGCTCGGGCATACGATCGGTGACGGTGTACTGGACGCAGTCGCCAGGCGCCTTTCGGGTTCGGTGCGAAACCGTGGCCAGGAGTCCGGGAATGACAAAGTTCCGGCGGGCGTAGCCCGACTGGGCGGTGACGAGTTCGCCTGTGCGATCAGTGGCTTTGACGACAGCGACGTGCTGTCGACGATCGCTGACCGGATCTGCGAGCAGTTGCGTAAACCGGTTCCCTACAAAGGCCACGAGTTCGTCGTGACCCCCAGCATCGGTGTTTCGATCTACCCGGAGGACGGCGACAACGTCGAGGATCTGCTCAAGAATGCCGACGTCGCCATGTACCAGGCCAAGGACGCGGGCAGGGACACGGTGCGGTTTTACTCCGGAACGATGAGCGTACGCTCGCTTCATGGACTGGCGCTCGAGCAGGACCTGCGTAAAGTCGTGGAAAACGAGCAGCTCGAACTCCACTATCAGCCCAAGCTCGATCTCAGGACGGGCATGCTCGTTGGTGCCGAGGCGCTGGTGCGCTGGAAGGACGAGGACGGCAAATACATCCCGCCATCGAGTTTTATTCCGCTGGCCGAGGAAACCGGCCTGATCATTCCGCTGGGTGACTGGGTACTGCGGACGGCCTGCAAGCAGGCGCACGACTGGGACCATGCTTACGGTCACGCGCCGCGCATCGCGGTTAACATTTCGAGCCAGCAGTTCTACCAGAGTGATCTGCAACAGACCGTCATGAAGGCCCTGTTCGAGGCCGGTGCCAGGCCGAGCCTGCTGCAACTGGAACTCACGGAGAGCATCCTGATGCGGGATATCGAGAAGACGATCCGGACGCTCGAATATCTGAAAGGCACGGGAATTACCCTGGCCATCGATGACTTCGGTACCGGGTACTCGTCATTGAGCTACCTGAAACGATTCCCGATCGACACGATCAAGATTGACCGCTCGTTCGTCATGGACCTCGAGGCGAGCAATGACGGCGCGACCATCTGCGCCGCGATCATCGCCATGGCGCGACAGCTGGGGCTGACCGTCATCGCCGAAGGCGTCGAGACAGCTGCGCAAGTCGAGTTCCTGCGCTCTCAAGACTGTGACCAGATGCAGGGGTTCCTGCTGAGCAAGCCGGTCAGTGCGCAAGAGTACGAGCAGCGCTTTCTCGCCAAGCCTGTATCGGCGTTCAGCTTCGAATCGGCGGGTTAGCCTGTTATTTGTAGCCGCGTGCCTGCAGATTGAAGAGGTGCGCGTACTGGCCGTCTTCGGCGATCAGACTGTCGTGATCGCCACGCTCGATGACTTCTCCGTGGTGTATGACGATGATCTGCGCCGCGGCACGCACCGTGGAAAATCGGTGCGAAATGAGAATGATCATTTTGTCGCCGCTGGCCCTGCGGAAGTGTTCGAATACGGCAGCTTCTGAAGACGCATCCATGGCAGCGGTGGGTTCGTCGAGAACAAGGATGTCGGCATCGGACCGCATGAAGGCACGAGACAGTGCGATCTTCTGCCATTGGCCGCCCGAGAGCTCGCGCCCACCCTTGAACCATCGCCCGAGCTGTGTCTTGTAACCATCGCGCATATCCTCTATGAACGGCGCCGCCATGCCGGTTGCCGCCGCCTCCTGCCAGCGTCTCACGTCGTCGATATAACGCACATCGCCAGCGCCGATGTTCTCGCCGACCGAAAACTGGTAGCGGCCAAAATCCTGGAAGATGACGCCGACCCGCTGCCGCAGTGCTTCGACATCCCACTCCTGCAGGTCGAGACCGTCGAGAAGAATCTGCCCCTCGGTAGGGTCGTATAGTCGAGTAAGCAGTTTGATGAGCGTCGTCTTACCGGAACCGTTCTCGCCAACCAGCGCGAGGCTCTCACCAGGCCGTACCTCCAGGCTGATGTTGTTCAGTGCTTTGTCACTGGCGCCGGGGTATACGAACGATACGTTTCGAAATTCGAGGCCGTGCTCGGGGTGCGGGCCGTGAACGGCTTCGCCGCGCCGCGTGGGCACGGGCTGTTCGAGGTAGTCGTAGAGGTTGGACAGATACAGGTTGTCCTCGTACATACCGCTGATGGCTGTCAGGATCGCGGCAACGGCAGACTGTCCCTGGCGAAACAGAAGCAGATACATCGTCATGGCGCCCAGTGTGATTGCACCGGCAATCGTGGTTACGACGATCCAGGCATAGGCGCCGTACAAGGCGGCAGTAGACAGCAGGCCAAGAACGAATCCCCAGGTGTCGCGGCGTAAGGTCAGGCGCCGATCCTCCACGAAAAGCTTGCGGAAGATGTCTCGATAGCGTTGCAGCAGGCGCGGGCCGAGCTGGAACAACTTGACCTCCTTGACGCCATCTTCGCGCGCGATGACGGTCTCGAGGTACATCTGCATACGCGTGTCGGGCGAGCGCCAGCGAAAAAGGCGAAACGCATCGCCCGAAAACTTCGCTTCGGCAAAGAACGACGGCAGCCCGGCACCCACGAGGATCACGACAGCCCAGGGTGAAAACGTGACGAGCAGTACCGCGTAACTCGTTAGTGAGATCATGTTCTGCACGAGGCCAAAGGTGCGGGTTACAAGGCTCAGCGGGCGGCTGGACGCCTCGCGGCGCTCCTGCGTCAGCTTGTCGTAAAACTCCGAGTCCTCGAAATGCGTGAGCTCAAGCGTCAGCGCTTTCTCGAGAATCATGACGTTGACCCTCTGGCCGAGCAGGGCGCGAAGTAAAGATTGGCTGGCCGAGAGACCGCGTTGCGCGGCCGCCACCGCCGTCACCACGAGTGCTTCCAGAAACACGAGCCACAACACGCCTTTGGTGTCAGGATCGGCTGCCTGCGTCGCCGCGACAACGCCGTCTACAATCAGCTGGCCGATGTAGGCGATCGCAGCCGGAAGCACGCCGGCGACGAGCGTGAGCAGTGCCAATGTCACAGTCAGTGGTCGACTCGTCGTCCAAACGAGTTGCAGCGCGCGGTTGCTGTAGCCGAACACGCTGAGGCTACGGCGCAGCAGTCCGACTGAATTGTCTGGTTCTTCGGGCATGAAGCGACCTAGAATACTGCAAACAGGAGGTTAGTCCATGACGAAACAAGCTCTGCTGCCGAAGGCCTGCCTGATTGCTGCGATCGGCTTATTGGGCTTCATGCCCGCCGCATCCGCGTCGGACGCGGATGAACTCGCGAGCTTGCTCGACGAGTTTCTCGCGGCGGCCCATCAGCGGGCGGCGCACGAGCGTTTCTGGGCGGATGACCTGGTGTACACGTCGTCGAGCGGCCTGCGCTTCGGCAAGGCCGAGATCATGAAAGGATTTTCAGAAGACGGTGCGGAAGAGGAGGCGCCACCGACCATCATGTACTCGGGTGAAGACGTCACCGTGAGCGTCTATGGGACCGCGGCCGTCGTCACATTCAAGCTCGTCGGAACGCCGGCCGACCCCTCAGCCACGGATGGTGTTGCCTATTACTACAACACGGGCACGTTCCTGAAGCGCGATGGCGTCTGGAAAGTCGTCGCCTGGCAGGCGACGAAAATTCCGCCCGGCGACTGAATTCAGGCCCAGTCGAAATGCGCCGTGAAGTGGCGCAGGAATTGCGGCGCCTTGACGATTTTCATGCCACGCGCCTTTTCGCGCCTCGCCCAGACGTTGCCGATGGCTTCGAGCACGTAGTCCATGTGGCTCTGCGTATACACACGGCGCGGAATGGCGAGTCGCAGCAGGTCGAGGCGGGCCGGGTGTTCTTCCCCGGTGTGCGGGTCAAGTCCGAACATCACGGTGCCAATTTCGACGGCACGTATACCGGCTTCCAGGTAAAGTTCCACAGCCAGTGACTGGCCGGGATACTGCAATGGCTCGATGTGCGGGAGGAAGCGGCGCGCATCGAGGTACACGGCGTGTCCGCCGGCCGGCGCCATCACGGGAATTCCGGCCTCGCGCAGATGTTCCACGACGTAGCGCGTCGATAGCAGCCGATACTCCAAATAGTGTTCGTCAAGAATCTCGCGCAGGCCGATCGCTATAGCCTCGAGGTCGCGTCCGGCCAGCCCGCCATAGGTGGGAAAGCCCTCGGTCAGGATCAGGATGTTGCGCTCCTGGTGTGCGAGCGCTGCATCGTTGGTGCACAGGAAGCCGCCGATATTGCCAAAGGCGTCTTTTTTTGCGGACATTGTGCAGCCATCGGCATAGCTGAAAATTTCACGCGCGATATCGATGACCGGCGTGTTTTCGAAACCCGGTTCACGACGTTTTATAAAGTGTGAGTTCTCGGCGAATCGGCAGGCATCAATATAAAAAGGAATGCCGGCCGCCCGCGCGACGCGGCTGATCTCGCGAATGTTGGCCATCGAGACGGGTTGTCCGCCTCCGGAATTGTTCGTTATGGTCACCATGATGACGGGGATGTGATCCGGGCCTTCCTTCGCGACCAGCGCCTCGAGCGCGGCGATGTCCATATTGCCTTTGAACGGGAAATCGGAATCGAGATCGTTCGCCTCGGCACAAGGCAGGTCGACCGGGTCGCCGCCGACGAACTCGATATTTGCCCGAGTGGTATCGAAGTGCGTGTTGTTGGGAATGATCATGCCCGGCTTGACCATGACGCCAAACAGGATGTGCTCCGCCGCGCGGCCCTGGTGGGTCGGAATTACCTGCTCGAAGCCGAATATGTCCTTGACCGTATCCCTGAAGCGATACCAGCTGCGAGCGCCCGCATAGGATTCGTCGCCTCGCATCAGCGCGCCCCAGGCCTCGGCCGACATCGCGCTGGTACCCGAATCGGTCAGCAGGTCGATGATGACGTCCTCGGCACGAAGCAGGAACGGGTTGTAATGGGCCGCACGAATGAGTTTTTCGCGCTCGTCGCGCGTGGTCAGCTTGATTGGCTCGACCATCTTAATGCGGAACGGCTCGATGATGGTTTTCATCGTGGCACTGTATCCAGCCCGAAACCTGCTCGCGATACGTAAATCTACTGCGCCGTGCGCCAGGAGCCGCCAGCCGTAAATATACCTATGGCATTATATTGAGTGCATTAGATAATACTAATGTAATTCGGACGAAATCCTGCATGGTAGGCATTGATGATACTCGATAAACGTTGGCCGCCCGTGCCGGCGGGCATTCTCATCGGCGTGAGCATGCTGCTGGCCTGGATAGTCGCCGGGCGTGGCATCGGCGCGAGCGGCGGCATGGCGCGGTTTGTCGCCTGGGTTCAACACGGACTGTTTCCCGCGGCGACGGAGGAAAGCGCTTATTTCGGCAAGTACTTCGCCAATGCTGCGCACCCGCTCAACGACTACGTGGTTTTCCTCCTTGCGGGGCTGTTGATTGGCGCTTTCGTCGCAGCCTGGCTCACCGGCAGACTGCGTTTCGAGGTTCTGCGTGGCCCGCGCAGCACCGTCGCTTACCGGCTGATCCTTGCACTCGGCGGTGGCGTACTCTCCGGATTCGCGGCGCGTCTCGCCCGCGGTTGCACGAGTGGCCATGCCCTCGTCGGCGGTGCGGAGCTGTCAGTCGGCGCCTGGGTATTCATGATGTGTATCTTCGCGGGCGGCTGGATGGCGGCCTGGTTTGTGAGAAAACAATGGATATGATCGCTCCGCTCGCGAAGACGGGTGTCATCGATGCAGCGACGAACCTGTGGCTGGCCATCCCGATCGGGTTCGTCTTCGGTTTCGCGCTGTTTCATGCGGGCTTTACCGACAGCCGGCGCATCGCCTGGGCATTCTACTTCAAGGACGTCGGTGTACCGGTCGTCATGTTTTCGGCGATCGTGACGGGCATGCTCGGACTCTGGGGGATGAGCCTGATCGGTTTCATCGATATTTCCAAGGTCTATATGCTGCCAACGTATCTGCTGCCGATGGCAATCGGTGGCCTGCTTTTCGGCATCGGCATGGTCGTCGGTGGGTATTGCCCGGGCACGGCGATCGCGGCGTTCGCGACTGGCAAGATCGACGGAATCGTGTTCATCGTCGGATTCCTGATCGGTAGCCTCATCTTCGGTGATTTCTTCCCGGTGTGGGGCGACTTCTACAACAGCGACTACATGGGCGCGTTTCGCCTGGACCAATGGCTCGGCATCGGGCTGGGTCCGACCGTGCTCTTGATCGTCCTGGCCGCCGTTGCGGGCTCGTTGTTCCTGCGGCAGGTCCAGTATCGATTCTGGTCAGCGAAGGAAGCGCATCCGAAGGCCGAGCAGGTGCTCAAACTGCAGGGCGGACTGATCGCGACGGCAGTAGTAATCGCGATCGTATTAGCTTTCTTTGAGACCCCGTCATTCATCGATGACACGGTCGAGCCGCCGCACTACATTGTGCCGAGAAATTAGGGTACTCCATGAGACGACGCGAGTTCATCAAGGTATCGAGTCTGCTGAGCGCAACCGCGGCGACGGCCCCAACGTTTTTACTCGGCGGATGTGCGGCAAAACCGCTGCCCGGTACGGGAAACGTCGCGTCGACGCCGACCATCTGCGACATGTGCTTCTGGAAATGTGCCGGTCATGTCTACAAGGAGGACGGCGAACTCTGGAAGATCACGGGTAACGATGACGATTTGCACAGCGGCGGCCGACTGTGCACCCGTGGTACGGGAGGTCCGGGCGCCTACCTCGATCCCGACCGTTTGAAAGCGCCACTGCTGCGCGTAACAGTTGATGGTCGACAGACGTTCCAGCCTGTGTCCTGGGACCAGGCACTGCGCTTCATCGCGTCCAAGATGCAGGTCATTGCCGACAGGCACGGGCCCGAACGGATGCTGATGCTGAATCACGGCGCCGGCAGTTCGCACTTCCGTCACCTGTTGCGCGCCTATGGATCCAACTGTCACGCCGAGCCCGCGTTTGCGCAGTGCCGCGGCCCGCGCGATGTCGGTTTCCGCCTCACTTTCGGTGAGTCCGCGAGTTCTCCCGAGCGTACCGACATGGAGAATTCGCGGTGCATCGTGCTGCTCGGATCGCACATTGGCGAGAACCTGCACAACGGCCAGGTGCAGACGCTTGCCGAGGCGCTCAACAAGGGCGTTACGCTGATCACCGTCGATCCACGGTTCTCGGTGCCGGCCGGCAAATCGAAATACTGGCTGCCGATCAAGCCTGGCACGGATATGGCGCTGTTACTCGCCTGGATGAACGTGCTGATCGAGGAGGGCCTCTGCGATACCGACTATCTCGAACATTTCGCGATTGGCTTCGAACAACTCGCGGAGCACGTACGAAACTACACGCCCGAATGGGTGTATCTCGAGACGGGCATCAAGCCCGACGTCATTCGCGAGACCGCGCGCGAGATGGCGAAAGCGGCGCCGGCGACGGTCGTGCATCCCGGCAGGCACGCGGTCTGGTACGGCGACGACACGCAGCGCAGTCGTGCCATTGCCATGCTGAACGCTTTGC
>Ga0265306_10001162_pt1 | contig 12871 bp, 11 predicted proteins | sample Helome_3_FD_192493 | JGI IMG/M metagenome (GOLD analysis project Ga0265306, IMG submission 192493) | Marine sediment microbial communities from subtidal zone of North Sea - Hel_20160420 (Illumina Assembly) | ecosystem: Environmental > Aquatic > Marine > Subtidal zone > Sediment ...
TATATGAAAATTAGAAAAACCCTAATCGCCGTTATGCTTGTGTTCGGATTATCCAGCGGATTTTTTGCAGAAAGCGCATTTTCTAAAGACATTCAATGGCAACCGTTTGCAGAGGGAACGGCCCGTGGTAAATCTGAAAATAAAAGGGTCTTTTTGCATTTTTACGCCGAGTGGTGCGCTGCCTGTAAAAAAATGGAAGACAATACTTTCCAGGACCCTGGCGTGATAGCGGTTTTAAATAAGGATTATGTTCCGGTCAAAATAGATGTTGATAGAAACCGGAAGATATCGGAGATGTTTAAGATTAAAGTGCTTCCCGACACCTGGTTTATTGCCGAAAATAATGAAATAATTGGCCACCGGCCGGGGTATATTTCACCGGCGCAATTAAAAATCCTATTAAAGATGTTCATGGAGGCAGATCCTGTTCAGTGACACATAGGGTTCAGAGGCTTGTCCGCCTGGCGGATCCAGATTTAAGAATTAAACTTAAAGATGAGAAAAGTCTCAGATAGATATGGAACAATTTCAACAATACAAATATAATGGATTCAGCGGTTTCGACGTCAAGGGATTGAAGGATATTATCCGGAAGGATTCAATTCCGGGACCACCTGAGCCCAGTCCTTTCAAACCGACCTGTGTTTTTATGCTGCTATTTAATCTTGAAGAGCCTCACATTCTGGCGATCCAAAAAACGGATAGCGAGGGTTATCCCTGGCGTAATCAGGTGGCTTTGCCGGGTGGGCATCTGGAAGAAGAAGACGCCAGCCCCCTCGAGGGGGCCTATCGCGAGTTGGAGGAAGAGACGAAAATCAGCCGCGATCAGGTTGAATTAGTCGGCTCTCTCGGTCATTACCAGACCATCAACGGTCGAGATATCGAAGCGTTTATTGGAGTCTGGGATGCTACCGGCCCTGTCCGGCATGACCCCTCAGAAATTTCTAGAATCCTCAAAATTCCTCTGGGAACCCTTGTCCATACCCACCACATCAATAATTTCCACGATCGCATACCTTCTATTGATGAGCTCAGATATCCGTTTGAAGATGTCGTTATTTGGGGTGCAACCGCCCGTATGTTGCATCATCTCATCGAGCAGCTGTATCCTTTATTTGGAAGCATACCTTCGGATAAGGCGTATGATGTTGGTGATAATCAGGCATCCACTTAATATCACGAGCAAGGCGGGTATCCAGATGTAGACGCTATATGCGTCATATTCACGTATTACGGAAAGGCCGGCCAGACCAACCAGAAAGACAACCAGCATAAACCCAATGGTAAGACTATAAGCCGTTTTGGACTGGTACCAGGGAATTATGGGTTTTCTAAATACCGGACTTTTTTCGGATGGCATGATTAAAAGAATTGCCTAAAGTTTAAAGTGCCTAAAATGCCTAAAATTAGGGATCTTAATCGTTGTTATCAATTATAGTAAATCTTATGCTTATGTATGAAAAAAATCAAGTTATGAAGATGGAAAATAGAAGGCGGGCGACAGATTTGTTTGCCAAGAAGGCTGGGTATTTGGTGGTTTGTCTGATAATATTTATTTTTTTATGGGGATGTGCCGTGGCACCTCAAAAATTGAAAATAAAAGGTATGCCGGATGCTTTTGACGAAGGTACCATTATTTCCACCCAAAAAGCAGCTGCGATTTCTTTTGAGGAGCTTTTGATAGATTTAGAACGAAGTCGAGTGATCTACGTGGGGGAAAAACACACCAGTCAGGAGGACCACAAGGTTCAGCTGAAAATTATTCAAGCCCTATATCAAAAATTTCCTAATCTGGTGGTCGCTATGGAAATGTTTGATCATTCCTACCAGGATGTGCTTGATCAGTGGTCTGCCGGAGAACTGTCCCAAAAGGACCTTATACAGAAAGTGCACTGGTATGCCAACTGGCGTTATGATTTTTCTCTGTATCAAGATATTCTGGATTTTATCAAAGAGAAACGCCTCCGGCTGATAGGGCTAAATATTCCCAATTATATCCCCCCCAGGATCCGCGAAGGAGGTATCGATAGTTTAAGGGATGATGAAAAAAAACACCTGCCACTGCAACTAGATACAACCAATACAGATCACCGGGACTTCGTTCAAAGCGTTTTTGATAACCATCAACACCATTTCAGAGGTGAAGTGGCGTTTGAGAATTTTTATGCCGCCCAGGTTGTCTGGGAAGATGCCATGGCAGAAACCATCGCAGAAAATTTGAATAATTACGTGATGGTTGTTCTGGCCGGCAACGGTCATATTCAGTTCAAATATGGTATTCCGGATCGGGCATATAAGCTGACCGGAGCCGTGTTTAAAACCCTTTATCCGGCTTCTGCCGGAGATGAAGTGGCGCCTGATATTGCAGATTATGTCTGGGTCACCAAATAGAGAGATTTGTGATTTTGGATTTTGAACCCACAGAGGATTGAAATTGGCGCATCAGGTATTAAAATTAAAGTTACGGAGAACTTATGAATAACGATTTGCAAGTCTGGTATAATGGTAAGTTGATTTCGCGGCGCGAAGCCACAGTGCCCCTTTTATCCCACGGGTTTTCACGCGCGTCGGCGATTTTTGACGTGTTTGGGGTCCATCCCGGACCGCAGGGACCCATGGCGTTCAGGATGGATGACCATTTAAAACGACTGACCAAAAGTTCCGAGCTTCTGGAGATGGTAATGGCCTATTCCCCCGAGGAAATCACAGAGGCGGTCAAGACCACGGTTAAGGCCAACCGGATCGAACGTGGAATTATAAAAATACTGGCATTCTGGAGCGAAGAAGCCATCACGGAACTGGTGTTGGACTCCAAACTGGACGTCGCTGTATTTGCCCTTCCGGAAAGCGAAGAGTTAGCCATGGACAAAAAACATACATTATCCGCCTGTCTGTCGAAATGGCGCAAACTGCATCCCGAAACAGTACCGGTGGGTGCCAAGGCTTGCTCCAATTATCTGAATGGTTACCTGGCACGAAAAGATGCCGCCTCGCGCGGTTTTGATATCGGTATTCTGCTGGGGACCGATGGTTTTCTTGCTGAAGGCTCGACTGAATCGGTGTTTATCGTAAAAGAGGGTGTATTAATGACACCGCCTCTGGGCCGGGTCTTATCGAGCATAACACGCCTGTCAATCCTGCAGGCAGTGCCGGAAATCGGCATTCCGACGGTGGAAAGACCCATTACGGCCGATGAATTGTTTGTGGCTGACGAAATGTTTACCGTCCATACCGGCACAAAAGTCGAACCGGTCGCCTGTTTTGAAGACAGGCAATTGGAGGCACCCGGACCGGTCACCCAACGGGTCATGTGTTTGATAGATGATATCATGCAATTAAAGGACGAGCGCTTTAAGGGATGGTTTCAGCCATTAACATGAATATGATCGGCTACCTCAACAGGAGGCTATCATGAATCAAAGATTGTTTGCCACGAAAATCCAGCCGCTCCTAATGGTTTTGGCAGGGCTGCTGTTTTTCGGTTATGTGACATCATGCGCATGGTATGATAAAAAACCTAAAATGTACTTTCCCGATGATGCACAAACTGTGGGCATTATCGACCCTGATGGCATCCAAAGCGTCTGGCTGGTTCCCGATTACGAATCCAGGGATATGTTTCAAGAACTGGCCAAGCACCCCGTCATGATGGTGGAAGGGGTCCAATTTTATAAAATATCGACCTGGCAGGACACCGCAGGGTTTTTGGCCGCCATGGGCCGACGCCATGAGATTTGGATTCAAGTTCTCGTTGAAGACATTCAACGTCTGTCCACCATAAACCATGCATACGAGATCAATAGTAGGCCGAAACCCGGTCCCCTAAGCGAAAGGGTCCGGGTTCTTGAGGAACAAGTGAAACAAATGACAGATTCAGGTTATCAATAATGAATCTTTCTTTGCTCTAAAAGATAGATGGCTCGTGTGGACATGAATGTTTTCCAATGGGTACTTATATATCCTATTCATCCAAAACGTTCAAAAGCGATAGTAATCCACACCAAAGCAGCCATGACCATGCTGATAAATGCGGCGGCAGAACCCATGTCTTTGGCGCGTTTTGATAATTCATGCTTTTGCGGGCCGATTCGATCCACCACCGCCTCAAGGGCTGAGTTCAGCAATTCAGTGAGAAGAATCAGCAGGATAGATGCTATCAGCAGGGCCTGTTCAACGGCAGAGCGCCCGAGCCAAATGCCCAGGGGTACCATAATTATGGCTACCACTACCTCTCCCCGAAATGCCAGTTCTTCTTTCCAGGCCGTTTCCAACCCGGCAAATGTGTATCGGAAGGCATTTTTAATGTGGCCGATTAAACTCTCATTTTTGTTTCCCATAATCACCCAAATAGCATAGAACCGATAATTATAAAACCAATAAGCCGGGTTTAAAAATTGTTGTCATAGGCTAGAATTCATGTTAGGTGAATTGTCAAAATTGTTTAGAATTATTTTATATCGTTTTCAAATTTTTATCCCATAATTTGAATCCAGCGGCGTCTTCGTATGGTTTATTCAAGGTTAAAAAGGAGGTAGAATAAATGGGTAGCGGCAGCAAAATGATGGTATTAGCGACCGTAATTATTGTGGCTTTCATCTTGCAGATCGTGTTGATCGGTGCAGATCGGCATGAAACCCCCGGCACGGTTGCCGTTGCTTTTAGCAAGGCCTATTTCAACCTTGATGTCGACATGGCTGCTCTGCTCTGCTCAGAGATGACGGAAAGTGAAGATGCTGATGTCGTGGATGATTATCTCACACGCGTTGCTGCAGAGGCCAGAGCCGAGGGATTTGATCCAAGCTGGAAGAAAATGGTCCTCGCTCACATCGAATTAGAAACGGAGATGGTGGATGAAAACATGGCCGAAGTTCAAATTACCTGTGAACGGAGAAGGTCGATCAATCCGGTGTTTGCGGCGGTGGCGAAAATATTCTTTCTCGGGGACACCTATAAAGTTGAAGAAACCCTTACTGTGGTAAAAGAAGACGACGGCTGGAAAGTTTGTGGTCAACCCTTTTCTTTGTCCGAAAGTTGATTCCATCCTCATTAGATTCATAATTGTGCTTTTTTGCGTTTCATAAAAAAATCATCACGAAAGCACGAAAACTGTCTAATTTTTTTCGTGCTTTCGTGATTAATTTATCTTGTCAGGTTTTCCTAACATGCAATCGATCTATGCTCTTTTGCGCGAGCAAGCACGTTTAATTGTTTCCAGCTTTCCTTCCCCGGATTTTTATCAGGACCACTTTCAAGCCTACGAATATTCAAGCCGGTTTTTTAAAGCTGATCCTGAGATTAGAAAATTATGCCGTTTTGTCAGCGAAAACCTGGATGATGATTTCGGACACGGGTTGCAGCATGCGATCAAAGTAACTATTGATGCCGGGGCGCTGATGAATATTGAGGGGCAGGCAGTCGGCTACAGTGAATCCATGCTTGAACGTAGAACCCAAATCGTTCAATCTGCCGGGTTGCTGCATGACACCAAGCGCAAAAAGAAAGATCATTCAAAGCATGGAGCGGACTATGCCCGTGCCGTGCTTGAGAACTATTCGCTTTCCTATGATGAAATTGAGGACGTTTGCCGGGCCATCCAAAACCACGAAGCCTTTAAAAGCAATATCACTATCGACACCGCTGAAGGCGTTCTGATATCGGATTGTCTCTACGATGCCGATAAATTTCGGTGGGGCCCCGATAATTTCACTGACACCCTGTGGGATATGGTATCTTTCTTAAATCCACCTTTGTCAAAATTCATGGCTGGGTATCCCCAGGGTATGGAAAGCCTGGAAAAAATTAAAACTACCTTCAGAACTGAAACCGGAAAGCAATACGGTCCACAATTCCTTGATCTTGGTTTGGCCATCGGGCAAAAAATACACGATGTGATTCTATCAGACTTTTCCGAATATCTTTAAAATGCTTTATTATTCAATTTGTTATATAGTGATATCTTTCTTGTTTGACACCTACGCCGGTTTTCAATATACTTCCCCGACAATCAATTCTTGTAACAGTTATCACCCAATTGTTTGCCCCGCAATTTGGGTACTAACCATCAGCGCAAGGAGGTAGAAATGGTTGCTACGACTTGGCCCACTTCCAACTGGCCGGAGGGTGTTTCGCATGATGTAACCGATTATGAAAAGCCCCTGTTCTCAATTCTTGATGACTCAGCCCGGGACTACCCCAACCAGGTTTACACCATTTTTAATGATGCCACCCGGACCTATGCCCAGGTAAAAGATACTGCTGACCGGATTGCAAATTTTTTGGTTTCCCGCGGCATCCAGCAGGGGGATCGGGTAGCGGTTTTTCTACCGAATATTCCTCACTATCCGGCAATTTTTTTCGGTATTCTCAAAGCCGGTGCTGTCTGTGTGACCTGCAACCCCTTGTATACGGCCAACGAACTTAATTACCAGTTGAAGGACGCCGGCGCCAAAGCCGCGTTCTGTATGGATCATCCTCAATTTTATCCCACCACAGTGGAGGCCATCAAGGATACCGATGTTGAAACCGTCGTGGTATGCAGCGTCAAGTCTTACCTACCGAAGGTTAAAGCATTTCTGGGCGGGTTGCTGGGCAAAATTCCCAAGGCTGATCATTACCAGCCAGGCCACCTTTTCTTCGACGATGTGGTGGCAGGTGCCAAACCGGAGCCGCCGTCGGTCGAGATTAATCCCACAGAGGACCTTGCGTTGATAATATATACGGGCGGTACCACCGGCGTGCCCAAAGGTGCGGCGTTGACCCATTCAAATTTTATGTATAATCTCATGGCCTTAGAGGAATGGGGTGTGTTTGTCCATGAGCCCGGTGGACGGCCGGAAAAGCTTCGCCGAGGCGGTTTCCACACCTATCTGGGGGTCCTGCCCTGGTACCATAGTTTCGGCTTGACGGTGGCAATGATGTCCTCCTGCGCAATCGGCGGAAGTCTTATCTGCATTCCCGATCCCCGGGCGGGTAACCCCCCGTTCACCGAAGTGCTCAAGGCCGTCCAGAAATACAGGCCGACCATTATGCCTGCGGTGCCGACCATTTTTGTGGCCTTCACCAATCATCCTCAGATTGACCAGTACGATTTGACATCTCTGATTGGCTGTTTTTCCGGCGGTGCGCCGCTGCCTCCGGAGGTCTGCAAACAGTTTGAGGACAAAACCGGTGCGGTTATTTTTGAGGGATACGGCTTGAGTGAGACGGCGCCGGTGGCCACCTCCAATCCGACCAGCCGGGAAAATCGGAAAATCGGGACCATCGGATTCCCGATACCCGGCACGGACATCAAGGTATTGGATATCGATAGCGGGACCCAGACATTGCCCCAGGGTGAAGACGGAGAGATTGCCATTGGTGGTCCCCAGGTCATGCAGGGCTACTGGAATAGACCCGATGAAAACGATAAAGTGTTTCGCGAGGTAGACGGCAGGCGGTATTTCCTGACCGGAGATATCGGCCATGTCGATGAAGAAGGGTATGTTCTTATCACTGATCGCAAAAAGGACATGATCCTGGTCGGCGGCTTCAATGTGTATCCGCGGGATGTGGAAGATATCCTGTTTCAACATCCCAAGGTGGCTCTTGCTGCCGTCGTCGGGGTACCGGATGAAAAAAGCGGGGAAATCGTTAAAGCTTACATTGAGCTTAAACCCGATGAATCGGCCGCCGAAGAGGAAATCCTTGAATTCTGTAAAGAAAATATGGCCGGATATAAACGTCCTAAAATTGTTGAGTTCAGGGAAACCCTGCCGGTTTCCAATGTCGGCAAAATTTTACGCCGGGTACTAAGAGACGAGGAGATCGAGAAGGCTAAATGAAAAAGTGGATTACGGATCGTCCCTATCTTGTGACAAGCGCCATTTTTTTAATCATTATGATTATCGGCTGGCGGGCTCTTTACTGGCAGGCGGAGGATTTTACGTTTCTTCTGCTTTTGTATTTCATTGTCACTCTGGGTATCCGCTTAGATGACATCGCCCGCAAAATTGGAGGCGGAGCCGGCAAATTGTCTGCCGGTTCCGTTGACCGGGAATCGGTCATCAGCCAGCTCAATGATATCAAGGCTTCTCTTTCAACCATAAACGTGACACTGAATAAATTGCTGGACGAAAAGAAACGTCTGGATAAGTAGCCCATCAATTTATTTCGTTTCTGCAACAATTAAAAAATCCAAAGCCAGTCGACCAAGACTTAGCGTGTTTGGATTATTATATTTGGTGTTTAGCCTGCTTTCGAAAACATAAAACACCTAACACTAAAATCGATCCATCCAACTTCACTTACCGCGCACATAAAACTTACCCTCCTTAACCACCATTGAAATGGGTCCGAAACACCGTTCTTTCATAATTCTTCCTTTGGGCTACAAAATTTATTAAACATGCAGGCCATCACAGTCTTCACGACTGAGCAAATCGTGGTCATTCTAATTGATTTTAGCTCAGGCAGAATGCCGGTGGTTTCATTTATCGCTTGACAAATAGTCGCATCATCGGTTAATTTATCCATCAGATGATGGAAACAATCGATTAAAATATCTATTGGAACTAACTGACCGGTATAAAGGAGGGTAATGAATGCCTTCACGCCTTGAAAGGGCCCGGCAAGATCCCAATTCAATGAAGGCCAAAATTCTGGCCTCAGCCCGCAAGATATTTGGCGAATTCGGATATAATGACACCACCACCCGGATGATTGCCGGAGATGTGGGTATTGATATTTCAACCCTTTACTACCACTGGGGGGAGAAGCAGGACTTATACGAAGCGGTTCTGGTAGAGATCAGCGAAGAGATTCAGAATAAATTAAACGAAGTAGAAAAGAAGGTCAGTGGTCAATCCCTGGCCACCCGACTTGAGTTAGCCATTGACATGATGTTGGACTACCTTTTTTCCCATCCCGAAATCTCAAACCTTATCCTGTTTGGATATTTTAACAAAACTCGCCATGGCGTCACTCTGGACATCAGTATGTCGCAATATATTTCCAATATTGCTTTTGCCATGGGACTCTCGGAAAATAGAGAAACGGTATCGACCGAGGTCAAGGCCCGGATTTTAGCTGTTTGGAATACGGTTCTAAATTTTATCTCCGGAGAAAATTTTTTCCGGCCGTTGCTAAATACCAACCGTGAAGAATACATCCGGGTGGTCAAAGAGACGCTCAAATTTATTCTCGTGCCGGCGTTTACTTCCGAAAATGCCTAAAGTGCCTAAAATGCTAAAAATTATGGCGTCGCTGCGCTCCATCTTTTTTACGATGATTCTAAATTTATAGATGGGATAGTCCGAAATCGAACGAATAACTAATAACTGACTTATGGGAGGATAGACCATGGCGCTAAACCTTGATGCGCTCGGCAAAAAAATCGGCCCCTTTACGAAGGATTACAACTGGAAAGATGCCATCTTGTATGCGCTTGGGGTTGGAGCGGGTTTTTCCGATCTGGAATACTGCTATGAAAAAGATTTGAAGGTCATCCCCAGCTTTGGCATCACCACGATTTACGATTTTATGCCGGAGTTGGCCACCATCAGCAATGTCAATCTGGCCGGAGTCCTTCACGGAGAGCAGGAGCTCATCTTTCACAATCCGATACCCCCTGAAGGAACTTTAACGACCCAAGGCACCATTAAACATTATTACGACAAAGGCAAAGATAAGGGCGCATTGATCGTTGCCGAGTTTGAAACTTCCCATTCCAACGGTCAGAAATTGTTCACCAGCATCGTGACGGTCTTCGCCCGCCTGGACGGCGGTTTTGGTGGCGAGAATGCGCCTGCTAAAGAAGTTATTTTCCCCGACCGGGATCCGGATTTTGTGGTGGAAGGAAACCCATCCAAAGACCAACCCCTGATTTACCGGCTTTCCGGCGATGTGTTTCAACTGCATGTTGACCAGGAATTTGCAGAAATGACCGGGTTTGAAAAGCCGATCATGCACGGGCTGTGTACCCATGGATACGCCTGCCGTGCGCTGATTCAAACTTTTGTTCCCGGAGAACCGGAAAAGGCCCGGCGCATGCACTGCCGCTTTAAAAGGCCGTTATACCCGGGTATGCCCCTAGAGACCGTCATCTGGAAAACCGATGAAGGCCAGGCCCTCTGGAAAGTGATCAATACCGAAACCGGGGAAGTCGTGATTGACAACGGCGTTTTTGAATACGGAGACATCCCCAAAACAGAGATCCGTTTTGACGGGCGTGTGGCCATTATCACCGGTGCCGGTGCCGGGTTGGGCCGCACCTATGCTCTGGAGTTGGGCAAACGCGGCGCCAAAGTCGTGGTCAACGATCTGGGCGGTGCCAGGGACGGGTCCGGCGACGGTTCCAAGGGACCGGCTGCGAAGGTCGTTGAAGAAATTAAGGTTTTGGGCGGTGAGGCGGTGGCCAATTACGATAATGTGGCTACGGTCGAAGGCGGTGCGAACATTGTCCAAAGTGCCTTGGATGAGTTCGGGACGGTGGACATTCTCATCAACAATGCCGGAATTTTGCGGGATAAGAGCTTTTTAAAGATGGACCCCGAAAACTGGGTCGGTGTTCTCGATGTCCATCTCAACGGTGCTTTCAACGTATCTCGTCCGGCCTTTGCGGTGATGAAAGAAAGAGGCTACGGTCGTATTTTGATGACCACCTCGGCGGCCGGACTGTATGGTAATTTCGGTCAGACCAACTATACGGCCGCTAAAATGGGCCTGGTAGGTCTGATGAATACCCTGAAACTGGAAGGGCAAAAGTACAACATCAAAGTCAACACCATCGCTCCGGTGGCGGCTTCACGGCTGACTGAGGATATCTTGCCGCCGGATTTTCTGGACAAACTCAAGCCGGAGTTGGTGATGCCCATGGCCCTGTATCTGGTATCAGAGAATTGTCCGGTCAGCGGCAATATTTACAACGCCGGACTGGGATGCTTCAACCGGGTGGCCATCGTTACGGGGCCTGGAGCGGTCGTAGGAGACGGGGAAAACAATCCAACCCCGGAACAGCTGGTGTCTCAATGGGAAAATATAACCTCCTTAAAAGGCGCCAAGGAATATCAGAATATCAGCGAGCAGATAGGAGATCTTCTGGCGGCTTTCAAGCAACCGGCTGAGGCGTCGACCGCAGCTTCAGCTGAATTTGGTTCCGCTTCAGACGTATTTAATGCCATGCCTGCTTCTTTCGTGACCGATGCCGCGGCCGGGGTGGACGTTGTTTTCCAGTACATTATCTCCGGTGAAGGCGGCGGCGACTGGCATAGCGTGATTGCAGATCAAAAATGCCGGGTCGAGGCCGGGATTCACGAAAAGCCGAGCTGTACGTTGACGATGGAAGGCCTCGACTTTCTGGATATGATCAACGGAAAGTTGCCGGCCATGCAGGCCTACACCTCGGGAAAGCTAAAAATCGAAGGTGACATAATGAAGTCACAGTTGATTGAAAAACTCTTTAAATTTTAATGACTATTTGAAACTTAAATTTTCTGGATGTTAAATGATATCAATCAAATACGAAATACGAATATCGAAATTCGAAACAAATCCGAATAATAAATGACAAAAATTCGAAACAAAAATTCGGACAGACAAATTTTAAAAAAAGATATTTAAAGGTTTGGGGCATTAGGAAATTCGAATTTTGAATTTGTTTCGGATTTCGTGCTTCGGATTTATTATCGGATTAACTCTGATATCGAAACATTTCCTGCCAACTCTTAATGGTAGGGTAAAAAAAGAGGAGAATAAAGATGATCGGAATTACTTCCTATGGTGCATATATCCCGCGGTTGAGACTGGACCGCATGGCCATCTTTCAGGGGATGGGCTGGTTTGCTCCCGCCATCATGATGGTGGCCCAGGGTGAACGTTCCATGTGCAACTGGGATGAAGACCCCATCACCATGGCGGTAGAGGCTTCTCGCGACTGTCTGCGCGGTCGGGATAAAAACAAGCTGGATGCACTATACCTGGCGTCAACAACCCTGCCGTTCGCCGATCGCCAGAACGCCGGTATTGTATCGGCCGCGCTCAACCTCAGGGATGACATGATTACCGCTGACCACACCTCTTCCCAGAAAGCGGCTACCACCGCTCTAATAACAGCCCTTGAATCAATCCAGAGCGGTCAGCGGCACAATATCATGGTAACGGCCAGTGATAGTCGGGAGACCCGAACGGCCTATTTTTATGAAATGTGGTTCGGCGATGGCGCGGCCTCATTAACCGTGGGGGATACCGATGTGATTGCCGAATATAAGGGTTCTTATTCCCTTTCCATGGATTTTGTCGATCATTACCGCGGCGCTGATAAAAAATATGATTATGTCTGGGAAGAGCGCTGGACCCGGGATGCCGGTTATGGGGAGATAATCCCCAGGGTCGTTAACGGATTGTTTGATAAACTGGGAATCAGCATGGATGATGTCGATCGGATAGTCTACCCCTGTTTTTTTAAACGCGACCATCGCAGCATCGCTGCCGGCCTCGGTGCCACACCGGAGAAGCTGGTAGACAACATGCATGAGGTGTGCGGTGAAACCGGTGCAGCACATTCCTTTATAATGTTTATTACGGCCCTGGAAGAAGCCCAACCCGGGGACCGGATCCTGGTGTGCGGCTTCGGTCAGGGCGCCAATGCTCTCTATTTCGAGGTGACGGACAGCATAACCAAATTGACCGGCAGAAACGGGGTTGCCGGCTCATTGGCCAATAAAAAATCAACCGATAACTATATGAAATGGCTGAAATTCAGGAATCTGATCAAAACCGAAATGGGGATTCGGGCCGAGGCACCTACCCAGACCGCAACCTCGGTTTTATGGCGCAAAAACAAAATGATTCTGGGATTGGTGGGTGGCAAATGCCGGGAATGCGATACACCTCAGTT
>Ga0265306_10001164_pt1 | contig 12863 bp, 9 predicted proteins | sample Helome_3_FD_192493 | JGI IMG/M metagenome (GOLD analysis project Ga0265306, IMG submission 192493) | Marine sediment microbial communities from subtidal zone of North Sea - Hel_20160420 (Illumina Assembly) | ecosystem: Environmental > Aquatic > Marine > Subtidal zone > Sediment ...
ACGGGCATCTACTTCAGCCGGAGACTTGCTTTTGGCCTCCGATTTTGAAGGTTGCGGTGGGGTGTCCTGGGCCCGGGGTTGAACAGACGGCATCAGCAGAAAGATACCGAGCAGAATAAATAAACTTAATACGACTATTTTGGGTCGATGAGCTAACATGCGCCATCTCCTTTCCTACCAATTACATTGTGTCATTCCCTGACGTTTATAATTAAGATTTTGTTAATCTGGAAATAATGGTCATTAGCTTCCCGGCATTGTTTGAAAATATCCATTCAACGCCGCGATTGACTTCCCGCCAGAGGCAGTTTCTGGAAGCCGGATAGCCGGTACCCACCTGCTGGCCATTCTGGCGGTGTTTTTCAAGGATTGCGCTGGTTAACAGAAGGTAATGACCGGCAACACCCCGGTAATTTTTTTCCAGAGCCAGTTCGCTGAAACTGGCCATGTTCAGCATGGCGATAGGAATGAAGCTCGATGGCGGTGCGAATGTGATCAAGTCAAACATGGTTGGGGTAAGGGTCATCAGGTGATAGTCCTTTTGGGGCTGCAAAGAAGCAAAACAGTCCTTGAAAATGGTGTTTTGCCGGGCTGGATCCGGATAGGGTTCTTCTTTCAGTTCGATCATAAAATGCATCTTCCGGCCGTATCTTTCAACCACCTCGGACAGCAGAGGCACCTGCGGACATCGGGACCGTAATTCATTAAATCTAACCTCTGCGATCGAGATATCGATGCCAAACACCCGCTTTAGATCCGGATCATGGGCCACCACGGGCTGAAGGTCCCTGGTCCAGCGCACATCAAATTCAATTCCCCAGACGTCCTGCTCTAAAGCACTGTCAAAAGCTGGGATTGTATTTTCATAAACGGTGAGGTTGTCATGTTCCCCGCGATGGGAAACAATTTTGCAGGCTTGCAGCTTATCCGGCCCAGGCGAATGTCGGGGCAGGACCATAAAAATAAAATCAATGCACCGAATCAATGTTTTTTCAATTCCAGCGGGAAGTTCCATTTTATATGTCCAGTCTTGAATTATCTGTTGGAAATGCTAAATATGTGGAAGCTGTCTCAAAGTTAAATATAATGCTTTCTTTACAACACCATAGATTGTGGTGCAAGTATGTATATAGGTTCAGGGTTCAAGGGTTCAGAGGTTTCCGCCTTTAGTCATATCGTGTCCGATGATGCACTTTAGTCGAAAGGGAAGATATCTGAAACGATATCAATTTAAGAATATCGGAGCCTGACGATTGATCGGAATTAAACTCCCGAAGTCGATCAATCAGGAACCCTGAACCCAGAACCTTGAAGCTTTAAACCCTTTTTACCGAGGTACGAGGTAAAAAATGCGTAAAAGTCAACATGCGAAGTGGCAAAAACTGACCGTAGCGCCTGAAGCAATAATGGCCAAACTGGAGCCCGGAATGAACATTTTCCTGGGAACCGGTGTGGGAGAGCCCCGAACCCTGGTCAAGCAACTGATGGCCGACCACTCGTCCAATCTCAAAGACCTTGAATTGATTCAGCTGGTGAGTCTGGGCGATGCCATATCCGTCGACGCATTGAATTCCAACGCCTACCGGCTGAAAACATTTTATTCCGGCTGGGTAGCCGGCGAGGCCATCACAGCCGGGCGGGTGGATCTGATCCCGAGCAGCTTTTCAAGAATACCTCAGCTTATAGAATCGGGCAGAATCCCCATTGATGTGGCCTTTATTCAGATTACGCCACCCAATGAAGCAGGCTACTGCAGCCTTGGAGTGGCGGTGGATGTCGGCCGCCAGGCGATGGAACAGGCCTCACTGGTGGTCGGCGAAATTAATTCGGATATTCCCATCACTCAAGGGGATACCTTTGTCCCGCTGTCGGATTTTGACTTCCTGGTCCGTTCCATGGAAAACCCAATCTATTTTGATCGCTGGCCGGTGGATGCGGTTTTCGATCGCGTGGCCGCCAATGTGGCTTCGGTGATTGAAGACGGCAGCTGCCTGGCGTTTTCTATCGGTCCTCTGTTCGAGGCGCTTAGCCGGCACCTGGTGCGCAAACGCCACCTCGGTATCCACACGCCCTTTTTTACGGACGCACTGATGGATCTGGTAAAGAGCGGTGCCGTCACCAACCGCTATAAAGAAATTTTCAGGGGCAAATCCCTGACCTGCTATGCCTTTGGAACCCCGGAGCTGATGCGCTGGCTGAACCGTAACCCCCTGGTGGAATTTCAGGGCATCGACAAAGTGTTCACCCCGGCCCAGATTGGTGAAAATCCCCGTTTTATGGCGATATTACCGGCGCGCAAGGTGGATATTTCAGGCCGCATCGCACTGCACTTCGGGAAAGGCAACGTAACTGCGGGGCCGGGTGATGTTATGGATCTTTTTCATGGCGCCGAGCTGTCCCGGGGCGGGATGACCATTTTCGGCCTGCCGAGCCGCAACCGCAATCAGGAGTCAAATATTGTCCTATCGGTAGAAGAATTTCCCAACCAGTTCAGTATTCGCGAATCAATCGACATGGTTATCACCGAATACGGTGTTGCCAGCCTGAGTGGTCGCACGGTGCGGGAACGTGCTCAGGCCTTAATAGAGATCGCCCACCCGGATGATCGCGCCGGCCTGGTAGAACAGGCCAAAGAAGCAAAAATTCTCTACCCGGACCAAATCTTTATCGAGGAATCCGCTCACCTGTATCCGTCGGAGATCAACCTGCAACACAACTTTAAAGGCGATGTAAAAGTAAGGTTCCGGGCCATCAGGCCTCCGATGAAGAAGAAATGCGCCGCCTGTTTTACCGTTTTTCCGACCAGTCGGTTTACTACCGGTATTTTGCACCCATAAAGACCATGCCCCATGCCAAAATGCAGGGCTACGTCAATATTGATTTCAGCAGGGTGATGTCCATTGTAGGTGTCGTGGGCGAAACCGGACAGGGTCACATAATAGCGGAAGCACGATTTGTCCGGGATAAAAAAGGCCCCTACGCTGATGTGGCCTTTGTGGTAGATGAAAAATACCAGGGCCTCGGCATCGCAACCTATCTTTACCAGCTGCTGATCCGGCTGGCCAAAGATCGGGGCATTCAATATCTGACCGCCGACGTGCTGGCAACCAACAAGGGCATGATGAAAGTTTTTGAAAAAGATGGAGCGCCGGTGACAGCCAAACTGGACCACGGTGTTTACCATTTAACGATTCCGCTTGGTACCGAACCAGGGCCTGAATCAAAGACTTTAACGTAAATATTGACCTGTCGGCAGGATCCACCGACCCCGCGGTGAAGGCCGTGACCCGAAGTCGTTTTGAACAACTGCTTAAACTGGTACCCCTCTTCAAACCTAAAGCAGTTGTATGCCATGCCGGTTATGATTGGAAACGATACGGGTACTTTAAGGAAGAATGGATCGGGAGCAGTCTCGAGACCTGGTCATGGCTGGCTGGCAGCCTGGTTGAGCAGAAATCCAGACTGATGCTGGAAAACGTATATGAAGACGACCCAGATGATATTCGCATCATTCTCGAAGGCCTTAAACTTCAAAACGTCGGGTTTTGCCTGGATGCCGGTCACCTTTTCGCATTCGGACAGAGCCAGCTGCAACCGTGGCTGGAAGAATTGGGTTCATACATCGGACAGCTTCATCTGCATGACAATCATGGCCGCAGCGATGAGCATCTGCCCTTGGGACACGGCAAAATCGATTTTAAGCAGCTATTCGCCTACCTGATATCAAACGACCTTCCCCGGCCGATCATTACCCTCGAGCCTCACCGGGAAGAACAGCTGTGGCCGAGTTTGGACTACCTCGCAACAGTGTGGCCATGGTAGTTAGAAGCCACCTCACCTTTCTCCCACTCACCACCTGGCCTTAAAACCTTCAGGCCAAAAATTGCCAAAATGGGTTGAAAAACCATAATTGGGCGCAAATTATTGAAAAACGAAGGCAAAATTTTCAATTTCTTATTAAAGCATGGCGAAGAATTGCCGATATAATCCTTGTATCGGCATATAATTTGTCATCAACCACCCTTCTTCAGGAAAGCCATGGCAGACATATTCCAGGAAGAAAAAAATTCGTCTAAGGTAGCTGCAGACGTCCCCCTTGAAGCAAAAACGATGGCCATCACCCAGGCAGAAAATATGGAGAAGGCCATCGGGCCACGTCTGGTCTGCACATCAGCTTCCGGGGAAACCAAGATCTTCCCTCTCAAAAAAACAAAGCTTGTGATCGGACGATCCGTAGAGGCAGATCTAAATCTTCAAGATCCACTGATATCACGCAAACATTGTGTGATTGAAAAGCGGGACAATGAATTCCTCGTCAGAAATGTCAGTACGACCAATCCGCTGTTATTAAACGAAATTGCCATCGCTGAAAAGCGTCTTTACACTGGCGACCAGCTTAAAATCGGAAACACCACGCTGGCGTTTATATCCGATCGCACCGAAGATGGCCGCAAGGTAGAAATTAAAGCCGGTGCTCAGGAAACAAAATCAGGGTGGAGGTTTTGGCTCTCTATTTTTCTACTTCTTATTTTTGTCGGCTATTTCGGCTATTTTCAGATTTATACGCCTTTAAAGGTCGAATGGGCCTTAAAATCGGTTGCCAAGCAGATAAAAGCCGAAAATTATGATTCAGCCCAGAATACCCTCGAAAAGCTCTTAGAGTCTGAGATTCCATCGAAATACACCGATCAGGTATTGGAACATCTGGCCGAAACAGCTCTGGCCATTACAGACCAAAAAGCCAAGTATGAAGATCTGGAATCCGTTATGGCATACTTAAAGTCATACCTGTCAGAATACGGGGCCGGCAAAGAGGCCGAAGTCCTCTGGGATCGGCTCGACTATTACCGGTTAACCATGGCACACCGTCTGGAATCGGCCAACGAACTCCAGCGGGCAGTGAGACAGTATTCAGCCATAAAAGAGGACAGCATTTACTATGAAGAAGCGCATAAGGCCATCAGACGAATCTGGCTCGCTCATCAGCACCAGCCCCGCCAGGACCAGTCCCTGGTGCAGCTTTTAAAAGAAGCCGATGCCAATTTCCAGGCGCAGCAGTATCTCAAGCCGGTGAATCAGAATGCCTTTGTTCTCTACCGGGCCGTTTTGACCCTGGAACCCGGTCACGAGCTGGCACTCGAACGTATTGATCAGATGAAGAAATTTTACCGCGATAACGGTCAAAAATATTACTCCACAAAGAATTGGGTCAAGGCACTTTCGTATTTTGAACGCTACTATCTGATTGATACCGACAATAAGCAAATAAATGATAAAATGAAAATTTGTCGTGAAAAATTGTCCTATGCCCGGACGCTGACGCGCAAATCCAAAGCTGCCAAAACTTCGTTAAAAAAGAGGTCCTGGGGTAAAAGCAAAAAAGATCGTGAGCTTGAGCAGGCAGAGAAAAAAGAAGAAATCAAGCGACTGCTTGAAGAGTCGGGGGCTGAAAGTTCCTGGATTATGAAATATCTATTCGAAGAGGAAACAGACGTATCGGATTCAGATAAACCCTGGTGATCCAGGATAGGCTTGATATATAGAAATTATTTTCGTACTTCAAGGTAAAAAGTGGCACAACCTGTTTTGAAAAACCAGATTATTACAATATCACTAATCCTCTTTTTCGTTTTAGGAAGTGTCTCCTGTGCGCTTCGAATTCTGGAAAACCCGCCCGCTCCTACGGTCCTCGAAGAAGAAAAGCTGCCCTATAAAGTGGCCATTCTGCCCTTTGTAAATAAAACCTCCAATCCGGAAGCCGGTGCAATTGTGCGCAAAATGTTCTATAATTTTTTCAGCTCTTTGAACTACCGGGATCTGGAACCATATGTTATCGACGAAAACCTGAAGGCCAATCATATTTACGCGGACGTTACCGCAGGCAATAAAGTCTCCCCCCAGAAACTGGGGCAGTTGCTCGGGGTCGATGCCGTCATTTACGGAGAAGTTACCAGCCTGGGGAAAATATATGCACTGGTATATTCCGACAATCAGGCCGGACTAAAAGCCAGGATGGTAAGCTGCTCCAACGCAAAACCGGTGTGGGAATTGGAGCACACTATCCATATAGAAGAAGGAGATGTTCCGCTGAGCCCTATCGGGTTGGCGGCAACCATTTTTAAAACAGCTCTCAGCCATGATCAGGCGACCCACATGAAGGCCGCCTCCGAGCTATGCATGCAAATGATCGCCACAATTCCCAATCCGCCAGGGGTGAGTGAATCGCCGCCCAAAATTCAGGCCCTGGTGCATAACGGTGCCGGCAAGCTCCTGCAACCGGGGGATACCATCAAGGTCGCAATGATCGGGGATAAAAACCAGATCGCCAGCTGGAGCATTCCCCCTCTGGTCGAAACCCTGCCGATGGAGGAAAAGCAGCCAGGTGTATATATCGGGGCCTACCGCATCAAAACCCGGGATCGATTAGCCCACGGACGAATGGTGGGTATTCTCAGATCAAAGAAGGGTGTCGGCAGTCAGTGGATCGATATCCTGGGCCCTGTAAAAATCGGCCAGCCGACCTCGCTGCCTCCGGTGATTTCCAATGATTATGTATTGAGTATCGATAAGAGTCCTTACCTGGTTACCGGCGCTCTGGTGGTCAAACCCGGTGTCAAACTCACCATGAATGCGGGCACGGTGATCTGGTTTCGAAGCCTGGGTTTGATTGTCAAAGGACAGCTGGAAATATTAGGCACCCGGGACGATCCGGTTCGCCTGGCAGGCCTGGGGGCGTCCAGTTGGAAGGGAATTTTCCTGGACCGCAGCAGCGGCGAAAATAAAATTAACTATTGTACGATCTCGAATGCCGAGTTTGGTTTCAGAGCTTCAAGGTCAAAAGTTTCCATCCAAAACTGCCAATTCCAGGACAATGTCTGGGGCATCGTGATGGAGGAAAGCCGCGGGGAAATCTCCGGCAGCCTCATTCGAACTTCCGCAAAATTAGGAATTGCAGCCCGCAAGGCCCAACTTGTGGTAAAGAATTCGGTTATCACCGAAAACAGCTCCGGGGGGATTCTGCTGGAGGACAGCAAGGCCCAGATCGAACAGAACAATATTTTAAACAACGGGGGTTGGGAAATTAAAGTGCTGGACAACAAAGTCAGGGTGAAAGCAGCCAACAACTGGTGGGGTGACGCAGACCCGGCTAAAAAGGTAATCATCGGATCCGTGGCATTTGAACCGGCCTTGAAATCACCGATAGAATTCAGCGTCATCGAATTTTAGGAATGCTTTAGGAAGGACGAATTACAAATGAAGATTGGTGGAGTCGCTGCGCTCCAGCATTTATAGTCACTTAAAAACGATAAAATTCCTTCATTCGACATTCCAATAGTTCCTTAATTCGTCATTCGACAATCGTCATTATTCATTCCCTAATTTGCTTGTCCAACCACGCCTCCAGGTCTTCCAACACCCTTTCTTTTTGATCTTCCGGGGCATTATAAATCTCATGATACAGGCCTTCATAGACGTGCAGCGTCTTGTCCTGGAGGGTTAACTCTTCAAAAAAATGCTTCGAAGAGTCGGCATTCACCAGATAATCCTCACCGGACACCTGCATTAATAAGGGTACGTTCAAAGTTGAAGCCTGCTGATTCACGGATTCCATGGCCGCCATTAGCTCGGTGAAAAACCGTGCGCTGACACGATCATGCACCAGAGGATCGTTTTCGTAAGCTTTGACAACGTCTGGATCGTGACTAATTTTGCTGACATCCAGCTCATTGCCCATGATCAGACCCGGCCAAACATAAGACATAAAAGATCCTAAAACCTTTTTAACCGGAGGAATTTCTATCACCATTCCCAGGCATGGAGATGAGGCCACTACCCCGTCAATAAGTTCGGGATAGCGCTGGGCAAAATTCAGCGCGATTAACCCACCCATGCTGTGACCCAGCAGAAAACATGGGATCTCGCCCGGCTTATCTTTTTTTGCCAACTCAACCGTTAAACGAAGATCGGTAAGGTATTGAACAAAATTTAGAATGTGCCCACGCTTGCCGCCGCTTTGCCCGTGACCCCGGTGGTCAGGCACCCAGAAACTGAAGCCTTTTGGAAGCACCCGCTCAATAACATTGCCGTAGCGGCCGGAGTGCTCTCCCAGGCCATGGACAATCACCATGCGAGCCCGTTCCGATTTCGCCTGGTATTGTCGATAAAAGATTTTAGTCCCGTCGGATCCCGAAAATTCGCCTGTTGTTTCGGATAATGCAGTCATAAACCACCTCCAAAAGTATTGTAGGAGTATTAAAGTAATGGAGTGCTGGAGGGTTGGAGCATTGGGAAAAAGTTCTTTGTGCCCAATCAGCAAATTTGAATCCAAGCCAATTTCTTCGAATGGATGCCATGAAATATAGACACCCTCAAGAAAATGGGATAACAAGAGACTCCCTCAAATAATTAGTTAGTACCATCTTGTGCGGCAACATCACAATACTTCATCACTCCAGTACTCCAAATGTAAGATGGCGCCAACTATGCCGATTACCGCCAAACGACCTGAGACCCTACAATTACAGTAAATCACATGGTTTTATTGCATCCGGTCGAACATTTTTTGAAACAGCGCCGCCTTTTTTTCATCGCCGAGAGACTTGTAACAAAGGGCTGCATAACGCACGGCTTCTTTGACATCCTGAAATTCAAGAAAATGGGATAATGCTCGATCCCATAGCTCCAGGTTCATAAGGCTGACTCCCATACAGGTGTTTAGTCTGGCATCCTGGGGAAAATGGGCCAACCCCTGGGACAGAATTTCAGTGGCTTGCCGGTTTGCTCCCTTTTTCTGAAATAAAATCCCCAGCCCCAGGTAGGCCTCGGCACTGGGGTAGTATCTTAGGGCATGCTGATACAAATTTGCGGTAATCCGGTCTTTATTTTCTATCTCCGTGATGCGCGAATAATCTCCATAATCGAAGGTCATCGCCAGGCGCGAATAGAAGGCTGAATGCTGCGGGTAAAGATCTTCATTATCAATCAAATCTAGCGCTTCAACGAATCGGGGCAGACTTGCATAAAAGTGGGAGCGTAGTTTTTGTCCGAACGCCAGTATTAGTTCCGGTGTTAAATCTGGATCGGTCTCAAAATACATAATGTCTTCAATACGTTTTAACCAGACATCGTCGGTGTGCTTTAACCGATGCTTGAAATCCTCATATAGCCGGGTGCCGGGAAATATGTCCAGGATATAAAAAACCGTGCTCAACGGTTTGATCCGGTCGATCAGATCGATGGTTTCTTGAATGGTCTGCCAGCTTTCTGCCGGGCAGCCGTAAATGAAATAGGCCCGGGCCATGATCCCGTATCTCTGGGTCAGCGTAAAGGCTTTTAAAATGTTATCGGCGGTAATTTTTTTTTGTAAAAAATTCCTTATCTTTTCCGATCCACTTTCAATGCCGTAACTGATCTGGATACAACCAGCCTTGCGCATCCAGAAAAGAATCTCTTCGTTGATGTAATCCACGCGAGATATGGCGTTCCAGGTGATATCCAATTCTTTTTCAATGATCTTTTTGCAGACTTCGATAACCCGTTTTTTATTTACCGTGAAGGTGTCATCTGAGAAATAAAAAAAGTGAATCCCTTTTTGATATAAGCGCTGAATCTGCTCAACGAAATAGTCAGCAGAATGAAATCTGACATGACGCCCCCAGAACCGGGGAGACCCGCAAAAAGTGCAATTTCCAACGCAGCCGCGTGTCAAGGATAGATGCTGGTAGGTAAAATACCGGGCCGGATCGGGAAGATCGTCAAGGGGGGTGATGGGGGCAGCATCAGCGGTTCGGACCGGCCGGCCGTCTTTTCTGAAGGCCAAGCCGGTAAGGGATGCAATCGCTCCTGGATGCCCTGACTCCAGGTGCCTTACCAGATTTAAAAAAGTGTACTCGCCTTCTCCGATCACTACATAATCAACTTCGCTAAAATGGATAAGAAAATGCTCCCACAGGAAGGTTGCGCCAACGCCGCCGAACGCAATGGTTATCCGGGGATTAATTTGTTTCGCTAACCGAGCTATTTCTAATCCGCCCCACCGATTGCCATGCAGGATGGAAAAGCCGATAACATCCGGTTTTTTCTCCACCAAAATTTCCTTGATTTTCTCTGGAGTTGCATTGATGTCATGCCAGTTTAAAATCTCCGCGTTGTAATTGTTTTCCTTTAGCATAGCCGCCACATAATAAACTCCCAGCGGCACCGCGCTCACATCTTCCACGGTCAACACCCGGGCCTCGAGAAAGTAGGGATATATCAATAATATTTTCATGATCGATCCAGTTTAAATATCACAGCTGCCATATATTGATCCCGATCGGCTAATGTAACCGGTGCCGTTGGGGCCAAAGCCGGAACCGCTAAACAGGTAACAATTGGGAAAGATTTGACATTTGAACGGCTTTCTGTCAAGGCTTCTGATGCCAAAATAGAGCAAGGACCCGCTCGCAAATCAGAAGGCTCACCCATATTATGCGCATTAAAGCTGTAATTTTACATTTAGAAAGCACCTTGATTCAAACCAGTGTCCATGAGGACAAGGCCATAAGGGCAGCGCTTGGCTGCCCGGCTGAAATGCCGACTCTGGATTTTATCAGAGGGTTGCCCAAGGCTGAAGACAAAAACCGTCTTTTAACCGCTCTGGAAGGCTACGAGCTAAAAGCCGCCGAAAATGCCAAACCGGCCCCCGGCGCCCAGGTCGTCGCCCGCTACTTTGAGAAAAAAGACCTTCGCCTGGCAATCGTCAGCTACGGATGCCGGACCTCTGTTCACGAAATATTGGATAAGTTGTCTTTTATCAGACAATCGGATTTCAGTGTCATATTAGGTCGGGAGGATCTTCTATTTCCCGGTTCGGTCAGCGACCCTGTTCAACTGGCTGCCAAGAAACTAAAGTTACGGCTTGACCAGGTTATAGCCGTGGCCGGTGACCCGGACTTTTTTCAAGACGCTCATAAAAACGGGGCAACTACAGTGGTAATTGATCCGTCGGCGCCGGCCGGAAACGATAAGATTGAGGGACATTTTCATATTTCACATTTAGAAAAATTGATTCCGATTGCGCGGCTGGGCATACCCCTGCCCGCCGGCAAACTGCCCAACGATCTTCTACGGGAGTTTTTAAATCAGTTTATTTTCAATGACCCCTCAATTTTAATCAATCCGGGTGTAGGAGAGGACACGGCCGCAGTGGATGTCAGGCCCGAAGAAGTTTTGGTGCTTAAATCAGATCCCATTACCTTTGCCACGGATTCCATCGGTCAGTATGCCGTATTGATCAATGCCAATGATATCGCCACATCCGGGGCCAAACCCAGATGGCTGCTGACAACCCTGCTGTTCCCATCCGGAGTCACCCCCTCAGAAATAAGTCAGGTCATCGACGAGCTGAAGACCTTTTGCAAGAAATGGGATATCACCCTGTGCGGCGGACACACCGAAATTACGGATGCCGTCACGCGACCGGTGGTAACCGGAATGATGGCGGGAACCGTCAGCCGGAGCCGGTTGATCGACAAGCGTAATATGGCCCCAGGCGACCGGGTGCTTTTGACCAAGGGCGTTGCGGTGGAAGGGACCGCTATTATTGCCAGGGAATTTGGGGATCGCCTGAAAAGCCTGGGGATGAATGATTCAGAAATCGATACAGGCCGTCGGTTTCTGGCCAACATCAGCATCATAACCGAAGCCCAAATTGCGGCTGAATCCGAAGCAACCAGCGCCATGCACGATGTCACCGAGGGAGGGCTGGCCACCGCTTTGGAAGAACTTAGCATAGCGGGCGGTCGTCGGATCAAAATTAATATGGATACAATACCCGTCTATGCTCAAACCCGCAAGATCTGTCAATTGCTGGATATCGATCCGTTGGGGCTGATCGGCTCGGGCAGTCTGTTAATTTGCTGCCGTGAGGCGGGTTGTGAAGACCTTAGGGCCGCAATCGGCAAAGCAGGGATCAATGTAACCTGTATCGGTGAGGTGCTGGAACCCGGCCGGGGCATCATTGCCGAAAAAGACAAGCAGCCGGCCCCCTGGCCTCAATTTGAAACCGATGAAATCACCAGTCTGTTTTGAGCTCCTCTATTATTTTTTGATCCCCCGGCCGAAAATCTCAAAGGCAAGCTCAAGGGTCTGCTTGAGATAGTCCTTTTCTTTATTGATCAGTTTTTTGCTGGTCAGCCAGAGGACGACACCGGAAAACAAGGCCCAGAAGGTATCTGCCAGGGCAATCGGGTGGCGGTCATAAAAGAGACCCTGTTCTACCCCATTTTCAAATATTTTTGCGATTGAGCCCAAAGATTTGCGGGATAAATCCTTGATCTCTGCCATCAACTGCGGTGACAGATTTTTTAAGGTCTCGCTTGATTGCAGGTGAAACATGTTGATGATGATCAAGGGGTCGAACTCATAGACATCGTACATAGCATCCATGAGCGCTTTTAATTTTTCTTCGGGATCAGCCTCTTTATCGTCATTGACGTGTTCAACCCGGATGAGCAGGTACTGCAGTATGCGGAGAGAAAGCGAGGCGTAAAGTTCCTCTTTGTTTTTAAAATACAGGTAGAGGGTGCCGGGACTGAGTTCCGCCTCCTGGGCGATATCCTCCATCGTCGCCTTGCTAAAGCCCTTGTCTGAAAATACCCTTTTAGCGGCAACCATGATCTGTTGACGCCGCCGTTCTTTTTCTCTTTCCTTGCGCTCTTGGATTCCCATGTCCCAATTCTCCCTGAATAAGATTTAGTTTTCGTATTACCTTATATTTTATTTTCTTTATTTTTTCAAGAGAAATATTCAGTTTCTGATTTAGGCTAGAATTAAATTATGAGACTCGGCCGGAGTATAAGATATTTTCGAAAATCCCGGTG
>Ga0265306_10001167_pt1 | contig 12833 bp, 11 predicted proteins | sample Helome_3_FD_192493 | JGI IMG/M metagenome (GOLD analysis project Ga0265306, IMG submission 192493) | Marine sediment microbial communities from subtidal zone of North Sea - Hel_20160420 (Illumina Assembly) | ecosystem: Environmental > Aquatic > Marine > Subtidal zone > Sediment ...
TTATACCGCCTTTTCATTATAACGGCAAAACTAATACCTTCTTAAAAGTAGCTGTTATATTTGTTGCCAAACGAACCTATATGGTTGTGAAAAGGCAATAATAAACCCTATGCGCCGACTAATTTGTTCAAATTTTAATTAATAACCGGCGAATTAACATTAACCCCAGTGGTTTATAGATAAGAAATACTCATAACACTTTTCATATGATTTGTGTAGATTTAAAAAAAATAGCATATTTTCATAGATTATTAATTTTTAATTCAATCCCAGGAATAATTATTTGACTGCGAAACAACAAACAACTATGATAATAGGCATATTGAAAGAGACTCAAAAAGGTGAAAAGCGTGTTTCAATCTCTCCTCGTATAGCAAAACAACTAATTGATAAAGGGTTTGAATTAATTGTGGAAGACAATGCTGGCGCATATTCTTCTTTTAACAATTCGTACTATAAAGAAGCAGGTGCTAGAGTGGAAGAACGTGGAGTAGTTTTTAAAGAAGCCCAGGTACTTATTAAGATAAATCCGTTTAATGAAGATGATTTAAAATTGGTAAATAAGGGCCAGATTTTAATTGGTCAGCTGTATCATAAATCCAATCCCAAACTAATTCAGAAAATTGCAGAGCAGGGCGCATCTGCATTTTCAATGGATGCCATGCCTCGCATTTCCAGGGCCCAGGATATGGATGTACTTAGTTCACAAAGTAATTTGGCAGGTTACAAATCGGTTATTTTAGGGGCTTATGAAATGAAAAAAATATTTCCATTAATGATGACTGCTGCGGGGACTATTAAGCCGGCCAGAGTGTTGATATATGGGGTAGGGGTTGCCGGGTTACAGGCTATAGCAACGGCAAAACGACTTGGGGCTATGGTAAAAGCCACAGATATTAGATTAGAAACCAAAGAGCAGGCAGAATCTTTGGGTGCAAAATTCATTTTAGTTGAAGGAACTGATGGTGAATCTGAAGATGGTTATGCAAAAGAAGCTTCTGAAGATTATGCGAAAAGACAAAAAGAAGCGGTTAACAAATCTCTTTTTAAAGCAGATTTAGTAATTACAACTGCGGGTATCCCTGGTAAAAAATCTCCCTTATTAATTACAGAAGAACAGGTTTTACAAATGAAAAACGGTGCTGTGATTATAGATCTGGCTGCAGCTCAGGGTGGTAATTGTGAAATAAGTAAACTAAACAGGACAGTAAAAAGAAATGGAGTAAAAGTGATTGGAACCAGTATCGCACCGGAAAGTGTATCTACTAATGCCAGCGATTTGTATGCTAAAAATATGTACAATTTTGTTATGCATCTTACGCAAGACAACCTATTCAAATGGGATTTGGAAGAACAAATTACAGATGAGACTTTAATTGTTCATAACGGAATTATACGAGAACCTAAAAGCAAATAAGATGAATGAATTGATACAATTTATTAGTGATAATCTCGAAATCATTTACATCCTTATCCTCGCAATATTTGTAGGAGTAGAGGTTATCAAAAACATTCCGGCCGTTTTACATACACCTCTAATGTCTGGCGCAAATGCCCTAAGTGGGGTGGTAGTCATAGGTGCTATATTGGTAATGTTACAATCAGAACCGGATGATTATTTTTCGCTAGCTTTAGGTTTTATTGGGGTAGTGCTTGGAATTATAAACGTAGTTGGTGGGTTTGCCGTAACCGGAAGAATGCTTCAAATGTTTAAAAAGAAAAATTAATGAGCATATCATTAAGTATTATCTATCTGATAGCTACTGTAGCTTTTATACTTGGATTAAAAAAGTTGGGGCATCCCGCTACAGCAAAAAACGGAAATTTAATTGCGGCTTCAGGAATGGCCCTTGCCATAGCAGCTACAATTTTTATCCATGATCTTCAAATCCCAACCTTTATCTATATCCTAATTGGTTCAGCCCTATTATTAGGTTCTGCTATTGGTGGTTGGATGGCCATTAAAGTGAAAATGACGAAGATGCCCGAATTGGTTTCTTTATTTAACGGTTTTGGAGGAGCAAGTGCCGCGCTGATTGGTTTGGTAGAATTCAGTAAAAATGTTGATGATAAAATGCAGGCCACAACTATAGTTTCCGGCATAATAATAGGTGCGATCACATTTTCCGGAAGTCTTATAGCCTGGGGAAAACTAAACGGCTCAATAAAAAGTGTAGTTACGATTCCCAAATACAACTTCATTAATAATTTATTTTTCCTCGCCATCATTGCGTTCGCTGTATTTACAGTAAGTACAGGTGCAAACGATCAGGCCATAATATTTGGCTTACTTGGGGCAGGTTTAGTTTATGGGATCTTATTTGTTCTCCCAATCGGAGGTGCAGATATGCCTGTAGTAATTTCATTACTGAATTCCTTAACGGGCATTGCTGCTGCTATCACAGGGATTTTATATTCCAATATGGTAATGTTAGTTGGGGGTATCCTTGTTGGTTCGGCCGGTATTATACTTACAATTGCCATGTGCAAGGGAATGAACAGAACCCTGGGAGCGGTAATATTTGGCGCATTCGGAGGAACAGATTCAGTTGCAGGAGCGGATAAACGTCTTGGGTCTATCAAAAAAACCAACCCCAGTGATGCTGCTATAATGATGAACTATGCTAACAATGTAATTATAGTTCCGGGTTATGGGTTGGCCGTTGCCCAGGCACAACATGTTATTCATGAATTGGAAGAGTTGCTAACTGAGAAAGGTGTTGATGTTAAATATGCTATTCATCCTGTTGCAGGCCGTATGCCCGGGCATATGAATGTTTTGCTGGCAGAAAGCAATGTAGATTATTCCTTGTTGGTTGAAATGGAGGATATTAATTCTCACTTTAAAAATACCGATGTTGTATTGGTGGTAGGGGCCAATGATGTGGTAAATCCGGCTGCCCATAACGATCCCTCGAGTCCCATATATGGAATGCCAATTCTGGATGCTGAAAATGCAAAACATATCATCGTTAATAAACGTACCATGAATGCCGGATACGCCGGAATAGAAAATGAATTATTCTATAATTCCAAAACGGTAATGCTCTTTGGAGATGCTAAAGATGCCCTTACAGATTTGGTAAGTGAATTAAAGAATATGTAAAGCAACTACTTATAGCCAACTACCTATTAATTAAAAGATAAACCATGTCCAAAGGGATATAACGGGTTTTTAGAATCATAAGGGACATCCTCTTTTTGGTTTTCTACAGCTTCCATGGATGATGGTATCTCAATGGGAAGCTTTCCGGTAGGGTTGAACTTGCCATAAATCAGTTCAAGAATAATATCATCTTCACATTCAAAGTCGGCTATGACAGCCTTGCTGGCCGCATTAATTTCAGGAACTACAGGTGGTCTTTCCATAGCTAAAACCGTTATTGTAGGTTTTCTGTTTGTTAGCTTTAATATTTTAGTTTTCTCCTTATCATCAAAATCCAGGCGCCCCTGATGGATAAATCGCTCTAAAAAACTTTCACCCGTTGGTGGAGAAAAAGGTGTTTCTAATTTCTGAACAATAACATCCGCATCTTCAATATCCTCAACTATTTGCGGAAATTTATCTTCCAACCCTTCAGCGACCATGCCTTCAAGGTATATTTTTTTATCCATGGATAACGGCAAAATATTGTCGTCATTCTTTAAAAGAACAAGTGCTTTCCTTTGTGCCTCTTTGCCTTTTTCAACAAAATCAGAGTTACCAACGAGCTCTAAATTTTCCTCATCTACATATGGATTATCAAAGAGACCTAATCGGAATTTATCCCTCAAAATTCTTCTGAGGGAAACGTCTATTCTTGCTTCCGAAATGGCACCTTCGTCTAAAAGTTCCAGCACAAGATCTGTCCTGGATTCACCACCCATCATATCACATCCTGCATCCAGTATTTTCTTCACACGTTCTTTTTCACTTAAATGTTCAACACCCCATGCAGAGGCATCTTTTACGCGCATATCTGTTACCAAACCCCAGTCTGTACATACTACTCCATCAAATCCAAGTGAATCCCTAAGCAATCCGGTAATGATGTCTTTGTTATAAGCAAAACCCACATCCTCACTCGTCTGTCCGATCGGAATTCCATAATAGGGCATAATCTGAGCGGTATTCGCTTCAAAAGCTCCTTCAGTAAAAGGAATTAGATGATAGTCAAAATTGTTACCGGGGTAAACTTGTCCCTTTCCACTTGCAAAATGTGCATCGAGTCCGCCTTCTTGCGGGCCACCACCTGAAAAATGTTTTGTCATACAGGCTACACTTGTTTTACCCAGACTATCACCCTGAAAACCCAGGACATAGGCCTTTGTAAGTTTTGCAGCTAAATATGCATCCTCACCAAAAGTACCATTATTTCTTGCCCATCGGGGTTCTGTGGCTAAATCTGCCATAGGATGTAGCGCAACTCTAAGCCCCAGAGCCACATATTCCTGCCTTGCAATATCCCCAAATTCACGCACAAGATTGGTATCCCTCGTAGCTCCCATACCTAATTGGGAGGGCCATCTGGAAAAGAATCGGGTCCCTACACTTGTGCCAACGTTAAAACCTTTCCCATGCCTTGGATCAGTTGCAATGGTTACGGGAATGCCTAAACGGTTTCGCTCAGCCATTTTCTGTAACTTATTATTCCATTTTGCCGTGGCAAGGGCAGTTGGGGTTTCCATTATATTAAAATGGGTCATCTTCTTTTTTGCAACCATAGAAGATGCTGTCTCTAACATTAGGGAAAATGGATTACCTAGGGATGGTATTTCACTAAGTTCACCATCTTCTTCCATCATTAACATATGAATGAATAAAAGACCCGCTTTCTCTTCCCGGTTCATTTGGGCAATTAAATCTGTTATTCTTTTTTCCGTGTCTTCGCGGCTGTCTTCATAAACATCCAGTTTACCATTTTTGTTCAGGTCCCGGAATTGGTGTCCATTTTCAGTCAGGGTAGGGGCCTCTTCACCTAAAAGATCCATATTGGCAGATGAATCGCTATGCCATTTAATTGTAAATACCAGATAAATAAGTAGTAATAAAACAAAAAGACTTCCTACAATTATACCTGAAATTTTTAAGAACTTTTTCATCGTTTTTCTATTTAAATATTCATTCTTGTTTTTTATAACTCCAAACGGCCAATCCATTCATAATAAAGGCGTAGACCAGGGTCTTTGCAAATTGAGGCAGTATATCCGTAAAAGAAGAACCTTTAAGCATCACCATGCGCATAACTTCAACAAAATATTTGATAGGGTTGAACTCTGTAATTGCCTGAGCCCATTTTGGCATACTCTCTATAGGCGTAAATAACCCACTCATTAAAATAAAAATAACCATAAAAAACCAGGCGATAAACATAGCCTGTTGCTGGGTATCTGTAAAATTGGAAATAAATAACCCTATGCCTAAAACAACAAAAATATAAACGGATGTATACGCGTACATTAAAGCCAGACTGCCCACAATGGGTATATCAAAAATTAGTTTGGCAATAATAAGGCCGATAGTTAACAGTCCCATACCAATGATCCAAAAGGGAAATAATTTTCCAATAATAAACTCCCTTTTTAGTATTGGAGTAACATTAATTTGCTCGAGTGTACCAATTTCTTTTTCACGTACGATATTCATTCCTGACAGGAACAGCGTAATCATAGTAACAAGTAATACCAATATCCCGGGTACCATAAAAGTTTTATAATTCAAGGTTTCGTTGTACCAAAAAGAAGGTATTGTTGTAATCTGGACTGGTTTTGCCGAATTATCTGAAACCTGCATTAATTCAGTTCTTAGATTCTTATTAAAACTCTGTATAATCTGACTAACATATACACTTTCTACACCGGCCGTTGCACCATCTATGGCATTTATGGTAAGACCTAAATCGTTGTGTTTTTCATTTATTAAATCCCTTTCAAAATAGGGTGGTATTTCCAAAACTACATCCACATCACCATTTAGCATTGCAGAATTTGCCTTTTTCCCGGATGCATAGTCTGTCAGGACATTAAAATAGGTAGATGCATTAAATTTATCAAGCAATGCACGGGAAGTTGGTGTGCGATCATTATCCAGATAAGCAAATTTGATATTCTTAATTTCAAAAGTTGCGGCATTTGCCAAAATCAGGAGTTGAACCATGGGCATTACAAAAATTATAGGAAGCATTCCTTTATTTCTAAAGATCTGTTTAAACTCCTTTTGTATGATGAATCCTATTGTCTTCATTACTCTAATCGGATTTTATATTTCTTAACGCTCAACCCAATAAAAAACACGGTCATCCCTAATAATATCAGGGTTTCCTTCCAAATAAACCAAAGCCCGACACCTTTAAGCATAATCCCTTTTATGATAATGATAAACCATTTAGCAGGTACTATATTGCTTATAATTTGCAGGATAACCGGCATACTGGATATGGGAAAAATAAAACCGGATAACAAGATTACAGGGAGCATGAGCCCCATTAAACTAATCATCATGGCCGTTTGTTGTGTTTGAGCAATTGAAGAGATTAAAATTCCCAGGGCTAAGGCCGTTACAATAAATAAAACGCTTTCCAGACCTAATAAAAACAAACTTCCTTCGACAGGCATTTTAAAAATAAAAATGCTTAAAACAACAATAACAATAGCGTTGATAACCGAAAGAAAAATATAGGGTACCACTTTACCAACAATAACCTGGAAGGGCTTTAAGGGTGAAACCAATAATATTTCCATGGTGCCTAATTCCTTTTCCCTTGTGATGGAAATCGAGGTCATCATGGCCGAAACAAGCATTAAAATAATAGTCATAACGCCAGGTACAAACATAAAAACGCTTTTTAATTCCGGGTTATAAACCATTCGGGTTTGAGCTGCTATTTGATAGGGGAATTCAGTTGATTTGTTTTGAGTACCCTGATATTTTTGGAGAATTGCAGTCACATAATTAAAAATGGTATTAGCTGTATTAGGATCTGTAGCATCTGTAATTATCTGCACATACGCCTTACCTTCTTTGATTAACTTCCGACTGAAATCTTTTTCGATATTTAGAACGGCCTTAACTTTTCCTTGTTTAAAAACGGTTTCTATATCAGCTTCTCTCTCAATAAACTGATCAATACTAAAGTATTCTGATGCCGAAATACTATTAATTATTTCTTCTGTTGTCGCATCTTTGGAATGGTCAAGAACAGCAATGTCTACGTTGTTTATTTCATTGGTAATAGCAAAACCAAAAAGCAATATTTGAGCAACAGGCATTCCGAACAGAATAAACAGCGATCGCTTATCCCTAAAAATGTGATAAAACTCCTTAATGACGAATCCTCTAAATTGCTTCATATCATAACCTGTCTTATCCTCTAGCCAATTTTAAAAACACATCGTTCATCGTTTCAGCATTGTATTGTTCTTTTAGGTTCTTAGGCGAGTCCAGTGCTTCAATTTTTCCGTTCACCATAATAGAAACTCTATCGCAATATTCAGCTTCATCCATATAGTGAGTCGTAACAAAAATAGTTGTACCCTTATTTGCTGATTTGTAGATCATCTCCCAAAACTGCCTTCTGGTTATGGGATCTACTCCACCCGTTGGTTCATCTAAAAAAACAATTTTTGGTTCATGTAAGAGTGATACGGAAAAGGCTAATTTTTGTTTCCAACCCAGGGGTAGCGCACCCACCAATTGATCAGTTAGGTCTTTCAATCCTAATTCTGCCGTTAATTCATTTGTCTTTTCCTTAATTTTTGCCCTGGTAAGTCCATAGATACCTCCAAAAAATGTAATGTTTTCTTTTACGGTCAAATCGTCATACAAAGCAAACTTCTGGCTCATATAACCAATATTTTTTTTGATATCTTCCGCTTCCGAGGCCACATCAAAACCAGCAACTTTGGCATCTCCGGCAGTGGGCTTGGAAATGCCAATCAACATTTTCATAGCTGTAGTTTTACCTGCTCCATTGGCTCCCAGAAAACCAAATATCTCGCCTTGTTTCACATCAAAAGTAATAGCACTGACTGCTGTAAAATCTCCAAACATCTTGGTTAATTCTTTAACTTCTATGACGTAGTTATTTTTCATCATTTAGCTAATTCCATAAAAGCATCCTCTATGGTTGGTTGCGTAATTTCTATTGAAATACCGGCCAGTTGTTTCTCTTCTAAATAGTGCTGCAGCTGGACCGGTATAAACCCGGCTCTTTTATCTGTATAATGGACAAATTCTCCAAAAGGATAAACGCTATGATTATGTTCGTAAGCCTTTAAATTTTGAATTAATTGATACATATTATCCGCTCTCACATTATAAATAGCTTTTGGGTAATGTTCTATAATGGCTGCAGGAGTATCTATTTGCAGTATGGTTCCATCCTGTATTAATGCGATTCGATCACATAAGGCCGCCTCATCCATATACGGAGTAGATACTAAAATAGTAATCCCTTTTTGTTGCAAACGTTTTATCATTTCCCAGAATTCCTTTCTGGAAACCGGATCCACTCCCGTAGTCGGTTCATCCAAAAACAACACTTTGGGTTTATGGATTAGGGCACAACTCAACGCCAGTTTTTGTTTCATTCCCCCGGATAGTTTACCAGCTCTTCGGTTCTTAAAGGGTTCTATCTGCACATATATGTCTTTAATTAAGTCGTAATTCTCAGCTATGGTCGTCCCAAAAATTGTAGCAAAGAATTTCAGATTCTCCTCCACCGTTAAATCCTGGTATAATGAGAATCTTCCGGGCATATACCCAACACTTTCGCGAATGGTTTTGTAGTCTTTGATAAGGTCATAACCTGCAACAGTGGCTTCCCCATTGTCTGCAATTAAAAGCGTGGTCAATACTCTGAATAAAGTAGTTTTACCGGCTCCATCAGGGCCAATTAATCCAAAGAGCTCGCCTTCCTTAACCTTAAAGGAGATGTTTTTTAAAGCTTTTACAGTTTTATAGGATTTTGATATGTTAGAAACAACTATGCTCATCAGTTGTTATCAGTAGTCATCCATAATTCTGCCGGCATTCCAATTTTCAGACTGCCATCGTTTGATACATCCACCTTTATGGCATATACCAGGGCAACACGCTCCTCTTTGGTCTGAATGATTTTTGGCGTAAATTCTGCTTCCGAAGCTATCCAGCTAATGGTTCCCTTAAGAGATTGCATAGTATCTGCATCATCAATTTTAATGGTAACTTCCTGTCCTATTATTAGTCCGGCCAATTGGGTTTCACTTAAATAGGCCCTTAGTTTCATGGTACTCAGATCTGCTATTTTATATAGGGGTCTGCCAAAAGAAGTGATCTCGTTAGCCTCGGCATACTTAGTTAGAACTGTGCCATTAACCGGATTTATTATTTTACTTTTTAGAATTTGATCATCAATTTGCCTTAATTGAACATCAATGCTTTTCAGTTCGTTAATCACCGGAGCGTTCTGAATTTCTACACTTACTATTTGTTGTTTAATTACATCTATTTCTCCATTAATATCATCTAATTGCTTTTGTGTTCCTGCATTGTCCGCAATAAGATTTTCTGCCCGTACCTTGTTTGTATTAGCTGTTTTTAGTTTTGCATTTAAAACTGAAATTTGGGACAATACACTTTTCGATTGAGAAGAGACCACAGCTTTGGAAGACAACAATTGTTCTCTTTTAAGGGCTAAGGGAATAGTATCTATATAACCTATTAATGCACCTTTTTCGAGAAGGTCTCCTTCTTTTACATTAAACTGCATCAGTTTGCCGTTATTTTCGGCAGAAATAGTGATTTCAGTGGCTTCAAAATTACCATAACCATCCGCTTTTCCGTTGTCACCACTGCAAGACCAAAGACTTTGTACCAGTATGACTATTCCTAATATATATGTTGCTTTATTTTTCATTTTTGTCCTTGAATTATATTATAGTTTGCCTTTGCAAGTTCCAATTGAATTTTATGCGTAATTAATGTATTCTCGTCCGTATATAGATTAGTAAGTTCCGTGATATACGCCGAGGATGTAATCACTCCGTTTCTCAGTTGTGAATCTGCTGCATTAAGCACTTCTTTTCGCAACTTAATGATCTCTATATCTGAAGTAATAAATCCTGAAATCTTTTCAATTTCAGATTGTTGTTGCTGGAGCTCAATATTGGTGTTCAGATTAAATGTGTTAGTTTCGGTATCTATGATGTCTTTATTAATGGACAATGATTCTCGTTGCTTTTTACTGGCATTCCAGTCGAATACATTCCAATTTAATTTTAATCCAACCACATAATAAGTCTTAAACGCATTCTCCAAAGGGTTTAATCCCGGATTCCCAAAACCGCCATCCGCAAAACCATAAACTTTAGGCAAATTTTGCCTGGAGAGTAATTGATCTGTGGTTTCTAACTGTTCTTTCTTAAGTTGAAATAACTCCAACTCGGGGCGATTAAGTTCAGTCTTCAAATCGGTCGTTATCCCAGGGTTCTGCAAGAGGGTAGAGGAAGAAATTTCCTTACCAATTAGGGATGCTAAGGTTTGAAGTAAACTAGCCTTGTTCAAATCCAATTCTATAAAACCCTGGTTAATTTTTAGTAGTTCTACTTCCAGTACTTTATCTGAGGATGGTAATATCGTACCATTTTTAATACCAGACTGCACTTCTTTAAGCTTTGCCCTAAGTTGTTCCCTTTTTGCCTCCAATAGAGCTCTATTTTCCTGCAGCAACAAAATGGAAAAATACAGCTGATTAACCTGTTCTTTTAATTGGTACAAATTAACTTCTACCTGCTTTTGTTTTGTCCTTAAACTGGCTGTTTCTGCATCAATGGATGAATTAATCAATCCGCCTCCATAGATTAACTGATTAACGTTTAGTGTAGCGCGATATTGGTCTTTATTGGGTGGCAAAATTCCCGTGTTTGGAAGTGGAACTTCAATTACCTCAGACTGGTAGGTTGCCTGGGCGTTCAAATTCAATTGGGGTAGTCTTTCGGTCTCAATAGCTTCTATATCAATTTCGTTTTGTTTTTCGAATAGGTCAGATTGCTGTGCTAAGGGATAATTGGTGTCCACCAAATTATAACAATCATTTAGTGTGAGTGGTTCCTGTGCAAAAGCACCCAAGGACACTAGTACTATCAGATAGTTACTTAATTGTTTCATTAGCTATGCTTTTATGGAGTTTATTATAAAATCGGCGACTTCTGTTTTTCTGTCCTCTACAAGTTGTTTAAAAGCCTTGTCATCTATATTTACAAAGGCTTTTATTAAAGGGGAAGCCATAAATGGAAAAATATTTAAAGCCATAATATTTATGAATAACTGTTCTCCTTTTATAGGCTTGAGTATTCCTTTTTGGATTTCAACAGCAATTTGTTTTTTAAATTTTTCAATATTGGGAAACCCTTTCTTCTCTTTCATTTGTAAAACAAAATCGGGATTCCTATTGAGTTCCTGAATAATAAAAGTAGGTAGATAGGGGTGTTTGCTAATAAATGAAATATAATTTGCCGTAAAGTTTCTAATCTTCTCCTCCACAGAGGATTCGTCATTTAGTATAGAGTTAAGTTGAGGCGCCAGGAGCGCGAAAGCATTATTAAAAACAGCTTCAAAAAGAAGTTGTTTACTCCTGTAGTAATAATGAAGCATAGCTTTATTGATCTTTGCTTCATCGGCTATCTCCTGCATTCTTGCCCCATCCATGCCTTTATTTTGAAATACCCTTTTAGCTGCATCCAATATGATATGTTCCGTTTTGGAGTCTTTTGTTTTTGTCATTTTCAACTATTCAGTTTAACCACATGGTTAACAAATATATAAAAAAAGAATGCCATTATTAGCTAACTGCGTTAAAATTTGTTTTTATAATTTCACATCCGATAATGCAAACAATTTCTTGATATTCTCAAATTAATTTAAGCATGAGAAAACAATTTGGTGCACGGGCCTCAAAAGCGGATATACAAAATTATACATCCTCCAAATACTGGGACGGAACTAAATTTGAGAACCTGGAGGTCACCAAAATGGACATAAATTTTCAAACGTTGCCCAAACTGCTTTACAAACAATTTTTCGAAAAAGAGGGTAGGGAACCGTTAAACAAACTACCTATAGCTCCTTTTGATAAACGTGCTTTTTTAAGTACCTCGGAAAACTCAAAGTTTATATGGTATGGACATTCAGCAGTACTACTAAGAATGAATGGACTCACCTTATTTATAGATCCAATGCTGGGTCCAAATGCAGCCCCAATTGCACCGTTTCCCGTAAAACGATTTAGTGATAACACCCTTAATCTGATTGATGAATTCCCTGAAATTGATCTGCTGCTAATGTCCCATGACCATTATGACCATTTGGATTTTGATAGCATTAGCAGACTTAAACCCAAGGTTAAACACTATTTTGTGGCTCTAGGTGTTGCCCGCCATTTGATAAAATGGGGTATTCCCCAAAAAGATATTACAGAGTTTGACTGGTGGGCCAACCAAAGTTTTAAGGATATAGAAATTACCTTTACCCCAACCAGGCATTTTTCCGGACGGGGCCTAACAGATAGAGCCAAATCACTCTGGGGCGGGTGGGCTTTTAAAACAGCTACAGAAAATATATGGTTTAGCGGGGACAGTGGATATGGTACTCATTTTAAAAATATTGGGGAACAATTAGGTCCGTTTGACTTTGCTTTTATGGAATGCGGGCAATACAATGAAAACTGGCATCAGATTCATATGTATCCTGAAGAGAGCATCCGGGCTGCTCTGGAAAGCAGGGTTGCTAAAATTATGCCGGTGCATTGGGCCGGATTTACATTGGCACAACACTCCTGGAAAGACCCTGTGGACAGGTTCGTAAAGGAAGCCTTGAA
>Ga0265306_10001168_pt1 | contig 12832 bp, 8 predicted proteins | sample Helome_3_FD_192493 | JGI IMG/M metagenome (GOLD analysis project Ga0265306, IMG submission 192493) | Marine sediment microbial communities from subtidal zone of North Sea - Hel_20160420 (Illumina Assembly) | ecosystem: Environmental > Aquatic > Marine > Subtidal zone > Sediment ...
CAATCGCACCGTTGACATGGTCAAAGAAAGGGGAGCGCATACGCTGGCCATTGTAAACCGGCGGGATTCGGACATCACCTTCAAGGTTAACGGCGTTATCTATACCAGCAGCGGCAGGGACATTGAGATGTCGGTGGCCTCCACCAAGGCCTTCTATTCACAAATTGTTGCCGGGGCCATCCTGGGGCTTTACATCGCCGCCCTTAAAAAGCGCAGAAACGAGGATTTTGTCTCCAACGAGATTAAGCAGCTGCTTGCGCTTCCTGACCACATGCGTAAGATCCTGACCGGCCGTGATGCCATCAGAGAGTCGGCTTCGAAACTGGCGGTCTCCAGAACTTACTGGGCGGCGGTGGGCAGTGGTCCCAACAAGGCATCGGCGGATGAAATACGGATCAAACTCAGTGAACTCTGCTATAAAACGATTTCATCAGATTTCGTGGAAGACAAAAAACACATTGATTTGTCATCGGAACCGCTGATTATTGTCTGTGCCGCCGGTACCAGACATACGGTGATTGGCGATATAATTAAGGATACCGCCATATTCAAGGCCCACAAAGCCACGACCATCGTCATTGCAGATGAGGGCGATGATCGTTTTGATCCTTACGCTGATGCCGTCTTCCATGTGCCGCACGTCAGCGAACATCTGGCCCCAATTTTAAACACCCTGGTCGGGCACCTCTGGGGCTACTATGCGGCTTTAGCCATTAATGAGGGCTCACGCTTTCTGTACCGATTCCGGGATGGAATTAAAAAAAGCCTGGATGAATACAAAGCCCAGGGACTGGATGTATACGAAATCATTCTCGAAAAGCCGTTTCGGGAAAAAATAGCCGAATTCTATATCGAATTCAGGAAAAAAAGAGCCTCCAACCAGTTCCCTACTACCATCGGCCTGGATATCGCATCGGATCTAACCCTGTTGCTCAATTATTTATCCGGCCGGTTACCGGTATCGGATTTCGATCTGGACTTCCACCAAAAGGGTACAGCAGTCAACATACTCAACATTTTCTTCAGTCGCCTGGCGGACGCCATCAGCGCCATGGCGCGGCCAGTGGATGCTATCAAGCATCAGGCCAAAACCGTTACCGTGGGGACCAGCCGAATTATCGAACGAATCGAAGGTATCCTTTTCGATACCTTAAGCGCTGAAAACTTTACGATTTCCCAGATGACCAACACCAACATCATTGTCTTAAAAAATCTACAGGCTGTTATTGATCAAATCGAAGGCTCCGTTCTTTATCGAATTGATGGATTGAGCTTGCTCGGTGAGCCGACCGATGACACCACCATCGAGGTCTTAAAAAAAGGGGGGGATATTTCTAATGTGCCATCCCGGGTCGAATCGGACAAGCGCTTGAAAGGTACGAAGCGGATTATCGTCAGGCAGGGCAATGTGTATATCGGAAAAGGCCGCAAGGATGAGCGCAGCATCCTGGTCATTCCCATTTTATCTACTTCCGCTGACAGTCCGAACAAAATTGAGTTTCTGCTGTTATTGCATGTGTCTTTTAAGCAAACCATACCCCTCGAAAACAAGATCAAAGCGCTCGGCGGAAAATATGAGCATGTAAAAAATATTGTTCAGGAAAACAGCCTTGCCTGGCAGGATCAATATCTGGAACAAGTTGAAATTGACGAACTATTCGGTCGATCCGCAGAAAAAATAGGCGAATACATTGTTGCTCAACATAACGGCCACGTATAGCTTCATCAATTCTCCAAAAGTACCCTATAAGCCTTTATTGTCGCAACCTTTGGCGCGGCCTGGCGATCAAAAGGTTTCAGGTGTCAGGTTTCAGGCATCAGCAATTATGATCGAAAGTTAGGAGGCCTGGACATAAAATCATCCTATTTTTTTATCGCTGAAATCCCTTCCTGGTCTCACTCATCAATAACAGAATTAATTGCTGGTTTCCAAATCATTTGATCTGTATCCTCTGAAGTGCAGACTGGCATCTGACACCCGACACCTGACACCTGACACCTCAAAATGAATCTTCTTGCTGTATCTTGGGAAATACGATGGTTTATGCTCATTTGTTCCGATCAGGTCATCAAAAGTATAAAAAAGTTGACAATCAAGTATGTATTGTTGTATCATGTCCACATTAGTGAAAATACGGCTGATTTCATATCGAAAAAAAAACTATTCCTGAATTTGATTCAACGTCCGCATTTAAGAAGTTTTGTTGGCCATAGAACCCTGCGCTGTCAGAGGCTCGACGGCCGGATTTACTTAAACGTGCTCGGATCAAAAACATAGCGAGTGTGTGTATATGGATAACATTCCAACATCTGCCGATGCTTCAATCGATCGTTTAAAAGAGATATCCACCTGGGTCTCATCGGTCCATGATCTTGATCAACTTCTTGAACTCATCATCGAAACCGCCACCCGGATGATGGATGCCAAGGCCAGTTCTTTGCTCCTGCTGAATCAAAAAACCAAAAAGCTTCATTTTAAAGTTGCCACCGGTGAGAAAGGAACCGATGTTAAACAGTTCGAAATCGACCTCGGCCAGGGTATCGCCGGCCATGTAGCGGAAACAGGGGAGCCGCTCTTGATTCCGGATGTCGCCAAAGATCCACGCTGGGATAAAGAAATCAGCGAGTCCATTGGCTTTCAGACCCAATCCATCGCCTGCGTGCCGATGAAAATGAACGGAGACATCATCGGGGTAGTTGAGATTATCGACAAGGCCGATGGCAGTTCCATTTTACCAAAGGATTTAAAGATCCTGTCCGTTTTTGCCGATCTGGCCGCCCAGGCGATTGGTAACGCCCGCGAGATCCAACATGATAAAAATGAAATTAGAGACCTAAAACAAGAGTTACAGGGCAAATATGAAATTATCGGCGAGAGCAAAGCGCTGCGCAAGGTTATCTCTGATGCCATCAAAGTTGCCAATTCAAAGGCAAGCACCCTTATTCTGGGCGAAAGTGGTACCGGCAAGGAATTACTGGCGCGCTTGATTCATCGCGTCGGGATCAGAAAAGATCAGCCCATGGTCGTCCTCAATTGCGCCGCCCTGCCGGAAACACTGCTCGAAGATGAATTATTTGGTCATGAAAAGGGCGCGTTTACAGGCGCCGCCAGTCGCAAAATCGGTAAATTTGAATTGGCTGACGGAGGCACCATATTTCTGGACGAAATTGGAGAAATGAGCCCGGGCATGCAATCCAAGCTGCTTCGTATTTCGCAGGAAGGCGTTTTCTACCGGGTCGGAGGAAATAAATCTATTCCCGTAGATGTGCGGGTTATATCGGCGACCAATCGAAATATTGAAGAAGATGTCGCGGAGGGAAGATTCCGTGAAGATCTGTATTATCGTATCAATGTCATTCAGATTCATATGCCGCCTTTAAGAGAACGCCGAGAAGATATTCCTTTTCTGGCGCAGCACTTTCTAGATATTTTCAAAAAGGAAAGAGGGGCGTCTGATTTAGTCATATCCAAAGCGGCCATGGATCAAATAGTTGAGTATGACTGGCCGGGAAATGTCAGAGAAATGAAAAATGCCCTGGAACGTGCAGTCGTTATGGGCAACGGCAAGCAGATTTTGCCGGAAGACCTTCCGGCCTTTGCCTGTCGCCCCCAATATCCCGGGCTGGAGGTCGGTCTAACTCTGAAAGAAGCTACCGATGCATTCAAAAAAGAGTTCATCCTCTTAAACCTCAGACACACCGACGGCAACCGCAGTAAGGCAGCTAAAAAAATGGAAATCCAACGAACCTATCTGTCACGGTTGGTTGCCAAATATGGAATCTCTTAGGAATGAAAAATGTCGAATGACGAAGGAAGATTGGTTGAAGTCGCTACGCTCCGCCAAATTTTAAAATGGACAGTATTCCTTAATTTTTCATTCGACAATCGTCATTAGTCATTTTATTTATACCAGCCTGTTCACATTTGTATAATCTCTTCCCGGATACTCGCACAAAATTCAGGTGTCTTTATGGTCATAACCTTTTGAAATGATGATAGTAAAGCGTACAATCCCAGGTCATGGAATACTTTTTGCACTTTTTTGACGGAATATCTCCCGATTAGGAAGATTTTCATTTTAATCGTCAACATCGTTAAGCAATTTTTTAAAAGGGACGTTATGGAAAAATACAACCTGCTGCTCGTGGATGACGATCCTTTTATTCTCGAGGGCATCGGAGAAGATCTGGAAAGCAATGGCTATCAGGTCACCTGTGCTTCCAGCGGAGAGTCTGCTGTCCAACTTCTTGAATCGACCCATTTTGATCTGGTCATCACCGACCTTGTCATGGGCCGCACCAACGGTATCCAGGTCTTAGAAAAAGCCAAGGGACTCGATTCTGATATCCAGGTGATTATATTGACCGGATATGGAGATATCGACTCGGCGATCGAAGCGCTGCGCAGCCAGGCAGATGATTTTCTGCTCAAACCCTGTGAATCCCAGGAGATGCTATTCCGGGTGAAAAACTGCCTTGAAAAACAAGAATTGACCCGCAAAATAAATCTATATCAAAAAATTTTGCCCATGTGCTGTGTTTGTAAAAAAATCCGGGACGACTCCAACCGCCAGCCCGGTACCGGTGAATGGATTACCATTGAAATGTTTATTCATGAACAGGCCAAACTTGAGATAACGTCCAGCTATTGTCCGGATTGTGCCCAAAAAACCATGGCCGAGTTTACCCGTAAGAGAGTGTAGCCCTTATCCCAAACGGACCTATTGGTCCTATTTACAACCACTTATACCTACCTTCCGTATTTCGGAACTTATTTTTGAAAAGCGTTATAACCTGTATCTTCCGACGTTCAGCCTGACACCTGAAACCTACTTTCTCCTGAAACCTTTTGGTAATTAACAAATAACGAATAACTTCCAATCAGTTTTCAAACCGATTGGAGAAATTGTTGTCTAAATGCCGGACTTGTGATTATATGGGCAATTACGGCCAAGGAACAAAATATGAACTGAAGGAGTCAATTAATGTTCACAACTTATGTTAAATCCTTTGTGGGTGTTGCTATTTTCTTGCTTTTGGCAATTCCATTTCAGGCTGGTGCCAAAGTCGAATGGAGGATTGAAAATACCCTTAAAACCGGGCAACCACCTCTCGATGTGGCAGTCTCTCAGGACGGAAAATCGATTTTCGTACTTACCGCCGACGGCAGTATTCTTATTTATGACAGTGGCGGTCAATTAGAAGATACCATCAAAGTCGGCGCCCATATTGACCAAATCCGTGTCGGTCCCGGTGGCGAACAGCTTTTTGCTACCAGCCGGCAAAACCAGACAGTGGAAGTCATCGCGCTGAATTTTATCCGCAAAATCAATGTGATGGGCTCACCATCCAAGGGTCGCACCGATGCACCGGTCATTGTTACGGTATTCAGTGATTTTCAATGAGGGTACTGTGCGCAACTTGTGCCTCAACTCGAGCAGTTGCTCGAAAAATTCCCGACAGACGTGAGAGTGGTTTTCAAAAATTTTCCCATTCGGAGCCATAAATATGCCATTAAGGCTGCCATGGCGTCTCTGGCAGCCGGCCGCCAGGACAAATTCTGGGAATTTCACGACGAACTTTTTAAAAATTACAACCGTCTCAATGATCAAAAAATTCAAGAAATCAGTAAAGAACTCGGCCTGGATCAAACAAAATTTAACGAAGACCAGAAGAGTCCCGTCGAGGCAGCCCGAATACGACAGGATTACGAAGAGGGCATCCGCCTGGGTGTCAGAGGAACGCCAACGGTTTTCATAAATGGTAAAAGGTTAAAGAACCGAAGCTTGCAAAACATGGAGGCGAATATCAGCGAGGAGTTGAAGACTGCCGCGGCAAATGAGGATAAGGCGGCTACGCAATAATACAGCATTACCACCCGGCGGCTTTTAATAAAATTAACAGAATACCTTAATTTTAGGCATTTTAGAGCATTTTTGGCATTTACTTATGGTATTGACTCTCCATATGACCAGACGGGGTTGAGGATCCTCTCAATCCAAAAATTAACGTATCCGCGACTTAGAGTATTCCAGCGCCGCCTTGATAAAATCCCTGAAAAGGGGATGCGGGTCCATCGGGCGCGATTTAAATTCCGGATGAAACTGACACCCGACAAACCAGGGATGGTCTTTAATCTCGATTATCTCAACCAGATCCCCGGTCGGTGAGGTTCCGCTGACCACCAACCCTTTTTCAATCAGCTGCACTTTGAAATCATTGTTAAATTCGTATCGGTGGCGATGGCGCTCGGAAATATTTTTGAGGCCGTAGGCTTTATAAGCAAAGGTGTCTTTTACCAGCCGGCAGGGATATGCCCCCAGGCGCATGGTGGCGCCTTTGTCGGAGGACGCATCCCGCTGCTGTTTGGTGCCTGTTTTTTCATCAAACCACTCCAGCATCAGGTAAATGACCGGATCCGGTGTAAGTTCATTAAACTCGGAACTGTTGGCCTGGGCCAGGCCGGCCACGTTACGCGCAAATTCAATGACTGCAATCTGCATACCCAGACAAATGCCGAAATAGGGTATTTTATTTTCCCGGGCATAGTTAGCAGAACATACCTTGCCTTCGATGCCCCGGGTCCCAAAACCGCCGGGTACCAAAACACCGTCGGCGTTCGCCAGCATTTCACTGCAAGTTCCATCTTCTATTTTTTCTGAATCCACGAACACAAGATTCACATTGCAATCGTTGGCAGCTCCGCCATGATATAAGGCTTCGTTCAGACTTTTATAAGATTCGGTCAGATCAACATATTTTCCGACAATAGCTATGGTCACGGATTCTTTCGCGTTTTGAATTTTTTTGACAAGCTCCGACCATGCCTCAAGCCTGGGTGCCCGTGTCCAAATTTTAAGCAGTTCGACGATTTTATTGTCCAAGCCCTCTTTGTGAAACACCAGCGGAACTTCATAAATGCACTCCACATCTTTGGCGGTGACTACAGCGTCAACACCGACATTACAAAAAAGGCTGATTTTCGACTTGATGTCATTGGAGAGGTAGCGGTCGGTGCGGCATAACAGAATATCAGGCTGAATTCCAATGCTGCGCAATTCTTTTACGCTGTGTTGGGTCGGTTTTGTCTTAACCTCCCCGGCGGTGCCGATATAAGGCACGAGGGTTAGATGGATGTAAAGGGCGTTGTCTTTGCCCACATCGGCCTGGAACTGCCGTATGGCTTCCAGAAAGGGCAGGCTCTCAATATCTCCGATGGTACCGCCTATCTCAACAATTACAATATCAACACCGTTGGCAGCCAGCCGGATGCTTCGTTTTATTTCATCGGTGATGTGCGGAATCACCTGGATCGTTCCACCAAGATAATCTCCCCGGCGCTCTTTGGAGATAACGGAATGATATATTTTGCCGGTCGTAAAATTATTGTCCCGGCCCAATTTGGCATGGGTAAAACGTTCATAGTGCCCGAGATCCAGATCCGTTTCAGAGCCGTCATCAGTGACAAAGACTTCCCCATGCTGAAACGGGTTCATGGTGCCCGGATCAACATTAATATAGGGATCCAGCTTTTGAAGGGTAACCGTAAGCCCTCTGCTTTCCAGCAATGCACCGATTGCGGCCGAGGCAAGTCCTTTGCCCAGAGATGACAGGACACCACCGGTTACAAATATATATTTTGCTTTGTCTCCCATATTGGCACCTCATTCAAAAAAAATGTCGAATTGTTGCAGATTAATCCCAATAACTGCCATGTTACTGAGCATACCTTTTCAGCCGCAATCTTGGAATATTGGAATATTGGAATGATGGAATGGTGGGTTCTTTAAAAGATACTAACCATTTTTTATTTCTTCAAAACGATTAGGACCATACGCCCAACACTTCAGTATCCCACAGCCCATTTTACCACAATTCCAGTTTACCAGTATGCCCTCCAAGGCTCATGCCGTGCGGGTCGGATGCTTATTGGGGCGGTGCTCCTACACCAAAAAGTGAAAACTCCCTTGTGCGATGCTCAAAGGAGTTTTCGATCACTTAAATTAACAAATAATATTGTCGTTTGGGTGGGGATTTTAATAGGCCCTCGCATTCTGAAAGACCTTTTTATCTTTTCCGTGTTAAAAGTCAACAATAAAGTATTGGATCAAAAATGTAAAGATGGAATTTTATCGAATTTATCTTTTTTTTAAAACCGAGTGTTCAACCCCAGCTACAAAAAAGCGGGATTTCACATCTGATCTTTTGTAAACTAAGGTGTTAACCCCGCTGCTCTAAAGCGGGATTTCACATCTGATCTTATGTAAACTAAGGTGTTAACCCCGCTGCTCTAAAGCGGGATTTCACATCTAATCTTATGTAAACTAAGGTGTTCAACAATCGTCGAGCAAAACGAGAAGATATTTTTTTTGCTGTATATTAATGTGCTTGAACTAAAAAAAGCATCCAAGCCGCACCAAATGTTTGAGGGCAAGGCGTGATTCGGCGAAAAAGCGGAGCGTACACGAAGTACGTGAGCATTTTTCGCCGGATCACAACGCCGCCATCGGGCATTTGGTGCGGCTTGGATGCTTTTTTTATTCGAAGACGCGTTTGAACTCGTCTATCGTCTTCTGCACTTCAGATGGTTCTTCAGGCTCACCGGGTACGAGCGGCTGTTCGGGGGCCAGGGGATAAACCAACCGGAGGTGTTCGATATCAAAAAGATCATCAGAGAAAATGTCGGCTTCTCTGAAACTTTTTACTTGATTGACACGCACCAGGTTACCGTCCTGATAGAATTCAATGCGGGATGGGTAGCGACTTTGGCCGGACTTCCACCAGGTAAGATAGCGCACCTCGAGTACATCGGACCCGGAGCTTCCACCGTTGCCCCGAATAATCCATCGCGTGGGCAGAAAAGTTTCCCGATCGATCCAGATTTGAGAAACCGACTCATCCGGATATACTGCACCGAGTACAAATTTTATCTCACCCTCAAATCTTCCCAGACTCGATACTGATACATCGACGCCCAATTCCAAAAGCCTGTCCGCAAGTCCCTCACGGGTTCGGTAGAGTAAAATATCTTTATAAAGATCAAATCGATTAGCCGCAGCCGGCACAATGTTTCCATCGACTATCGTTAAAGATCTACCTCCGGAGACAACATAAATTCGTTCAGAATCAAAGGATTTGGCATCCGATCGGAAGGCATTTGAAAAAATAAATCGCAGGGTTTCTTCAAGCTCCAGCGTCTCATCTATGGTTACATTTTGATCAAGCTGGATTGTCTGTTCTGCCGGCAAATCGATTTCGGTGTTGTCCAGCGCTTGATATTCTTCCACCGTCTCATTGGATTCCATATCAACCTGAGAAACGAGACGATAAAAGATAAGGTCCTGAGAGACGAATAGACCCTGGGCTTCTCCAAGTTTTTCTATCATTAAATCAAGTACATGAAGCCCCTGAAGCACGTACGCCTGGACAGGTCCACAGATAAATATCGAAATGACAATTAAAAAGGAAATGGTCAGTATTTTTTTTCTAATAATAGCCATAGATAGCTCTTTTGTTCAGTAACGGGGAACAAGTGACAAGTAGAGCGGGCCACCGTGCCCGCCAGTTGAAAGTCGACGCGGTGGCCGACTCTACACCGGTATACCGCAGGGGATTCGTACTCGTCCTTGTACTCGTACTCGCCCTCGGTTTTTCAGCTTTTTCGATTACGAGGACGAGATCGACGACGAGGACGATTGCAGCAACCCCGCAACACGTAACATGCAACCCGCAACTCGTAACCCGTCTAGAAAATTTCCTGCGCAAACAAGGCTGCTTCACCCAATTCTTCTTCGATCCGGATGAGTTGGTTATATTTGGCCAATCGATCACTGCGGGACAAGGAGCCGGTCTTTATCTGGCCACCGTTGACACCAACGACAAGATCCGCGATAAAAGTGTCTTCGGTTTCACCGGACCGATGAGAAATCACCGTGGTGTATCCGACCTGATTGGCCAATTCAATGGCATCAAGCGTCTCAGTCACGGTACCAATCTGATTCAGCTTTATTAAAATGGAATTAGCGATGCCCTGCTCGATTCCCTTATTGAATATTTTGGGATTGGTTACAAAGATATCATCTCCCACAATCTGGATATCGCCTTCAAGCTGGTCTGTCATCAGTTTCCAGCCTTTCCAGTCCTGTTCGGCAAGACCGTCTTCGATGGAAACAACCGGATAGCGGCTGATAAGTTCACCATAGTAGTCGACCATTTTAGCGGCTGTTAATTTTTTCTTTTCTGATTTCAAGACGTATTTCCCGTTCTGATAAAACTCGCTGGCAGCAGCATCCAACCCGATCCCGATGTCTTTGCCCGGCTTGTAACCGGCCTCCTTAATGGCAGTTATAATAAGCTTGATGGCGGCTTCATTGGATTCAAGATCAGGGGCAAATCCCCCTTCATCGCCGACGGATGTAACAAGATTTTTAGCCTTGAGGATTGATTTCAGACTGTGAAATGTCTCCGCCCCCATTTGTACGGCCTGGGCGATGGTTTTGGCACCGAAGGGAATGATCATAAATTCCTGAATATCCAGATTGTTGGCAGCATGGGCACCGCCGTTAATAATATTCATCATCGGAACCGGCAAATATCTGGCATTTATTCCTCCAATATACCTGTAAAGGGGCATGTCATAGGCCATGGCAGCTGCCCTGGCTGCCGCCATAGAAACCCCGAGTATAGCATTGGCACCTAGTTTGCCTTTGTTGGCCGTGCCGTCCAGTTTGATCATTTGATTGTCCAGAACGATCTGATCGGCGGCATCCATACCCATTATGGCAGGAGCAATAGCCGTAAGTACATTCTTCACGGCCCGGGTAACCCCCTTGCCGCCGTAAGCCTTGGAGCGTTTATCTCTGATTTCGAGAGCTTCGCGTTTCCCGGTGGATGCACCGGAAGGCACCGCCGCCCGACCAACAGCACCGCAGGCAACATAAACATCGACCTCAACGGTGGGATTCCCCCTGGAATCAAGAATTTGCCTGGCCTTTACATCAACTATCTCAGTCATTTCATCCTCCTCTGCTTTGAGACCTCTGCAATCCGAGCGTCTCACTTCATAGCATGTAGTTGGAAATTGCAACAACCATCATGAATCTTGACAAATTTGTAAGAAATGTTACTCTGCTTCTGCCAGTATGTCAAGTTAGGAACTGTGAGGTTTAAAGCAATATTACTTCCCAAGGCAGCAGTTAATATCAGATGCCATATTTTGCTTAAACCATTTTGTTTAAATTCGAAACCCGAAACCCGAAATTCGAGACAATAGCAAAGGTCCAAAATTCCAATGGCCAAAACCAAGGAAGCCTGAAGTAATAAACAGCGGTAACACCGTTTTGAACATTATATCATTCGAATTTCTGATTTGTTTCGGATTTCGTAATTCGTATTTCGAATTTCCGGCTATTCCAGTTCAGGACGATTATGCAGGACCCACAAAAAGACTTCTATTCCCAGGCCCATTTAATGGTTGCGGCTATCCGCGTTTTTGAACATATAAACGCCCGGCCACCGACCTTAGAGGATCTGTGTCAGACGATCAATCTCGCCATTGAAAAGGGAAACTTCATCTGTCGCAAGCTTGAAGAGTTGGATATAATCGAGGCGGTGGAAGGATCCTATGGCACCCGGTTTTTCGTGCGTGATCATCTAAAGATAGAAGATATCCCCTGTGGTGAGCCGGATAGTAACTTTGAGGACGAACTTAAAAAATTTCAAGACAGCCGCAAAGCTATTTCCCAGAAGATAGAAACCATTCAAGCCCAACAAAAGCAAAAGAAAAAAGACCTTTTTGCTGAAATGGAAAAAAAACTCAAAGAGCAATTGGATAAAAAGTAGCAGAGGTTCCAGGGTTCACAGTGCTAGGTTCAGGGCTATTTACCTCGACATACCTGCCTATCTTCGTTTGATCCATTTATACAGTTACACGATCTCATTACCTTCTTTTCAATCCGAAATTTATATTCATAAAATCTGGCTTTTTTATTCCGGATTAGAATCAAATTTTGCTTGCCATGCAGGCCTGTCACGTTGCAGTTACTCCACAGCAGGACGGAGACACTAATCCTGAACCTCTGAACGCTGAACCTTTTAACCCAGGACATAACTTATTTAAAACAGCCATAACTTCACGGCTGCATCAACTGAGTTTTTGTCAAAAAAAGGGCCAATACCTTCCCAAGTATTAAATATTATAATGAATTTTTTCCTTGACATCAAACCCTCTTTATCATTTACTTATGTATATATAGCTACAATCCTAATTGAGCAAATAGCAGATAATTCCCAATTGATTTTATTCTCAATTGGGGTTCACTTTTCGAAGATTAAAAATCTTACTCCTACCAGAAGCTATCTCAAAAATAGTAGCTCCCATACAGGGGCCCCGCTGATGCGGTAATCTAAACAGATTAATGTATGCATCGAGGCGTCGATATGGCAAGAATTAGAGGATAAAAGATGGACAATGGTTGGACAGGCCGATCGGATGCATACTATCGAAAGGTAATCCGCAAAGATAATGATGCGGTTTCATTGGATGCGGACATGATCCGTCTGTTGATTGCCATCGATGAGAACAAAAACCTGTATCAGATCGCTGAAGAGGTGGATATGGGAACAGCCACATTTAAAAAGGCCCTATATAGGCTTCTTGATCAAGGTCTCATTGAGCCAGTGCAAAAAGACATCCCGGTGCTGGACCAATCTTTCATCCAAACCCTCCGAATCAATTTATCCCGGGCCATCGGCCCCATGGCCGAAATCCTGATTGAAGACATGGCGGCAGAAATGGAGATTGATCCAGCGGCTATTCCGGTCAATCAGATCG
>Ga0265306_10001169_pt1 | contig 12819 bp, 13 predicted proteins | sample Helome_3_FD_192493 | JGI IMG/M metagenome (GOLD analysis project Ga0265306, IMG submission 192493) | Marine sediment microbial communities from subtidal zone of North Sea - Hel_20160420 (Illumina Assembly) | ecosystem: Environmental > Aquatic > Marine > Subtidal zone > Sediment ...
ATGACAAACCACTGCCGCATGAGGACTATGTCGCTGAAGTCCGCGTGGCGGAAAAATCGAGCATGATCGGTCGTCGCGTGCGCGATCTCGATCACGAAGCGGACGAAGCCGATGTCGCGATCATCGGGCTGGTACACAATGGCAAACGACTTCCCGGGCGAGCGCGTGCCGAGGTGATTGAGGCGGGCGATCTCGTTGTTATCGAGGCCAATGCCGAACATATCGATGCTTTTGTCGGCAGCTTCGGGCTCGAATATGTCGGTAGCGAAAAATATGACAGCCACGCGGCCGAAGGCCTGACGCTGGTGGAGGCGGTGGTGCCGGAAAACGCGCGTATCGAAGGGCGCAGCGCCTTCAGTTTACGCCTGTTGTATCGACACGGAGTGACGCTGCTTGGCGTATCGCGCAAGGGTAAAACCTTTCGTGAGCGGGTACGCAAGCTCGATACCCGTGCCGGCGACGTGCTGTTGCTACTCGGACCCACCGAGCGCATCGACGACATCGTCAACTGGCTTGGTTGCCTGCCGCTGCAGGAACGCGACCTGCAGGTAGTACAGCGTAACAAGGCCTGGATTGCGGTAGCGAGTTTCGCGCTCGCGATCGCGGCAGCGACCAGCGGCATTATTCATTTGCCGGAAGCGCTGGCGCTGGTGTGTATCGTCATGGTTGGAATCAATATCGTACCTCTGAAGGAAATATATACTTCGATCGAATGGCCGGTCATCGTTTTACTCGGTTCGATGATTCCGATCGGTTCCGCGCTCGAAGCCTCGGGCGGTACCGCGCTTATCGCGCAACAGATTATCGATTTTGCCGAGGGTTACGGGCCGGTGATCGTGTTAACGCTGTTAATGATCGTCACCATGACGCTTTCTGACGTGCTCAACAATACCGCTACCACGATCATCGCGGCGCCGATTGCGATCGATATCGCCAATCGCCTGAGTGTCAATCCCGACCCGTTTCTGATGGCGGTTGCAGTCGCTGCTTCCTGTGCCTTTCTGACGCCGATCGGGCACAAGAACAACACCCTGGTTATGGGGCCGGGTGGTTATCGCTTTGGCGATTACTGGCGTATGGGGCTGCCGCTCGAAGTCATCGTTGTGGTAGTCTCAATCCCGATGATTCTCATCGTCTGGCCTTTTTAAACCCCGCTATTTTCACGAGCGCTGCGTTGGATTCATGCGCAGAGCCATCACGTATGATGTATACGCTCAGTCTCTGCGCATGAATCCGTCGGGACGCCGCATCGCTTGCTCTCGTAAAAATATCGGGGTTTAAAATGCTCTCACTACAATCATATTTTGTTACTGTCATCCCACTGGCCTTGTTAGCTGATTCTGTCATACCGCGGCTTGACCGCGGTATCCAGATAGATGCAGTTGACCCTGGATCCCGCGGTCAAGCCGCGGGATGACAGCGGAATGTGGGGGTGGTGACAGCGGAATGTGGGGGTGGTGACAGCGGAAAGCGCGGATGATGACAAGTGAATGCGGGGGTGACATTTTTGAGGCGCGGGGATGGCAACAAAGTTAAACTGTCGCTACTTAAACCGGTATCAATAGTCATGACCATCATCAAGCAGAACGACCTGATCGAAAGTATCGCCGACGCGTTGCAATACATCTCTTATTTTCATCCGCTGGATTTCATCCGCGCGATGGACGAGGCCTATCAGCGCGAAGAAAACCCGGCGGCGCGCGACGCGATCGCACAAATCCTGATTAATTCGCGCATGTGCGCGATGGGGCATCGCCCCATCTGCCAGGACACCGGTATTGTTACCGTTTTTCTGCGCGTCGGCATGAACGTGCAGTGGGATGCCGATATGTCGGTTACCGATATGTGTAACGAAGGCATCCGGCGTGCCTACCTGAATCCGGATAATGTATTGCGCGCATCGATTCTGGATGACCCCGACGGTAGCCGCAAGAACACTAATGACAATACGCCGGGCGTGATTCATTACGACATCGTGCCGGGCGATACGGTCGAAATTCATGTCGCTGCCAAGGGCGGTGGCAGCGAGGCCAAGTCCAAGTTCGCAATGCTGAACCCATCCGACTCGGTTGTCGACTGGGTGCTCAGCATGGTGCCGCAAATGGGTGCCGGCTGGTGCCCGCCCGGAATGCTCGGCATTGGTGTCGGTGGCACCGCCGAAAAAGCGATGATCCTGGCCAAGGAGGCTTTGCTGGAGCCGATCGATATCCATGATTTACAGGAACGCGGTGCGAGCAATCGGGCCGAGGAACTGCGCCTTGAGCTGTATGACAAGGTTAATCGACTCGGCATCGGTGCGCAGGGGCTGGGTGGCCTGACCACGGTGATGGACGTCAAGGTCAAGGACTATCCGTCGCATGCGGCGAACAAGGCGGTCGCGATTATCCCGAATTGTGCCGCCACTCGACACACGCATTTCACACTCGATGGCAGCGGTCCGGCCAGGCTTGCTCCGCCGAAGCTCGAAGACTGGCCCGAGGTTACGCGTGAAACCGGGGATAACGTCAAGCGGGTGAACCTGGATACGGTCACCCGCGCAGAGGTCAAGACCTGGAAGCCGGGCGATACCTTACTGCTAAATGGTAAGATGCTCACCGGGCGTGATGCCGCGCACAAGAAGATGGTTGATATGCTGGCCAATGGTGAAAAGCTGCCGGTCGATCTGAGTGGTCGCTTTATCTACTACGTCGGCCCGGTCGATCCGATCGGGGACGAGGTCGTTGGCCCGGCAGGTCCGACCACGGCGACGCGTATGGACAAGTTCACCCGCACGATGCTCGAACAGACCGGTTTGCTCGGCATGATCGGCAAGGCGGAACGCGGACCCACGGCGATCGAGGCGATTCGTGATTTCGAATCGGTTTACCTGATGGCGGTGGGTGGTGCGGCCTACCTGGTGGCGCAGGCGATAAAGGCGTCGCAAGTGGTCGCCTTCCCGGAACTGGGTATGGAAGCGGTTTACGAATTCGAACTCGAAGACATGCCGGTGACCGTTGCGGTTGATCATACTGGTGAATCCATACACCTGACCGGGCCGAAAATCTGGGCCGAAAAAATCAACCAGCGCGTCGTCAATTTCGACGGTTAGCAGCACTGCCTCTCCATAAGTCATCCCCGCGCAAGCGGGGATCTCATGACCCGCCACCATTGCGAGATCCCCGCTTGCGCGGGGATGACGTAAACGAGCGCGGGGATGACGTAAACGAGTGCGGGGATGACGTAAACGAGTGCGGGGATGACGTAAACGAGTGCGGGGATGACAAAAAAGAGCCGGGAAGACTGCAGAACGGGAATCCGGGGACAAACCACTAACGTCGATAAACCCGTGCCAGCGCCCATACCTCGACAAATTCCACGCCGCCGCGATGCAGCAGTTTGGTGATTTCGGTTACCGTCGATCCGGTCGTCACAATGTCATCGACGAGCGCAACATGCCGATACTCGTGCTTCGGTGCATAAGCGAAAGCCTTGTGTACATTGTGTTCGCGTTGTGCCGCACTCAAGCCAGACTGGCTCTGGGTAGCCCGCGGTCGAGTCAGAGCACAGCGATCAACAGGAATTCCGAGTGCTGCTGACCAGACCATGGCAATTTCGTAGGCCTGGTTATAGCCGCGTTCGAGCAGGCGGGCGCGATGTAATGGCACTGGCAGTAACACCTCCGGTCTGGGTGAACTTTGACGGAAAGGGTCGATAATTTCCTGGCACAGGGTCCTGGAGAGATACAGTGCCTCGGTAAATTTGAGTTGCAGCAGGTAATCACGTGCCAGTCCGCGGTACTGTAACGGCGCGATCAGTTTTTGCCAGCGTGGCGGGTTCAGCAGGCAGGCGGGACACAGCAGGGTCTCAACCGGGTTGGGTTGCCCGCAGTACTGACAGGGGTTCGGCACGCGTTGCAGCCGATTGCTGCAACTGCCGCACAACGAGTTAGCGTCATCGAGTTCGCAGCCGCAGGCGAGGCACAGGCCGGGCGCAAACAAATAGTTGATGCAGCGGGCTAACCCGCGCCGAAGAGGGTTTACTGACATTGACTATTCCCTGTCTTGCAATAGACTTGGCGTTCTCCTTTTACTACGGCCGTATTTCCGATGACCGATGCTGTGCAACCCGTCCGCCACGACTGGACACTAGAGCAGATTAGAACGCTTTTCGACCTGCCTTTCAACGACTTGTTGTTCCAGGCGCAAATCGTGCATCGGGCGAATTTCGACCCTAACGCGGTACAGATTAGTACTTTATTGAGCATCAAAACCGGTGCCTGTCCCGAAGACTGTTCCTACTGCCCGCAAAGCGCAAAGTACGACACCGGGCTCGAGCGCGAGCGTTTGCTGCCGCTTGAGGAAGTGCGTACTGCCGCGCTGAATGCCAGGCAAAACGGTGCGACCCGCTTCTGCATGGGCGCCGCCTGGCGTAATCCGACCGACAAGAACCTCGATAAAGTGATTGAGATGGTCAGCATGGTCAGGGATCTTGGCATGGAGTCCTGCGTCACGCTGGGCATGTTGACCCGTGAGCAAACGCGCAAGCTGAAAAGCGCAGGGCTCGATTATTACAATCACAACCTCGATACCTCGCCCGAGTATTACGAGGAGATCATCACCACGCGCAGCTACCAGGATCGCCTCGATACGCTGGAAAACCTGCGCGCGGAAGATATCAACGTCTGTTGTGGTGGCATCATCGGCATGGGCGAGACCGAAAAGGATCGGGCGGCGTTACTGCAACAGCTGGCCAACCTGCCCGAGCACCCGCAGAGCGTGCCCATCAATCTGCTGGTACAGGTCGAAAATACACCGCTTTATGGCACCGAGGAACTCGACCCCATCGAGTTCGTGCGCAGCATCGCGGTGGCGCGCATCATGATGCCGGCGTCGGTGGTACGACTTTCCGCGGGTCGCACCGCGATGAGCGAAGAATTGCAGGCGCTGTGTTTTCTCGCCGGCGCGAATTCGATTTTCTATGGCGATACCTTGCTGACCACGCCGAACCCGGAAGAAAACTCCGATATGGAGCTGTTCGAAAAACTCGGTATCATCGCCAACGGTGAGCAGGCGCAGGAGACTGGCGACCACGCGGCCGCCTGATTGGCAGGGCATCGCTCGCGGCGATGAAAGAACTGGAATCCGAGCTCGAGCAACGCCGCGCCGACGGCCTGTATCGAAAGCGTCGCATTATCGATTCCCCGCAGGGTGTCGAAACCCGCATCGACGGCAAATTGCTGCTGTCGTTCTGCAGTAACGATTACCTGGGCCTGGCCAATCATCCCGAAATCAGGCAGGCCTTTGTCGATGCGGTTGCCGAATACGGTGTCGGCAGCGGCGCCGCGCACCTGATCAATGGTCACAGTCGTTTGCACGAGGACTGCGAACTGCGACTCGCCGAATTCACCGGGCGCGAGCGGGCGCTGCTGTTTTCCACCGGCTATATGGCCAATATCGCGATCGCATCGGCGCTGCTGGGGCGCAACGACCAGATTTACCAGGACAAACTCAACCACGCCTCGCTGATCGACAGCGCGAAACTGAGCGACGCCAAATTGATTCGCTATCGCCACAATGATCTGCGGCAACTCGAGGTGTTGCTAAGCGACAGTCGCAGAGACCACCGTCGACTGGTGATGACGGACGCGGTCTTCAGCATGGATGGCGATTGTGCGGATGTCGACACCTTAAGCCGGATTGCAGCCGAGCATGGCGCGTGGGCCATGGTCGATGATGCGCATGGCTTCGGAGTGTTAGGCGAACGTGGTGCCGGATTACTGGAGCAGCTGGGTTTAAACCAGCAGCAGGTGCCAATCCTGATGGCGACGCTGGGTAAGGCGGTCGGTACCGCGGGCGCTTTTGTCGCCGGCAGTGAAGTGCTGATCGAAACCCTGATTCAGCAGGCCCGACCCTACATTTATACCACCGCGTCACCCCCGGCAATTGCGGCGGCGACACTGAAGAGTATCGACCTCATAGAAAGTGAAACCTGGCGGCGCGACAAGCTGAACGAGTCGATCGCCTATTTTCGCACGCAGGCGAAGACCCTCGATGTTGAATTAATGCCATCGCAAACCGCGATCCAGCCACTCGTGATCGGTGACAACCACCGGGCCCTGCAATTGAGCGAAGCGTTGTTCGAGCAGGGCATTCACGTTACCGCGATCCGCCCACCCACGGTGCCGGTCGGCAGCGCGCGACTACGGGTCACTCTTTCCGCCACACACGAGCGCGGCCACATCGACAAACTGATTAAAACTTTGAAATCCCTGCTTTGATAGCGACGTGCTGTAATCCAGGAGGGTTGCATTGAAACTGTTCCCTTCACTTCTAAAGTCCATTGCGATTGGATGTTATATCTGACGCATAGCGGCAGAGATGTCACCATTAATAAAAGTGTCATCGGGCTTCACGCCAGGTACCTTTGGATGATACCTTTTAGCGGATACTATAATTCAGTGAATTGGCAAACTGTGAGGTTTGAAGATGGACATTGAAGCGGAAGCCAAGCACATTCAGGAATTTGTCGACAAGGGTAATTTCCATGCGGCGTACAACATCGCCCTTTCCGGGTTAAATGCCTGTCGCCGGAGTAACGATCAGGCGGGGATCGATCGATTTCTCGATATAATCAGGGCTGTCGTCGAATCGCTGTCGGCGGAATTTGGTAGTCAGCCGGATGAAGACGTTTAGTCCGCGGCTGGCGGTTCCGGTCGTCGAGGAAGGTTACTGTTCAAACTAACGGGCTAGCTTAATTTTTCGGACGCCTGGGGGGTCGCACACGCGGGCGCCCATGCCTCCCGCCCATCGGATCTATCCACACATTGTAGCCATCGATATTACTGCCGTACGGATAGCTACAGTTATCGGTTTCCCGGAAGCCGCTGCGGTCTGTTTTAATGACCTTGTTCCTTTGTACGGGGCGGTTCTCATAATTCCAGGTGCCGTCGTCATTCAGAATGACTACCTCACCGGTGCTGATGGTTACTTTCTCACTGGCAAGGCTGGTGGATGCAAAGCATGCTATCAACAGGATTGACAGGGCGGTAAACGGTTGTGAGCCAGACATGAGCGCTCCCTGATTTACTATATCAGCATCATTTTGCGCCCGATCCAGCCAAACTTCAAAAGAAGATAAGCAACGCCTTATTAATGGCCCGGGAAAGGGGTATGCTGTACACATTTAATAAGTGTAGTCATTATCTGGTCAATCGCGAGCAACAATGTCAACTGAACGCTCCAAAGACAAACTGGATCGCGTCGTCGCGCAGGCTCAGGCTGAGCGGCAACAACGGGAGCAGGGTTACCGCAGCAGGGCGCTTAAAATGTATCCCTGGATCTGCGGTCGCTGTGCGCGCGAGTTCAACCACGGCAACCTGCGTGAACTGACAGTTCATCACCGTGATCACGACCATGACAATAACCCCGCCGATGGTAGTAACTGGGAGTTACTGTGCGTTTATTGTCATGACAATGAGCATTCTCGCGAAACTGCTGCGGGTTACGTTGATTTTGCCGAGGAAAAGCAAAAATCCGAGGCTACTCATAATCCGTTCGCGGAACTAGCATCGATGCTTGATAAGAAGAAGTAGTTCCTCGACCAATCGATCGACACTGACCCCTTGATTTTTGATTTTATTGTGGTGGACTGAGATCGATATCGACCCCGTCGGCAAGTAATTCCTCGGTGCGCTGCAGCGAATAGCTGCGGTAATCGGTTTTTTGGTAATAACCGCCGGCAACGTAACGCATACTTTCCTTGAAGTGATGGGGGAAGGTCAGGCTGTCATGACGCCGAATCAAATTGCCGTCGTCGAACACGAGCACGCCGGGTCGATAAATCATTTCATACTTTCGCGCGAGTTCAGCGGCTGTGGTTTCGTTGCCGAGGACATCGACGATGGTGGCGGTCGAATCCGCATCGAGTCGGACGATGGTGAACGGGGCGATTTCCTCGCGCACCAGCTCGTGCGCTAGAATACCGTCGTGGAACTCGTCGCAATCGTAGCAACTACCGTCTTCGAAAATCACCATTAACGGGCCATCTACACTCGACAGGTCGGTTATCTCGCTAAACAGGGGATTCGCACGTAATTTATAAACATTCCGGTCTAGTTTTGCCTGCAGGTAATCGGCCAGTTTCGTGGTCTGGTAGGATTTGGTGGCAACGAATTCGAGCACCTGCCTGAAACGTTCGGGCGCGCGATAGCCGTTAATGCGCACGATGGTTTTATTGTCCTGATTCAAAAACAGCAGCGCCGGCGTCGAGGTGACCTTTAGAATTTCTCCTAACTCCTTTTCAGTTACCGAGATTTCTTCGTTAAAAGCGATTTCGCGATCACCCTGTATATTGACCGCGATGGTGTCAAAGTGCTGCTGGATATAGCTACCCAGGGGCTCGGTTTCAAAAGATTCCCTGAGCATGCGATCACAGTAGGGACAACCGTTAAGTTCAAAAAACAGCAGCACGTGCTTGCCAGCTTCACTGGCATCGTCGACATCGTCCGCAATCTCGAGAAAGCTCTCCTTGAACCAGGCGGGTGGGGGGTGTAATGCGCCACCGGTAATTTTGCCTCGTGTACCGCTGTCGGCTGGAAAAGCAGGGCTGGATACAGTCGTAATTACGAGCAAGAGGAGGATTTTTAGCAGTTTTTCGTGTTGCATCATAATCGATGGACTCTATTGCGTGGTCGTGACTCAAGACAGCAATATAAATCACTTGGACCGGCTTGTTAACTCTCCATTGGTAATAGGGTTGCCGAATTAAAATGCGACATTTTTTACTTCTGCCCACCGCCTCAATATTGAGCTGCTAAACTCTGATTTTCACACATATATAACCAAGTATAAAATTATGACCCTAGTCGCAACCATGCTTTCACTGTTTATCCTCAGCCTGTTAATCGTACTGGTCCTGCAGATGCGCAAACAACGCCTTGCTACCGAAGAATTGCTCGCGGATAACCGCATACGAACCCGGCTCTACCAGGACGCCGATGAATCAACCACCTTTATTCTCAGCCGCACTATCCAGAATATCAGCGCAGGTCATCCCGACCCTAACCTGGAGAGTGATTCTTTTACGCTGAAGGTGGTGCGTGAACTGGTAAAACGCAGGGTACCGAAAGAAAAATGGCTTGAAATACAGACCAACGAGCGCCTCGTCCACGAACTTTACCTGGTACTTCGCGGTCCCGCGGTCAAAAAAGGCCCGCGTCTGGTGCGGGCCAAGTCCTGAGGAGAGCAGGGGAACGCTCGGTTTGCCATTGGTATATCCGTAACAGCAGGGTTGCTGAAAGGATATTGCCGCTACGAGATCCCCGCTTGCGCGGGGATGACGTAAAGTAAGGACGGGGATGACGTAAAATATGGACGGGGATGACGTAAAATATGGACGGGGATGACACTAGAGAGAACAGAGATTACATCGACATTGCGTTTCGGTAATCCAGACACCTAGTAGCTTGCGCTATCGCTTTCGTAGGTCAGTCCTACTGCAGCGGCCTGATCCTTCACCGCACCATATATCTTTTCATCCAGTGAATCATCGGCACCGCCTTCGGCGACAAGCTTTTCCTTGATGAAGTTGCTGCGTGATGCAGACAGTTTCCTGATCTCCTGTTTTAACTGGTCGCGGCGTTGGGCCTGTTCGGTGATCACTTCCATTTGTTCCTCCGGTGCCATTGCCTGCATGCTGGCGGGCAGGTTTTCTTCCTCGATGTCGTCAAGTGTGACGCGCCCTGAGCTGATCGCATCCACCAACTCGCTCTCACCGAGCAGATTTGCCTTACCGCTGGCGGTGGCATTGAAAGTGTCGCGACGGGCGAGTGCTTCCGCAGACAGTTCTTTGCGCAATCTGGCATTGGCGTCGAGTTTTGCTTTCTGCGCCACTTTGGTCTCCGCGTCACCGTAGTAGAGACGAGTGTCTTCGAGTTCGGCGGCCAGTGTGGATAGCTTTTCATCGAACGGGGTTGCTACGGCTACCGCGTTACCCGAATCCTCGACCTGGAAATATTCCCCCTGGCCAAGCGATGCGATTTCCTGCCATGCGGGACGGGTGTACTGGTGCTGACCGCTCTGGATGGCGTTAACCACAATACCCTTCTTCGCGGCGACAGCCAGCGTTACCGGGTACTTGACGTCATTATGGTAATCCATGTGTGGTGGCGCATCGCCGACCAGGAAAGCAACCTTGTAGACGTTATTGTCGGTGCTCCATGAAATCTTGTGGATGGCATCGTAGAGCGCCTGGTTAACGCTTTCCGGGCCATCTCCACCGCCCTGGGCGCGGAAGTCCATCAGGCTCGCGTACATCGAATCTAGATCTTCAGACAGGTCGAAAACCCGCGTGGTGTAGGCATCGCCACGATCACGAAATGCGACCAGGCCTATTTTGATGTCAGGATTTTCCTGCGCTGAAGCCATCGTCGTGGCGATCGACCAGATCTTTTCCTTGGCCGCCTGGATCAGGCCGCTCATGCTGCTGGTGGTGTCGAGGACGAATACTACCTCGATATGGTGACTTTGCACCGGCACCACCTGCGCGACCTGGGTCGCCTGCGCTTTTTGTATGTTGGGGAACAGTGCGACGCCGGTCGCGGTGGCGACCAGCAGCGCCAGGGCTATTAATTTGCTGTTAAATGCTGTGCTTTTCATTGGATTATCTCCAGGTTCAGGGTTGGGTGAGTTTGCGTACCGCATCGAGGGCGACGCGATGGGCGGATTGAAAGGATGACTGCTCCCGCTGGCTGCTTTGGAGGCCGCCGGACTGCTGGCGCGCCAGCTGCGGGACCCAGCAGAACAAGGCCTGGACCAGGAAGAAGCTCCACAGGGCTGCGGGCAGGCTCGCGGTGTTAACCATGGTCCAGGCGCTGGCGGCGAGTCCGACCGATACCAGTCCGAAATCAAGCGCTGCGCTAAACATCGAGCCATGGAAATAAAGCGAACGCACCAGCCAGATATAACCGGCCTGAATCAACACCTGCTCGAACAGCAGGATGTCGAAAAACCAGCAGGCGAGGCTGATCAGCCCCCAGCCGGCGATTGCCACCACACGACCAAACCGGGCGCGGCTGAGTTTTAGCAGGTAGACCAGGTAGGTCAGGGTGGCGGCGTATAGCACCAGGTTGAACAGGCTGCCGTAGGCGATAAAACCGCCGAGCAGCAGCTTTGCTGCGCCTGCGCCAAGACTGATGACGATGGCGATGATGATGCCGTCGATTATTCCGGGCGTTTTCATGCTTTCGCCCTCCGTTCTTTTTCACGCAGCAGCGCGATTTCAATCTCTTCACTGCGTATGGAATCGGCCGGGTTGCAGAGACCGACGGCAAAAGGGTCTTCGTCGCTCACCAGCAGTTCCAGCTTCTGTTTCATGCTGGTTAATTGCTGATTTTGCTCGTCGATTTGTTTAGCCAGCTGCTCGCGCTGTATTTCTATGCTGGCGAACTGTTGCTGCAAGGTTTGTATCTGTTTCTCGACACCCAGTTTGCGTCGAACCAGGTCGCGCGCCAGGTCGTCTTTTTTCGCGGCGAGACAGATATCCAGTTCTTCATCGAAGTCTTTGAGGTCGGCCTCGGCCGCAATACCGGCCTTGTCGAGCCGGGTTGTCTCGTGCTGCAACAGTTGTAGTCGTTGTTGATCCTGGTCGAGCGCGAATTGCATTTCGCGCACCGCCTGCCTGAGTTGCAGGTCGGGTTCCTCGATACGATCGAGGACGGCGTGGAAATCGGCCTGAAACAGTCGCGATAGTCGGGTTACCAGTGCCATGTTGTGTGCTCCTGTGTTGCTGAAAGATGCAGTAATTCTGGGTCAGGAACGGCGGCTAAAACAGGCAGGGTTTGGTAAAACCTGGTGGCACGGGTTTACAAAAAATTTACATTGCCAGCGGGTTGCGATGCTAGGATTGTTGGATATTTATCGAGGATTGACAGCGATGGCGCAAAAACCGCGCATACTGGTGGTTGAAGACGAGGCAGCGATTCGCAGTGGCCTGGTGGATGTCTTCGTCTACCATGGTTACGAGGTGGAAACCGCCGAGAATGGTGACGATGGCCTGCGCCTGGCGCTGAGTGGAAAGTTCGATTTGATTCTGCTCGATGTCATGTTGCCCGGCATCGACGGTTTCGAGATTTGCAACCGTATTCGCCAGCAGGATCGACAGCAGCCGGTAATCATGCTGACTGCCAAATCGAGTGACGAAGATATCGTGCAGGGGCTGACCCTTGGTGCCGACGATTATGTCGCCAAACCCTTTTCGGTCACGCAACTGGTGTTGCGGGTGCAGGCAGTATTGCGCCGGGCAGGGGTCGGCGAAGAGTCGCCGCGCGAAATCAGGCTGGTGAATGGTTTGTTGATCGATAGCGCGAATCTGTGTGCCGGGGATACCGTTTTCACTCGTCGCGAAATGGACCTGTTGCAGTATCTTTGCCAGCAGCCCGATCGTCCGGTGGCCCGCGAAGAATTACTCGCACGGGTCTGGGGATATGCCAATCACATGGAGATCGAGACTCGCACGGTAGATATTCACATTGCCAAGCTGCGCCGCAAAATTGAAACCGATCCCGCCAACCCCGAGGCGATCGTCACCGTGCGCGGCGCCGGCTACCGCCTGATGCTTGCCGAGCAATGACCCAACGCCGCCTTATCCTGCTGTTGGTGCTGTTTTTCGTGGCACTGGCGTTACCGACCTCGATCCTGGTCTACCAGGCTTACGGCCAGTTGAAATGGGAGGCTTTTTACCAGCACCAGCAGCTCGCGCGCGAGTTGACGCTGCGTATCGATGGTGGCTTTCGGGATTTGATCGAGCGCGAGGAAAATCGCCCTATCAGCGATTACGAGTTTC
>Ga0265306_10001172_pt1 | contig 12807 bp, 18 predicted proteins | sample Helome_3_FD_192493 | JGI IMG/M metagenome (GOLD analysis project Ga0265306, IMG submission 192493) | Marine sediment microbial communities from subtidal zone of North Sea - Hel_20160420 (Illumina Assembly) | ecosystem: Environmental > Aquatic > Marine > Subtidal zone > Sediment ...
GGGCCATGTAGCGACGATATCCTTAGACCCGCCCTTCTTGATGCGCTTCTTGTAGAAACGGACAAGCGTATCACCCTGCTGCTGCTCAGAACCAGAGACATACTTAAAGTCCTTGTTCCCGCGTGTTAGAGTTGGCTTCTCACCAGCGTTGTCGTTCTCCCAGGCGATACCGACGACGAGCGTCGATCCCGGAGTCACAGACACCCCGGTGACAGTCAGAGTTCTCCCGCTGCTCTTAGTGGCTGCCGTACCTTTTCCTGTTCTGAGGATCACCTGATTCTCACAGCCCTCCGAGTTCCGGCCACCTGTAGCTTCGCAGCACCAATGCTCACCGCCAATCGTACTCCAACAATCGTAGAGTGCGCCGGTGCGCTGGTATCTGCAGTTACATCGCCTGCGTCCCAATCCAGCCAATTGGCCAAACTAGGAGTGTCTTCGACAACCGTCTCGGGATCAATACAATAAACTACCTTACAGGTAGCGCCGGGGTCGGGAAACACCGCTACAGAAATCTCTCCTACCCATCCCGGAATGATGATAGGAGCACTTACTCCAGGGGAAGCTAGAGCAACTTCCTCTTTCCAAAAGTCGTCATGTCCTATGCGAGGCACTACTCGTCCTCACCTAGTTCAAAGTGGGGACCATCGAAGAATGACTGGTCGTCCAAATCATAATCGTTATCCCAATCGAAACCAGACACAACAGTAATCCCAAGACCAGTAGCCAGACCTTTAATCCAAGAGGTCCATTCCACCCAATACTCCCGATCTTCCCAGTCTTCTCGAGTCGTCGGATACGGGATAGCATCCACAGCACGGGAAGGTTCACTGTTATGTTTGGACTGTCCAGGACCGACCTTAGTCGTTCCCTCAGCCAGCAATTCAGCCTGACGCTCGTCCGAGCGATAACCTTCGGTGATAGAGATATCCCGAAATTGAATCGCTGTGTGAAAAAGCATCTGCAGCTTCGGATGGCAGGTATCCAGCTGAGCTTGTGAGTTCGCGCCATATTCGTACACTGGTCTGATTACTCCGAGTTATTAGGTCAGGGGGCCGAAGCCCCCATCCCTAAAGGTTGCTTACGCTACCGAGACGAAGTTGCCGTGGTACCCGCAGCTCAGTCCGCCGTGGCGAACCTCAAGCGAGATTTCGGACAACCACTGTCCCTTACGTGCATCCTGGCCCGGCGTCTGGATGTTATCCTCAGCCTTCGTATCGCGAAGATAGCGATACTTCAGAGCCGAGAAGTCGATCAGGAATGCCGAGTTGCGATACAGCGAGTGCCGATTCATCAGCGGATGTGCCCGGATGAACAGCTGACCCTGTGGCAGCACGAAGCGGCGAAGGTTCATTCCGTAGACCTTGATGGTCTCCATGAACCGAACCTGGCCATTCGCAGCCGCGAGGTCGTTCAGGGTATTGAGATACCCGTTCCCGCAGAACACGATTCTCTCGTCGCCAGCGCTCGTATCCCAGTCGAAGAGCGGCGAAACCGCATCCATGTACTGGCGAAGCGTCACGCTTGGCGCAAAGATCGTCGTGGTATCAGCCGGGATGAACTCCCGCAATCCGCCCATGTAACGAAGCGGCTTGCCGTTTGCTCCCGTCGTCTCGTACTTCTGCCCGAACATCATCGACAGCTCGATATCCCGCGAGTGGTCGAAGACCTTCCGCTTCTTATCGTTGCTGACAACGTCACCCGTGCGCGCGTAGGTCTTTTCAGCCGTCTTGGTGACTTCATAAGCCGACTTGAAGATCTGGCACAGGTTGTTGTACTTGATCGGGTTGCGAGACGTGGCGTCTGGTGCATCCGTACCTTCAGCGTACGCCGAGCCGATCTTGGTCAGATAGACATCGTCGCCGATAGCTGCGGCCGTAGTACCAGCAACACCTCGAGTCACGGCGAATGCCGTCGCGCTCGTTACCGAAGTGACTGCGACGATTTCGTTGTCCAGAGTTACTGCCTCTGCCTTCTCAACCATCAGCAAGTCACCCGGCTTCAGGTGCGTTGCATTGCCGTATGTGGAACCGGGATTGCTTGCATCCGGATCAGGAGAGTCGACCACGAAGGCCGTATCGCCGATCAGAAGGCTGCCGTTGACCTGAAGACGAATCAGATCGTTCGGCTCATCCCACCAGTTAAACTCCGGGTCATTGGTCGACTCGGAAGCGACACGCGCGGTTAGCGCGAAAAGCGGTGCGGAACCATTGGGATTGCGCCACATGATAAGTTCCCGAAAGTTCTTCGGTCGTTCATCGGTGCCCCAATCTCCGGTACCGCGAAGTCCTGCTACTGCAGACATGATAATTTACCTCACAGTCCTACCAGTCATCGTCCTCCGCCAACGTGGCGAAGATGTTACTGGCATTTGGATCAGTAGGCACGACTGGTTCCGACACGCCCCCAGCTTGTGCTGGCGTGAACGGAGCCTGTGGCTGTGGCGCAGGACTAGGAGCCCCCATTGGCATATTCCCTGGCGCAGCTGGCCGAGGCTGTTGCTGCGTGGTTTCACCGATTCGGGTCTTCAGCCGGACGGCGGCTAATGCCGCTCCATCTCGCATCACTTCCTCTCTGGTAGCTTGGGGGTTGACTTGCCGAATCATGTTCAACGACTCTTGCACTGTTGAACGATACTCCGGTTTGTCGAGTTCCCGGTACTGACTGAAGAATTGACTCTCCAGCTTCTGTACCTTACCCTGTTGCTCGATCATGGAACCCACGATCCCTGGGAGGATTTGAGCGATTTGACTCGCCAGCTGAACCTGCATCCGTACATGCATTCGTGCGGCCAATCGCGGAATTACCTGATCTGGTTCCGCGATTAATTGTGTCTTCTCGTCTTCCGAGAGCACATACTCCGTGTTCGTCAGATTTTCAATCGCCTGCTTTTCGAGCTCGACGGGATCAAACTGAGGTTGAACGGGAGCCTCCTGAGGGGCTGGAGGGGCTGTAGCGCGTTGCTGCGCCGCCCATTGATCCGCTGTCATTCGGATTTCTTCCTCGACCAGAGGCTGCTCGATCGCTGCCTCCAGCGGGGGTTGACCCTCAATCGTCGGAACAAGGGACTCGGGAGTTTCACCCGGCACCCTCTGATGAACCGGTGGCTCGTACGGAAGCTCTTCCACAGGCGTCTGGACGACATGTGGTGCTTCCGGCCTTACCGTAGGCTCAGGAGTGGATTGCGTTTCCGCATCCATATCAGCAGCGAGGTTTCCGAAGAAGTCAACTGCCGATTGATCTAAACCTGTGTCTTCCGTCGTAGCCGGTGCTTGGCCCGGCGGGACTGCAGGCTGTGCCACTTGCGGCACGGATTCTGCTGCGATCTTTGCTGCGACTTCCGGGTTTGCCGGGATGCCTTGAGCGTTTCGCACCATCTGTGCGATTTCTTCGTTTGACTTAGCCATTCATACGTTCCTCTTGAAGTTTCTGGTTGAATGCTTCGCGTTCGAGTTCGACCATCTGTTCCGGCAATGTGACTGCCAGACGCATTCCTGCGACGATGCCCTTCTCGAAGTTCTGCTGGAGTGCCTCATCCATCGAGGCTACCGGCTTCGCTTTGTGTTGCATTTCCCTCATCGTTGCCTGCCGACTTACATACTCAGCCACTTGGGCCCACGGCGGGAACTTGAGTAGGGACTGGAGATCCTCCAGGCGATCCCGAATATGATCCAGCTCCGTTACTTCCACTTCCTTCTCTTGTTTGTCCATTGATAGGTACCACGTTTCCTGCAGCTTGCTGCTGCGCTAAAGCCTCTGGGCTGTCAATCTCAATCTTGAACTGATTGATATTCTTCAACCCACCCAATTGGGCGACCCATGAAAAGACTCGCCCTAAATCAAACGACTGCAGAACTTGTGGAGCTTGGGCCATCTGCTGCAGTAGTTGTGTCCACATATTCACTTGTGCGAAACGGTCGATCGGCAGCGTACCATCCACCGGGACGAAGTCCCAGCCGCCAGCGATCATGTCTGGGGTGACGTTCAGATGTCTCTGCCCACCCTTGTAATTCCACATATCACCTGCGATGCGTACCTTCTGCTCTGAGTCGTAGAGCTGTTGGCTGGACGCGACCAGCAGGTAAGATAAATCCGTAAAGCCAGTTGCTGAGAACCACTCAGCCGTCGTCTTGAGACGATTCACACCGAAGGTCGAACTGGTGCGCACTTCCGTGGCAGTCTGCCGACCCTTCTGGTTGGCCATTCCCATGAGGGAATCATTCACGCCGGTAATCCGTTGGAGCATACCAGCGACACTTTGTACGTCAGACATATGTGCCTGGGTGACATTGCTCGTCGGGAACTGTGTAATTGCCGACCGAACATCTTGTCCGAACATCTCGTCCTTCAGACGGATGATCTTCCCCGGCTTCGGGTCCAACACATCCTTCATCACCACCTTGGTGGGATCGACCACGAACATATCGTTCAGGGCCTTTCGCGTGTTGTAAAAATGGGTGTTCACAAGCCACGTGATGACGTCCGTCATTGGTTTGGCTATCTCGAGCATAGAGCGCTTAAACATCGCATAGCCGTCAGGTTCCAGCTCGAGGGGAGCGAACGGGAACTTGGAGTGATACATACCCAGGGGCTGGGCACCAATGATAATGTCTTCATTAGCGAGCGTGAACACCCATATTTCCGGGTACGTGCTGTCACCGAGTCTCCACTGTTTCGGAATAATCTCGATATACATTTCGATGAGTTCGACATTCGACATGTCCATGGTATCGAGCCATGTTTCTTCGCCCGGTCGTATCGGACGATCCACGTATGTGGAACCCTCTTCCGTGAACTGGAAGCTCTTGTGCCGCCACTTGCGCAGCTGCTCGACATTGAAGTACTTGCCAACCGCTTGGCGTTTCAGAATCTCATTCCAGCCCGTTGAAACTCGTCGTCCACAAAACTCTCCCTCCTGAAGGTTGAGCATCGTGACTCGGGGGTCGGGGTAGAAATCGTATGGCCGGACATTGTAAAGACGATTACCTTGGAATCCACTGACAAGAACTCGACGGACTTCCTTTGTGAAGGTTCCAAGCTGGATACCAAGGTATTCATCTGGAACATCGACAATCTTGGAGCAAACGTGCTTTTCGTCATCCCAGAACTCTCCGACAATTCCTACACCATACTTACCAACATCCAGCAGCCAGATGTAAAGTGGCGGGATACCGCGACCCGCGACAACCTGATGATTGATCAGGGCTTCCATTGCGAGGGTCGCGTCTTGGTCCTGCCCTTCCCGGCCTGCATATTGAAAAACAGGGTCCCGCCCCAGAAACACACTCGTCCAGTAAGTATGTGCCGACATTAAGACGGCATAGTCGTAGGGAATTTTCAGCGTGGTAAACTGAGGCTGGCCCCCTTGATCTCGTAGGTTCCGACGCGTAGCGTCGTGTTCCTTCTCCGGCATGTGGAATATGAACGCTTCCTCGTCCGTACGCCAACGTTCATACCGATCCCGCATCTTGTCTTCCGAGAAACGCTTCCGCTTCCAGACTGCATCTCGGACGTATTGATGCTGCTTGGTTCCGTACTTGAGAAGTCTCTTAATTTCCACAGCTTTCTTCCAACTCCCGCAGCCTCTTCACGAGGGCGTTGTGGCGAGCGCGGCAGATACCGGAAGCTTCCATGTTCTGCGCATGCACCAATGCTATATCCTGAATATCCCCAGAGGGATACGTCTGCATTTCTTTGCAGTCTGCCATCCAGTGAGGAGGCAGCTGACCTAGGTCACATCTCGGCTGTGTTACTGGCATGGACGGCTGCGTTGAGCAACCCTGCATACTCAGTGCCAAGATCGCGACACTCAGGCTTGATTTCGACAAGCCTTTCAACCACGATTGGAACCTCACGTTCCACCTCCCGAATGACTTCGACAATTCGTTCTTCAACGACCAGTTGAACTTCCGCCGCTTCCCGCGTGAGTTCCCACTCATCGCGTGCGCGCTCGATAGCTATATTAACCTGCTGGAGTACCAGCTCCTGTTGCTTCGATGTGGCGTCTGCGTACCCACGTTGGTACGTCCAATGAACGCCTTTGGCGACAGCTGCAACCAAGATAGTGGCTAGTGCTACATATCCCCAGATTTTCATTTCCGCCTCTCGATCAGTTTCTCAATCTGCCTTCCGGCCCAGAGCACGACACTCTTAAGAAAGAGTAGTCCCGATCCAGCCAGGGCCCCCATCATGAGAGCCGCAGTAACCGGGTCTTCGAATTCATACCCGGTCTTGTAAGTGATCCCAACAATCGTGAAGTACGCAACTGCGTTCCCCAGACTGGGTGCTAATGCCTTCTCCGCGTTACCCGCCACGTTCAGTATCCCGTCGGGTAGCCCGATCTTCCAGAACCGCCAACCGCGACTCCGTCTTGACGATATACAGATGTAACTCCGTGCTCATGTGCTTCACGTCAGCTCGCATTTGCTGTAGGACTCGTACTCCATATGCTACAACAACTGCCCACACACCAAATGCTATACCTAGCACGGATGCATCACTCATGATTCCTTCCATCATGGACACGCCCTCGACCAGTCCAGTTGTTCGATATCCTCTTCATCATAGTCCAAAGAAGTCGACAGGTACCCTTCCTGACGGCTGCTGATCGTCGCATCGCACATCGCGCTCACGTCCAGCAGGTCCTTGTACTTGCAGTTCGGGTGTGTCGTGAACTGCTCGATGAACTCCCCGTGCGTCCTGTGGACGTGGAGAAGACCCTGACTCGCTGGGCCCGTGTGCGCTTGAAGGATTCGATCGTACTTTGACTTGGCGCCGGGGATCATATTGGCGCCCAGCTCCATAACGTGGAGACTTTTTAACCGTCCCCGTTGCATTTGTCTTTCGATAAACCATTTCAAGTTCCTTTGATACGCAATCCCTTCAACCCCGCACCTTAGAACGGGGTACTTCCGGGCGAGCCTATCCATGTTCGCTACTAGCTGATCCGGGTCCTCATCCCGGTTGGTGGCATACTCGACGATGAACTGCTTCATCTTCCAGTAACACTTGATCATGACAGCCTGGAGATCTGTCTTTTGTCCAGTCAAGCGGGCCTTCTCACTGAGAATTGGAGCCGGGTCGATAGCCATAACATACCGCGCGGTCGGAGGCAAAACCTCCCAGTATTCCAACCACTCCTCAAGAAAGCTGGAAGTCTCCCGTGCGACGATCAGACACATCTTCTCCCGCATCCAGAGGGAGAGTTGATTCCGTTGAATCGCAGCGTGTTTCTCGCCTAGAATCACCTCCTTCGTCCAGCGCTCAGGCCAAGCGCTCTCTGCAATATCCTCGTTCTGATCTGTGAGGATGCCTATTCTTAGCGACGCAAACTCGTCACTCTCCATACATACAGCGGACAGATCTTCATTGTCCAATGGCGTCTGGAGCAGTGCCAACATTGCGCTGGGGTCTTCAGATTCCGGGACCAAGGATTCCTTGATCGCCGAGAAGAACAGAGTGTTTGTCTTGTCACGTTGTTCCGGGGTAGCTGTATTTTCCTCGTCGCAGGGGTCATCCACCACTATGAGATCTGGTCGAAATGACCCGACATTGATACCCCGCACTGACCCTGTGATGCCCAGAGCAAGAATCCGCACTGGATAGGCGTCAGCCCCGTGATATATCTCACAGTCTGTGGCGGTCCACTTCTTTCCTTTTCGCAGGCCGAACGTGGTCGCCCAGACCGTGTTGTATTCGACCTGCTGCATGATCCAGTCGACACTCCGGGCCGCGTGGCCTTCGGATTTGCCGATGAACAAAATGGTATGACTAAGCCCATATGCGATTCGTTTTGACATAAAGAGCCGTGCGATTGTCGTCTTGGCTCCACCCCGAAAGACTTCCACGTTGGCGTACCTGTTGTTGGGGTGTTCAAACAGGTCCCATATATCCCGATGGAAGTCCGGAGACATTTGTCGGGTCGTTTCCGGAAAGTAGTAGTGGCTATAGAAGATGCTGTCCGCAGCTCCTAGCTTCACCGCTTCAATCGGATCGACTTCGACCATATCGGTCATTGATTGACTCCTGTGAGTCTGTGCCCCTCAGAGTCGGCGTTCTTCCGTTTCTTCTTCTTCGCTCCTGGCGTGTGCGGGCCACCCGGGCCGTGTCCACGACGTTTTGCGTCCTCGAGAATCGGACTCTTTACCTTCCGCTTTGGCGGTGGCTTCAATGGATTTTCTTTACTCATCGTTCTCTCCCCGGTCGACAGATGTGAACTCCAATCTCGCCCACCCGACACTCATCGATGTCAGCACACATCCGTATATCTGTCGGATAGCTTGTATCACGGTCGTACCACTTGACAACTTCGATGAGAGGGAATGTCCATATAGACTTATCGAAGAGGGCCTCAACGAGTGGTAGATACTTGTCCACGAGCTGGAAATAAGATTCCGCACAATGGTTGTATTTGATCTCGACGATCGTAACGGTTCCCCGGCGAGGCTGGATAAGGAGTCCATCAGGCTGAGCGTAGTTAACAACCTTTGGGCGGTCTTGAACGCTGTACTTGAACCAGGGTCCTGGGATATATTCAAATCCAAATCGCTCGCCGAGATGCCGTTGCACCTTCGCTTCATATCGAAGTCCGACACCTTTCCGTCCCCGTCGCCTTCGTTTCTTGACGAACGGTGGGATTCCATCGAGTATCTCGACATCCGTGACATTATGTATCCGTTGCAATCGGCCCATGCGTTACTCTTTTAATCGTCTCTCTGGCCTCTGAGAGGGTCCCTGAGTCGACAGTACGGAGCTCCCTTGTTCGGGTCTCCTCAATAATCGGCGCCGCTCCTGGCCGGGGCGTGAAACCGAGATGCTTCGCGGTTCGATCTGCAACCTCCAGTGCACCCCGCAGGTCAAGCTCGTCTTCGTCGTCCATCAGCTGGTCGACTTTGTCGAGTGCCTTTAAGGTCACCTTGAGTTGCTTTTCAACAAGCTGCTTGTTCAGCTCGCCATTGTGTTCCTGTCGTCGTCGCGTATACTCCTCCACGAACACGTCAGATCGCATCACGATACTCAGCCAGGAGCGACTGATGTTCAGCCGAGCACAAAGCGGATTCATATTCGGGGCACCCGGATTAGCCAGGAGCCAGTCTATGATCGCCTCATGCTTGGGCCTGAGACTTTGGATTTGGACGCTTTTAGCCACGGTCCTTCGTCACCAGTGCGGCACTGAATGTAACACTCGGTGTCGTACCCGAGATGTCAAACTTCAGCCGATAGCTGGAACCCGGCAGGTTAACTACCTCTGCTCGGAAAGTGCCCACCGCGGTGATAGCCGCCAACTCAGTCGGAGCCGCAGCTTCAACCCAGTTACCACTGACAGGGTCCTTCTCCTCCAGGGTAACCACGAGCGTTGCGCCGACACCGGTGATAGCGGAGACATCGACGTAGATCGCAGCCGGTCCATCCGAGCGGAAGTTGTCTTCGTCGAACGCGTTACTCTGCGTCGTGCTCAGACCCAGCGTCTGGCTCGGTACTTGGAACGTCCTCACCTGTGCCACTTGTCACCTCCGGTTCAATTGCTTTGGCGATAGCCTCGCCAGCCGCGTCATCGCCCTCGTCTCCCTGAATGATGCCAGCTGCTACTGCAGCCGCTCTCACGCGGGGCCACCCATTTTGAAAATCTTTCGCCATGTCAGTTCTCCAGATATTCCTGTCCACGTTCACCTATAGGATACCAGCCGGGGCCGGAGTGCACAATGCCTAACCTTCCCATATATTGGTGAACTGGCCCGATAACCAGTGATAATCAGGTCAGTCTTTTGGACGAGATCTGGTCCCTTTTCCACGATTTCTTGTCGATCGCCGTGAGCGGGCAATAAAGGGGGATTGTTGGTGAGGGGGCGAGGGTTCAGGGGGCGGCCTCGATTGGGTTGCGCAACTCAGCGCCCAGTAGGGCCGGGCGGCCTATATGAATCAAGGACTTGCGCCGGTTTTCTTGACTTTCGATTGATTTGCCCTCATAATTGTTGGCAAGCTCAGGTTAGCGGCCTGAGACGGCAGCCGGAAGTCGGTAAGTTCCGGACTGGTTCTGACGCCGCGTACGTCAGTAGTCTTACAAAAGACACTCATCCATTCACAACAGGACGAAAAGCAGAACTATGGCTAAATCAAAGCAACGGTTCGCATGGACCTATGACCATGCAGAGTCTACCGTCAAGGTAGTGGATTCGGCATCCGATACGGATTACACATTCGAGTACTCGGAATTGCCGGAAGAGATCGCCGACCGCGTCGCAGTCTACGGACTGGGCAAGGTATTGCAGGATCGGAACTCGCAGGTTGATGCCGACGGCAAGATTGCCGGTATGGTTAAGACGTACGAGTCTCTCGTATCCGGCCAGTGGAAGGCAGAGCGCAGCGTTGGTGCGCGGTTCCTGCCAGCGGTTATCGAAGCGATAGCCACTGTGAAGGGCTGCAGCGTAGCAGCGGCTCAGGCGGCTTACAGAGCGCTTGACGATGCGCAGCGGGTGGTACTCAAGGAGAACTTGGCAGATGAGATTGCCAAGGTTGAGGCCAAGCGCGCAGCGGCAGAGGATGTTGATCTGGATGATCTCATCTAGCAAGACAAGGGTCGCCCTTCGGGGCGGCCTTTTTTTTGTCCTTTTCTTGTAAGGACCCCAACAGCGGACACGTTCAATAGCCAGGTCGCTACCGCTTTGCACCCTTTTTGACCCTATTTCCCCCTAATTGCCCTGACATTTCACTGAACCCCTCCCTTTGTATGTATAGATTGTTTTTTATTTTTTTTTCTTATCTATATAGGGCTCCGGCAGGCCAAAGGCCCCTTACGGCCAAGTGTCTAGCACAACAGGGGGAAATAGGGGGCAATCGAGCAAACGCTTGAACAGTCGCGGCAGCGATGCTAGACTAGTAACTCATTGAAAGACAAGGAGTTTCTCCCGTGCCACGCTCAAAAGATCCACGTAACTATCCACAGTATATGCACGACCTGGTCGAGCTGATGGAACGGGCGGTCCCGAAATTGGAATTCCGCATGGGACATCAAGAGGCTAAGCGTATGCAGCACCAGTTCTATGCGTTTGTCCAAGCACTGGCTAGCAAAGCCGAAGCTCTAGCTAGAAGCAAGGCGCTCGCACCAGAGATCAAGGAGCAAGCCATACAAGATTGGTCACGCAAGGAAGATGCAGCTCGAAGGTATCTTGTGTCTATCGAACAGGTCGCACCTGAAGCGTATAACCTGGTGTTCATACAAAGAGACCTTGATCCGAGATACACAGACGTAGCCAATCAGGTCGAGGCTATGCTTGCTCAAAGCGATGCTCGACGCGCCAGCTTAGGGCTCGGAGATATGGAAGAGAGACTGACAGGCAAAGACGGCACAGCTGGCTTCACATCAGTAGCGCCTACAGGTCAGGCTGCTGAGTTCAATCGCATGGCTGGCACACTCGATGTAGAGTACAAGGCTGATCCAAACATGACAGAGGAAGAAGCCTATGAGATAATGCACCACGAGCCACCCGATCCCACAGACTTAACTGACCTAGTTACACCGAGTAATCAGGCCACTGAACCAGAGGTCCCACCGACACCCGAAACTAGCAGCAAGAAGAGTCCTATGGCTGAAGCCTTCGAGGCTGCCGAGAAGCTACGCGAACGGGAAAAGGAAGCCCTGAAAACTTCTGAAAATAATTCTTGACCTGTCGGCTGCTAGCCCCTAAAATGAGAATGTTGGCGGGCATTTTTCCCCGTCGTTTTAACCACCACAACTAAGAGGTAAAGACAAATGGCACGTACCAATCCCTATGCACTGTCCGTAAAACTCGATGCCGAGTCCATGTCAGTCAATGTCACCGTGAAGGAACGCGAGTCCGATGATGTCATCGACACCCACGCGTTCGCCGCAGCCGACGTTCACGAGTCCCTTCGTAACAACGTCGCGCTCTATGGTCTGAGCAAACTTCTGCAGGATCGCTCGAGCGATGTCAAGACTGGCCCCGACAAGCTCGCTGCGATGCAGCAGATCGCTGAGCAACTCGCCTCAGGTCAGTGGGAGAAGGAGCGCAAAGTCGGCGCACCCACCGTATCGGCCGAGGTCGAGGCACTTGCCCAGTTCAAGGGTATCACCATCCCGCAGGCTCAAGCCGCTCTTCGCAAGTACGACAAGACGGCACGAGATCAGATCCTGGGTCACGAAAAGATCCAAGAGCTGGCCACGCAGATTCGCGAAGCTCGCGCAGACGAGGAGGTCGCAGACCTCTCCGATCTGGCTGGCGAAGCAGAAGCGGCGTAGCACTACGAAGAGGGGAGCCTTCGGGCTCCCTTTCTTTTAACCTGTGGAGCCCAGTTCATATCGGGCGAAGCCCGGAGGTATCATGCGAACAACACAACTTGCAATACTTGCAGCTCTCATACTGAGTGGCTGCGCTGATCCCAGCTACCGATGCTCGTTTGATCGCATCCAAGGCACGTACACAACAACTGAGTCCCGGCTAGCCGCCGACGGACCATACATATTAGTTCGATCTGACGATGGACGAGAGCTGGCATTACACAAGCGCCAGCTACAAATCTGTCGTGAAATCGTAGTCGCTACTCGGTAACATAGAGTTTTCGGACTGCTTGTTATTGGGCCAGTTTTCCCGTATAATTAGAGAATGGAAGAAGTATGTCAACAATCTGCACTAAAGGGACGGCTATGATCCAATTAACTCCATTGCAACAAGAACTCTTTGACCTGACTGTCGGCCTCGATACTATCTGCTTCGATTCAGAAGAGATAAAGGCTGACATCCTCACATTAAATGCTGCTGAACTGCGCCACAATATCAAGGTATTCAAGGATGC
>Ga0265306_10001173_pt1 | contig 12805 bp, 10 predicted proteins | sample Helome_3_FD_192493 | JGI IMG/M metagenome (GOLD analysis project Ga0265306, IMG submission 192493) | Marine sediment microbial communities from subtidal zone of North Sea - Hel_20160420 (Illumina Assembly) | ecosystem: Environmental > Aquatic > Marine > Subtidal zone > Sediment ...
TCACCAGGCCTGGGCACAAACTCAGGGTCAACTTGCCTGGTACCGCGCAATGGAAGTTATTGGAGAATTGACCCAGATTACGAATAAAGAGGAATTGAACAGGCATCTGGATCTCTGGAATTCTCCGACTAGGCATAAAAAACCTATCGGATATATTTTAAGTCTGGAAGGAGCCGACTCAATTATTACCCTTGATCATCTGGAGAAAAGTTATCAGCAAGGCTTACGGGCCATTGGGCCTGCTCATTATGGGCCCGGAACTTATGCTCATGGCACAAATTCCATAGGAGGAATTGGCAATAAAGGAAAGGAGCTTTTAAAAGAGATAGCACGATTAAATATTATTTTAGACACTACCCATTTATGCGATGAAAGTTTTTGGGAAACCATGAAGGCCTACCAGGGTCCACTTTGGGCCAGCCATAATAATTGCAGGGCTTTGGTAAACCATAACAGGCAATTTTCAGATGAACAAATCATTGAACTTATAAAAAGGGATGCTGTTATTGGCATTGCCCTGGATACCTGGATGATGGTTCCAAACTGGGTACGCGGTAAATCGACTCCTGAAGCAATGGGGGTAACCTTAGAAATAATGGCTGATCATATAGACCATATTTGTCAACTAGCCGGGAATGCTTTACATGTGGGAATTGGGACCGATCTCGATGGCGGGTTTGGCAAAGAGCAAAGTCCGGAAGATATAGATACCATTGCCGATTTACAGAAACTCCCTGATTTGCTTCATAAAAGGGGTTATAACACCGGGGATATTGAAAATATAATGCATGCAAATTTCATTCGTTTTCTTAGAAAAACCTGGAGTTAATTACAAAAAAAATCCTCCCGGTAATTTGGGAGGATTTGACTCAAATAATAATTAAGCTAATCTAAAAATTCAACGAACTTTTCTAACTAAAGTGGCCATAGTCACGGACTTAAGGTCCCTGAGCGCAGCCATTTCCTCATATGCTTTTTGTTGTGCATCGGTTGCTGGTGCATTGTTACCTGCATTAAAGAATTGATCATAACCCGTATACATATCCACTGTAATATGGGTGGCATATGACTCTGTTCCATAACCTAACATATTTCTTAACAATCCCCAATTAGCCCTGCCACCTGAATCCACATCACTTTGATGCATTGGCTTAAAAACTTCTGATTCCATTTTTTCATAGGCTCCTGCTTGCCCGGGTTTTGCCTTCATGAAGTTGATAATCGCTAAAGTTCCAATTGGCATGTCAAAGTTATCATTAGTCTTATCTATTTCACTAAGATATACCACATGTGTAAGATCCCGGCTTTTTGCTGTCATCGCCAATTTTTCGTCACTTTCTTCATCTGATAAATCGGGATATGCAGCATTCCACGCCTTCATAAAATCTCCTCCATCCATCATTTTAACCGGGTCATTGTACAGACTTACTGTCATAAATTGAGCCCCCTGTTTTTGTCCACTCGGTTGAAGACGCCAAAGATCCCAACCTATACAGTCCCCATTTTTAACCCTTTGTTCGTGAACTTTTTCCCAAAATGCCTCAGTTTCCGCATATGCGGTGGCCTGGCCTTCATCTACATGCATAAACCCGAATTGTAGGAACAGGGGTTTTTCATCCTGCCCGATTGCGATGGTAGTGAACAGAGCCATTACCATAATCATAAATAATTTTTTCATTTTCTTGAATATTAATGGTTTATTACAAGTAATGAAAAGATTATGGCAATATGAAGTATATTAGGACGAACAGTGCATATTGTTGTCCCAAGTATAGGTTCTTTTTATCGAAAGAAATTAGTATAGCTCTTAACTAATGATTTTTTCCTCCCTAAGAAATGTATCCAGGCTATCTGCAATGTCAAAACATCTACTAACGTTGGATACACCACGGTAGAATCTTGAATCTAATTGATGAGCCTCGCATTCAAAGCCGGATAAATTTACTTTTTCAAAATTCCTGTTCACAGCTTTACATTGTTCATATAACTTATCAACAGATGCGCTTGCGTCCGGCTCTATATCATTTTCAATTAAAAACCCCTTTAGGTAATTATCGATGGCAATATGAGAATTCTGGCATACCATAAAAGCAACAACGTCTTCCTCAGGTCTGCACAATTCATCATTAGCCTCTTTCAGTTTTTGAATGGCAGTCTCGTAGAGTCTTTTTGCTTTGTCTTCCATAAACTGTGTTAATTTAGAATTGACTTTAAATACTACATTTATATTTATTTAAATTTCTGAATAACAGAATTACATATCTCTAAAAAGTTCCAGGCGTTCCCATTTGGTTTCAACCTCTTCCTGAGCCTGCTTCAAGAGTTCTGCACCTAATTCTGCATTTTCTTTTACTACCCTTGTAAAACGGGTTTCGTTATACATAAAATCACTTAGCGGAGCAGTGGGTGACTTCGAATCTAATCTGAACTTCTTCCCTTTGGGTTTAGAAGGATCAAACCTGAATAATGGCCAATACCCGGTCTCAACCGCTTTTTGCTGTTGCAATGCCCCATCTTTTAGGTCATATCCGTGTTCACCACAGTGTGAATAGGCTACAATTAACGATGGTCCCGGATACGCCGCAGCCTCTTCAATGGCTTTGAGCGTATGAAGATCCTTTGCGCCCATTGCTACCTGAGCCACATATACATTCCCATAAGAAACGGCCTGAAGAGCCAGATTTTTTTTACCTGTTCGTTTTCCGGATACTGAAAACTTAGCACTTGCCCCTAAAGGAGTAGCTTTAGATGTCTGACCCCCTGTATTAGAATATACCTCGGTATCAAGAACCATAATATTCACATCTTCACCGGAAGCTAAAACATGATCAACGCCTCCAAACCCTATATCATAAGCCCAGCCATCGCCACCAAGTATCCAGACTCCCTTTTTACGGAGATATTCTGTAAGTTGACTTAGTTTAACAGCAGCGGGATTATCTTTTTTCTTTGACAATACTTCTTCAAGTTTATCAATATCAGCAAATTTCTGGCTTCGTTCCGCTTCCGTTTCTTCCGGATTGTTCAGAATGGATTCTGTTAATTCAACCCCTACTACATCTTTAATCTGCTTTAACATATTAACTGCAATTTCCTGCTTCTTGGTTAAGGCCAGTTTCATTCCAAAACCAAATTCGGCATTGTCTTCAAATAAGGAATTTGCCCAAGCAGGACCTCTTCCTTCTTTGTTCGTTTTATAAGGAGTTGTTGGAAGATTCCCTCCATATATTGAGGAACAACCTGTTGCATTGGCTATGAGAATACTATCACCGTATAATTGGGTTAGCATTTTAATATATGGTGTCTCGCCACATCCAGAGCAAGCCCCTGAAAATTCAAATAGAGGTTCTAAAAACTGAGACCCTTTAACATTAGTGATTTGCAGGGCAGCTCTGTCGTAATCTGGTAAATTGATAAAATAATCCCAATTTACATTTTCCACTTCATCAAAATCGAGTTTCTTCCTCATATTGATGGCTTTAAAATTCTCAATCTCCTTACTTTCAGCAGGACAAACGGCCACACAAAGGTCACACCCTGTGCAATCTTCAGGAGATACCTGTAATACATAAGATTCTGTATCTGCGGTAAATGGCCTTCCCTTGGCAGGAACTGATTTCAAACTACCCGGAGCATCTGCCATAACCTCATTTGGGACGACTTTGGCTCTAATTGCAGCATGCGGACATATGGCCACACACTTATTACACTGAGTACACAGTATTTCATCATCCCATATAGGAATAAAATTAGCTATTCCGCTTTTCTCATATTGGGTAGTGCCGGTTGGGAAGGTTCCATCTACAGGAAATGCGCTGACTGGCAATTCGTCTCCATGCCCTCCTAATATTTTTTCAAGTACATTCTTAACAAAGCCATCAGGAGCATTTGTCATTGCGGAAAGTAAACCTTTCTCACTACTCACTTCTTTTGGATAGTCTACCTGATATAAATTCTCTAGTGATTTATCAACGGCATTAAAGTTCATCTGAACTACCGCATCACCTTTGTGAGCATATGATTTAACAATTGCATCTTTTATTTTCTGAATGGCCTCATCCTTTGGCAGGATGCCAGATATTGCAAAGAAACAAGTTTGCAATACCGTATTTGTCCTTTTCCCAAGATCAGCTTCATGGGCCACCTTTGTAGCATCCACTACATAAAAATTTGCCTCTTTTTCAATAATTCCCTTCTGCATCTTTTGGGGTAATTTGTCCCAAATTTCCTCTTTGGAAAAAGGAGAATTTAACAGGAATGTTCCTCCGGGTTTTAAATCGGCAAGCATATCATATCTTTCAATAAAATTAAATTGATGACTTGCTATAAAATCCGCTTTATCAATTAAGTAGGAGGAATATATTGGTTCCGGGCCAAAGCGCAAATGCGAAATAGTTTGTGCACCTGCTTTTTTTGAATCATAGACAAAATAGCCCTGAACATAATTATCTGTGGTATCACCAATTATTTTAATGGAGTTTTTGTTTGCTCCAACCGTACCATCTGATCCAAGGCCATAGAACATACAATTGATAGTTGTACTTTTTACTTTAAAATTATCATCGGATTCCAGACTGGTATGAGATATATCGTCATTTATACCAACTGTAAAATGATTTTTGGGTTTATCCTTTGTTAGTTCATCAAAGACACCTTTTACCATCTGAGGTGTAAATTCTTTAGAGGACAAACCGTATCTGCCTCCTGTAACCGATATATTTCTATCGCTCTCTGCCAGTGCAGTAATCACATCCTGATACAATGGTTCGCCGATGCTTCCCGGTTCTTTAGTTCTGTCCAGAACTGCAATTTTCTTTACAGATACAGGTAGACTTTCTATAAAATGAGATACAGAAAATGGCCTGTATAATCGAACAAATACTACCCCAACCTTCTCCTCTTTAATGGCCATTGCCTCAACAGCTTCTCTTACTGCCCCCTGGCCAGATCCCATAATTACAATAACCCGCTCGGCCTCAGGATGTCCCAAATAATAAAATAGGCTGTACCTTCTTCCCGTATGCTGGTAAAATTCATCCATGACTTCCTGAACAATTCCAGGTACTTTTTCATAGTAAGGATTAGATGCCTCCCTGGCCTGAAAGAAAACATCAGGGTTTTGAGATGTTCCCCTAATAACAGGATGATCTGGATCTAAAGATCTTTTTTTATGCTCCATAATCTTATCCTCAGGCATCATTGCTTTAATTATGTCATCAGGAATTGCATCAATCTTGGATATTTCGTGTGAGGTCCTGAACCCATCAAAGATATTTAGAAAGGGAACTCTCGAACGTAAAGAAGCTATTTGAGAAATTAAAGCAAAGTCCATGGCTTCCTGAACAGACCCTCCAAACAGCATGGAAAAACCTGTTTGTCTTGTTGCCATTACATCAGAATGATCACCAAAAATAGACAGGGCATGGGTTGCCACTGTTCTTGCTGCTACATGAATTACAGAAGGCAACAATTCGCCTGCAATTTTATACATATTGGGGATCATTAGAAGCAAACCCTGGGATGCAGTAAACGTAGTAGTTAATGCCCCTGCCTGCAAAGAGCCGTGTACCGCACCGGCAGCTCCACCTTCACTTTGCATTTCAACTATGCGAGGGATATTACCCCAAATATTTTTTTGCTCTTTAGAACTATAAACATCTACATGTTCTCCCATCGGCGAAGCCGGGGTTATAGGATAGATTGCACATACTTCATTGGTTTTATGAGCAACACGCGCAACAGCCTCGTTAGCATCACAAATTAACTTTGGAAATTTTTTCATCATCATGATTTTATTAATGCAGAAACTAGCAGATTAGGAAAATTTAAGTGCATTTATAACAAATTTTTGTTCCTACAACTACAAGTAGTATTAGTTTTAGATTTGGGATAAAATTAGGGCTATTACCAAAGGTATTCTATGACAAATGTCAGGTATTAAAACCCCAGAAAGGAGAGAACCATGTTCTAATTCTAATAATAAAAGAGCATTGGGAATATAATATAAATCACAGCTAATTCAATTAGCAGATGAAAAAACTAGGCCCGATTGAAAATCAATCGGGCGTGTCTAAGTAATAATTTTATAAACGAAATGCTACTCGCCGTGCATCCAGACTTTTTTTGCTAATAATACTTCTTCTGTTTCCACGTGGTCCTCATCAGGCACACAGCAATCCACCGGACAGACAGCAGCGCATTGAGGTTCATCATGAAAACCTTTACACTCTGTACATTTATCGGTAACAATAAAATAGAACTCGTCTGAAACAGGATCATTTTCGGCATCAGCATCAACTTCTTTTCCTGCCGGAGTTGTTACCATCCCGCTCAAAGCGGTTTCGTCTGAATACGACCACTCCTGATCCGGTTCATATATTGCGTTATTCGGGCATTCTGAAACGCAAGCATCACAATTGATGCATTCATCTGTTATGATAATAGCCATAATTATATGTTTTTGAAATAATTGTCCGTAAATTTAATGTTCCACAAACATCCGTCTAATGATAAAAGTCATATTTCTTTATAAATGTCCAATTTATATTTGGCACCAATATTTTTGATCAGACGGCATTGTAAGTTAAAAATAAGCAAAAAATAAACATGTATAGATGATTGGTACAAAAACAAAACAAAAACAAGAGGTATTGGAAGCCGTAGTTGTAAGATTTGTTGGTGATTCCGGCGATGGTATGCAATTAACCGGCACACAGTTTTCCGATACTTCTGCTATGTTCGGTAATGATATTGCCACTTTCCCTAACTACCCGGCAGAAATTAGAGCCCCTCAAGGGAGCCTTTATGGTGTATCGGGTTTTCAGGTCCATATTGGCAGTGTTGAAATAAGTGCCCCGGGAGAAAATGTAGACCTTTTAGTTGCCATGAATCCTGCCGGGCTCAAAACTAACTTACACGCCGTAAAGCCCGGGCATACGGTAATTGTTGATACCGATGCTTTCTCCAAAAAGAATTTAGAAAAAGCACAGTATGAATCCAACCCCCTGGAAGATGGAAGTTTAGAGAATTATGTGGTCATAGAAGTTGCCATGACATCACTGACCAAAGAATCACTCAAAGAGGTTCAAGGGCTGGACAATAAAAGTATAATCAGGAGTAAAAATATGTTTGCTCTTGGAATGGTATATTGGATGTACAACAGGTCTACTGAGCATACCATAGAATTTTTCAATAAAAAATTTAAATCCAAACCAGAATTAATAGAAGCCAATACAAAGGTGCTAAATGCAGGTTTCTATTTTGCAGAAACCCTGGAATTAATTCCCAATTCGTACACTGTTGCCCCAGCTAAAATGGCAGCGGGAACTTACAGGATAATTATGGGAAATACCGCTACTGCCTGGGGATTTTTAGCTGCCGCAGAAAAATCTGGCCTGGATCTATTTTTGGGCTCATACCCTATTACCCCTGCTTCCGATATTCTTCACGAATTGGTTAAGCACAAACATTTTGGAGTTAAAACTTTACAAGCAGAAGATGAAATCGCCGGTATAACATCTGCCATTGGTGCTGCTTTTGCTGGTGATTTAGCCATCACAACAACTTCAGGTCCTGGTTTGGCTTTAAAAGGCGAAGCCCTCGGTCTGGCTATGATCCTGGAACTACCATTGGTTGTTGTTGATGTTCAAAGGGGAGGCCCGTCTACCGGTCTGCCTACTAAAACCGAACAGTCAGATTTACTTCAGGCCTTGTATGGTAGAAATGGAGAGAGTCCGGTAATTATTATTGCCGCCAGTACTCCCTCTAATTGCTTTAATTTTGCTTATGAAGCAGCAAAACTGGCTATTGAACATATGACTCCGGTAATCCTATTGACAGACGGTTATATTGCCAATGGTTCTGCACCCTGGAAAATACAATCTGTATCTGAAATGCCCGAGATAAAAACCAAGCTGATAAAAGAAGCTAAAGAAACATGGAATCCTTATGAAAGAGATGAAGATACTTTGGCGCGCGACTGGGCAATTCCCGGAACATTTGGATTGGAACACAGAGTAGGTGGCCTGGAAAAAGACAAAGTGACCGGTCAGGTATCTTATATCCCCGAGAATCATGAATACATGACCAGTGTGAGAGCTGAAAAGGTAAAGAGGGTAGAAAATTATATCCCAAAACTTAAAACAGAATTTGCCGATGAAGGTGATTTACTGGTTATTGGCTGGGGGGGTACATATGGAACCTTATATTCTTCGATAAAAGAGTTAAGGCAGGATGGCTATTCCTCTATCGGACTTGCGCATTTTAATTATATAAATCCCATGCCCAAGAATACAGAGGAGGTCTTAAAACGATTTAAACGAATTATAGTGTGTGAATTAAATACAGGACAGTTTGCATCGTTTTTAAGAATGAATTTTCATGATTTTGAGTTTTTGCAATATAACAAGGTACAAGGATTGCCTTTTGGCAATAGTGAACTTATAGAGGAATTTAAAAAAATAATGAAATAGAAATGGAGACAACAGCAACAAAGAAATATACATTCAAAGATTTTTCGAGTGACCAGGAAGTAAGGTGGTGCCCGGGTTGTGATGATTATGTCATTCTCCGTGCTATGCAGAAAGCGCTTCCCGAAATGGGACTTAAAAAAGAAGATGTCGTATTTATTTCGGGAATAGGATGCTCCTCCCGTTTTCCATATTATATGGATACCTATGGGATGCACAGTATTCACGGCAGGGCTCCGGCTATTGCCTCTGGTGTTAAACTTGCCAACCCAGGCCTAAGCGTCTGGATCATTACGGGAGATGGAGATTCAATGGCCATAGGTGGTAATCATTTTATTCATGTATTAAGACGAAACCTGGATCTAAATATTGTATTGTTCAACAATGAAATTTACGGATTAACCAAAGGGCAATTCTCCCCAACTTCACTTGTTGGGCAAAAGACAAAATCATCGCCTTATGGCAATACCCAACCACCATTTTTACCGGGTGAGTTGGCTATTGGCGCACAAGCTCGCTTTTTTGCCAGAATTGGCGGAAATACACCAAAAGAAATGACAGACATGTTTATTAAAGCCGAAAAATTTAAAGGCACTTCTTTGATCGAAGTCCTTCAAAATTGCCCGATTTTCAATGACGGTTGTTTCTCAAAATATACAGATAAAGCCGTGAGAGAAGACAAACAATTATTTGTTGAACATGGAAAACCAATGATATTTGGTAAAGAACGAAACAAAGGACTGGTCTTAAACGGTTTAAAATTAGAAGTGGTAACCCTTGGAGAAAATGGAATTACCGAAGCCGATCTGCTTATTCATGATGCTGAAGAACAGGATCCAACCTTGCACCAAATGTTGGTAAGATCTGAATACCCATTAGTAACCGGTATCATTAGAAGTTTTCCAGATCTTACTTTCGAAGAACGGGTTGATGAATTAACGGCAGCCGTTAAAGCGGATTCGAGCTTTACAAAGACTGATGATTTATTCTTCTCCGGAGAAACTTATGAAGTGAAATAACGTAAATTAGCCTATGGGTTCTGAAGCCATTATTGTATTTTTTCTTGCTGGAATTGTCTTGGTTGCAGGGGCAAACTTTTTATCAAATTTAATTTCTCACAAGTCTGATAACCCTCAGAAACGGGAACCTTACGAGAGTGGCATGACCACTATCGGCCCAACATGGGTTCAGTTTAAGGTGGGATATTATTTATTTGCTATTCTATTTTTAATTTTTGATGTTGAAGTTGCCTTTTTGGTTCCTTGGGCTGTGGTGTTTAAAGATATTGGAGCAATTGCATTTTTTGAAATATTAATCTTTCTTGTCATTTTAGGGTTGGGCTTATTATATGCATGGAAAAAAGGAGCATTAAGATGGGAATAGATAAGAAAAATGATCAAGCGGGTCAACCGGGCAAAGTCCCTGAAGACTTCCCGGGCAAAGTAATCCCGGCAGGCAACGGTGCCAATGTTATCGTTACATCATTAGATAAAATAATTAACTGGGGCAGATCTAATTCTCTTTGGTCATTATACTTTGGAACAAGTTGTTGTGCTATTGAAATGATGCAGACCGGTGCATCACGACATGATTACTCCAGGTTTGGTTTTGAAGTTGCCAGACCTTCACCCAGACAAGCCGATTTGATAATAATAGCAGGGACAATAGTTAACAAAATGGCCCCTGTATTAAGACGCTTATACGATCAGATGGCTGAACCAAGATATGTTATTGCCATGGGAGCATGTGCCATTTCGGGAGGTCCCTTTTTCTACAACACTTATTCAGTGGTAAAAGGCGCAGACCATGTAATCCCAGTTGATGTATATGTACCTGGTTGCCCTCCCAGACCTGAAGCATTGTTGGAAGGTATGCTGATGCTGCAGGATAAAATAAGGACAGAAAATATGAAACATAAAATAAATCCAATTGATGGGTTTGATGAAGGCTTATAAAAAATAGATGAAGAACGAAGAATTACAGGAATTAATAGGCAGTTGGAGTCCCAATTTGGTATTTACTGATGAAGGCTCACAATACCTCAATGTAACGGTTCCTATAGCAGAATTGCATTCAATTATGTCTAAACTAAAATGGAATGATCAGACACGTTTTGATTATTTATTTTGCTTAAGCGGTGTTGATTGGGGTGAAGAACTAGGTGTAGTTTACCATTTGGAATCTACAAACTTCAGACACAGTCTTGTAGTAAAAACGCAAACAGCGGAAAGAGAAAATCCTGTTATAGATTCCGTTTATGATATTTGGGCAACTGCTGAGTTTCACGAACGTGAAGTATTTGATTTTTTTGGTATAAAATTTACCAATCATCCTAACCTTAAACGCCTTTTCTTAACAGATGATTGGGATGGTTTCCCATTGCGAAAGGACTATGAAGACAACATTAATATGATTATCAAATAATCAGTTATGGAGACAGTCACCCTTAATAGCAACTTTAAATCTGAAGAATATTTCATAAACATGGGTCCGCAACACCCTGCAACCCATGGTGTTCTCAGGCTTTTACTTACAATAGATGGAGAGATTATAAAAAAAGTTGAACCAGACCTCGGTTATATTCATCGTTCTATTGAAAAAATGTGCGAACGCGATAGTTATCAGCAAATAGTTCACTTAACGGATAGAATGGATTATTTGTCTGCCAACATTAATAATGAAGCCGTTTGTCTTACGGTTGAAAATGCCTTACAACTTGAAATTCCGGATCGGGTAAAAGTAATTAGAACTATAATTGGTGAACTTACAAGAATATCCTCGCATTGTTTATGGTGGGGAGTTATGGGTATGGATGTAGGTGCTTTAACCACCTATTTTTACGGCTTTAGGGACCGCGAACTCCTTAATGATATATTTGAAGAAACCTGTGGTGCCCGCCTCACTATGAATTATAATGTTCCTGGTGGACTTATGTTTGATATTCATCCCAATTTTGTTAAACGGGTAAAAGATTTTATCACACATTTCAAGACCAAGCTTCCGGAATATGACCGTCTGCTCACAGATAATATCATTTTTCAAAAAAGAGCTATTGGTGTAGGTGTCCTAAGCAGGGAAGACGCTATATCTTATGGGGCTTCCGGACCTGTAGGAAGGGCTTCCGGGTATTCCTGTGATGTAAGAAAACACCATCCCTACAGCGCTTTGGATAAAGTAACATTTAATGAAGCATTGAGAACAGAGGGCGATACTTATGCACGCTATCTGGTAAGGATTCAGGAAATGTGGGAATCTATGTCAATTGTGGAGCAATTAATAGACAACATCCCGGAAGGAGAGCACAGAGTAACAACAAATGCGGTAATAAAATTACCAAAGGGAGAATATTACCAAAAAGTGGAAACAGCAAGAGGCGAATTAGGTGTTTATATAATAAGTACCGGAACTAAAAGTCCGTATCGCTTAAAATTCAGATCCCCCGGATTTTCAAATCTTTCATTACTCAACCATATTGCGGTTGGTGGTAAAATAGGAGACCTGGTAGCTACTATGGCAACACTGGATCTTGTTATACCAGATATAGACAGATAAAAGAATAATATGAATAGTGCTTTAAGTATCACAAAAAATATTCACGATTGGCTCTTTAGCATTATGCCCGAAGCGGCTGCCAGTATTGCTGAGATGGTATTGATCGCGCTTGTTTATCTGGGAATTTTTTCAATTGCCGGTTTGTTCCTTGTATTACTGGAAAGAAGGGTTGCTGCCTGGTTCCAATTAAGAATAGGGCCTAATCGAGTCGGGTTTCAGGGTTTGTTACAAACAATGGCCGATGCCATAAAGCTTCTTTCCAAGGAGTTAACCGGTACTACCAAGGCAGATAAATTCCTCTATAATTTAGCACCGTACTTTGTGATAATTTCTTCGTTAATGGCCTTAAGTGTATTTCCTTTTACCAAGGAGTTTCAGGCATTCGACATTAATATTGGACTCTTTTTTTTAATTGCTGTTTCATCCATAGGAGTTATTGGTATTTTATTAGGTGGATGGAGTTCCAACAACAAATTTGCTATGATCGGTGCAATGAGAAGTGGAGTACAAACTATTAGCTATGAACTCTCTATTGGGCTGTCACTCCTAACCATGGTTTTATTAACAGGAAGCCTTCAGCTTTCGGAGATTGTAGAAGTTCAAAAGTCGGGTTGGTTAATTGTCCAGGGGCATATCCCTGCAATTATAGCCTTTATGATATACATGATTGCTGGTACTGCTGAAACCAACAGGGCACCTTTTGATATGGTTGAAGCCGAATCAGAATTGGGGGCCGGATTTCATACGGAATACTCAGGAATGAAGTTTGCATATTTCTTTTTAGC
>Ga0265306_10001174_pt1 | contig 12785 bp, 11 predicted proteins | sample Helome_3_FD_192493 | JGI IMG/M metagenome (GOLD analysis project Ga0265306, IMG submission 192493) | Marine sediment microbial communities from subtidal zone of North Sea - Hel_20160420 (Illumina Assembly) | ecosystem: Environmental > Aquatic > Marine > Subtidal zone > Sediment ...
CCTGCCCACCATTACGGCGGAAGTCGCCGACGATCTCGACGCCCTCAGCCGGTGGACCGACGCCTTAAGCGAAGCACTGCCAACGCACACCGGGGACCGCTCCGACAACGGTAATGGCGGCAGTTACTCCGCAGCTCTCGATCGCGGCGATGAGGATGGCGAAGGCGTTCGTATCGGCATCACCAAGGTACGACACGGCCTGGGCGCAACACGATACCTTCCGCGAGAGTTTTTCGGCACGAACGAGTACCGCCATATCATGGCGCTATCCGAAAAGATCGAAGACCTCTTGTCGGAGGGCGCCTACGTGAGGCGCGGCGAGCGCGAAACAGCGGTGGAGTCGTTTGCAGAGGCGGTACAGTGGCTGATGGACGAGGCGCGCCGCGGTCAGTCTATTCAGCGTTACAAGGGCCTTGGCGAGATGAACCCCGACCAGCTTTGGGACACCACGGTCAATCCGGAAACGCGGCGACTGATGCAGGTGAAAATCGAAGACGCGGTCAAGGCCGACGAGATCTTCACCACATTGATGGGTGACCAGGTAGAGCCGCGCCGAGAATTCATCGAGAAGAACGCCCTGACGGTGGAAAATCTGGACATATGATCGAGCGGCGCCTGTTCGTACACGCGGTATTTCTGACGCTCGCGCCCATCGCAGTTGCCTGGTTCGGTCTGTCGGTAAGCGGTGCATTTTTCCTCGTCTTATTGTTGTTGCTGTGGCGTTGGGTCATCGTGCTCAGCGGCTTTGCGCTCCCGGAAAAAACACCGGAGCTCGTTCTCGCCTCGATCTCCGCGAGCCACTTTGTCGAGAAAGTACGCTGGTGTATGGACCGTCTTGGCGTTGACTATGTCGAACAACCGTCAGGCGGTACCCTGGGCGCCTTCTTTCGCGGCCGGACCGTGCCGCAACTCAAGATGCGCACGGGTAGTGTTCAGTCGAGCCTCGGCAACTCGGCGGAAATTCTCCGCTACCTCTGGGGGCGTTACGCTGTTGAAGGCCCGGAGGTCGCCCGGTTTCTGGAGCCGACGAAAGAGCGCGTGGAACTGGAGGCACGACTTGATCGCTACGGCGTCAACCTGCAGGTCTGGGTTTACTATCACGTGTTGCACGACCGGGCGCTGACGCTGCACGTCTGGGGCGCGAATAATCCGGCGACACCCACCTGGCAGCGGTGGGCACTCAAGCTGTTGTTCCCGTTGCTGCGGTTTCTGATTCGAAAGTCATTTCGAATTACGGAGGCCAGCTATCAACGGGCGGTGTCGCACATCGACGAGCTACTTGCCGAGCTAAGTGGCCGGCTCGAAGACGGCCGCAAATCCTTACTGGGCGGCGACACGGTCAACTATACCGACTTCGCCTTTGCCGCCATGACCGGCTTGTGGCTCATGCCGCCCGGCTACGGCGGCGGCAAGGCTGAAGCCGTGCGTTTCGAACGAGACAAGGCGCCCGCCGACATGCAGCGCGACACCGCGGCCTGGGCGTCGGCTTACCCGGCGAGCGTATCGTTTGTCGAGCAGCTCTACGCAGAAGAAAGGACGACATCCGGGGCGAGCTAGTCGCAACAAACTTTTACCCCAACGCCCTGTCGAATCCCGGGGGGCGGCGAGACGGCCCAAGACAAGCAAGGAGTGAGTCATGTACCGACCGACGATAGCGCTCATCGCACTGTTCCTGCTTGGCTGTGCAACCACGACGGGCCGGATCGAAAGCGACGCCATCGCGGACTTCATCATTGTGTCCGAGCTCGAGGAACGGGAATCCATCCGAACCCTGAGTGATTTCGACTACGAATTTCTGACGGAGCGTTACTTCATAGTGAAAGCGGGTAACGACCAGTACCTGGGCCAGTTCCGCCGTCCTTGCCGCGAGCCTATCCAAAGCAACGAAGTGCCCATGGACGTACGCTATGATCGCAATACGCTTCGCTCGCGATTTGACACGATTCGCGGATGCCGCATTGACCAGATTTTTAAGCTCGACGAAACGCAGGCCGAGGAACTCAGAACCATCGGCAGGGCGCCAGGCGAAGAAGACTGAAGCAGCGAGCGGCGCGTAAGTCCCGGTGCTATTTCTGATGGGCGCCGCTGATTTCGCGCATCTTTCCTTCGATCCACTCCTGTACGATCAGGTTCGTCTCTTTCGGCGACTGTTGTGTGGCATCGACAGGTGGCCCGATGCAAAAGCGTACCGTGCCCGGATGCAGGGAAAATTCCCTGCGTCGCCAGACGTCGTCCGCGTTGTGCGCAACCGGAACGATCTGCACGCCCGCCTCTTTGGCCAGCGCAGCGCCGCTAATGCCGTATTTACGGGTTTCACCTCGAGGCACGCGGGTACCCTCGGGAAAGATGGTGACCCACGCACCATCAGCGAGCCGCTGCTTGCCTTGCTCGATAACCTGCTTGACCGCGGAGCGGCCCTTGCCGCGGTTGATCGCGATCGGGTTGAGCACGAGGGCGATGGCCCAGCCGACGATGGGGACCCACAGCAGCTCGCGCTTGACGACCCAGGCGGTCGGCGGAAATATCGGCACGTGCGCATACGTCTCGAGAACGGTGGTGTGCTTGATCATGATGACGCTGGGTGAGTCCGGAATGTTCTCCTCGCCTTCGACGACAACTTTCATGCCGCTAAAGAAGTCGCCGGCCCAGACGAAAAAGCGACACCCGTTGGCCAGCACGAAGCGCCGCCAGCTGGCCGGCGCCCAGAACAGCAGCAGCAAGAGAATGGAAACGACGGACGCACCGACCACACCAGCGAGCAGGGTCATCAGTGAACGTATCCAGCGGATCATGCCTTCACTCCTGCACCAGGACCGCAGCTGCCGCTGCAAGATCATCGAACACCTCGGTCCCCGCGAGTTCGCCGTTCAGAGAAGTCGCGGCCTTTCGCCCGTTCCCGGTCCGGACCAGGATCGGGCGCGCACCGGCGGCGGCGGCGGCCTGTAAGTCGCGGAGCGAGTCACCGATGACCGGGACACCCGCAAGGTCGCTGTCATAGTAGCGGGCCAGCCGATGCAACAGGCCCGGTCGCGGTTTGCGACATTCGCAGCCATCTTCCGGGCCGTGCGGGCATACGACGATTCGATCGACGTGGCCTCCTGTTGCGGCGACCAGCTTACGAAGTTTGCGATGCATGGCGCGGAGCGCGTTTCGGTCGAAAAGCCCCCGGGCCAGGCCGGACTGATTGCTGGCCACGGTGACGGTGTAGCCCGCACGGCTAAGTTCGGCGATCGCCTCGACACTGCCGGGCAGTGGTATCCACTCATCGGTGGTCTTTACAAACTCGCGCGAATCGCGGTTGATGACACCGTCACGGTCGAGGATGATGAGACCCTTGTCTGCCATGCGCCGCACGGCCGTCAACCAAGCGAAAGTCGCGAAATGTCCGCAACGTCAAGGAAAAGGGCCCTAAGTTCGCCTAAAAGTGCCAAACGGTTGTTTTTCACGGCCTCGTCATCCGCCATCACCATGACGTCATCAAAGAAAAGGTCGACGGGCTCTTTGAGGTCCGCGAGGACATTCAGCGCTTCGGCGTAGCTTCGAACCTCGATCAAGGGGCGCACCTTTTCGCGCGCATTGTCGAGCGCATTGAAGAGGGCGATTTCCGAATCGTGCTGCAACAGCCGCTTCTTGATGCCAAGGTCCTGTGGGTCGCCCGCTTTCCTAAGGATGTTGGCGATCCGCTTGTTGGCGGCGGCCAGGCTCTCGGCTTGCTCGAGGCGCGCGAAGATCTGCACGGCGGCGAGGCGCCGATCGAAATCGAGCAGCGAAGCGGGTTGGCGCACCATGACCGCGTCGAAGGTTTCCGGTTTGAGGCCGGCATCCCTGTCCAGGAAATAGCGCCGCAGGCGATCGCTGATGAAGTCGTACAGGTCCGCTTCGAGCCCTTCGTGTTCGATATTGCCCTTGGGCTGCAGTTGCACGGCTTTGGTGATTAACGCTTTGAGATCGACATCCAGGCCGCATTCGATCAGGATTCGCACCACGCCGAGGGCCGCGCGTCGCAGGCCGAATGGATCACGGTTACCGGACGGTTTCTTGCCAATCCAGAAGACGCCCGCCAGCGTGTCCAGTTTGTCGGCGACAGCGAGGATCTGGCCGGCCTGTGTCGCCGGCAGGCGATCACCCGCAAAACGCGGCCGGTACTGTTCGCCGATGGCATCTGCAACGGCGTCCGGCTCACCATCCGACATCGCGTAGTAACGGCCCATCGTTCCCTGGAGTTCCGGGAACTCCCCGACCATGCCGGTCAACAGATCGCATTTCGCCAGGGCTGCGGCGCGCTTGACGTGGCCCTTGTCGGCGCCGAGGCGAGAGGCGAGCCACGTTGCCAGCTCGCCGTTGCGCCGGGCCTTGTCGAACAGGCTGCCCAGGCCGCGCTGATAGATAACGTCTCGCAGCGCATCTTCGCGACTCTCGAGCGTTGTGCGCCGATCGTTGTCCCAGAAAAACGCCGCATCGGCCAGTCGCGGGCGAATCACGCGCTCATTGCCCTCGCGCACCTGATCGGGGTCCTTGCTTTCGAGATTGGCGACGGTAATGAACTTTGGCAAAAGCTCACCCGATTCGTTGCCAACCGGGAAGTAACGTTGATGTCCGGTCAGGGTCGAAATGACCACTTCACGAGGTAACGCCAGGTATTGCTCGTCGAAACTCCCCAGCATCGGTACCGGCCACTCGACGAGCGCCGCGACTTCATCGTAGAGAGACTCACCCTCAACAACCAATCCGCCCGCTGCAGCAGCCACCGCATTGACGCCACCCTTGACCAACTCTCGTCGCTGTTCAAAGTCGGCGATGACATGACCCTCGTTCTCTAGCGCGCGGAGATAGTCTCTCGGTTTCGCGATGGTAATCGGCCCCGATGAGTGGAAGCGATGGCCTTGCGATACGTTGCCGGCCATCGCTCCCATTAATGGGGCGTCAACGACATCCTCGCCATGCAACATGACGATCCAGTGCACCGGGCGCACGAATTCCGCATCGCCTGCGCCCCAGCGCATGCGTCGGGGGATGGGTAGTGAGGCGAGCGTTCGCTCAATGAGCAGGGGCAGCAACTCTCTGGCAGTTTTGCCTTCTTCAACCGACGTGTACGTCAGCCACTCGCCTTTGTCCGTCTTGTTTCGGCCCAGCTTGTCGAGATCAGCGCCGCACTTCCGCGCGAACGCGAGAGCGGCAGGTGTGGGCTTGCCGTCTTTATCGAAAGCAACGCTGACTGGCGGTCCTTTGAGTTCGACGGTGCGGTCCTCCTGTCGACGTGCAAGGTCGTCAACGATGACCGCAAGGCGCCGCGGACTCGCATAAACATGAACTGCACCGCGCTGCAGCGGTGCATCGTCGATGGCGGCGCCAAGACCGGCACCGAAGGCATCCATCAATGAACGCAGCGCTTTGGGCGGCAACTCTTCGGTGCCAATCTCTACGAGAAAGTCGTCGGTGCCGCTCATGTCGAAGACTCGTCGCCCGTAACCGACTGCGTCATCGGGAAGCCCAGCGCCTCGCGGCTCGCGTAATAGGCGTCGCAAATCGCCCGAGACATCGTTCTGACGCGCAAGATGAAACGCTGCCGTTCCGTCACGGAAATTGCTTGCCGCGCATCGAGCAAATTGAACGTGTGCGACGCAGTGAGCATTTGCTCGTACGCCGGCAATGCGAGACCCAGTTCGATAAGCCGCTGACTTTCATGCTCGGCATGATCGAAGGCGCTTAGCAGCGCGTCGATATCGGCTTCTTCGAAGTTGTACTTCGATTGCTCTACTTCGTTCTGGTGATAAACATCACCGTAGCTTATGCGGCCCAGAGGTCCATCTGTCCAGACGAGGTCGAAGATGCTCTCGACATTTTGCAGATACATCGCCAGGCGTTCGAGGCCGTAGGTAATCTCGCCGGTGACCGGTCGACACTCCAGCCCACCGACTTGTTGAAAATACGTGAACTGCGACACCTCCATGCCGTTCAGCCAAACCTCCCAACCAAGACCCCAGGCGCCCAGTGTCGGCGACTCCCAGTTGTCTTCGACGAATCGAATATCGTGAACAAGCGGGTCAATGCCAATGGCGCCCAGAGAGCCCAGGTACATTTCCTGGATATCGAGCGGGGAGGGTTTGATGACCACCTGGTACTGGTAGTAATGCTGCAGGCGAAACGGGTTGTCGCCGTATCGCCCGTCGGTTGGCCGGCGGCTGGGTTGGACGTACGCTGCGGACCAGGGCTCGGGGCCGACCGCCCGCAGAAACGTCGCGGGATGAAACGTGCCCGCACCCATTTCCATATCGTAGGGCTGCACAATGATGCAGCCCCGTTCCGCCCAATATTGCTGGAGCTTCAGGATCAGGTCCTGAAAGCTCAGGCGCAGAGGGGATGTATCAGCGGTCATCAGCAAGTGTCACGGCGGCTCAAAGGCGCGAAGTATAACGGCTCCGGGCGTCGCGTAGGAGGCCAAGCCGGCCCCGGGGACAAATTAAAGTACCCCGTGACGCTCTGTCGGGGTGCAGGGCCGCCAGATTTGCACTATAATGGTGCGGGTATTCGGCATTACGCACCAAAACAGTGCAAACTGAACAGGCGCCTTGAGAAAAACCACTTAATAAACAAACGGTTATGGCAAGCACTGTTTTGGCACACATCCTGCAAACTACAGCACCTACCAGGCCGCATCGCGCGGCCACCCTATATTGCGCACCAAGAACCTGGAGGAAAGACCCATGAAGCCCGCAGAGGTACTCGCCCTCATCAAAGAGGCAGACGTTAAATTCGTCGATTTCCGTTTCACGGACACGATAGGCAAGGAACAACACGTCACCGTGCCCGCACACACCATTGACGACGATCTGTTCGAGGACGGCAAAATGTTCGACGGCTCATCCATCTCCGGCTGGAAGGGCATCAATGAGTCCGACATGATCTTGATGCCGGACCCGGCGTCGGCTGTCGTCGATATCTTTCCTGACGAGCCAACGCTGAACTTGCGTTGCGACGTCGTCGAGCCATCGACGATGCAGGGTTACGATCGTTGCCCACGATCGCTGGCGGAACGTGCGGAGGCCTATCTGAAATCAACGGGCCTTGCCGATGCCGCGTATTTCGGTCCGGAGAACGAGTTCTTTGTGTTCGACCATGTTGCGTGGGACGACAACATGCAGGGCGCTTTCTACAAGGTCGATTCCGACGAAGGCGCGTGGAATACCGACCGTAGCGTCGAAGAAGGCAACACGGGTCACCGCCCAACCGTCAAAGGCGGTTACTTCCCGGTACCGCCCGTCGACTCCCTGCATGACCTGCGCTCCGCCATGTGCCTCGCGATCGAGGAACTGGGCGTGACCACCGAGGTTCACCACCACGAAGTCGCCACCGCGGGACAATGCGAAATCGGTGCGAAGTTCAACACGCTGGTGCGTAAGGCTGACGAAGTCCAGATTCTGAAGTACGTGGTACACAACGTGGCCCACGCATACGGCAAGACGGCGACGTTCATGCCGAAGCCGTTGGTGAACGACAACGGCAATGGCATGCATGTACATCAGTCTTTGTTCAAGGGGGGCGAGAACCTGTTCTCGGGCGATGGCTACGGCGGTCTGTCGGAGACGGCGCTGTACTACATTGGCGGCATTATCCAGCACGCCAAGGCGATCAATGCATTTGCAAACCCATCGACGAACAGCTACAAGCGCCTGGTGCCGGGCTTCGAAGCGCCGACCATTCTGGCTTACTCAGCGCGCAATCGTTCAGCGTCCATACGCATTCCCTACATTGCGAACCCGAAGGGTCGCCGCATCGAAGTTCGTTTCCCGGACTCGATGGCCAACCCGTATCTCGCGTTTACGGCCATGATGATGGCCGGCGTTGACGGTATCCAGAAGAAAATCCATCCGGGCGATGCCATGGACAAGGATCTCTATGATCTGCCACCGGAGGAAGAAAAGGAGCTCAAGCTGGTCGCGTTTTCGCTCGACGAGGCGCTCAGTGCGCTCGATCAGGACCGCGAGTTTTTGAAGGCTGGCGGCGTTTTCAGCGACGACTTGATTGACGCCTATATCGAACTGAAGATGGAGAACGTCACGCGACTAAGAATGACGACGCACCCCGTTGAATTCGATATGTATTACAGCCTGTAATCGGCAAAAATTGTGAACCGGGTGACATCTTATGTCACCCGGCCACTAGCCCGGACAAGCCCTCGACTGCTATGCTGACACAATGGAAATACGACCGATTCTCTTCCTGCTGGGACTGCTCGTGGCCGGCGCCGCGTTTGCAGACGCCTACGTATGGACGGACGAAGACGGCGTCGTTCATTACTCCGATCGACCCCATCCGGGCGCGAAACGTGTGGACCTCGGTGAGTCAAAATCAAGCCGTCCGGCCGCACGCCAACAATCCACGGCTGGCACAACAGCGCCGACCGAGGAGACTGGGGTCGAGGAGACAGGCCCGTTTCGTTATGAAAGCCTCGAGGTGGCTGCCCCGGCGGCAGAAGAAACGCTATGGAACATCGAAGGCGAGCTGAGCGTGTCGCTGGCGTTGAGCCCGGCACTGCAGCCAGGCCACACGGTGCGCGTGTATTTCGACGGGGAGGCGCGGACAGTCCCGGGAACGAGCTTTCGGCTGGAGGAGGTTTACCGCGGGATCCACAACATCCAGGCGGAAGTTCTGGACGAATCCGGCGAGCTCATGATTCGCAGCCTTCCAAACCGGTTTTACGTCCAGCAAAACACAGTAAGGTTTCGCTAGGCGAGAAGGGCTCCGGTCGCCCAGGCCGTGGCAACCCGGATGACGACGGCACACTGCGCCGCAACGCCCGCAGCATTCTCGATGCCCTGAGTTCCGGGGTCGTTCTATTGGACGGCCACTTGCTGATCGTAGATCTCAACCCCGCCGCTGAAAACATCCTCGGTATTAGCCGGCGACGCGCTCGCGGCAAGTCATTGTTACGACTTGTCGATGACGAGCCGGAAATGCGCGACATCCTGAGTCGTGTCGTGGAGACCGGGGACCACTTTGCAAACGAGATGCACCTTTCGCCCACCGAAGTGCACGCGGATGAACGCATTGTCGATTGTCGCGTATCACCCGTTGAAGCAGGTGACGCCTGTTTGCTCGTCGAGATCACGGACGTTACACGGCGCTCGCAGATCAGCCGCGAGAACGCTTTGCTGATTCAGCATGGTGCGGGCCGACAAATGGTTCGGCAGCTGGCGCACGAAATCAAGAACCCGCTCGGCGGTATACGCGGCGCCGCGCAGTTGCTCGAGCGACAACTGGATAACAAGGAGCTGCATGAATACACCGATGTCGTTATCAACGAAACGGATCGGCTGGCAGGCCTGGTGGATACGCTGCTCGGACCCGGCGGGCCGGCAAACAAACAGCCCGTCAATGTGCACGAGTTGCTCGAGTACGTGGTCCGAATCATCCAGGCAGAAGACGATAAACAACTGGCCATTCGCCGCGACTATGACCCGGGGCTACCGGACATCGATCTCGACCGGGACCAGATGATACAGGCGTTTCTAAATCTGCTGCGCAACGCCGTCGCTGCGCTGGATGGCCATGGCACGCTCACGCTGCGTAGCCGAGCCGTGATCAATCACACGATCGGCGATGTCCGGCACCGCACGATCGCCTCGATCGAGATCGAGGACGACGGTCCCGGAATACCTCGCGACCTGCAGGACTCTGTCTTCTACCCGCTGGTGACGAGCCGGCCAGAAGGAACCGGCCTCGGCCTGCCTGCAGCACAGGAATTGCTCAGCCGGCACGGCGGGCTGATCGAATTCGACAGCCGGCCGGGCCGCACGGTTTTTTATGTACGCATCCCCATCGAACAGACGGGCAGCAACATCGATGACTGATCGTTCGCTCAGTGCGTGGATCGTGGACGACGACCAGTCTGTTCGCTGGGTCCTCGAAAAAGCGCTCAACCAGGCGGCGATCGAGACCCGCAGCTTCGAGCGCGCCGAACACCTGCTCGAGGCCATCGATGAGGACGAGCCCGACGTCCTGATTACCGACGTCCGCATGCCGGGCATGAGTGGCATGGCGTTACTGCAACGATTGCGTAGCACGCGACCGGATCTGCCGATCATCGTGATCACGGCGCATTCGGATCTCGAAAACGCGGTCGCTGCCTACAAGGGCGGGGCGTTCGAATACTTGCCAAAGCCATTCGATATTGACGAAGCCGTGGAGCTCGTGCGCAAGGCAGCACGAGTCAACGGCAAAACCGGCAACGATGTCGATCCGGAGCCGAGCGCCATTGCTTCAATGATCGGGCAGGCGCCGGCCATGCAGGAGGTCTTTCGCTCGATCGGCCGGCTGGCCGGGTCGTCGATGACGGTGCTGATCACCGGGGAGTCCGGAACGGGTAAAGAGCTCGTTGCGCGCGCGCTGCACGACCACAGCCCGAGATCGAACAAGACTTTTGTTGCGCTGAATACGTCGGCGATCGCATCCGAGCTTCTGGAGTCGGAGCTGTTTGGTCACGAAAAAGGCGCCTTTACCGGCGCGGATTCGAGACGCATAGGCCGCTTCGAACAGGCAGATGGCGGCACGCTGTTTCTCGATGAAATCGGGGACATGTCGCCGGCATTGCAAACTCGTTTGTTGCGTGTACTCGCCGAAAGCGAGTTTTATCGTGTCGGCGGACAGACACCGATCAAGGTCGACGTCCGGGTTATCGCGGCAACCAACCAGGACCTGGCGCGCGCGGTCAAAGAGGCGCGTTTTCGGGAAGACCTGTTTCACCGCCTGAATGTCATTCGCATCAACACGCCACCGCTCCGCCAGCGACGTGATGACATTCCGCTATTACTCAAGCACTACCTCGCCGAAGCAGCGAGCGAACTAGGCGCGCCCGCGAAAACCATCGATGCCGAAGCGATGGAAGCACTGCAGACCTTCGCATGGCCAGGCAACGTCCGCCAGCTGGTCAACGCGACACGGCGGCTGACCGTAACAGCGCCCGGCGGCATCATCACGGCAAACGACGTTCCAGCCGACCTTGGCGGCAGTGAGTCGCCGAAGCGAGCGGCGAAGGAATGGACGCGGGTCCTGGCCGCCTGGGCCGAAGGACAATTAAACAGCAGCGACGCGCCATTACTCGATACGGCGCTGCCGGAGTTCGAAAGAACGCTCATCGAGACCGCCATGTCGCAGACCAACGGTCATCGACAGGCAGCCGCAAAGCTACTAGGCTGGGGCCGGAATACATTGGCCCGGAAAATGAAAGCGCTGCAGCTGGACTAGGTCGAGCAAACAGCGCGGCCGAACCTGTGACCGACCCGCTGACCAATAAGAACTACATCAAGCACCTGCACGCGTTTCGCGGCTTCGCCATCGTAATGATTGTTGCCGCACATTCGTGGTCGTCACTGTTGTTTAGCGGTGGTTTTGACACCATGCCTGCAAAGGGTGCGGTATTCGCTGCCGCCGAGACACTATTCCATGGTTCAACCATCTACTTTGCCGTCATTTCCGGGCTTTTGTTCGGACTCGTGTTACGCGGCAGGGGCTGGAGGGCGTTCTTCCGCAGCAAAGTCCTGAACGTGTTCATGCCCTACGCGCTTGTCAGCCTGTTCTTTCTGTCTGTGTTTTGGCCGATGTACGTGCAGTGGTTCGAGTCGGAAGGAATGTCGACGAACTTTTTAGTCGCGTACACGAACGGGTTGCTGACGGGAAAAATCATGTTGCCATTCTGGTATATCCCTGTCCTGATGATGCTCTATGTCGTCACGCCCCTCATTGACAAGGTGATGTACGACAAGCGGCAGCTCTGGTTTGCCGGCGTTCTCGTGATGCTTCCACTGGTCATATCGCGAACCACAGCACCGGATTTTCTGAGCGCGCAGACCTTCGTCTATTTTCTGGGTGCTTATACGCTCGGCATGCTCGCCGGAACTTACTATGAAAGGGCATCGGAATTTATTGCGGATTATCGACTTGTGCTCTGGCTTGCGGCCATTGGCTGCACCCTCGTGGTGTTATTGCTTTTTCTTAACGAATACGAACCGTCGGGGCAGTATTCACTATTGCAGACCCTGGTTTACGTCCAGAAGCTGTCCATCACGGCGCTGATGATTCACTATCTGTCACTCCACGAAGAATCGCTGCCGTGGTTGTTGTTGGTCCTGGGCAGCTACGCTTTCGCGATCTACTTCCTGCATTTCTTCATGCTGAACGGCGTCGGTTATGGCGTGCAGATCCTGGCCAGAGGGTACGAAAACGCCTGGTCCGCGACGGCCGGCGGGCTCATAATTCTCGTGGCGGCAACATCATTGAGCCTGCTTTTTGGCTGGCTCCTGAAGAAGCTGTTTCGCTCAAAATCGCGCATGATTATCGGTGCCTGACACGCAGCCCACGGCGCTTGAGGCTTTCTTGATCGAAACTCGCACAAGTCGGCCGCTGCCAGACAATAATCTTGCAAGGTTGGTTTTTCTTCGTTCATAACCGGGAAAATATGTATCCAATACGAATCCAGTGTCTCGCGATGGTGTTTTTGGCGTCGCTTTTTTCAACGCTTTCCGCGGCGGCATCGGAGCATGACCTGCAATCCGGAATCGAGGAGGTTCTGGTCCAGGAAGGACTGACCGGAGTTGCCTGGGCATTGATCGGCGAAAATCGAGAGACAAGCCTGGGTGCGGCCGGTTTTCGGGACAACGCCAGCCAGGCAGGCTTCACGACCGAAACACGGTTTCATGTTGGCTCGGTGACCAAGAGCTTGCTGTCCATCGGTGTACTGAGGCTGGTGACCACAGGCCGAATCGAACTTGACGCCCCGGTTGTTCGCT
>Ga0265306_10001175_pt1 | contig 12757 bp, 10 predicted proteins | sample Helome_3_FD_192493 | JGI IMG/M metagenome (GOLD analysis project Ga0265306, IMG submission 192493) | Marine sediment microbial communities from subtidal zone of North Sea - Hel_20160420 (Illumina Assembly) | ecosystem: Environmental > Aquatic > Marine > Subtidal zone > Sediment ...
GCCGCCAGGAAAAATAGCGCATTTTGTCCTCCTTGATTTAATTTAACCGGGTTATGGTTACCCTTTAGCGGATGGTTCTAAGTTAAATCAGTTAGAAAGATGAATCTGAAACATATACTATATTCAAGCAAATATGCTTCGAAGGCGCTTTTTTTGTCCGAGTAAGTATGAGTGTGAGTGTGAGTGTGAAACTGAGAGACAGGTGCCGATGACCTCTCTATATGGATTTCAATTGGAAATGTCAAGAATTTATTGTGACGAACACTTCAAGGAATGCTTGCGCAGCAAAGAGCATGAGTCTGTCTGTCGAATGAAAGGAGTGCAGTGCGATTGTGGTGGCACTATCCGGTAAAGACTTATCTGCACTAAACTTCTGCAGCCATTCAACATCCAATATAAGACGTCCGTACCCGCACAAATTAGGACGGACGTCGCATTTAGAACCAATCTCAATAACGCAGATTTGAGACGGGTCTATTGCTTTGCGATAGCGTCTTTTAACTTTAACAGAGCCCTTATCCACGATCGTCACTCCCGCGCAGGCGGGAGTCCAGGAAACTCGTCAGGTTCTGGATTCCCGCCTGCGCGGGAATGACTAAAAACCTACGCAACAATTTAATACTTATTGCTTTATTTGCCAAGGCTCGGCAATGAATTGAAGAAGATAATTTTAGTATTTAAGCAGATCCACGCTTTCTCATCAGCACCTCCAGGTTTCTTCCCAACATCTTTGTATACCCGGATAGATCAAGTCCCTCTATTTTTTGAATTGCACTCGGCGGCCAATGGTCACTGGAATTACCCCGCAGGATAGAGGTCGTTTCCGCCTCCGAAAACACCGGGCCTTCCACAACCCACTGGCGAAAATCCTTATCAATCGGACAGACTTTCTGGCAGACCATGCACCCCACCAGGCAGTGGTGCCAGGAAGGATTAAGCCATGCGGGAAACTTCGCCTGCCGTTCGTTGTGAAAGGTGATGCATCGTTCGGCGTGCAGCAGAAATCGGCCGGCACCGATGGCGCCGCCGGGACACGCTTTGGTGCAGGCGTCACAATTTGTGCAATCATTTAAAATATTGAGCTCCCCCCAACTGTCTTCAGCGCAGGGTAAATCGGTGACAAACGCCAACAGGCGATAAAAACTTCCCAGTCCCGCAATGTAAGTGATGTTATTTTTGCCATATTGGGCCAGACCGCTGCGCACCGCCAAAAGTTTCCAGGGTATAATTGCTTTCTTAAAATGATAACCGCCCGGCGCCAGCTGCGACCGTAACAGGTCCTCTAGTTTGCGATCCGTTGCATAACTGTAGGTTGGCGGAACGATGCAAGGCAGCTCCCTGCCCTCCGACGCAAACGTCACCCGGACCTGCGGCTGAGGCGCAGCAGCAATGATCAGAGATTGTGCCCCGGGGAGACGATCATTTACTGTAAAATCAAATTCGCTTAACTCTTCGGTGAAAAATTCTTCATCAAACATTGCCTGTCGATGAAGGGTGTTGATATCATTTTGAAGATCCCCAAGGTGTTCAACGGGCACGATTTTTACCCGGCACCCTTCCTGTTCAATGGCGTTTAGCAGGTTGGCTGATAATTCTGAGGTTCCCATTTTGTCTCCCCTCCCGGTATTGAAGATCCAGCCAGCAATTTATTGTATTTTCGGTTTAAAATTGCTTGACTGTTGTATAACCATTTTATAACCTTATACCGGTTAGAATATAGACGACCAATTATAACCTGTCAACAGTTTTTTAGTGGTTATAATTATGTGGGATTATTACCTAAATTAACGACTGTGCGATTTCCCCCCTCCCTTTGATCCCTCCTCTCCAAGGCGTAGGCGTTAAGAGCCGCAGGCCGCCAAGGGAGAGAAACTCTAAGCGCCCTCCTTTCAAAATGGGCACCCAAACTTGCCGGGCGGGAAGGTTTGCGGGAGGGGGAGATAAATGCCGCTACCTTCTTTTCGTTTACTAATTTAAAGTTGCTGGAATAAGTATGACAGAAAAACAAAGAAATGCCGGAAACTTGAAATTGCTGGGTGGCAGGTTGTGCCTGGATTTTATAAACACCCTGGATTGGCGGGGAACGGATACGCCGGTGGAATTTTTAAACACCTATCGAGACCTTATTATCTGGAGCCAGCATGTCGGTATGTGCAGCCATAAAGACTCCCGTCCATTAAAAATGCAGGCGGAGCGGTCCATAGCAGAAGCCCGAAACGTCCAGCGGCGGGCAATCAGGCTGCGCGAAATTTTGCATCGCATATTTTCAAATATCAGCCGAAATAAAAATCCATTAAAAAAGGATCTGGCTGATTTCAATCAACACCTATCCGGATCAATGAAGGATTCACAAATCGTAAGATTCAAAAATGGATACGCCTGGGATACGAACGGCAACAAGGCCCGGTTGGACTGGATTCTTAATCCGATTATCCGTTCCGCCGCCGAGGTGCTTGTATCCGACGAGTTGCAGAATATTAAATCGTGCGCGGATCCGGCATGTGGCTGGCTTTTTCTGGATGTCAGTCGCAATAAACGCCGCCGCTGGTGCGACATGCAAGACTGCGGCAACCGCGCCAAGGCCAGCCGCTTCTACCGCAAAAAAGGGCACCCGGCCTGAAAACCTATGTTATGGGTAGAAATTGGGGTTGACAACCGGCCGTCTATCAAGTATAAATAGTAAACAAAAATGTCTATTTAGTATATTTGATGAAGGCTTTTAATCTGAACAAAATCCGCAAACCTTATTTTGGCTACGAAGAAATTGCCCGGATCCGGGGCATCACTTTGGCCTCGGCCAAAGTAACTGCAAGTCGGTATGTCAAACAGGGTCTGCTGTTGCGCTTGAAGAAAAACCTGTATGTAATGAGGGATGTGTGGAATACCGCAAGCAGGGAGGACAAATTCCGACTTGCCAACCTGGGACAATCGCCTTCCTATTTGTCGCTTATGACCGCTTTAGACTATTACGAAATCACAACCCAGGTGCAACAGGATTTTTTCGAATCGGTGGCTGTCAGAAGGACCAAAGAACTCCAGGTAAACGGCAGCGTTTTTAGATACTCCAAAATTGATGAAACATTGTATTTTGGGTTCAAGAAGGAAAATGGTTTTTTTATTGCAAGCCCTGAGAAAGCCTTGCTCGATGCTTTTTATTTGATGTCCTTTGGTCGCTATGCCCTGGACCTCTCTGCATTGGATGCGGATAAGCTTGACCGGCAGATGGTCAGGCGACTCAGCAACGAGTTTCCCTTGAAAACCCAAAAATTGTTGGAAAAGCATGGATATCTTCCGGCAACATGAAATTTTTGAAATCGAAGTTCTTGACAGGATGAAAAGCGCCAGATTGCTCGAGCCGCTCGTCTTCGGTGGTGGAACCATGCTGAGGCTCTGCTATGAGCTGAGCCGTTATTCTGTCGATCTTGATTTTTGGTTCACAAAAAGGATTCCCCAAGATGATTATTTCGATAAAATTCGGAGCACTTTTGAAAAATTCTATGAGATTACCGACGCCCAAACAAAGCACTTTACGCTTTTATTGGAGCTGCGGTTTGCGGGTTATCCCAAGCGACTGAAGATAGAAATTCGAAGGGCGGTTGAAGATTGTGACTTTCAGGAAATGATCGCTTTTTCAAGGTTTGCCACGAAACAGGTGGCCTTGAAAGCCCATACCCTGAATCAAACAATGATAAACAAAGTGAAAGCTTTTCTGGATCGCGGTGAAATCCGTGACTGCTTTGACATCGAGTTTTTGCTGCGCAGGGGAATCGAGTTGCCAGCCGATATCGGAAAAAAAACCGGCCGACTTTTAAAAAAGCTTGACGGCTTCAAAGACAGAGATTTTAAAGTGAAACTGGGCTCCATCCTGGAAGCCGAAGTTCGTGAATACTATGTCACTCAAAGGTTCAGCTATTTGGAAGAAAAATTATCCTCACAACTCTCAAATTCTAAAACCTGAAAGCAAACTTCATTATTTTGTATGACTGCTGCCGGACGGTTATAGCTCGCCTTCAACCTTAACTGCCACGAAAGTCGCGTCATCCTGCGGTGCAATGTTTTCACGAAAGGCGTTCATTGCTGCGATGACAATATCAATGAGGGAAAAAAGGGGGTCACCCTTTATTTTTCTTTTTCACAGAATTGAAATACAGCAGCCTATTCTAAAATTTGCGGGTGTGGCGGTGCACAAAGTCCCCAATCCGCCGCATGCGAGCCATATCTTCTTCCCCCAGGGGTCCCAGATCCAGGGCCGGCAGGGCGGCTCGCATCTGGTCCAGGTTTTTCGGACCGCACATACAAACATCTACCGCCGGATGGGATAATACAAACCGGTAACAATCACTGGCTTCCGGTTCTGAGTCTTCCGGCGGCATCTTTTTGGGGTTTAACAGCTGGCCCCAGCGGGTGGCGGTATAGGAAACGATTCCCGGCCGGTCATCGCCCTGAAGGCGGGGAAATATTTCTTCTTCGGCTCCGCGATGGGCGGCATTGTACCGGATGTGAAACAGATCGAACGCTGCGTCAGCGGCCATCGGCGGAAACAGCTGGCGCTGGTGCCCGGACATGGCCAGAAAGCGGCAGAGGCCTTTGGCCTTCATATGCCGGGCGCGCGCAACGAGCCCCGGCGAGGGGACGCGGCTGTGCCAACCCAGAACGAGGATATCGGCCCGTTCAAGTCCCATCGAATGTAATCTTTTTTTTATAACCCACTCCATCAAAAATCCGAATCGGGCGTACGTCTGGATGGCAATTACCAGTTGGTCGCGCTTACCTTGCCGACAAAGGCTGCGGATGGCCTGATACATGCCCGCTTTGTGCCGGCCCGAACCCAGGTAAAAATAGTTGCAGCCTTTTTCAAAGGCCTCCTCAAAGGCTTCAGCGGGTGCCCCGTAACTGGCCGCCAAACCCAGCGGTCCGACGCTTAAACCGGTAGCACCCAGAATTCTTTTAGCGAATGCCGCCATGAGCAATTTCCCATATACTCGTTGATTAGGTTGATTAAGAAGGTCAGATTATGCTGATACGCATATTATCCCTATAGTTTGCTTAATCTCAACGGATTGGTTTTCTTTTATTATTCAGCTCATCAACTCAATCAACTTAATTAACTTAGTCAACCAATCAACTATTCAACCAAAGCGGATGAATTTTCCGGGAGCATGACCGAGAATGTACTGCCTTCGTCGAGAGTACTGGTGACGGTTATATCCCCGTTGTGGGCCCGGGCGATGGCCCGGGCAAAACTGAGGCCCAGCCCCGTACCGGCCTGGGACCGGCTAGGGTCACAGCGGTAAAAGCGCTCAAAAATATGCTCCTGATCTTTCCCGGAAATTCCCATACCGTTGTCTTTGACCGCTATCTGAACCGACTGATCTGCACCGTTAGATACGGTCACATCGATCCTTCCATTAGCCGGAGTGTATTTAATGGCGTTATCGAGCAGGTTGGCAACCATGCGTTGAATCAGCCGGATGTCGCCATAAACACTGAAATTTTCAGGTCCGTTATAAACCATGGTGAGGCCTTTATCCTCGGCCGGGGATTGGAAAATATCACAGGCATCACGAACAAGATGGGCGATATCCAGTTTTTGGCAGTCCAGTTGATTCACACCGGCTTCGGTCCTGGAAATTATCAGCATGGTGTTAATCATGTCCAGAAGTCGGTCACATTCTTCAATGTTGCCGGCGGCCATGGATTCGTATTCTTTCAGGGAAGAACCTGAAGTCAGAGAAACTTCGGCGATCCCGCGAATCCGGGTGATGGGGCTTTTGAGGTCGTGGGCGATGTTGTCGCTCATTTCTTTGATCCCGGTTACCAAAATTTCAATACGATCAAGCATCTGATTAAAGGTCAACGCGAGTTGATCGATTTCATCTGCTCTTTTTTTTACCGGCACCCGTTTTTCCAGACTGCCTTCTGATATTCGGCGCGCAGTCTGGGTCACCGCTGCAACTCCCACAAGGGCCCGTCGGGCCATAAACCAGCCGACCACGACCGCCAGAGCAAAGAGGATCAACATGGTGGTAATAAACACTTTGCGAAACACTTCAATGATGCGAGTGTGATTTTCCATGGACTGACCCAGCTGCAATATCATACCGGGTCCGATGACGCCATAAAGAATACGGATTTTGTGTTTCCGATCCGGTATATTGATGGTATCAAAAATCGGTTTCCGGCTGTCCAGCAGGCGATTGACAGCAACCTTATTTATCCCGATATCGCGCCAGTAAGACATGTTGGATGAAGAGAAAACCTGGCCGGTTATATAAAGCAGTCGAAAAAATATTTTTTTCTCCCCGGCCGCCTGGGCCTGCAAAAAGGCCTGACGCTTGACGGCTTCAGGACCCCGGGTTGACAGGATCGAGGAAAAGGTTCTAACTTCGCTATAAAGGCCCTCATCGGTCTGCTGCCGTATGACCGATGTGATCAACAAATAAAAGAAGAAAAAGGCCACACATGCGGACAGCATGAATATACCAGCATACCAGCAGGTTAAACGAAAGGCCAGGGTATGACGGATATCAGCTATTTTCTTCTTTAAGGACATAGCCCACCCCGCGCACCGTGTGTATCATCTTGCTGGCAAAACCCTTATCGAATTTTTCCCTTAATTTATAGATCCGGGATTCGACTACATTGGTCAGAGGGTCAAAATAATAATCCCACACATGTTCCATGATCATGGTTTTGGAAACCACCCGACCGGCATTACGCATTAAATATTCGAGCAGGGAAAACTCAAGCGGCTGGAGGTCAATCTTTTGACCGGCCCGTATAACCTCCCTGGAAATCAGGTTCATGGTAACCTCTCCCACAACCAGTTTGGTGGGCTCAGATGCATTGCTGCTGCGACGGATCAAGGCCTGGACCCGGGCCAACAATTCCGAAAATGCAAATGGCTTGGTAAGGTAATCATCGCCGCCGGTATGCAGGCCTTTGACACGATCATCGACAGAGCCCCTGGCGCTTAATACAATGACCGGCGTTTTTACCTTTTCCTGCCGCATCTTTTTGATCAGAGCCAGGCCGTCCAGTTCGGGAAGCATGATATCGACGATCGCTGCATCATATGGCTCGGTCAGCGCCAGATGCAATCCGATTTGCCCGTCGCCGGCATGATCAACAGCAAAGCCCTCGGCCTTAAACCCTTTAATAACGAAGGAAGCAATTTTTTCATCATCTTCGACCAGCAGTAGTCTCATCATTTCCCCCAAAATATTTTAGCCTTGAAGTTATTGCCACCCATTCTTCCAGACACACGAGTTCGATAATTTCAAATCCAATTTTTTGCAATGCCTCCGTCACCAGGCTTTGGTTCTTTTCTATAATTCCCGAACAGATAAAAATCCCGCCCGGATTTAACACCCGCTTGATATCTAAGATCAGATCCAATATAACATGGGTAAGAATGTTGGCGGCTATCATATCATAGGTTTCCCTAGTTTCATCAATTAGATTTGCTGTTTTTACCTGAAAACTTTGGGGCTGAATTGAATTTATTATTAAATTGGCGGCAGCGACCTGGACGGCTGTCTCATCTTTGTCGATACCACAACCCCGGGCCGCCCCTAGCCTGGCTGCTGCGATCATCAGAATTCCGGAACCGGTTCCCACATCCAGAAAGCAATCACCCTTCTTTAAGTACTTTTCAATCATTGCCGCACATAAAACGGTGGTCGGATGGGTTCCGGTTCCGAAGGCCATTCCGGGATCCAGCTCAATGACAATCTCGTCAGATTCGGCTGAATACTTACGCCAGGTCGGCTTTACCACCAGATGGCGGCTGATCTTCTGGGGCCAAAAATAAGCCTTCCAGGCATCGGCCCAGTCTTCATCATCCAGATTTTTATAGCTAATCCGCGAAATTAAGCCGAACCGCTCCTGCAAGTGTGACATTTTTTTTTCTAATATCCGGCAGCGGGTCTCAGTTTGGCTGTCTTCAGGCAAATAAGCAGTAACCGAATGACACACAGAACGACCGATAGCATCTTCCGCCCAATCTTCTTCCGGATCGATAGCGGGGTCTTCTATAACCACCCCCTGCAGACCAAAATCATAGAAAATATCGGATGTCAGATCAACGGCCAGTTCCTTGTCCGATGGATCTTGGTCCGGTTGATCAAAAACGACTTTTACTTCAATCCACTGCATAAGGCTCCAATTTGGAATTTTTCTTTGGGAGGGTTAAAATAGCCGAACTTCAAGTCCGGAAATTGTTCCCGTATCTGTTGCAGCAATATCTCTATTCCCATGGGTTCGCCGGGCGACGCCACGGCATCCATTTTCTTCCAGTAGCGCACCGGGTCAAAGTTAAGGTTGCGCCATTGGATCAGGCCGATCGGAAATTGATGCAAAAAACCGATAAAGGCGTCGGCTTCCCCGGGGGTGTCGCTGAATCCTGGGCAATTGAGGTAGTTAATGGCCACAAATTTTTTGTGGGCCAACGCTACCTCAATACTTGCAAGGACATCTGCAAAACTGTAGCCCTGCGGACGGAAATAGGCATCATAGCATTCTTTGCGAACACTGTTCATGCTGATGCGGATGCTGTCCAGGCCGGCATCAAAAAGCGACTTCAGACGGGCCGGCAGACTGCCATTGGTATTCATATTTATGGTGCCGCTGGCGGTTTGCGAACGAATCTGTCTGATGGCCGGTTCGATGACGTGGGCCGCCAGCAGGGGATCACCTTCGCAACCCTGGCCGAAACTGACAATGCTTTTATCAACCCGTTTGATATGGGCCAGGGCCACCTCGGCGATTTCCTCGGGAGAAGGAGTAAAGGTAATGCGGTCCTGGCTGTGGTGGATGCCGGAATTTTGCTGCAGGGAGAGACAACCCAGGCAGCGGGCATTGCACTGTTTAGAAGTCGGCAGCGGGGCTTCATACCGTCCGAGAAAAAAATTTTTGCCGGCTGGACACCCGTAGGTCAGCGCACATTTGTCGAGGTGGGCCCGCAGGCGGTTGGCCGGCATTTGTTTGCGCAACCGATCAACACCGGCGATCACACCTTCGCGCGGCATACGCCGGAGATCCTGGCGCGGCTCTGAATCTACCAGGACAACGGCCGATCGAAAGTCTTTTTTGTGCCACCCGACGGCCCCATAGGAGAACAACGGCAGGGGTTGCGACTTTCGGGTTTCACGATAGGCGCTGATCCGGGAATTCACATATCCCGGTGAATTGAAAGCAGCAACCGGAAATATGAATTGCCCGGGCTCGTAAGGGTTTTCCTGCAGTGTTTCGAGTTTTCCGGTGTTGATATTGAACAGCACGGGTTTTCGATCCGGCAGATACATCAGCTCGCTGCCGTAGGGCAATTTGCAGGTCTGATCCACGGTTAAGGGCGAAAATAAGGAACCCGCCATTCCCACCGCAGCATAACCATCAAGCTCAAATATCTCACCGCCCCCATGGGCAACCAGGGCGGTCAGCAGAACCTCTTTGGCTTTGTCGGGTTTTTCTGATGTCACCTATCCTCCAGGACCATTTCAGCTGAACACTCTCAGCTCTATCAAAAATGATATTTTAAGCTTTAAATTCCCGGTAACCGGGGATGATTGTCAAAAACTAACATAAACAGAAAATTTTTTAAACATCCCAAGATGATGATTATTGTTAAAGGAGATTAATTTCAAGCCTCCAATTAAAAAAGGATACATTTTGACCTAAATCAAGTCAGTATATTGGTTTTCAATATAGTCTGTGAACAGCCTTTTGTATTCGACTTTAAGGAATTATAACCATGTGGACCGAATTACAGGATCTAAAAGAATCAAACGAGTTTCTAAATCAGCTACTCGACAATATAAATTCAGCGGTTCTCATTGCCGATGAGAATCTGCAAATCCATCAGTTCAACAACTCTTTTCTGAGCCTCTTCGACAGTGCGGCCGAATCCGTGCTAAAAGCAAGCTTTGGTGAGACGGCCGGATGTGTCAATGCCGTAATGGAAAACAAATCCTGCGGGCAGACATCCCATTGCGCCCAGTGTATTTTGCGCCGCTCCCTGATTCAAACCCTGACGGATCGCGTTCCGGTGGATAATCAGCCGTTGAACCGTGTTTTCTACATCAACGGAGAACCGGTTGAAAAGCATCTTCAATTCAGCACCCGGACGATCATGTATCAGGGGCGAAAAATGTTTCTGATCATCATTTATGACGTGACCAACATTGAACAGCAGAAAATTGAACTGCAAAATAAGCAAAAACAACTGGATCGGGACCTGGAATCAGCAGCTGCCATCCAGCAAAGTTTATTGCCGGCCAGATCTCCGAAGATAGATAATATTCAAATCGCCTGGGAATTCGAACCCTGTGAACAGATCGGCGGGGACATTTTCAACATTCATCATATGGATGAGGGCAAAGTCGGGCTGTATATGCTCGATGTTTGCGGCCACGGCGTGCCGGCCGCGTTAATTTCGGTGGCGGTATCCCAATTTTTAAACAGCGGTGACGGGCTTTTGGGCAATAACTGTGAACTAGTATCACCCGATATTGTATTGAACAAACTCGACCGGGCGTTTCCCTTTGAACGCTTTGACAGTTTCTTCAGCATTATCTGCATGACCATGGACCTCCATGAAGGGTTGCTGACCTACAGCTGTGCCGGTCATCCCCCACCAGTGTTAATACGCCCGGATGGATCCATGCAGACCCTCAATCATCGGGGCCCCAGTATCGGCTTAGGTTGTGAGAACCCCATCGGCCAGCAAACCATTCAACTACAAACGGGTGACAAAATAATGCTCTATACCGACGGACTACTGGAAAGCCGCAATACGAAAGAGGATTTTTTTGGAAAATCGCGATTTTACGACGTGCTGCAAAAGCACCACCATGAGCCGATACAAAAAATGGTGGATGCCGTGTACGCCAATGTTAACGAATTCCGGCACCTGACCAAACCCGACGATGACATTAGTATATTGGGTGTGGAGTATTGTGGGCAAGCATAGAAGCTCATAGCTCAGAGCTGAAAGCTCAAAGTAGGGCGGGCCTCAGAGCCCGCCTTAATCGTCTTGCGGGCCCATTTGGCTGTTAAAACCAAGGGCATTTGAAATATTCTTGTGGGAGCGGCTTTCCAGCCGCGAATCGTTTTTACACCGGCAGTGCGGAACTGATAGTCTGAAGGATTCAAAGCCTTATTACTATGAGCTATGAGCTCAAGGCTATCAGCTATTATCTGCCATAAACATCACACAGCGTGACGTTCGCCCGTCAACTTTTAGGACAAACGGGCGGTCAAGAACGCTGTGCGCCACAAAAGGGGTTTCATTGGCAACCGGCAAAGATTTGATCCAATCCCAGTCCAGAAAGTCTTTTTCATCATCAGTAACGGTCACATAATTGATCCCCAGTGTGGATATGTTATGAAAAAAATGGGATCCTTGGGACGGCTCTGCTCTTAGCTCTGCGGATGAGGTTTCAATCATGGCGCCTACGCCGCTGATCTCAGCCCAGCTTACCGGCACCCCCAGCCAGCGGTCCGCCGAGCCCCATCTGCCCGGACCGATGAGAAGGTATTTACGCTTTTCTTGCAGCAGAACAGCATTCAACTCGCCAATTTCCCGTGCAACTTCCGGTGTACGCCCGGCATCAAAAATATCCGGTTTGACATAAAGAATGTCGGCAATATCTGTTTTTTCAGCATTGCCCAGGGCATTATAAGAATGACAGAAAGCCCGAGAGGCCTCATCTTCGCTTATTTCAACTTGACCGAGTTCGGCCCTGGCGGTCATGGGTCGTAACTGTAAAAATGCAAATTCCGGCTGGCCTTGCGGGTCTTGCGGCCAATTTACCGAAAACTCAAGCTCCACCGGACAGCCCATTCCCTCCTGACCCATATCCAGTACATCCGATAACAATTCGCTCAGTGGAAACAAATCGAATTTAAGGATCTGGGCAAACGTCAGGATCCGGTAGCCCGGGACATGAGTGGTATCGCGGATGCGATGCTCTTCAGGAAAGTAAGTGCTGGCCAACTTTTTCATCGGCCGGTCTTCGGTGACCTCGTCAACTTCTCGTTTTGACAGGTTGGCATCTTCATTGATCCCGAGTTCCGGATAGGGACCGCCCATTTTCAGGGAAAAGAAATAGCGCTGGGAATTTTCCAAAATATCTTCTACGCTGGTCCGCTGAGGCAAGATCTGGGGATACTTGGGAGAAAACCGCAGGGCTTTTTCTCCCTCCATCACCGTTTTCCCCAGGCCCATAGCAATGGTGGTAATCCCTTCTTCCGGTTTCATTTTGGAAAACGGATAGTAATTGTAAGACTGGGCCACCCCCGATATTGCCGGATAGAAAAACTCCCCATAATACTCGCCAACGAGCTGCTGAATGATAACCGCCATCTTTTCTTCTTCCGTGCGATGACCCACCCGTTTAGAGAAAGCCCGCGGACTCTGAAAGAAGGTGGAGGCATACACCAGCTTGATGGCATGAATCAGCTGTTTTAGACGGGTTTGCAGATCGGGATGATCATTGGGAAGCATGTAAGTCCGGTAAAGGCCGGCATAGGCGCGAAATTGGGCGTCTTCCAGCAAACTGGAAGAGCGAACCGCCAAGGGATAGGTGATCCTCGCCAGATAGGCTTCTAAGTCTTCGGCTATCCACCCGGGAAAGTCCGCCTTACAAAAGGCGGCGGCAATTTCTTCATCACCGGCATCTGACTTGGAAAGCCCCTTTAAGTCATTTTCCTCAACGAAGGCATCGAACCCTTCGGTGGTGATTACCATGGTGCGGGG
>Ga0265306_10001176_pt1 | contig 12755 bp, 7 predicted proteins | sample Helome_3_FD_192493 | JGI IMG/M metagenome (GOLD analysis project Ga0265306, IMG submission 192493) | Marine sediment microbial communities from subtidal zone of North Sea - Hel_20160420 (Illumina Assembly) | ecosystem: Environmental > Aquatic > Marine > Subtidal zone > Sediment ...
GTCGAGGCTGGCGTGCAGCGTGTAGGTCCCGGGGCGGATCAGATGACGGGAACCGACCGGCACATCGAGGCCACCGCTGATCCACATCTTGTCCGGCACCGGGCTGACGATGACTTCGACCGAGCGTGCGGTGAACATAAACCAGATCGAAACGGCCAACAGCGCCAACCCTGAGGAAATGATCACGCCGACCAGCGGGAACCTGCGCTGGCTTGATCGCGCGCCGGGCCGGGTGCGTTCGAACGCAACTGGCTGGATCGGGACCGGGGTCGCCGGTGAACTCACAGTCGGTGACGGCTCGACCACCAGCGGCGGCACCGTGACCCGATCCTCCGGGTCCGGATCGACCCGGACGCTCAGCGCCGCCCCGTCCAGTGCGAATCGGACCGCACAGCCGCGGGCCAGCAACAGCTCGCCGCCTTCGAGCCAGCGGGACTCGTCCAGCGCCTCGCCGTCGAGGCTACCGGATTGACTGTCCGGACCCGGCTGCAGGAAGAAACGGCCGCTGGCGTAACCGAGGAAGGCGACAGCACCCGGCCCATCACTGCCCAAACGGACACCTTCGACGCCGGCCCCCAGCGGCAGCGGCAACTGCGCTGCCGCGTACTCGCGCCGGCCGTCGATGTCGATGACGGCGATCGTCGGCTTCAAATGGGCTCCTCGCAGCGAATCCTCACGGGTGCCGGGTCCGTCCCCGGCCGCAGCCTGAGCTGCGTGCGGACGTCCCGGTAGCCGTCACGTGTACCGACCACCGTGTAGTCACCGGGTTCCAGCTTCAATACCTTGCGCTCGAAGCTGCCCAGACGACCGACCCGGTAGACGATGACCTCGGTGAGGTTATCCGACTCGAGCATGACCTGCACGGGCCTTGTCGCCTTTCTGACCAGCGCGTCGAGCGCTGCCATTTGCGCGCGCAGACGCGCACCCGGTTCCGCGACACGGCCGGCGTCAGCCAGCGCCGCACGGGCACGCGCGACGCCGTCTACGGCATAGAGACGTTCCGGGTCCACAAGAAAAGCCTGCAGCCGCTCATCGATCTCGGCGCGGAGCCGGGTCCGTTGTAAGCCCTGGGTCGCTGAAATGACGCCCGCGTCGATGGCGAGGATCTGCTGATAAGCCTCGACCGCCTGCCGCCATTGCTCCGTCTGTTCTTTCTCCTGTGCGACCGCGGCCAGCGCCTGGACACGACTCAGAGTCTCCGCCGCCCGCGCCTCTGCCAGACCCGTGCCGGGTTCCGGCGCGCCCGGTCGGATCCGCGCCGCCTGATTGAACGCATTAACCGCCGCGTCGTAATTGCCGCTCTCCAGCGCGCGGTAGCCGTCGGACATCGCTGCGACGAATCCTCGTTGCACCAGCGCTGCGTCGACCCGCACCACGGCGTCAGCGGCTTCTCCCATCTGCGGATCCAGTTCGGCGGCCTGCCGGTAGACTGTCGCCGCATCACGCAATCGACCCGTGGCCTCGAGCCGCTCGCCTTCACGCATCAGCTGGATCACGCGCTCGATTTTCGGTGCCCGCTCCAGACCTTTGCGCGCCACCTGGTCCTCCGGATCCAGCCTTAGCGCCAGACGGAATTCCTGCTCGGCCAGCTCCCGGTCACCGCGTACAAGGGCAGCCTGACCGCGAGCGCGGGCGGCGGCCAGCAGCTCACCGCCGCGCTGCTCCAGCGCAGTGAGTGTCTGTGCGGCCTCCTCCCAGCCACCCTGCGCCTGAGCATAAGCCGCGCTCTGATAGGCACGACCGGCGGCGTCCGCCGCGGCCTGAGCCTCTGCCAGACCGGAGGCGCCCCATTCTTCCGCGCCGCGCTCGACCAGTCCCTGTCGTTGGAGCAGGTAACTCCCCTGCGCCTCATCAGCTGCCTTCTTGCTGGCGGCGAGCTGTTCGAGATCCACGACCGGCGTGCTGTCCGGCGCTGGCGCTGCGGTCTCCTGGGCGACCGGCTGCGGCTTCTTTGCGACCTGTCTGGGCAGCACGAATATGACCATGGCCAACACCAGCAGCAATACCGCAAACGCGGCCCAGATCCAGACCATCGTTCGCGACCGCGGTGCCTTGTCTGCGGCCGGGCGTTTGACCGGTGTCGTCACCCGCACCTCGACCGGACCCGGCGCGACCGCCGGCGTCTGCCCCACGCTAACCCGCGGCGGAACCGTGTAGCCGCGGCAGGTGTCGAGTACTGCGCCGAGCTGACGGCCGATCTGCTCCATGTCTGACAGACGCGACCGGGCTTCCCATGCAAGCAGACCGCCGACGACCTCCTGCAGCGCATCGGGTACGTCGAAGTTCATCCGTGAGCGTAGCCGTGGCGGCGCCTTGCCCTCCTCCAGCACCGGTGGGAAACCGCTGATCAACTCATGGATCAACACGCCCATAGCGAAGGCATCATCCGCCGGCGACGGCGGCAAACCGGCACGCTGCTCGGGGCTGGCGGACACACGGGAACCACCGCCGGTGATGCTCAAACCGCCGCTGGCATCGAGCGCGGCGGCGATGCCGAAGTCCAGCAACCGGGGTCGGCCGCCGGGTTCGAGCAACACATTGGAGGGTTTCAGATCCCGGTGGATCACGCCCTGGGCATGGGCGTAGGCCAGCGCATCGGTCAGCGGCACCAGCGGCATCAGGATCTCGGCCGGCGCGGCATCGCGCAGCTGGCCCAACTCGCCACCGTCGACATACTCCATAGAGATAAAAGTGAGTTCGTCGTCCTGATGGAAATCGAATACGCGTACGATCCCCGGGTGCAGCAGACGCCGCGCCTGCCGGCACTCATGACGCATCAGATCGATCATGGTGGCGTCGGCGAGCAGGCGTGGTTCGAGAATCTTCAGCGCCAGGTCACCGCCGAGTTCGGCATCGCGGGCCAGCCAGACCTGACCCATGCCGCCGCGGCCGAGAAGCCGCAGCAGTTCGAATCGTGCGGCCAGTTGCAGACCCGGAGACGGCTCCGTCATTGATCCGTCAGCACGTCCTCGGCGGAAGGACCGGCCGGGATCGAGGGATCGGGCGGCAGTTCGAAGCCGGTCTCTGCCTGATAGATCTCGCGCATCAACCGTTTCCACTCCGCGTATTGCGTCGCGGCGGTGCCCTCGAGACGACGCGTCTCGCCGGCCACCTGTACCACCGCCGGCTCGATGTCCTGGCCAAAGGAAGCGCTCAGTTCCTTGATCGTCTCAGACTGCATCTTCGCCTGTTGACCGAGCTGCATCCCCGAGCTGAACAGCTGCACGCCACCGATCAACATCGCGCTGGAACCCACCTCGTTGGCGGTATTGCTGCCCTGTGAATCGAGTACCACGGAGCCGACCACCGCCATCGCGCCGACCACCTTGCGCCAACGGGCCGCGCTCTGCAGTTCTCTCAGCGTGACGATCTCGTCATAGGTGTACTGGCGCCATTCGTCATAGGGTTGCTCCATGCGCCGGGAGAAGTCTGCGTAGTGCTCGTTGAGGGTGTCGACAAAGATGTAGTCGCGCTCGCGGACTGCGTCGACACGCGCCAGCATCGGATCGCCCTGGGCCGGCAGCCGTGCGACGGAGAAACGGCCGTACCGATCCTCTTCCAGATAGCCGTCAAAGGCCGCCGAAGAGACATCACGCGCGAAACGCAGTTCGGCGACGCGCTCGATCTCGATCAGCCGGGCGTCGTCCATCTCGCGACGCAGCCGGATCAGATCGTTGGCGATCTCGTTGTAGACGTTTTGAAACGGGTCGCGGTCCAGCACTTCGCTGTCGGAATAACTGGCTGCGTCGGTCGATCCCTTGTATTCCCGCTCCAGCCACACGCGGTTGGTGGCATCCGCTGCGATCACACTCACCCGCAGCCGCGCACCGGTTGACTCTACGATGCGGCCCGAAATCAGCAACTCCGCGCCGACGCGCGGCGCCGGGACGACGCGCACCGGCCCCCACAACGCTGTGCGCTCGAGTGTGTCGCGCAGATGGAAAGCGACATACCGGGCCTCCGCCTCACGGACTTCTTTCGGCACCTGGAATTCGTCCTCGCCCGCGGTCCCGTCCTCATTGATACCGGGATCGAACTCGACGATGGTGACTTCCAGACGCCGGTCCTCCGGCACCTCGGCATCGGCGCTTATCGCCGGCACATAGGTCACCGGGCGCGTTTCGGTCACGGTGCAGGCGCCAAGCAGCGACAAAGCCGGCAGCAGGCAAATCAGTTTTTGAACACGCGTCATCATCGCCGCCTACTTGCCCAGGCTCTGCTTGTACTGGCGATATTCATCCCACAATTTCTCGCGCAGTGCCGGATCGCTCTCGGATTCCGCTGCCTCACGCAGCTGGCGCGCGACGATATCGTCATCACTGCCACTGCCGACGTCCGGCGGCGCCGTGGAAGTGCCCTGGCCGCCGCTGCCACCGACCGATCCGCCCGCTGACCCGGAACCACCTTGCCCGCCAGCCTGAGGGCCACCCGAACCACCCGGTCCGTCGCCATCGGTTTCGGACGGATACCCGTAACCCGAACCTCCCGGGGTAGTGCCGGTACCGGCGGCGGTGCCGGTACCCCGCTCCCCGGCATTGCGCTCGGCGATCTTTATCTGTTCTTCCGACATCACGGTGCCGAAGCCCTCGAGCGATTTGGCAAATTCGCGATCCAGCTCCGACAGGGAACGCCCGGTCCCGCTGCCACTACCGCCGGCACTGCCCGGGTAGGCGCCCTGGCCACTGCTTCCGCTTGCAGGCCCTTCACCGCCGCCGCTCCCGGCCGCGCTGCCGCTGGTGTTGCCTGGCGTTCCCGCAGGACCCTGCCCGCCGGCATAAGGTCCGGTCCCGCTGTCTGTCCCGGTCCCCGCGCCTACGCCGCCGCCTTGAGCGCCCTCGCCCTGCTCTGCGCCCTGCCCGGCCCCCTGGCCGACACCCTGTCCAGCCTGTTGGCCCGCATCCGGGCCCTGACCGCTTGCGCTGTCCTCGCCCTCACCCGCGATGCCTTCGGCGGCCTCCCCGCTGGTGCCCTGCCCGGATTGCTGACCCGCGGTCTGGCCCGATTGCTGGCCGGCATCAGCGCCCTCTCCGGAGCTCTGTCCGGAACCCTGGGTCTGGTTGTTACCCTGGTTTTGGCCTGCGCCGGACTCATCCGACGTCTGGCTGCCTGACGCCGTAGGGGAACCGGCCGGCGGCATCCCCGCCGGCGACGAGGGCGACTCCTCCTCAACTGCGGGCGCGCCACCACAGCCCACGGCTACGGCCAGCACGGCAGCAGCGAAAAGAGCGATGGGCAGACGAGTGGCAATCATGGGTCGGGCTCTGGGGTAACGCGGTCAAGGCCGCCTGTAGGGACCGCGCAGCCCCATAAAGTTCGATAAAAACAACGGCTTCAGGTTCCCTGAATATACCCTTTTCAGACACCCCAGTCAGGCCGATCTTCGCCGCCCACAGCTTACTACGAGGGTAGCCCGCGCCGGTGATAAAGCAGGAAAAGTACCGGAATCACCAGCAATGACAGCAACAACAGGCTGAGCACGCCACCGACCATCGGTGCGGCGATCCGGCGGGTTAGCTCGGTACCCGCACCGCTGCCCAGCATCACCGGCAGCAGACCCACCAGGGTGGCGGTGACCGTCATCAGTACCGGCCGCAGCCGCAACAGCGCGCCACGCCGGACCGCGTTGAGCAATTCCACGCGCCCGACCGGGCCCGTTTCCCTGGCGGTCTCGAGAGACTGACGGAGATAGACCAGCATCACGACACCGACCTCCACAGCCATGCCCGCCAGCGCGATAAAGCCCACGCCCACCGCCACCGAAACCCGGAAATCCAGCAGCCAGAGCAGCCACAAGCCGCCGATCAGGGACATAGGCAGCGTACCCAGCACGATCAGCACTTCGCCGAAGCGTCGCAGCTGCAGATAGAGCAGCAACACGATGATCGACAGCGTCAACGGCACCAGCAGCCCGAGACGGGCCCGCGCCCGCTCCAGGTATTCGTACTGGCCGGACCAGCTGATGCTGTAACCGGCGGGGATCGCCACCGCGGCGGCCACCGCCTGCCGCGCCGCCTCCACATAGGCGCCCAGATCCCGATCGCTGATGTCGACAAAGACCCAGCCGGCCGGGCGCGCGTTCTCGCTGCGGATCATGCCGGGCCCTTCCTCGACCCGGATCTCTGCCACATCGCCGAGCGCGATCCAGGCGCCGGACGGTGTACTCAGCGGCAGGCTGCGCAGCCGTTCGGGGCTGTCGCGCAGGTCACCGTAAAAACGTAAACGGATGGGATAGCGCTCGCGCCCCTCGACGGAGGTGCTGATGGCCATGCCGCCGACGCCGAGGGCCACGACCTGCTGCAGATCGTGCACGCTCAGCCCGAAACGCGCGGCGGCGATGCGATCCACGTCAACGGTGATATAGCGACCGCCCAGGACCCGCTCCGCGTAGACCGAGCGGGTACCGTTGACGCCGGCGATCACCGCCTCGATACGCGTGCCCACGTCCTGGATCACGCCCAGGTCCGGGCCCGAGATCTTGATCCCCAGCGGCGTGCGGATGCCGGTGGCGAGCATGTCGATGCGGGTCTTGATCGGCATCACCCAGGCGTTGGCCAGACCCGGCAACTGCACCCGCTGGTCAAGCTCAGCGCGGATGTCGTCCACGGTGATGCCGGGACGCCACTGGTCTCTCGGTTTGAGCTGGATCACGGTTTCGATCATGGTCAAGGGCGCCGGATCGGTAGCGGTATCGGCGCGGCCCGCTTTGCCGAACACACTCTCCACTTCCGGCACGCTGCGGATCAGGCGGTCGGTCTGTTGCAACAGCTGACGCGCCTCGCCAGCCGAGATGCCGGGCAGCGTGGTCGGCATATACATCAGATCGCCCTCATCCAGGTCCGGCATGAACTCGGTGCCGAGACGGCTGGCGGGCCACAGCGTGGCCAACAACAACACCAGCCCCAGCACCAGCGTGGCCCAGGGCCAGCGCAACACCGTATCGATCACCGGGCGATAGGCCCAGGTGGTCGCCCGGTTGATCGGGTTGTGTGACTCCGGCCGGATACGGCCGCGGACAAAGTAACCCATCAATACCGGTACCAGCGTGATCGCCAACAGTGCCGCCGCGGCCATGGCGAAAGTCTTGGTGTAGGCAAGCGGCGAGAACAACCGCCCCTCCTGGGCCTGCAGTGCGAACACCGGCAGGAAACTCACCGTGATCACCAGCAGCGAGAAGAAAATCGGCGGCCCGACCTCGGTAGCCGAGCGTGCCACCGCCTGCCAGCGGTCGGTCGGCCCATCCCCGGATTCGAGATGCTTGTGCAGGTTCTCTACCATGACGATCGCAGCGTCGACCATCACGCCGATGGCGATGGCGATACCCCCCAGCGACATGATGTTGGCGTTGACGCCCATCGCATTCATCGCGATAAATGCCATCAACACACCCAGCGGCAGGCTGATCACAGCGACCAGGGTCGAGCGCAGATGGAACAGGAACAAGGCGCAGACCAGCGCCACCAGCAGCAGTTCCTGAACCAGCTTGCCGCGCAGGCTGTCCTGGGCCCGCATGATCAAATCGGAACGGTCATAGACCACGACCAGTTCCACGCCCGGTGGCAATCCGGTCACCAGTTCGTCGAGACGCGCGCGCACCGCTTCGATCACATCGGTGGCGTTCTCGCCCCAGCGCATCACCACGATGCCGCCGACCGCCTCACCCTCGCCATCGAGATCGGCGATACCGCGCCGCGGTGCCGGTCCGAAGCGGACCTCGGCCACATCGCCGAGCAGCACCGGTACGCCACCGGTGGCGAGTGACAGCGGCAGCGCGCGCAGCTCTTCCAGGCTTTTGATATAGCCGGTGGCGCGCACCATGTACTCGGCTTCGCCCAGTTCGATTACCGAACCGCCGACCTCGCGGTTACCGGCACTCACCGCTTCGCGCACCATGTTCAATGACACACCCCAGGTACGCATGCGCTGGGGGTCGAGCACGATCTCGTACTGGCGCACCATGCCGCCCACGCTTGCGACCTCGGCCACGCCTGGCAACGACTGTAATTCGTACTTCAAGAACCAGTCCTGCAGGCTACGCAGCTCGGCGATGTCGTGTTGCCCACTGCGGTCCACCAACGCGTACTGGAACACCCAGCCGACGCCGGTCGCATCCGGGCCTAACGCCGGCTTGACCTCCGCCGGTAGCACTGCGGCAGCCTGATTCAGATACTCCAGCACCCGGCTGCGCGCCCAGTAAAGATCGGTGCCATCTTCGAACAGCACGTAGACAAAAGAATCGCCGAAAAAAGAATAGCCGCGGACCGTGGTGGCCCCGGGCACCGCCAGCATCGACGTGGCCAGCGGATAAGTGATCTGGTCCTCGACGACGCCGGGCGCCTGACCGGGGAAACTGGTGCGGATGATGACCTGAACGTCGGACAAATCCGGGATCGCATCCACCGGCGTGTGGCGCAGACTGACCACGCCCCAGGCTGCCGTCAGCAGCGCCAGCAACAGCACTACGACACGGTTTTGGACAGACCAGAGAATGATGGCCTTGATCATGCCTCGCCTCCTAGTGCCGGTGCTCGCCCACGGCCGTCGCATCGGTTTCGCTGCTGACCCGGCGGAGCTCGCTGCGCAGGCTGGCCTCCGAATCGAGCATGAACTGCCCCGACACGACCACGTTATCGCCCGCTGCCAGACCGTCGCTGATCGCGGCCATCTGCCCCGACTCGTAGGCCACCGTCACTGCACGTGGCCGGAATTGATTGTCGCCCGCATCGACGATGACGCGGGTGTCACGGCTGGTGCGGATCAGTGCTTCACGCGGTATCTGGAGGACCGGCACCACGTCACGCTCGCTGATCCGGACGGTGGCAAAACTGTTGGGCTTGAGCTGTCCTCCCGGGTTGGCAAATGCGAGTCGGACGCGTACAGCACGCGTAACCGGATCCGCCTCGGGGTAGACGTAAGCCAGCTCCCCGCTCAGCGCGGGTGCCTCGCTCTGATCCAGTGTCACCGTCGCCGGCAAACCCGGCGCCAGCCAGCCGGCCTGACGGGTCAGCACATCGGCTTCAATCCAGACCTGTTCCAGATCCGCCATCACCACCATGTCCGTGTCCGGCCGCACATGCATGCCCTCGCGCGCGTCGAGCTTGATCACGACGCCGTCCATGTCGCTGCGGAACACGATATAACCATCGACCTTGCGCTCTCTGCGCAGACGCTGGATCTCGCTCTTGCTTATACCCAGCGCACGCAGACGGTTTTCTGATGCTGCGACCAGCGCATTGCCGCCCATGCGCAAGGCCTGGAGAAACTCCTGCTGGGCCGATTCGAGCAGTGGCGAGAACAACTCCACCAGCGGCTGGCCTTCGCCGACCCGGTCGCCCACCGAGCTGACATGCACCCGTTGTACCCAGCCCTCGGCGCGGGCGTGGATGTGTCGCACCCGGCTCTCGTCGTAGGCGACCTGGCCGACCGCGTCGACGACCCGCGGCAGCGGCTCGAGCACGACGGGTGCCACACGCACACCGAGATTGTTGCGCACCTGCGGGCTGATGCGGACGGTGGTCGTCTCGTCATCGACCGGTTCCTGTTGGCGCAGAACCAGATCCATGCCGCAGATCGGGCAGCTGCCGGGTTCGTCCGAGCGCACCTGGGGATGCATGGGACAGACGTAGCCGGGCTGGGCGTGGGCCAGCGCATGGCCCTGAACAGACTCGGGCGCCGGCGTCCGGGTTCCGGGATCACAGGCGCCGAGACCGGCCAGGATCAGCGCCGTGGCCACGAGCATCAGATAAGTGCGCGTCATGGATTCTCTCCGGTCAAATAGAGCAGTTCCGCCTGGGCCAGCAGCCGTTCGGCGCGCAGCCGGAGCAGGCGGGTGCGGGCATCCAGCAGCGTCTTTTCGGCGCGCACCAACTCATCAAACGGTACGACATCGTTACGGTAGGCCTGGCGCGTGGCTTCCACCGTGGCGTCTGCGGCAGGCATCACCCGCTGCTCGAACAAGCCGATGCGCTGGTCCAGGGACTGCCAGTCGCTCAAGGCCGCGTCATATTGCCGCTGCAGTTCACGCTGGCGATCCTTGAGCGTACTGCGTAGCTCGAGCTCCCGGGCGTTGGCCGACGCCACCTGTCGGTCCTGGCGTTGTCCGGGAAACAGCGGCAGCTCGAAGCTCAGCATGGCGGAGAAGAAATCGGGGCGGCTGTCGCCGTCGTTGTCCTCGCCCTCGCGGAAGCCGTAGGCGACGTCCACCGCGAACGCGGGCCGGTAGGATTGCCGCGCCAGTTCGACGCCGATCCCGCCCGCCTCGACCATGTGAAATTCCGCCAGGATCAACGGGTGTCGCGCGAGGGATTCGGCGGCGGATGCCGCATCCGGCGGCATGGGCAGCATGGGTAGCCGACTGATGTTGGCGCCGTCAGCCTCAGTGCCCAGCCAGCGACCGAGTTTCGCGTCCTGCTCGAGGGCCATCTGCTGCAGGCGGATGGCCTCCTCGTCGAGCAGATCGCGTTCCATGGCGATACGCAGCAGATCGTGCTGCTGGCGGCGACCCGCCGCGTAGGCGGCAGTGGCGGCCTGTTCGAGTTGCGCAAACCAGAGCTGCTGGTCGCGCAATATCTCCAGTGACTCCGCGACCTGCGCGCGCCCGGTCCAGGCTTGTCGAAGCGCCCGCACCACGTCGCGCCGGCGGGCGTCGGCGCGCGCGGCTTCGACCGCCGCCAGCGTCTCGGCGCGACCGCGGCTGAGACTCCGCGTGTGACCGCGCGGGAAGCGCTGGCGCAGACCGAGCTGGATCTGGGTCATCGGTTCCTGGTCCAGCGCGAAACTGTCGGTGGGCAGATTCAGGGCCCCCAGACGCAGCTCCGGATCCGGCAGCTGCGCGGCAGCGACTGCGTCCTCCTGCAGCGCTTGCCGTCGCTCGGCGAGACCGGCAAGACGGGCGTCACGCGCCAGCGCCAGGCTTTCGGCGGCGCGCAGATCGAGCGACGCGGCATCCACAGCGGGCGCAGTCAGGCTCAACAGCATCAGCGATGCGATCGGAATCGAAATGGCGCGGCAATGTCGGCCGCAGATAAATGCAAACATGAGACATCTCCTCAGACAGACCGGCGAAAAAAAGCTCGGGTCTGAAGAGACGCTAGTTCAGAAAGACGCAGTGCCTCAGATAGAGCGGCGGGCCGTCACGGACCAGCGCGCCGGAGGGTGGTGCGGGCAGCACCCGGTCGCTATGGAGGGAAGTGAACAGCCACTCGGGCGCCGGCGCGGGCAGCGCGACAGGCAGGTCCGGCAGCGAGGGACTGCGGCCGTCGAAATCAAAGTCCTCGATAAAACTGCAGCGTGGCCCGTCATCGCTGACATGATGGCTGCCTTCCGGGCAATGGGGGCAATCACCGTGTTCATGCTCGGCCGGCAGCATCGGTGCCGCCGCCATCAGACAGGGTTGCAACGCCATGTTGGCCCACACGACGACAAACATCGCCACGGTAGACATCACCGTGCGACGGCGTCGGTGGAGCTGTCGCGAAGCCTTGATCACGACATCCAGCCTACTCCCGGGACGTGAGCCTGTCCAAGACCTGGTTCAAATCCCCGCTTGTTCCCGTGGCCGCGTAAAATGGCCCCGTGAGAAGTCTGGCCCCATATCTGGCCGTCCTCGCCCTGCTTTCCGGCTGCGGCCAGGCGCAGGATGCGGCCCGCTCGCTGAACCTCGATGCGACGGACAACGCCCGGCTGCCGCGGCTGGCGGTGACGGCCTCGTGCTTGCCTGGACCCGTACCGGGGCAGCGGGCGGTGTAGCGACCGCCACCGTCGCGTTGCCGCGCTGACAGCGCCGCGCTGGGGCGCGGGCGCGCAGGCCCTTAGCGGCCGCTGCTCGCCTCTTGCTCACGCAAACGTCGCACTTCGGCCTCGAGTTCCTCGATCCGTTCGAGCAGTTTTTGGTAATCGGTAGACGGCTCAGCCGCGGCTTCGCTGATCGGCGGTGCGGGTGTCGTGGCCGGGCCCTGGACCGGGTCCGCAGCTGGAGCCGGGGCAGGGTCCGGTACCGCATGCGCAACCGGCGCCGCTGTCCGAACCGGGGCCGCGGGCGGTGTCGCGACCGGGGTGGCAGGGGACGGCTGCGCTTCAAGCTCCTCGACCCGGCGCTTGAGCGCATCGTAGTCCTCTTTGGACACCGGCGCGGTCGCCTCGTCCGCATCCAGATCGTCGAGACCGGTTTTGACGTTCATATCACCGGGCAGGAACGGCCGTATCTGGCGCTCGGGCATCGATGCATCCGGCACCGCCGCGGCCCCGTCAAATGCAAACCGCGCCAGGACAGGACGATGGTCACTGCTGCGCACGCTGTCCGGACAATAGTTGTTCTGTGGGTACATCACGCTGGCGTCGGCCCGCCAGGCGCGGGCGTCTCCACCCAGCAACACGTTATCGGCGATGCGCCCCCGGTCACCGCACCAGGTACCAATATTCGGCTCCGGGCGCAGCCAGCTCCACCCGCTTGCCACCAGCAGACGATCGAATTCCGCATCGCCGTCGCCGTCTTCATCGAGTTTGAAATTGAAGCTGCCGACCGCGATCACCGGCAGCGTCTGAGCGGCGGCCCATGCGCCAAGAGCGGCGCTTTGCGTCTCCCGGCGCGCGGCTTGCTCGGAAAAATTGACCACCACCAGCATCAACTCGGGGCCACCTCCTGAGCGAAAATGCGCAGCCAGCGGCGCCGCCTGCCGCTCGGTCGCCCGAGCCTCGAGGATCTCTTCGGTCGCCAGCAGCTCGAGTCGATCACGCCGATAAAGGATCAGCATGCGGTT
>Ga0265306_10001177_pt1 | contig 12755 bp, 19 predicted proteins | sample Helome_3_FD_192493 | JGI IMG/M metagenome (GOLD analysis project Ga0265306, IMG submission 192493) | Marine sediment microbial communities from subtidal zone of North Sea - Hel_20160420 (Illumina Assembly) | ecosystem: Environmental > Aquatic > Marine > Subtidal zone > Sediment ...
GGCCGGTTACCCGCGAACTGCGCAGTGAGCGATTCATGAAGATCATTTCACTAGCGCCCGAAGTGCTCTGAGGTAGAAAAGATGGCAAGCAAAATTCGCAAAGGCGACGACGTCATCGTCCTGGCCGGAAAAGACAAAGGCAAGCGCGGAACCGTGCTGCGCATGGTCGATGACCGGGTCGTCGTGGAAAATATCAATCTGGCCAAGAAGCATGTGAAGCCCGACCCAAACAAGGGTGAGCAGGGCGGCATCGTTGACAAGGAAATGCCGATGCATGTGTCGAATGTGGCTGTGTACAATCCCGCCGCCGACAAAGGCGACCGTTTGGGCTTCAAAACCCTGGATGATGGTCGCAAGGTGCGCGTATTCAAGTCCAACGGCGAAGTCGTTGACGTCTGAGGCGATAGTGATGACAAGGCTCCAGGATCATTACAAAGAACAGGTCGTACCCCAGTTGATGGAGAAGTTCGGCTACAGCACCGTCATGCAGGTCCCGCGGATCGAGAAGATCACGCTGAACATGGGCGTCGGCGAAGCCGTTGGCGACAAGAAGGTGATGGAATTCGCTGTCGGCGACATGGAAAAAATTGCCGGGCAGAAAGCGATCGTGAACAAGGCGAAAAGGTCCGTTGCCGGATTCAAGATTCGCGAGGGCTGGCCTGTTGGCTGCAAAGTCACGCTGCGCCGCGAGCGCATGTTCGAGTTCCTTGACCGACTGATCAATATTGCGATACCGCGTATTCGTGATTTCCGCGGCGTGAGTTCGAAATCATTTGACGGTCGAGGCAACTACAGCATGGGCGTCAAGGAGCAGATCATTTTTCCGGAAGTGGAATATGACAAGATCGACGCACTGCGTGGCTTGGATATCACCATTACCACTTCCGCTGCGAATGACGAAGAATGTCGTGCATTGCTCGGCGGCTTCAATTTCCCGTTCAAATAAACCGGCGATTTAACATGGCAAAAAAGAGCATGTGGGCCCGTGAGGCCAAGCGCGCAAAGATAGTGGTTCAGTACGCTAACAAGCGCGCGGAACTGAAGGCGATCATCAATGACCGCAGCAAATCCCACGAAGAGGTGGACGCTGCTGTGGCAGGGCTGCAGAAGCTGCCGCGTGATTCGAGCCCCGCCCGCCAGCAGCGTCGCTGCCGGGTTTCGGGTCGTCCGCATGGCGTTTACCGTAAATTCGGCTTGTGCAGAAACAAATTGCGCGAAGCGGCCATGCGCGGGGATGTGCCGGGCTTGAAAAAAGCCAGCTGGTAAAATTCCAGCTAGCGTTTTCGCGACAATTTGGCTATAGTGCGCGGCTCGCTGGTGCAGTGAACCTTTTTCGTGAACCGGGTATCGCGCTCAACAGGAGCGGTTTGACCCAAAGGAGTCTCATCAATGAGCATGTCAGATCCGATTGCGGATATGCTGACCCGCGTCCGTAACGGCCAGGCTGCTGGCAAGGCTGCTGTTTCCATGCCGGCCTCCAAGCAGAAAGCCGCCGTCGCCCAGGTCCTGAAGAACGAAGGCTACATCAAAGATTTCTCCGCGACCGAAGTGGACGGCAAGCCCGCCATCGAGATCACGCTTAAGTACTTCCAGGGTTCGCCCGTCATCGAGTATGTCAAGCGTGTCAGCCGCCCCGGTCTGCGCATCTATAAGAGTCGCGATGAATTGCCAAAGGTCCGCGGCGGCCTCGGGATTGCGATTGTTTCCACCTCCAAAGGTGTGATGACCGACCGCGAGGCCCGTAAGCAGGGCCACGGCGGCGAAGTCGTCGCCTACGTAGCCTGACGGGGGGTGTCATGTCACGTATAGCAAAAGCTCCTATCACCGTTGCCAAGGGCGTCGATATTAAGATCGACGGGCAGCATGTCACTGTCAAAGGCGGCAAAGGGACCATGGAACTCGACGTCCACCCGACCGTGTCAGTGAGTCTCGATGACGGCGTCCTCAGCGTCACGCCGGCGAATGATTCGGCCTGGGCGATGGCTGGAACCATGCGAGCCCTGATGGGCAATATGGTGCACGGTGTCAGCGAAGGCTTTGAGAAGAAGCTGGAACTGGTCGGCGTCGGTTATCGCGCCCAGGGAAAAGGCAAGGTGTTGAATCTGAACCTCGGATTCTCACACCCCATCGACTATCCGGTTCCCGAGGGAATCACGGTCAGCACGCCGTCTCAGACCGAGGTGGTGGTCGCCGGTACTGACAAGCAGCGGGTTGGGCAGGTGGCTGCCGAAATTCGCGCTTTACGTCCGCCGGAGCCTTACAAGGGCAAAGGTGTTCGCTATGCAGATGAGCGCATCATCCGCAAAGAAGCGAAGAAGAAATAAAGGGTTAGGACGATGGACAAAAAAGCATCTCGTATTCGCCGTGCACGCCGTGCACGCGCAAAAATCAGCGAGTTGGGCGTGCATCGCCTGACCGTGCACCGTACTCCGCGTCATATTTATGCTCAGGTCATTGCGCCTAACGGAGCGGAGGTCATCGCAGCCGCTTCGACCCTGGACAAGACGATCGCGTCTGAACTGCAGGGCGCGGGCGGCAATGCGGCTGCAGCTGCCGTCATCGGCCGCGCTGTCGCTGAGCGCGCCAAGGCGAAGGGTATCGATCGCGTCGCTTTCGACCGTTCCGGTTTCCGTTTTCACGGTCGGGTGAAGGCCCTGGCCGACGCTGCCCGCGAAGCCGGGCTTGAGTTTTAAGGGGTCTTTTGTAAATGGCTAATTTTGAAACCAAACCAAGCGGCGACGATCTGTTTGAAAAGCTGATCGGCGTAAATCGTGTGGCCAAAGTGGTCAAGGGTGGTCGGGTGTTCGGCTTTGCCGCGCTGGTCGTCGTTGGCGACGGTGAAGGCAAAGTCGGTTTCGGTACCGGTAAAGCGAAAGAAGTGCCCATTGCCATTCAGAAAGCGATGGATATGGCACGCCGCAACATGAAGTCGGTCAAGCTGAAGAACGGCACCCTGCAGTATCCCCTGGTCGGACGTCATGGTGCCGCCAAGGTGCATATGCAGCCGGCGTCGGAAGGTACCGGCATCATCGCCGGTGGCGCGATGCGCGCGATCTTCGAAGTGGTCGGCGTGAAAAACGTTCTGGCCAAATGTATCGGCACCAACAACGCAATCAACGTCGTGCGCGCAACGATGAACGGCCTGGTCGATATGGACGACCCGGAATACGTCGCTGCCAAGCGTGGCAAGACGATCGAAGAGATCCTGGGGTAAGCAGAGATGGCCGACAAGAAAATGATCAAGGTCAAGCTGGTGCGGAGCATCCATGGCCGCCTCGAGAAGCATCGTGCCTGTGTCCGTGGACTGGGTCTGCGCCGCATGCATCAAGTCGTCGAATTAGAGGATACCCCTGCCGCGCGTGGCATGATGAACAAGGTGTCCTACATGGTTCAGCTTGTGGAGGAGGCGTGACATGCGTCTGAACACGCTTAAACCAGCTGCTGGCAGCAAGACTGCCCGCAAGCGCGTCGGCCGTGGCATCGGCAGTGGGTTGGGAAAGACCTCCGGTCGTGGTCACAAGGGCCAGAAATCGCGTAAAGGCGGCTACCACAAGGTCGGTTTCGAAGGCGGTCAGATGCCTTTGCAGCGCCGTCTTCCCAAGGTCGGTTTCGGCTCTGCCATGGCGCGCGCCACCGGCGAATTACGTCTCAATGAAATTGCCAAGGTTGAAGGTGACGTGGTGGACATGGACGCGCTGTATCGGGCAGACATTCTGCCGATGGCGGTCACCCGTGCCAAGGTCATTCTCTCCGGCGGCATCGATCGCGCAGTCACCGTTCGCGGTCTCCGCGTGACCAAGGGTGCGCGTGCCGCGATCGAAGCGGCGGGCGGCAAGGTCGAGGATTAAGAGCAAATCATGGCGCAGAATCCTGCAAGTGCCGGCGGCATGCAGTTGGGGCGGCTCACCGAGTTGCGTCAGCGCCTGCTGTTTCTGCTCGGAGCGCTGATTGTCTACCGGGTCGGGACCTTTATCCCGGTGCCCGGTGTCAATCCGGCTGCGCTGGCAGCGCTGTTTGATCAGCAACAGGGCACTATTCTGGATATGTTCAACATGTTCTCGGGTGGCGCGCTCAGTCGTGCCAGCCTGTTTGCGCTCGGGATCATGCCTTACATCTCTGCCTCCATCATCATTCAGCTGATGACAGCGGTTATCCCAAAGCTGGAGCAGTTGAAAAAAGAGGGCGAGTCGGGTCGCCGCAAGATCACCCAGTACACCCGTTACGGCACCCTGGTCCTGGCGACCTTCCAGGCGATTGGTATCTCGGTAGCATTGCAGGGTCAGTTTGGCGAAGGACTCGTGGTGACCACCGGGCCGGGTTTTGTGTTTACGGCTGCGGTGTCGCTGGTAACCGGGACCATGTTCCTGATGTGGCTGGGTGAGCAGATCACCGAGCGCGGTCTGGGTAACGGGATCTCGATGATCATCTTCGCCGGCATCGTGGCAGGCTTGCCGGCGGCATTTGGTTCGGTAGTCGAACTGGTGAGCAATGGTGAAATGAATGCCCTGTTTGCCCTGTTCCTGTTCCTGCTGGCGATGGCGGTCACGGGCTTTGTGGTGTTCGTAGAGCGCGGTCAGCGCCGGATAACGGTAAATTATGCGAAGCGCCAGCAGGGCCGTAAGATGTATGCGGCACAGAGCAGCCACCTGCCGCTCAAATTGAATATGGCCGGCGTCATTCCGCCGATATTTGCATCCAGTATTATTCTGTTTCCGACCACGCTGGCGCAGTGGGCCGGCAGCAACGAGGACATGCGCTGGTTGCAGGATATCGTCGCCAAGCTGTCGCCTGGCGAGCCGATTTACGTGGCGATGTATGCCGCGGCGATCATCTTCTTCTGCTTTTTCTACACGGCGCTGGTGTTCAACTCGAAAGATACTGCCGATAACCTCAAGCGTTCGGGCGCCTTTATTCCCGGGATTCGCCCCGGTGAGCAGACCGCGCGTTATATCGATCAGGTCATGTCGCGGTTGACGCTGGCGGGTGCGATGTATATCACCCTGGTTTGCCTGATGCCCGAATTCCTCATCGTGGGATGGAACGTGCCTTTCTATTTTGGCGGCACCTCCCTGCTGATCGTGGTGGTGGTCGTGATGGACTTCATGGCCCAGGTTCAGGCACACGTGATGTCGCACCAGTACGAAGGCCTGATGAAGAAAGCAAATTTGAAGGGTATCGGCGGCACGGGCATGCCCCGCTGACCGGTAGTTGAGATTAGGAGATAACGCATGAAAGTCCGCGCCTCTGTAAAGAAGATGTGCCGCAACTGCAAGATTGTTAAGCGCAAAGGTGTGGTTCGCGTGATTTGTAGCGACCCGCGCCACAAGCAGCGCCAAGGTTGAACGTGAAAGCGGCGTTGATAAAACGTTGAAATGTCGGTAGAATTTCGCGCCTTCGCGCGCCGATCTGCCACTGTACCAGGAGATTTTTGACAATGGCCCGTATTGCTGGAGTCAACATTCCAGATCGCAAACACACGGTGATAGCCCTGACGTCGATCTATGGCGTGGGCATCACCCGTGCACGGCAGATTTGTGAAGCAGCCGATGTCGTACCGGATCGCAAGATCATGGACTTGACGGAAGAAGAGGTCGAGAAGCTGCGTACCGAAGTGGCCAAGTTCAGCGTCGAGGGTGACCTGCGCCGCGAGGTGTCCATGAATATCAAGCGTCTGATGGACCTAGGTTGCAACCGAGGTATCCGTCATCGCCGTGGGTTGCCGCTGCGTGGTCAGCGCACCCGAACCAACGCGCGTACCCGCAAGGGCCCGCGTAAACCGATCAGAAGATAAGCGTCAGCTAGGTTTTTTAGGAAAAGGCACATGGCCAATACCCCGACCCGTACCCGTAAAAAGGTCAAAAAGGTTGTATCTGATGGGATCGCGCACGTTCATGCGTCGTTCAACAACACCATCATTACCATCACCGATCGCCAGGGCAATGCCCTGTGCTGGGCCACTTCCGGTGGCTCAGGATTCCGTGGCTCGCGTAAGAGCACGCCGTTTGCAGCCCAGGTGGCCGCAGACCGTGCCGGCCAGGTTGCCAAGGAGCACGGGGTGAAAAACCTCGACGTCCACGTCAAGGGGCCTGGTCCGGGTCGGGAATCGGCGGTTCGCGCCCTGAACAATGCGGGTTTCAAGATCACCAGCATCTCCGATGTCACGCCGATTCCTCACAACGGCTGTCGTCCACCGAAAAAGCGCCGCGTCTGATTTGGAGTTTGAGTAATGGCACGTTATATCGGTCCAAAATGTAAATTGATGCGTCGCGAGGGTACGGACCTGTACCTGAAAAGCCGCGTACGGTCTATCGATTCCAAGTGCAACATGGAAAAAGTCCCGGGCCAGCAGAGCGACCGTCGTCGGCGTCTGTCTGACTATGGCGTCCAGTTGCGTGAGAAGCAGAAAGTCCGCCGTCTCTATGGCGTCCTCGAGCGCCAGTTCCGCAACTATTACAAAGAGGCGGACCGCATGAAGGGTCCGACGGGAGAAATCCTGCTCAAGCTGCTGGAAAGTCGTCTGGACAATGTGGTCTACCGCATGGGCTATGGATCGACCCGTTCCGAGGCGCGCCAACTGGTGAGCCACAAGGCAATTACTGTCAACGGCTCGGTCGTAAAGGTCGCCTCGTACAAGGTGCGTCCGGAAGACGTCGTTGCGGTCAACGAGAAGTCGAAAAAGCAGGACCGGATCAAAAGCTCGCTGAGCCTTGCCGAGCAGTACGGCATCCCTGAGTGGGTCGAGGTCGATTCCAAGAGTATGAGCGGTACCTTCAAGCGCCTGCCCGACCGGGTAGAGTTGCCGGCAGAGATCAACGAGCAGTTGATCGTCGAACTGTATTCCAAGTAAAGGAACTGAGAGGCACATCCATGACGGAGTCCGTCACCGAATTCCTCAAGCCGCGTATTGTAAACGTGCAGACCATCAACGACCGCTACGCCAAGGTGTCGTTGGAGCCGCTGGAGCGTGGCTTCGGGCATACGCTGGGCAACGCCCTGCGTCGTATTCTGCTGTCCTCGATGCCGGGTTGCGCCATCGTGGAGGCCGAGATCGAAGGTGTGCTGCACGAGTACAGCGCCATCGAGGGCGTCCAGGAGGATGTGCTCGAGATCCTGCTGAACCTGAAGGAAGTCGCGATCACCATGGAGGATCGCGATGAGGCGATCGTCAGCCTGAATGCCAAAGGGCCAGGCGTGGTGACTGCCGGAGACATCCAATTGTCGCACGGCATGGAAATCGCCAATCCTGATCTGGTCGTGGCGCGTCTCACCGACAAGGGTGAGCTGAGCATGACCATGAAGGTGCGCCGCGGGCGCGGCTACGAGCCGGCGGCCAGCCGCGAAAGTGCCGCGGGTGATGACCGTCCGATCGGCCATCTGCAGCTCGATGCGACTTTCAGCCCCGTACTGCGGGTCGCCTATGCGGTAGAGGCTGCGCGCGTCGAACAGCGCACCAACCTCGATCGTCTGGTGATCGACATCGAGACCGATGGCACCATCGATCCCGAAGACTCGATCCGCCGTTCCGCGACCATCCTGCAGGATCAGCTGTTTGCGTTCGTCAAGCTCGACGAAACGACCAGTGCGGTAGCCGAACAGGAGCGCGCCGAGCCGACCGTGGATCCGATCCTGCTGCGACCGGTTGACGATCTTGAACTGACGGTCCGTTCCGCGAACTGCCTCAAGGCAGAGAACATATTCCTGATCGGCGATCTCATTCAGCGTACCGAGGTAGAGCTTCTGAAGACGCCGAACCTGGGCAAGAAGTCGCTGACCGAGATCAAGGATGTGCTGGCCACCCGTGGCCTGTCGCTGGGAATGCGCCTGGAGAACTGGCCCCCGGAAAACCTCGAAGAATTGATGGCACGCTGAGAAGCGTTTGGTTAAACAGATTAATTAGGAAGTCGACCCATGCGTCACCGCAACTCCGGACGGCAGCTCAACCGTAACAGCACCCACCGTAAGGCCATGTTCCGCAATATGGCTGCGTCGCTGATAGAGCATGAACTGATCAAGACCACTTTGCCGAAGGCGAAGGAGCTGCGCCGCGTGGCCGAGCCGCTGATCACCATGGCGAAGGAAGACAATGTTGCCAAGCGCCGCCTGGCCTTCGCGCGTCTGCGCAGCGATGCCGCGGTCGGTAAGCTTTTTGCCGAGCTCGGTCCTCGCTACAAGGCGCGTGACGGTGGTTACCTGCGTATCCTGAAGTGCGGCCACCGTCCCGGCGACAAGGCGCCCATGGCCTTCGTCGAACTGGTTGATCGCCCGGTCGAAGCGGAAGAAGATGAAGCATAGGCGGATCCCCGCCTGAGCAGCGAAAAACCGGGCTGTGCCCGGTTTTTTTGTGCCTGTCGAACATTGGGGAACGCAGAGGTCGCAAAGGATAGAAAGCCGGCTATCCTGGGCGCATGGCAACGATATTCAAACGCCGATGGGCACAACAGATGCCCCGCCTATAATCGCCGTATGAGCAAGCCGCGCCCCATCTTCCTGTTCACCGACTTCGGGTATGCCGGCCCCTATGTCGGGCAGATGGCCGGGGCCATTCTGTCCCGCAGCCGGGATAACGTCGCAATCAGTCTGATGCACGATGCACCAGCCATGCGTCCGGAACTGGCGGCATATCTGCTGTCGGGCTGCTGTCGATCGCTGCCCTCGGGCTCGGTCGTGGTGGCGGTTGTCGATCCCGGGGTGGGCGGAGAGCGGGCCGCCCTGGTGGTTGAGACCCCTGGTCTGAACCTGGTTGGCCCAGACAATGGGCTGTTGTCGCGCGTCCATGACATCGGGGCTGTGGCGCGGGTCGACTGGCGGCCCGAGACACTGTCCAGCAGTTTTCATGGTCGTGACCTGTTTGCCCCTGTCGGGGCGATGCTGGCCGGTGGCGAGACCGTGTCCCGCACACCACTAGCACTTGCAGATATGGTTGGGGCCGACTGGCCCCAGGATCTTGAGCGGCTGGTGTATATCGACGGCTATGGCAACCTGATGACGGGTATTGACGCCAAAACTTTCAGTAAAAACAAGTGCATCCGCGTTTCCGGGCGGGCGGTAAAATACGCCGAAACCTTCTGCCGGGTGCCGCCGGGCCAGCTCTTCTGGTATCCGAATTCCTTGGGGCTGGTTGAAATTGCGGCGAACCGAGGTTCAGCCGCGGCAATCCTACAGCTGGCATTGGGCGATGAAATCCTGTTAGATTAAAACCTCGCCAAGGAATGGCGGTGGTCTCAACAAGGAGGTTGGAATGATTTGCCTAGGACGCGCGTCACTTGCGCTGCTGTTGCTTGCCCTTGTGCTACCTGCACAAGCCACATGGATCTCGCCGTTCATCAGTGAGATCCACTATGACAATGTCGGTGCGGACGAAAACGAGTTTGTTGCGTTGACCGGTCCGGGGGAACTTGATCTCTCTGGTTGGCAGATCGTCCTGTACAATGGTGCCACCAGTAAGCCATACGGTTATGTGGCGCTGTCGGGACGACTCGGTCATCCCGGTGGCCTTTGGGCCGAGAGATATTGGCCCTTTGTGGGCATACAGAATGGGCCCGATGCGGTGGCCCTGGTGTCGCCAGACGGGCTGATCGATTTCGTCGCCTACGAGAGTGCTGTACTGGCCTTGGAGGGTGAAGCCTCTGGCGCTGTCGCCAGGCTGCTGCCGGTGTCCGAGGGAGGCAGTGCTGCTGGGACGAGCTCTCTGCAGCGCGTGGGTACGGCCGATAGCTGGAGCTGGTTGCAGGGCCCTGCAACGCCGGGCCTCTTGAATCGCGGTCTGACGGGATTTGCTGAAGCCGCAGTGCCGGCGATGAATGCCTGGCAACTTTGGCTGGCGGGGATTTTTGCATGGCTGCTGCTGCCTGGATCAAGTCGGTTCCGGCCAACTGGGTCGAGGTTGCAAATGTTGCGTAGCCGTCTGGAGTGAGGGCCGACGCCCCGCCTGAATCAGGTACTGGGGGGCAGGCCACTCAGGGATGGGTTCTCTGGCAGGCGCATACGCTGTGAGGACAAGGAAATGAAAGGTAACCGCCGGTTTTCTTTGATTGATCGATTTGCCATGGGCAAGTCGCGATCGCTCTCGTCCCGACAAGACGATAACTCCGTAGAGCCGGCTGCCATTATCAAACGTGGGCAGGGAACCGTTGCTGAAACCGGGTCGACCGGGTTGAAGGGTGCCGCACTGGAGCAGGCGTACCGGGAACTGATACTCGAAAACCAGCTGCTCGTGGAAAGCAACGAGCACCTGCACGAGCGACTTGCCCGCATGGAGGCCGGACTCGAGGAGTCTCCTGCAGCCAAGCAGCTGATCCGGGCACAGCGTAATGCGCTGGCCGAGCGCAGCCATCGCTTGCGTGAGGTTCAGTACGAAAATTTCAATCTAAAGCGTGAACAGAAGAAGCTGGTAAAAGAGAACCAGAAGCTCGCGGCCAGTCTGGCGCGCCACATGCAGGATGTTCAGCCGTTGCTGAATCAGGAGCAGCTGAACCGACGTGAACTCGAAGAGGCCAAGGCGGCCCTGCGCAAGAAAAGCGATCAACTGGCTAGATTGACCGACAAGTACTACCAGTTGGAAGCGCGTTCCAAACCTCAGCCCCCACCCAGCTCCGCCGCCAACGGTCGATTCTGAATCACTTGCTGCGCCACGCTTGAGCGCGGGCCGGGTCTCACCCGCCGGCTGTAGACCGGTGTCTGGCGAGGATGGGCGCCAGAAAGCGCCCGGTATGAGACTGGGACATCTCCGCCAGCTGTTCGGGCGTGCCGCGGGCAATGATCTCGCCGCCGCCATCACCACCTTCAGGCCCAAGGTCGATGATCCAGTCGGCGGTTTTCACGACGTCCAGATTATGCTCGATGACCACCACGGTATTGCCGTGATCCCTCAGTCGGTGCAGAACACCCAGCAACTGCTCCACATCATGAAAATGCAGCCCTGTGGTGGGCTCGTCGAGAATGTACAGTGTCCGGCCCGTATCGCGTTTGGAAAGCTCACGCGACAGCTTGACGCGCTGCGCCTCGCCACCCGAAAGGGTGGTCGCATTCTGGCCGAGCGTGATGTAGCTGAGACCGACGTCCATCAGGGTCTGCAGCTTGCGCTTGAGCGCCGGCACCGCGTCGAAGAACACAAGGGCATCCTCGACCGTCATGTCGAGCACCTCGTTGATCCGTTTGCCTTTGTACTGGATCTCGATTGTCTCGCGGTTGTAGCGTTTGCCCTTGCAGACGTCGCACTGCACATAGATGTCGGGCAGAAAGTGCATCTCGACCTTGATCACGCCGTCGCCCTTGCAGGCCTCGCAGCGGCCGCCCTTGACATTGAAGCTGAACCGGCCGGGGCTGTAGCCGCGCGAGCGGGCCTCGGGGACGTTGGCGAATAATTCACGCACCGGGGTGAACAGGCCGGTATAGGTTGCCGGGTTGGAGCGTGGCGTGCGGCCGATGGGCGACTGGTCGATATCGACCACCTTGTCGAAGTGCTTCATGCCGCGGACTTTACGGTAGGGCGCCACGGTATGGCTGGCCGCGTTGAGTTCATTCGCTGCCAGCGGGTAAAGGGTGTCGTTGATCAGGGTCGATTTGCCGGATCCGGACACGCCCGTTACGCAGGTGAACAGGCCGCCCGGGATCTCCAGCTTCACCGCTTTCAGGTTGTTGCCGCTGGCGCCTTCGATCTCGAGCATGTGTTTGGGGTCGACCGGATGGCGCTTTGGCGGTATCGGTATGCACGCCCTGCCGGCAAGATAATCGCCGGTAACCGATTCCGGCACTGCGCAGATATCTTCCACCTGGCCCTGCGCGATGATGCAGCCGCCATGCACGCCGGCGCCGGGGCCGATGTCGACCACGTGGTCGCCGCTGCGGATCGCTTCTTCATCATGCTCGACCACGATGACCGTGTTGCCCAGGTCACGCAGGTAGGTCAGGGTCTTGAGCAGACGCTCGTTGTCGCGTTGGTGCAGCCCGATCGAGGGTTCGTCGAGCACGTACATCACGCCCACGAGGCCAGCACCGATCTGACTGGCCAGGCGGATGCGCTGTGCCTCGCCGCCGGACAGGGTCTCTGCGCTGCGGTCGAGGGTCAGATAATTGAGGCCGACGTTGACCAGGAAACGCAGGCGGTCGTTTATCTCCTTGACGATCTTGTCCGCGATCTTGCCGCGTTTTCCGGGCAGGTCCAGCTGTTCGAAAAATGTCAGGCTGTGCTCCACCGCCATCGAGGTGACGGTAGGCAGGTCGTGCTCGGCGATAAAGACGTTGCGTGCACCCTCGTTGAGACGGGTTCCATGACAGTCGGGACAGGGTTGCGATGAGATATAGCGTGCCAGTTCTTCGCGCACCGCGTTCGATTCGGTCTCGCGGTAACGGCGCTGCATATTGTTGATGATGCCCTCGAAGGGGTGGCTCTTCTTGACCACCCGGCCGCGGTCGTTGAAATAGCTGAACTCGATGCTGTCGAAGCCGCTGCCCTTGAGAACGATCTGCTGCGTTTCTGCCGGCAGCTCGTTCCAGGGGGTCTCCGGGTCGAAGTCGTAGTGCTTTCCCAGCGAGCGGATCATCTGGTAGTAGTAGGCGTTGCGCCTGTCCCAGCCGCGGACCGCGCCGCCGGCCAGCGACAACTCGGCATTGTTGATGACCTTGTCGGGATCAAAAAACTGCTCCACGCCGAGGCCGTCGCAGGTGGAACAGGCTCCGACCGGATTGTTGAACGAAAACAGTCGCGGCTCGAGTTCCTCGATGCTGTAACCACATACCGGACAGGCGAAGAACTC
>Ga0265306_10001179_pt1 | contig 12746 bp, 12 predicted proteins | sample Helome_3_FD_192493 | JGI IMG/M metagenome (GOLD analysis project Ga0265306, IMG submission 192493) | Marine sediment microbial communities from subtidal zone of North Sea - Hel_20160420 (Illumina Assembly) | ecosystem: Environmental > Aquatic > Marine > Subtidal zone > Sediment ...
GGTTGCCGGATATCCGTTGGCCAGATCGTCCAGTCGTGCTCTCAGTTTCTCATAAATATTTTCCATCATTTAATCTCCTATTTTTGAACCATCCCGCCGTTGGAGGGCTCGTCCGCCGCAGGCGGATTAAAATTAAAAATTTCTTATTTCAAGACGAGTCGTTCTCGAACAATTTCTGAAACCTCTTTTACCGCAATTTCACTTTCCAGATTTTCCACTTTGAGGGCATCCGCAAACATGACGGCGCACTGGGGACAGGCCACACCAAGCACTTGGGCGCCGGTCCCGGCCGCCTCACGAACCCTGGCCCTGGCCGAATGATCAGCACCACTGCCGATCATATCGGTAAAAATATTGCCACCGCCTCCGCTGCAGCACAGGGCATTTTGAAAACTGCGATCCATTTCAACCAGCTCTAATCCGGGTAGTGTTCCCAGCATGTTTCTGGCTGACCCATACTCCATATTGTGACGTCCCAGATAACAGGAATCATGGTAGGTCACGCGGACCGGCGGCAAATCGGATTTAGCCGGCACATCTTTGATTAAGGCTGCCAGTAACTGGGTGTAGTGATAGACCTCGTATTGTCCTCCGAGTCCGGGGTAGTCATTTTTAATCGCATTAAACCCATGGGGTGACAGGGTAATAATTTTTTGAACGCCCAGTGCTTCGAATGTTTTTATATTTTGCTCGGCAAGGTATTGGAACAGCTCTATTTCCCCCATTGATTTGGCCTCGTTGCCATCGGCCAGTTCTTTTGCTCCGAGAATACCGAATGACAGGCCTAGCTCGCTCATTAACAGGGCGACCGAGCGGGTAATTTCCTGTCCGCGGGTATCAAAGGATCCCACATCCCCCACATAAAACAAGTATTCCTGATCCGAAAATTGCTCGATTTCGATCGGCTGTGTCCAGTTTGCCCGCTTTTTAGGAGCCAGTCCGTAACCATTGCCGTACTGGTAGATTTTGGTCAAACAGTCCCTTACAGCGGGCGGAACTTTGCCGGCATTGACCAATTCTGCTTTGGCAGCCGTAAATGCCAGCAGCAGCTGATCTTTAAATTTGGGAAAGGTACAGTGTTCGACGCAGTTGCCGCAGCCAACACAGGAAAAAATAATTTCTTGAAGGCGGCCGGTGAGGCCGATTTTATTCTCCAGCCAGGCTCGGATCAACCACATTCGCCCCCCCGGAGAGTAGGACTCAAAGCGAAATGCATGATACGGCGGACAGTTAATATCCACATAATTTCCGGGCAGCTTGCAGTACCCGCAACGAAAACATCGGTGTAGGATTTCTTCATATTGCATCAGTCCACCTCCCAATTGCCCGGGTTCATGATACCGTTGGGATCAAGTACAGCCCGGATCCGGTTCATCAGTGCAAACATATTGGGATCCATTTTGCTGATAATCTCTTTTTGGGCCGGCGCTTCAGCCTTCCACGGAATCCCACCCAGGGCCACAACCGCCTGGTTCGTTTGTTCAAGCGCTTTTTGCGCTCTGGCCACATCGGCCGCATCAGCGCGGTTGAAGGCATAGGCATAGAAGAACATCATACAGTGATTGATACCAATAATTCGGGCACCCAGCGAGTAGCTGACGGCAACCCTTTAAGCAATTTCAAGGCCCAGCCTGTAGGCATCCGGAAACAACTCCACCGGCATGATGGCCCCCACATATTCAAATCCTCCGCCTTTTCTCACATCGGCAAAACGTGACAGTACTCTACCCGGCACCTCCAGAAACGGTTGTTTCATAACCGCCGGCAGCGGCATAAATCCGGCAATTTTTTTGTCGATATATTCTTTTACCGAGGCCCGGATCAGGTTTCGCTTCCAGATCAATTCCGCTTTGGTATTGGCGCCGTAGTTGATGTTACAGTGCAAAAAACCCCGCGCCCAGTCCGGCTTGGGTGTCATCCAGGCCGCCAGGTCCTCACCCATTTGAGTTCCGCTCAACCGGTATAAAATGTCGGGCACCAACTGCGGGTCCTCGCACACAAACACGCCCACATCATTAAAACGGTAACTCGGGTATAGCTTGATCGCCAGTTTAGTTATGACACCCGTAGTGCCGGCCCATCCGAGAAACAGCCCGGCCAGGTCCGGCAGCGGCGCACGCGCAAACCAGTACTTTGAAACTGCACAGGAACCGATACGCACAACTTCACCGGTGGGCAACACCACTTCTAGACCGTTTAGCATGTCTGAATGGAAACCGTGGGCATGGGAAATGTGTCCGGAACCGTGAATCGACACATTACCGGCAATGGTGGCGACCGGTGGTGCATCGGGAGCGGAATGTTTAAGGCCGGGGTGGTGCTTTTTCAGGTAGGCCTGGAGCATTCCCTGAGAGGCTCCAGCCTCCACCACCGCATAACGGCTGATTTCATTAACTTCCGCAATGCGGTTCATGCGTTTCATATCCAAAATGATTCCGCCCTGCAACGCACGGGACAAACCCGAAAGAACGAGTCCGGCGCCCAGAGGAACGACTGGAATTTTGTGCTTATTAGCCAGGAGCATAATTTGACGGACTTCGTCTGTGGAATTTGGCACAACCACGACATCCGGTTCCAGGGGCGGCATGGTACCGGGGTCCATCGAATAAATGTAGCGCTCTTCGGGTTGATCCGATACATATTCGGAACCGACTATTTTTCCCAGTTCATCGCAGATTTCTTGCATAACTTCGCTCCCGGCTTATGGCACAATATTTTACGAATTCGGCTTTTCGAAGGCGACCTGACACAGATCGCTCATGAGAATCGGGAAAATACCCCTTGCGGCAACCTCATCGGCCAGCGTAAACATGCAGGCCGGGCAGTTAAAAACACAATAGGCAACGCCGGCCTGTTGCATGTCGTCAAGATTGCGCTGCTGAACATCATCGGCCAGATCATCTCTTTGCTGGGCCCGCATTACCTGCCCGCAACAAAGCGAATTCTCTCTGTCATACCGGCGATCCACCCGTTCGACCCCGATTTTTTGAAAAAGGTCATCCACCCAATGCTGGGTTTGTGGTACCAGACGATTGGAGCACGGTCGCTGGTAGGCCACCTTGGCACCGATGGGCTGAATCTGGTCCTTCAGTTCATCGAGCTTTTGGGACAAATACTCGAAAAGATGAACAGGCTTGAAGGGCACTTCGATACCGAAGGCCGGAGCGAGCTGGGTATAGGTCCCGTAGCACTCGTCGTGGAAGCAGACCAGTTCGTCGACACCGCTGTCTTTGAGGTAAAAATTCCAGATGTTTTCTACCATCCGCGGCAGCCGTTCCCGAATGACCGAATTCTTTCCGAAATGAAGCCACATGACGTTACAAAAAATATCACTGCCAACGATAAAAGAGGCGTTTTCATATAGTTTGCCGCGCACGCAGCCGGTCAACATCGGAAAGTAACACATATTGATCACCGGCGAGTGTACCTTGGTGGGGGTGATGGTTCCTTTGGCCTGCATCATGATAATCTGTTGCTTGGTAATCGGTGACGGTACGGGAAGCAGGCCTTTCTCTTCCTGGCGTTCAACGATTTGATAAAAAGGATGGTTGGCGGACGGACAATAGGCTTCACAGGCATAGCAGGTCACGCAATCAGTGAGGACTTTTGATTCCCGGCCCTTTAATATATTCATTTTTTCGGCTTTGGCCTCTGCCAGGTCATAGCGCATGTACTGACATTTCATCAGGCAGTCACAGGTCTCACATTGTTCGCAGATCTGCGGATCAAAGTTTAAAGCATACATGGTATGTGTCTCCTATAAGCCTCATTTTTCAAATTACATTCTGGATTTTTCGATGTTCAGCCGTGCCGTTTTATCCAGGGCATGCACACCCCAGATAAATGCTTCAAACCGTTTGTCCTTAGTTTGACCGTGGTAAAAGCGATAATAAATCTGCTGTGCAATAACCGCCAGACGAAACAAACCAAAGCAATAGTAGAAATCATAGTTATCGACTGTTTTCCCCGACAGTTCGGCATAATAACGGACCAGTTCATCTCTGGTAAGGGCCCCTTCGGTGTCGGTGGGCATAAACTTAATGGCCTGCATTTCCGGTGAATCCGTTTTTTCAACCCAATAGGCCAGAGAGCCCCCCAGATCCATTAAGGGATCTCCCAGGGTGGCCATCTCCCAATCCAAAACTCCGATTATTTTACCGGGGTTGTCTGGATCGAGCACGACATTGTCAAACTTAAAATCATTATGAATAATCGCCGGCTGATCCGAATCAGGCGGCATTTTATCCTGCAGCCAGGCCATGATGTCCTCGCAGTCCGGAGCATCCGGCGTGCGGGCCTCACGGTAGCGCTTGCACCAGCCATTCACCTGTCGCTCAACATAACCGGCGGGTTTGCCGAAATTTTCCAGACCGGCCTCATGAAAGTCAATGGTATGCAGCTCATGCTGGACCCGCACCAGGTCCCGGCAAAGGTTTCTTATTTTTTCAGGAGAGTCCTCGAATCCCGGCGGAAATTTACGGCGCACAATTACACCTCTGATTCTTTCCATAACATAAAAGGGGCATCCGATAATCGAGGTATCTTCAGCATAGGCCATGGCCCGGGGGCAATATGGATAGATGGCCTTGAGGACGCTGAGAACGCGATACTCACGTCCCATGTCATGGGCAGTTTTGGCCTTGGTTCCGAAAGGCGGACGCCGCAACACCAATTCGTGATCGCCGAATGTGATCAGATAAGTTAGGTTGGAATGGCCGCTGGGAAATTGCTGAATGGCCATCGGTCCCTGCAACCCCGGAATTGAATCTCTTAAAAAAGCCTCAACTCCGGCCGAATCAAACGCTTCACCCGGGCGGATATCCCGTGCCTGATCGGAACTGTCCATCTGGATTCTCCTAAAGCCTTTCCTTGAAATTTTTTTGCATCTTACTGCAAAATAAATGTTTCGACAAATTCCAAAACAAATTTTGAGTAACGATCCACAGATATATTTCGTTTGCGGTATTTGCTGCGCTTTAAATACCAATCCTGAAGCATGGCTTTGAGGACGCTGGCGGTCAACTGCGGATCACGCGCTAAAAAATATCCCCGGGACTGCCCCTGTTTAAGGACGTCGGCAAACAGTTTTTCAGTGTATAACTCGCTGGCCACGGCCATTTTCTGCTCTGCTTTGGAAAGATTTTTGGCCTCCATATAAGAAAAATAAAACCACGGTTGCATCGCTTCGCTTAAGTAAAGGTGGGTCAAAATGGCCGCCCGCAGTTTGGCCGCCGGCTCCGATTCTTTTTCAATACTTGCTTCCAGGACGCGTTGGGTAATCGTTCGCCGCTGGTGCTGAAGCATGGCCAACAGATCTTCCTTGCTGGAAAAGTAGGAATACAGGGCCCCCATGCTCAGCTGGGTTTCACGGCCGAGATCTCTCATGCTCATGGCCTGAAAGCCTTTTTTATTGCTGATTTTCAATGTGGCACTGAAAATCCGCTCCAGATTTTTCACCACCGTGTTTTCTTTTTTAACCCTGATGGAGTGCCGGTTTTCGGCAAAAGCCTCCCGGCAAATGTCCTGTCTGGATAACTTAATCTTTTTTTGAAAATCAGCGTAGGTCATTACCGAACCTTTTTGTTCTCATATTCTTTCAATATCCTCTTGGCCACCGATATCTTGTGAACCTCATCGGCACCGTCATAAATGCGGGCCGCCCGTTCATGTCGATAATAAAAGGCCAGAATGGTATCATCGGTCATGCCGAGCCCGCCGTGGACCTGCAACGCTCGATCGATTACTTTCTGCATCACATTGGCCACGACAAATTTAATCAGAGATATCTCTTTGCGGGCCTCTTTTTTACCCACATTTTCAATCATCCAGGCCGCATGGAGCACCATCAGCCGGGCTGCCTGGATGTCGGCCGCGCATTCGGCAATCCAGGATTGGATAATTTGCTTGGCGGCCAGTTTCCGGTCCGGGGCGATAATTCTGTCCCGGGCCCGGGCCACCATCAGGTCAAAGGCCCGGTTGCAGATACCTATCCAGCGCATACAGTGATGGATACGGCCGGGGCCGAGCCGCTCCTGGGCGATCACGAAACCGTGACCTTCGGCTCCCAACAGGTTTGTCTGGGGCACGCGACAATTCTGATATAGAATTTCAGCATGACTGAAATAACCTTCTCCGGCATGGCCCATGACCGGAATGTTGCGAACCAGGTTAAAACCGGGGGTATCCGTCGGTACGATAATCATACTGGCCTGCATGTAAGGCCCCGCCTCAGGGTTGGTGACGGCCATGACGATGGCAAATTCAGATCCATCAGCCGATGAAGAATACCACTTCTGACCGTTGATGACATAATCATCACCGTCTTTCGCCGCAGTTGTGTCCATCATGACCGGATTGGAGCCGGGCAGCTCAACTTCAGTCATCGAAAAACAACTGCGAATTTTACCGTCCACCAGGGGTCTCAAATATTTTTCTTTCTGGGCGTCACTGCCGAATTGATGCAGGATTTCGATGTTACCGGCATCCGGGGCCTGGCAGCCGAAAATATAATGACCCAGGGGACTGCGACCCAGGGATTCTGAAACCAGGGCGTGTTCCATCAGGTTAAGTTCCATCCCGCCGTATTCTTTGGGATGATTGGGGGCCCAGAGTTCCATCTGTCTGACCATTTTGCGCTTCTCTTCAAAGATTGGCCCAAGGCTGGTACTCGGTTTGGTCAGAAACTCGGGCTCCAGCGGAATGAGCTCTTTATCCACAAACTCATCGATCATCCCCAGGATAGTCTTCATTTTTTCAGAAATAGTAAAGTCCATCGTGTCCTCCTCAAAGTATTACCTTGCATATTTTTGGTTATGTGAATTTAACTCAAAACGTGGGCGCAACGATAAAATGACAAATGTCGATTGACGAATGAATAGTAAGGGATTCTATCTATAATCTGGCGGAGCAAAGCGACATCCACCATTCGTCAATCGTCATTCGTCATTCCGCAATCCTACTCACCTGTATGTTAAAAGCCTCTCATCCCCTTCCATTTCCAAATGCGCCACCTCGTTAAATCCGGCAAGCATGATTCCCTTGCTGTTATATTTGATACGCGTAATCGATGCGTTCATCAACTGCCATGAAATCTCAAGGGTCATCCGGTCGGACAAACCCAGCGCTGATCTGACCGCCACCGAGATGGGCCCGCCCGATGTAAATACAGCCAATCGCTTTTTCGCACCGTGCCGGGCTGCAATTTTTTCGACACCCAAAACAACGCGATTGGTAAAATCATCCCAGCGCGGAAGGCCTGAAGCCTTATATTCACCTTTGGTCCAGCGATCCATGACCCGGGAGAAAACCCTTTGGAAGGTTTTTTGGTCTCCGGGCAACTTTTCCAGTTCCTCGGCAAGTGAGGGCTGCTCCGCCGTCATCTCCGGGACCAATGCTTCCCAGACTGCAAACGAGTCGTATTCGTTAAAGGCATCGGCAGTTTGAGGCCGGGGAACTGTCATCTTTTTCTCTTGGTAATAATTTACAAATTCCAGGGCTGTTTTCTGCTGACGCTCCATCCGGCCGTAATAAACCGCGTCGAAGGCTTTACCTGTTTTCGCCAGATAGCGGGCCAATATTCTGGCCTGCCTGACGCCAAGGGGAGAAAGCCGATCATAATCGTCGGCCCCAAATGAGGCCTGGCCGTGTCTGAAGAAATAAATTTCACTCATCGCAAAGTATCCTGATAAAAAGTCTTATTGGCAATATAAACATGGCGCCGTGATGTTTTTTTAATTTACCTATTCATAACTTTTCAGCAAAAATGCGTCAAGAAAAAAAGAGCGAACGTTCGTTTTTTTATTTGACACTTGCCATAACCCCCGGTATGTTAAACTCAATGTTGGATGGAATAAACACGATGAAAATACTGGTCTGTGTTAAACAGGTTCCTGAATCGGAGATCCCGATACATATTGACGCACCGGCCGGATGGATCCAAACGGATGCCATACCCGAATTCAAAATGAATCGGCTGGATGAATTCGCGGTTGAAGAGGCTTTGCTGATAAAGGAATCAATAGCTGACGCCCGTATCGATGTTATCACGGTCGGACCGGACCGTTGTGAAGACGTTGTCAGGCGGGCCATGGGTATGGGTGCGGATTCCGGCGCTTTCATCCAGACGGTATCCGATAAGTATCAGAGTCCTGGCGAGATTGCCGCCGCAATAGCCGATTTTGCGCATGACAAAAATTATGCCCTGATCCTGACCGGGGCCATGTCGGAAGATTCCATGCAGGGGCAGGTCGGCCCGATGCTGGCCGCCCGACTGGGTTTCCCCTGGGCGACATCCGTGATCTTTGAAAAAATCGCATCTGATCAGAAATCAATTTACGTCGAGCGTGAAATCGAGGGCGGTCACCGGGATACGCTGGAATTAAAGCTGCCGGCGATAATAACCCTTCAATCGGGAATTAATACGCCGCGCTGGCCTTCGCTGTCAAATCTATTGAGAGCCAATTCCCAGGAATTGGTGAAGATCACTATCAGTGATCCGGCTAAGCCCTGTCAGGTGGAACAGCTTGCAGAACTGGTGTATCCCGAAAAACGTCGTGCCGGGCTGATTCTGTCCGGATCCATGCAAGTAAAGGCCGCACGATTATTAACAATTTTTCGTGAAAAATCCTTACTATAGCCCCAGATAAATTGGGGTGTTTTTAGTTATTCGTTATTGGGAAAGAACATTGAGAGTACGGGGAAGAGTGCAGTTCTGATAGTTCTTGGGATAAAAAAACAGATTTCATTCCTTTTCTACCATTAACGAATAACAAATAACTTATACTTGGTTTGCAACTCGATCAGGTGATTATGCCGTCTAAACCAAAACCCAAAGAGCAAAAAATGCCAACCGGCATCGTGGTCATCGCCGAGCATGCTGACGGACACATCAGACCCGTCACCTACGAAATCATTTCCTTTGCCAAAAAACTCCAACGTCGCGCCCCATCCAATCGAATCAACGTTGTCCTGCTGGCTGATAAAGTGGAAAATCCGGCACAGATGCTGGCAGATAAATCAGGGTTAGATATCACGGCCGTGCAAATCTCAACAATGCCGCACTATAACGGGGAGCTATACCTTCGCGTACTGACAGATATTCTTTCCGATACGCCCCCTGCCTTTGTGTGTATTGCCCATACTTCCCAGGGCCTGGACTATGCGCCGGCCCTGGCAGTAAAATTAAATGCCACCTGCATCACCGCAATCGGCGATGTTTTGGACCATGCCGGAGTTGTCAGTTTTACCAGGCCGATTTATGGCGGTAAAATCATTGCCCGGCTGCAGCCGATGTCCGCAACATCCGTGCTAACCATCCAGCCCGGCGTCTTCCCAGCAGTCGAGAATGCTCAAGGCCCTAAAGGCAATGTAACCCTTCTTCCGACATCAGCCGGAAACCGGCAGTCACGATCACTGGGGATCAAGCAGGCGGATACGGATACAGCCTGCATTAGTGAAGCCAAGGTAATTGTGGCCGCCGGCAGGGGTATCGGTGAAAAAGAAAATCTTGATTTTATCCACCAGTTGGCGGCATTGTTTGCGAAATCGGCCGTTGCCGGCTCACGAATTGTATGTGACATGGGCTGGCTGGAATACCCGCGTCAGGTAGGGGTTACCGGAACAACGGTTTCACCGCAACTTTACATTGCCTGCGGTATATCCGGGGCGGTGCAACATGTGATGGGAATGCAAAATTCCGAATTTATCGTCGCTATTAACAGGGATCCCTCAGCCGCAATATTTCAAACATCCGACATCTGCATCGTCGAGGACCTGACCGCCTTTATTCCCGCATTCATGCAGGCCTATAATGAATCAAATAACGATACAGGAGGTTAAAATGGTTGATTTTTCTTTGGAAGATAAAATAGCCCTGATAACCGGTGCCAGCCGGGGAATAGGAGAAGCCATCGCCGTTACGCTGTCGGAATACGGTGCCCGGTGTATCCTGGTGAGCCGCAAAGCCCCGGGTCTTCAAAAGGTAAAAACCAAAATCGAACAAAATGGCGGCCGGGCCGAGGTGCTTGCCTGCCATACCGGCAATCTGAACCAAATAAATGATTTGTTTGGAGAAATTAAAAACAGCTATGGCCGTCTGGATATCCTTGTCAACAACGCCGCAACCAGCCCCTATTTCGGCGACATGGTCAATGCAGATGAAAAGGCCTGGGACAAAACCAACGACGTCAACCTCAAAGGCCCGTTCTTCATGATCCAGCATGCCGCCAAATTGATGGAAAAATCCGGCGGCGGCGCCATCGTTAATGTGGCCTCCATCAATGGCATCCGCCCGGTTCCCTTTCAGGGAATTTATTCGATCACCAAAGCAGGCTTAATTTCCATGACCAAGGCCTTTGCCAAAGAGCTGGCCGCTAAAAATATCCGGGTCAACGCCTTGCTTCCGGGATTAACCGAAACCCATTTTTCAGAGGCCCTCATTCAAAATGAACAAATATACTCCTTTGCCGTTCAGCAGATCCCCATGGGCAGGCATGCCCAGCCGGACGAGATGACCGGTGCGGTGCTGTATCTGGTTTCCAATGCTGCATCCTTTACAACCGGGACGTGTGTCGTCTGTGATGGCGGCATGTTAGCATAAAAAGCAGTTGGCGTACTGGAGTTTTGGAGTATTGTTATATGCCTATATTCCATCACTATAGCACTCCAATACGCCATCACTCCTATACGGAATCAGCATAAATATAGCCGGATAGTTAGTTCAATACCAAAACTATTGATTTAAGGTTGATAAGAATATGGGAGGCAAATATGTCAGTGTATGTTGAAAAAGATGGACCGGTGACAGTCGTTACCTTAAGCCGTCCGGAAGTTCGCAATGCCGTTGACCGTGAAACGGCCGAAGAGTTGGCGGCAACTTTTCGAGCCTTTGATTCCGATGCCTCCGCGCGCGTTGCCGTATTTTCCGGCGATCAGGGATATTTTTGCGCCGGTGCGGATCTAAATAAGATCGCCGGCGGAACACCCAACCGGTTGGAACCGAATGGTGACGGCCCAATGGGCCCCACCCGGATGCAGCTGAAAAAGCCGGTTATCGCTGCGGTTGCCGGGTATGCCGTTGCCGGCGGACTTGAACTGGCACTGTGGTGCGATATGAGGGTAATGGAAGAAGGTGCCGTGCTGGGCGTCTTCTGCCGGCGCTGGGGGGTTCCTCTGATTGATGGGGGCACGGTGCGGCTGCCGAGATTGATCGGACTCAGCCGGGCAATGGATATGATCCTGACCGGCAGACCGGTTGAAGCTGAAGAGGCGTTGCAAATGGGTCTGGTTAACCGGGTCGTCGCCAACGGGACGGCCAAAAAGGCCGCCATAGAATTGGCCCATCAAATCGCTGTCTTTCCGCAGATCTGTCTGCGCGGAGATCGATTGTCAGCAATCGAGCAATCAGATCTGTCCTTTGAAAAAGCAATGGCCAACGAATTCAAGCACGGTTTGACATCTTTATCCCAAGAATCCGTAGAAGGGGCCGCCCGATTTGCAAAAGGCGCCGGTCGTCATGGCTATTTTGAAAAGCCTGATGGTACTAATTGACGAAAAACTTTGATATCATAGCTTTTCCTTGAACTGAGATAGTCACAATTTATCATCACCTAGTTAAAATTTCCTTCCGTATAGAATTGACACTCCCATGATCAGTGAGTAGATTCAAATTCTTGATTTAAAAATAAGATACGATTTAACCGACAGGCATTCGGGAGGTGCTGATATGAAGACCGGACTCATGCAAAGATTGGATCAGACAGGCGTAGTCTGTGCCGAAGGATATCTCTTCGAAATGGAGAGACGTGGTTATCTGACGGCCGGTGAATTTGTTCCGGAGGTGGCGTTGGAAAATCCAGAGGCCCTGAAATCACTCCACAAGGATTTTCAACACGCGGGATCCGACGTGGTTGTGGCCTTTACATATAATGGACACCGCGAAAAAATGCGCATTATCGGCAAGGAAGACCTATTGGAGCCACTGAACCGTGCCGCACTCCAGATTGCCAATGAAGTAGCGGCCGATGTCTCCGAAGGTTACGAACCGAATCTTGTTGCCGGAAACATTTCCAATTCCAATATCTGGGATCCGGATGACTCAAAAAGCCAGCAGGAAGTCCGAAAGATGTTCTCAGAAATGGTGGGATGGGCTGTGGATGAAGGTGTGGACTATTTCATCGGTGAAACCTTTTATTTTGCCGAAGAAGCTTTTGCCGCTCTGGAGGCTATTCAACAGTCAAAGAAACCGGCAGTTATCACAGTTGCGCCGATGGGTGAGAATATTCTCCGAGATCGGTGGGACATCATCGACACTTGCAAGGAACTTGAGCAGCGGGGTGCAGATGTTGTGGGCATGAACTGTTTTCGTGGCCCTAATACCATGATGCCGTATATTACGAAAATAAGGAAGGCGGTATCGGGTCACGTAGCTGCGTTGCCGATACCCTACCGCACCACCGACCGGCAGCCAACCTTTTTCAACCTTGATGATACCTGCGGGTGCAATGTATCGTCACCACACGGCAGGACCTTCCCAACTGCCCTGGACCCACTATACTGTAATCGCTATGAAATCAGGAAATTCGCGGAAGATGCCTGGGACAACAATATCCGTTACCTGGGAGTATGCTGTGGTGCCGCTCCTATTCACATCCGGGAGGTGGCCGAGGCAATGGGCAGAAAACCTCCAGCCAGTCGTTACTCAGAAAACATGCAAAAGCATTTTATGTATGGCACCGACGAAAGTCTTC
>Ga0265306_10001181_pt1 | contig 12727 bp, 6 predicted proteins | sample Helome_3_FD_192493 | JGI IMG/M metagenome (GOLD analysis project Ga0265306, IMG submission 192493) | Marine sediment microbial communities from subtidal zone of North Sea - Hel_20160420 (Illumina Assembly) | ecosystem: Environmental > Aquatic > Marine > Subtidal zone > Sediment ...
GAACCCCGACAACGTTGAGTCCCGTCAGCAGGGGCGCAGCGATCGGACCGATACTCGGCAGTCGGGCATGAGCGACCGGACCGAGGAGCGAAATCAGACCGCCAGGCAAGTGTCCGAAAATCGCACGGACGCCTGGAATGACACTGTCGATCATTGGGGGGGCAGCTCATATTGGGGCCACTCCTACTGGGGGAGCGGCGACGAGGGCGCGGCTTTCTTCGCCGGCATGCTCCTCGGCGCGGTCATCGCGTCATTGCCGCCCAAAACTCAAACTGTGGTCGTCGCCGGGTCGCCCTACTATTATGCCAACGGTGTCTACTACGTGCAGTCGGGTTCGCAATACACCGTGGTACCGGCGCCCGTGGGCGCCACCGTCGCGCATCCGCCGGCGCAGGTCACCAACGTCTACGTGAACGATCAGGATCTCGGCTACTCGAATGGCACCTATTACGAGCAGCAGCCGCCTGCAAAGGAAGGCGGTGATCCGACCTACAAGGTGGTCGCTCCACCGATCGGTGCGACCGTGCAGACGTTGCCCAAGGACGCCAAGAAGTCAACGATCGGCGGAATCGATTACTACGTGTACGCAGAAACCTATTACCAGGTCTTCCATAGCGGGAGCTCGGTCGTGTATATGGTGGTAAAGGATCCAAAGGCCTGATTAATCGCGCACAGAGCCAACGGTGCTAATAAGCCAAGTGCCGCTGACATAACTGATTTTTAATCTACCGATACAAAGAGGCACAAATGTATCGCTTGTTTTTATATAAATTTAAAAAGGATCGCCAATCGTCCCAATACGGGGCAATTCAGAATCCGAGCCTTTTGATAATTTCGGTCTGCTGTTTTCTCATGTTGGTCGCCGTTCTGGCATGGTTCGCTCTAGACAGAGTAAAAGAACAAATCCAAACTGAATTGGGCGATGCTATTCAGATCGTTCTGCGAACCACACAGGAGTCTTTAGACCTGTGGGCCGAATCCAAAAAATTTCACCTTGAGCGTCTGGTCCAGGATCCGCAGTTGGTTTCCTTGACCGAACGTCAGTTGATGGTGTCTCGCAACAAATTTGCTTTGTCAAAAAGTGAAACCTTAAAGGATATACGCGCTTTTTTCATGCGCCATAAAAACGAGTTTGAACAAGCTGGGTTTTTCATTATTGCCCCAGATTTTATTAATATCGCATCCATGCATGATGGCAACATGGGAGCTAAAAATCTGATCGCCAACCAGGCGTTGGATCTTCTCAACAGGGCCTTTCAGGGTGAGACAGTTATGGTGCCTCCCATATGGTCGGACGTTCCCTTGATAACATCAATGGTTGGTAGCAATAAAATGTCTCCGACCATGTTTTTCGCCGCGCCCGTTAAAAACAAACAGGATGTTGTGATAGCAGTGGTCACCCAACATATCGATCCTCTATTTGATTTTAGTCGGCTGACTCAGCTTGGACGCATCGGCAAAAGTGGGGAAACCTATGCCTTTGGTCCTTATGGTAAGCTGCTTTCTGCAAGCCGTTTTGATGAAGATCTGCGAAAGGTCGGTTTGCTCGGTGAAAACGAAAATAGTATTTTATCCGTTAGTGTTCGTGACCCCGGCGGGGATATGATAAAAGGCTTCTTTCCTACAGTCCCCAGATACCAACAGCCACTAACTCTAATGGCCCGGGAAGCCACCCAGGGAAAATCCGGGTATAATGTGGCGGGATACCTGGATTACCGAGGCGTGCCGGTATATGGTGCCTGGCTATGGGATGATAAGCTGGGCATCGGGTTGACAACCGAAATCGATGAAGCCGAAGCGCTTCGCCCGTACTACACCACGCGAACCACAATTCTAGCGGTGTTGGGAATAACAGTTTTACTGGCGCTGGGCTCGCTGGCGTTTGCCATCGTCATTGAAAAGCGTGCAAGACAGGCACTACAAAAATCCCATGATGAACTGGAAATTCGCGTTCAGGAGAGAACCGCCAAACTTTCTGAAAGTGAGGAAAGATTTGCTCTGGCGACAAGAGCTGCAGGTGGCGGTATATGGGATTTAGAGCCCCAGACCGGCAACGTATGGTATTCAGAACGCTTCAAAGAATTATTGGGTTACTCCGGCGATGAAAGCCAAAATGCATTTCCCGGCTGGGAAAACAGCCTGCATCCCGATGACCGCGACTCGGTTTTGACGGTCATGCAAAATCATCTGGATCATCATATTCCCTTTAATGAAGTGTGTCGGCTTAAATGCAATTCCGGCGAATATCGCTGGTATCGAACAGTGGGACAGGCCCTCTGGAACGATAATGGTCAGGTATACCGCATGGCCGGCTCCATCGTCGATATTACCGAAGGCAGACTCGCACAAGAGCAAGTGGCCAAGCTGTCGCGGGCAACTGAGAACAGTCCGGCCTCAGTGGTAATCACAGATAAAGACGGCAACATTGAGTACGTCAACCCCACTTTTTGCAAGGTAACCGGATATTCCACCCAGGAGGCCATCGGAAACAATCCCAGGGTCTTAAAGTCCGGCGATCTTTCTGAATCTTTTTACAAAAATCTCTGGGAGACGATCCTTTCCGGTAAAACCTGGAAAGGTGATTTTATTAACAAAAAGAAAAACGGCGAGGAATTCTGGGAAAGTGCTTCTATTTCACCGATCAAAAACAATAAAGGTGAGATTACTCATTTCGTGGCGGTCAAACAGGACATCACAGAGCGCAAACACATGGAAAAAGAACTCATCCATGCCAAACAAGCGGCCGACGATGCCAACAAGTCCAAAGGAGACTTTTTAGCCAACATGAGCCATGAGATTCGCACGCCCATGAATGCAGTCATCGGCATGGCGCACCTGGCGCTAAAGACGGATTTGACCACCAAGCAGCGGGACTATCTAAAAAAGATCCAGTCATCGGCTAATTCTCTGTTGGGCATTATCAACGACATCTTGGATTTCTCAAAGATCGAAGCCGGAAAAATGGATATGGAGTCGGTGGAATTCAACCTGGAAGATGTGATGGATAACCTGGCCAATCTTGTCTCTGTCAAAGCCCAGGAAAAAGAAGAACTCGAGGTTTTGTTTAATACGAATCGGGATGTGCCCAGATTTCTAGTTGGCGACCCATTAAGGCTGGGACAGGTTCTGATCAATCTATCCAATAATGCAGTCAAATTCACCGATACCGGTGAAATTGTGGTATCCACCGAGCTGCTCAAACGAAATGAAGACCGGGTCACCTTAAAATTTTCGGTCAGTGACACCGGTATCGGGCTTACCAAGGAACAAGCCGGCAAGCTGTTTCAATCTTTTACCCAGGCCGACAGCTCTACAACCCGCAAATATGGCGGTACCGGATTGGGACTAACGATCAGCAAACGGCTGGCAGAGATGATGGGCGGGGAAATCTGGGTGGATAGCAAATATGGTGAGGGCACCACATTTAGCTTTACTGCCGAGTTTGGTCTGGGAAAAGAAAGAGCCAAAAAAGTATTTAAGCCGTCACAGGATCTGCGAGGCATGAGGGTGCTGGTGGTGGATGACAATGCCACTTCAAGGGGCATATTGCAGGAGATGCTGGAATCTTTTTCATTTAAGGTGTCAGTGGCAGCGTCTGGTAAAGAGGGTATCACAGAACTTGAAAATGCCGATGAGGATAAGCCATTTGAGCTGGTGATCATGGACTGGAAGATGCCGGGCATGGATGGAATTGAGGCGTCGAAGCGGATTAAGGACCTTACAAGCTTAAACAAAATTCCACCCATCGTTATGGTGACTGCCTATGGCCGGGAAGAGGTCATGCAGCAGGCCGATCAAGTGGGACTTGAGGGTTTTCTCCTTAAACCGGTGAGCCCTTCGATGCTTTTTGACACCATCATGGAGGCATTTGGGGAAAAAGTGCGCGAATCCTCGCGGGTAGCGCCAAGAAAAGAACAGAAAGCTGAGGCTTTTAAACAAATCGATGGAGCACGCGTATTGTTGGTAGAAGACAATGAAATTAACCAGCAAGTGGCTAAAGAAATTCTTGAGGGTGCAGGTCTAAATGTTGCCTTAGCCAATAATGGTCAGGAGGCAGTTAGCAGGATAAAGGAAACTAATTATGACGCTGTGCTCATGGATGTTCAGATGCCGGTGATGGATGGATACACCGCTACGCGGGAAATTCGGAAGTGGGAATCAGAAGACAGAGGACAGAGGACGGATATCAGAGGACCGAACTCCAACCTCCAACATCCAACATCCAACATCCCTATCATCGCCATGACCGCTCACGCCATGGCCGGTGATGAGGATAAAAGCATCGAAGCCGGCATGAATGATCATGTCACCAAACCCATTGATCCCGATCAGCTTTTTACCACCTTGCAGAATTGGATTAAGCCAAAAGCAAAAAGAACGGCTCTTCAGAAACCGGCTGTTTCCATCGAGATCTCTGTGGAAGACCAAGTGATATCCGCTGGCGAGATCCTTCCCAAATCCCTACCAGGATTTGATCTGGCAGTAGGTTTGGAGCGATTGGGGGGAAACGAAAGTCTATACCGCAAGCTGCTGCTTGATTTTGGAGCAAACTATAGCGGGGTTGCCAACGAAATCCGTGACGCATTGGTTACCAGGGATTTTAATCAGGCCCACAGTTTGGTGCATAACCTCAAAGGGCTGGCCGGAAATCTGGAAGCCACAGATCTTCAGGCTGCAGCAGTGAAAATCGAAAAGCTCGTTAAAGGAAAGACCGAGAAGGCTATCTCAGATAAGGAACTGAACCTGAAATTTGCAGAACTGGAAAATGCTCTCGAGCAAGCTCTGAATGCAGTTGAAATCTTAGGCCCCAGCTCCACAGATGAAAAGAAGACCATTTCGAGCAGTAAAGAGGCGATTGCATCGGTGCCTCCCGAGCTAATTCAGAGGGTAACTGAAAGCATCAAAACGGCTGTTGAATTGGGGGATGTTATGAAAATTAAATCAATAGCCGAAGCAGCGAAATCCGAATCCAGTGCGATGGCACCTTTCTTCGATGAATTAGTCCGATTAGCGGAAAATTTTGAATTGGATGGCATCCAAAAATTTGTGGCTGATTTAGACACTTGAATCAAATTAAATTGGTATTTCGATTCTGTGGATACAAGCGTTTTATACTTATATTTTATTCCGGGAGATTTAGTATGACAAAAAAAATGCTAAAGAGGATGGTCTGGCTGCTGTGCATATCAGTTGCCCTGACGGGATGCAAAGAAAAAACTGAAGTTGTTGAAGTGGTCCGGGCCATCAAAACGATGACTGTCAGTGAGCAGCCTGCCGAGAGGATACGCAAATTTTCCGGGCTCGTCGCTGCGGTCGATTCCTCCGGCCTCAGTTTTGAGGTCCGCGGGCAGGTGGAGTCTGTGGAAGTTGACATCGGAGATCGTGTGAAAAAAGGGCAGGTGCTCGCTGTTCTGGATCCTGAGTCCTATCAGCTGGAGGTCGATGCGACCGAGGCCGAGCTTGTCAAGGCCAGGGACAATGTTACCAAAACAAAGGCAGAGTACGAGCGCCAGAAGCGGATTTTCGAACAGGGTGCGGGGGCAAAAAGGTATGTAGAGGTTACAGAATATGATTACAAGGCCGCCAGGAGCGCGGTTAAATTCCAGATTGCAAAACTGGATCAGGCCAGGCGTAATCTGCGTAAAACAAAATTGCCCTCTCCTTACAACGGCGTCATCGCCTGGCGTTCAGTGGAGCCGAACGAGGAGGTGCTGGCCGGGCAGAAAATTCTCGAAATCAATGCCACCGGGAAAATGGAGGTCGAGCTGGCCGTACCGGAGACCACCGTCGACCGCATCCACATCGATGATTCGGCGACGATCACCTTTCCCACCCTGCCGGACAAGTCTGCCAAAGGCCGTATTTCCTACATCGGCGGCGCCGCCGTTAAAGCCAATGCTTTTCCGGTCAAGGTGGAGCTGATCGGGCCGAATGAAAAAGTCAAACCCGGCATGACCGCCGAAGCCAATCTTTCAATAAAAGATGAAGACCGCAAGTCCGGTTACCTGGTTCCGTTCCAGGCAATCCTGCCGGCCCCGGAGAAGGACCAGGGGTATGCTTTTGTGTATGACCCCGATACATCGACGGTTAAAAAAACGCCGGTCCGTTCCCGCGGCACGGCTAATAAAAAAGCAATCGTGGGCGAGGGCCTGGCGGCCGGAGACATTATTGCCGTGGCCGGGGTGAGTTTTTTAGCCGACGGGATGGAAGTCAAACTGATGAAAGGCAACGGAAAATGAAAGGCATCACCGCATTTGCACTGAACAATTCGCGAACCGTTGTCATGACTCTCTTGCTGGTAATTGTCGGCGGTACGTCTGCTTTTATACGCCTCCCGAAACTGGAAGACCCCTTTATTACGATTCGCGAAGCGGTGGTGGCGGCAAAATATCCCGGCATGCCGGTGGAGCAAGTCGAACGCCTGATTACCCGGCCCATCGAAGAGGAAATCCGAAGCATGGGCGAGGTCGATGAGATTAAGGATTCCACCTCCAAAGTCGGCGAATGCCTGATCCATGTGACCATCAAAGATGAAGTGCCCTCCGAACAGCTTCCGGCGACGTGGAAACTGCTGCGCAACCGCATGAATGATGTCAAACCCGAGCTGCCGGAAGGCACCATCGGGCCGATGGTGGACGATACTTTCGGTGATACCTCGGTGGCCACCATCGCGCTCTGGAGCGATGGGTTCAGCATGGCAGAAATGCATGAAACCGCCCGTCAAATCAGAGAGCGTCTCAACCTGCTGAAGGGAATCATGAAGATCGATCTGACCGGGGTGCAGGATGAGCGCATCTATCTCGATGTATCCAGCGCCCGGATTGCGCAGCTGGGCATCGATACCGCAGATATCGGCAAAAGTCTGCAGGAGCAGAACATTGTCCTGCCCGCCGGCAGGATAAACCTCAACGACGTGGAAATCATCGTGGAGACCCAGGGTCGGTTCACGTCCTTAGAGGAGATCGAAGAGGTGCTCATCCCGATTTCCGGCACCCAGGCCACGATTCCGCTGCGCGACATCGCCACCATCCGAAAAGCTTACGTGGAGCCGATCCATAACCCGGCCTACTACAACGGCCATCAGGCCATTGTTTTAAGTGTCTTTATCCTCAGCGGCGTCGATGCGGTTGAGTTCGGCGAGCGCTTGCAGAAAAAAATCAAAGAGATAGAGGACTCCCTTCCCTGGGGCTACAGGCTCGAATTCGCGACCTACCAGCCCGAACTCATCAAAAAAGCCGTCAGCGGCATGGTGCTCAATGTGATCGAAAGTGTGGGCATCGTCCTGTTTGTAGTCATGCTGCTGCTGGGGTTTAGAACCGGCTTGATTGTGGGCTCATTTATCCCCCTGGTCATGCTTTTCGGGCTTTTGATGATGTACGCCCTGGGGATTGATATGGAACGCATGTCGCTGGCCACCATGATTATTGCACTGGGTATGTTCGTGGATAACGCCATTGTGGTGTCCGATGACATAAAGGTCAATCTGGAAACGGGAATGGCACGCAAGGATGCCGTTTTAAAAACCGGCAACTCCCTTGCAATCCCTTTGCTCACCAGCACGCTGACGACGGTTTTCGCTTTTGGACCGATTTTGCTTCAAATCGGTACGACGGGTGATTACACCTCCTCGCTGGGTTCGGTGATGATTATCTTGCTGATGGGTTCGTGGTTTTTCTCCATGTTTTCCTCCACCAGCATGTGCTTCTGGTTTTTAAAGACAAAACCGGCCGCCGCCGGTGATAAACAAAAGGAGAGCGATCCGTACCAGGGAAAATTCTATCAGGCCTATCGCCGGATACTGGAAATCTCCCTGCGCTTTCGCATTCCGGTGCTGGTATTGACAGGCGGCGTGTTTGCTCTTGCAGTATATGCGCTGACGTTTATACCCCAGGCCTTTTTCCCGAGCGGGGACCGAAACCAGTATTTGATTTATCTCGACCTACCCGCCGGAACGCGTATCGAGGAAACCGACCGGACCGTGAAAGAACTCAGCACCTGGCTGCAGGATAAAGAGCAAAACCCGGAAATCACCGGAACCATCGCCTATGTTGGAAACGGCGGGCCGCGTTTTTTCCTCTCACTGGCGCCGGTGGACCCGGATCCGTTCGTCGCATTTTTAATCGTCAATACCGAGACAGGCAAAGAGGTGCCCGAGCTTGTCGGGCGCACGAGCCTGTACATACTGGATAATTTCCCCAATGTGCGCGGCCGGGTCAAGGCCATGTGGCTGGGCGGTACTGAAACCGGTCTGCTGGAAGTCCGCCTCAGCGGCCCCGGCATAGAGGTGCTGAAGGAGCAGGCCGAGCAGTTGATGGCCGCGCTGCGCAAGATCCCAGGCACCATCGATATCAAGCAGGATTGGAACAACCGCGTGATGATGGCCAAGGCGGATGTCGATCAGGCCCGAGCCAATCGCGCCGGGGTGACATCGGAGGATGTGGCCAATGCCCTGAACTTCTTTGTCGACGGTGCCACGACCACCGATTACCATGAAGGCGATGTTGATATCCCCATCGTGGGGCGCGGAATCAAGACTGAAAGGGAATCCCCTGAAAGCCTGGGCACCATCGGCATCCGTTCATCATTCGGCGGCAGCGTGCCGCTCAACCAGGTAGCAGATGTCTACACCATCGGTGAGCTGAACCGCATCATGCGCTACAATCAGGAGCGCACCATAACCGTCAGCGCCAAAAACCAGGTGCTGAAGGCTTCCGAGATCTTCGCGGCCCTCAAGCCGACTCTGGAGGGGATGGATTTTCCGAAAAACCACTACTGGCAGGTCGGGGGCGAGCTGGAAGACGCGGCCAAGGCCCAGAGAAACCTGGCGAAATGGATGCTGCCGTGTTTTGGCGTTATTGTGTTTTTACTTGTATGGCAGTTTAATTCCATCCGTCGGGCCGCCATCATTATCCTGACCATGCCGCTGGTGATTGTCGGCGCCGTGGTCGGCTTGATGGCGATGCAGGCTGATTTTGGTTTCATGGTCATCCTCGGGCTTTTGGCCCTGGCCGGATCCATTGTGAACAACGGCATCGTCATGATCGATAAAATTGAGGAAAACCGCCGCGACGGGCAGACACCCTATGATGCGGTTATCAACTCGGCTGTCAGCCGATTCAGACCGATATTGCTTTCGGTATCAACAACCATGCTTGGATTCTCGCCGCTGATCATCAACCGTGACCCGCTTTTTTACGGCATGGCATCTGTCATGTTTTTCGGTCTGGGCATCGGCAGTTTATTTACGCTCAACTATGTGCCGGCACTTTACAGCCTCTTTTTTCGGATTAAAGTCCCTAGCAGATAAAGTGCATGCTTGAATTCAAAAGGGCCCTGAGGCAGCGATACTCTCGCGCCCCCTTCGCGGGGTTTTCGGTTTTGGGACGCTATTCGTACAGTTCGGGATACCAGGTTATAAGTTAAAGCCATTTGCCACAAAGAAAGTGGTTATAAAAGGAATCGAAAGCGTATTAATCTGCGGTTAACAGACATCTGAAAGGAGAATTCGAAAATGGCGAAAGAAAAAGTGAAACATTTGAGCGGCATATTTGCATCGGTTTTTGCCCACCACGGACACATTACCAAAGAAGAAGCCAAAGAAATCAGCGGCCTGGAGGATCATGAATTCGAACACGCTTATGATAAAGCATCTAACATCGCTGATAAGGTCATGAAGCATGAAGGCGAGAAGATGGATAAATTCCTGGAGCATTTCGCAAAGGAGATTGAACAGTACATGGAGCATTTCGGCGGCAAACTGTTTAAGTAGACCCCAACGTTGCAAAAGTCGGAGGGCTTCAGAGTCAAGGCGACTGAGGGTGAAGTCGTAGTACTTTACTTCGAACCCTCAGCAACGCAGAATCTGAAGTCCTCCGGCTTTCCCGCAGGGTAAACAATATGGCAAAATCGATCCCATCCCTGGAATTCACCGATGGGGGTATCCAAGAAACTGTCATTTCTTTATGATATTGGCAATAATTGCGGACCATTATCCTATCTTTGCCATTTTGTTTCTGCAACTAAGGGGTAGACATGGGGCTCAATGTTTTCGGGTTAAAATTGCATAAAAACCAGATGGTATGAAAGGGCGCCAAAACTTATGTCCCTAAAAAATCTACTGAGTTCGAAGGATCGATTTCTCATCCTTTTGTGCCTGATATTGGGGCTGCTTGTTCTCGTCCCCATTCTGAACCGATTCATTGCCGCCCGCATATTCCTGGACATGTTCCTTACGGCCATCGCCATATCGATGTTGTATGCTATCAGTCACAAAAAGGGGCACGTCATCGTTGGGATGTTGCTGGCAATCGTGATGCTTGCATCGAGGTGGTTACAATATTTTTATCCGAACATAGGGATTGCTGTTTTCGGCATGATCGCTGGCGCTCTCTTTATCGCCTTGGTCATCGCAAACCTTCTGGGCTTTATACTCAAAGCTGAGGCAGTCAACCGAGAAATCATTTATGCGGCCATGCTATTGTATCTGCTGGCAGCACTCATGTGGGCCTTTGTTTATACGGTTATAGAACTCGTCGATCCGGCATCGTTTAACATTGAATTGAGCCGGCCTCAGGAGTATTTATCGGTGTTTCAATATTACAGTTTCGTAACGATTACCACGTTAGGTTACGGCGACATCACGCCGGTCACCGAGGTGGCCAAAGCCTTTTCTGCTCTAGAAGCCGTTGTCGGCCAGCTTTATCTGGTGGTGGCGGTTGCATCGCTGGTGGGAATGCATGTTTCGAGTAAGTCGAGATAGTTGATCTGGTGAGTTTACAATTTCAATGATTCAATGATCTGAAACGCCTATATTTGATACTTACGAACGAAATCTTCAATTTTGCCAATGGCATTTGACTACAGTCTGTGATGTGTCCAATACGCCGATTAACTTTTTATTCTGCCTTTGGCGTCAGAATCGTCACGGTAAGTTCCATATTTAACCATTTTCAAACCATTGAACTGGGAGATGTTCACCATGATATTGAATTGGTTTTATGAAAAGCGGACGAAAAGAAGAATTCGTACAATCTTTCGACTATCTTCAGCAGGCCTGATCTCTTTGGCACTGATGATCAGCGGCTGTGCCATGGTGGGACCGGATTTTGTAAAGCCCGACGCCCCGGTGCAAAAAGAATGGATGGAGGCCCGTGATCCGGAAATCAAAACCGAGGCTTCAGACTACAAAGAGTGGTGGTCGGTATTCAATGATCCGGTTCTCAACAGCCTGGTTGAAAACGCCTACCAGCAGAACCTGCCGCTTCAAATATCCGGTATCCGGATTCTTCAGGCCCGGGCCCAGTTAGGGGCGGTGGTCGGCAATCTCTATCCCCAGCTGCAACAGGGAAGAGGCGCTGCCGACTATTCAAGCATTAGTGAAAATGCGCCTAACACGCTGGGTGCGGATGACTCCTACTGGCAATACAATGCCGGTTTCGACGCCGCCTGGGAGTTGGATATCTGGGGCAAATTCCGCCGTGCCGTAGAATCCGGGGTGGCCAATCTGGAAACTTCCATCGCCAGCTACGATGATGTTCTGGTCTCTTTGACCGCGGAGGTGGCCAGAACTTACATTTTGTTGCGCACCTTCGAAGAACGCTTGGAGATTTCCAGCCAAAATGTCGCCATTCAGGAACGCTCCCTGCAAATCGCCGAAATCCGGTTTAAAGCCGGAGCAGTTACCGAACTGGATGTGGTCCAGGCAAAATCGCTGTTAAGAAACACCGAAGCATCCATACCGCGTTTTGAAGCCGCCATCCGCCAGGCCAAAAACGCACTGGCGGTCCTGTTAGGCAAGCTACCGGGGGAAATCGATTATATGATCGGCGGAGCCAAACTCATTCCCAAAGCACCGCCGGAGGTGGTAGTCGATATTCCAGCGGAATTGTTACGCCGCCGACCCGATATTCAGCTGGCCGAATATCAAATTGCCACCCAGACGCCTCTGATCGGCGTGTCCAGAGCCGAGTTATTTCCGGCCTTTCAACTGTTCGGCTCCATTGGTTTGGCTGCAAGCAATTCAAGAAATACCATATCCGGCGGCAGTAACGGCAGCAGTTTCAGCGACCTCTTTGACTCCAACAGTCTTGAATTTTTCGGCGGCCCCGCTATTACCTGGAACCTTTTTAACTACGGTCGCATTAAAAACCAGGTGCGAACCGAAGATGCGCTGCTACAGCAGTTGATTGTCAACTATGAAGACACCGTTCTCAGAGCGCAGCAGGAAGTGGAGGATTCGCTGGTCGGTTATTTACGAAAGCAGGAGGAAGCTGCATTTTTACTTGGCAGTGTTAAAGCCTCCCAACGGTCGGTGGACCTTTCCATGCTGCAATACAAGGAAGGTATGGTCGATTACCAGCGCGTGCTGGATAGCCAGCGGTTTTTAACCGACCAGCAGGATGCGTGGACGGCTACCCGCGGTGATGTCGTTTTGAATCTGGTGTCCATGTACAAGGCGCTTGGCGGCGGCTGGCAGATTCGTGAGGGCCGGGAATTTGTTTCCAAAGAGTATGTAGAACAGATGGAAAATCGTACCGACTGGGGAGACCTGATACAGCCCAGAGAGCTTGAAACACCGGCTACCGCAGAAGAGCGCCAGCAATGGCGCTGGCCGGATTGGTAAACTCTTTATTATCGATTGTTTTTTGTTAATAGGATTTGACTAATGAGCAGATGAAAGGGAATGACTCATGACTCTCGACGCTTGGCTGACTCTCGCGATTCTTGC
>Ga0265306_10001182_pt1 | contig 12705 bp, 11 predicted proteins | sample Helome_3_FD_192493 | JGI IMG/M metagenome (GOLD analysis project Ga0265306, IMG submission 192493) | Marine sediment microbial communities from subtidal zone of North Sea - Hel_20160420 (Illumina Assembly) | ecosystem: Environmental > Aquatic > Marine > Subtidal zone > Sediment ...
CATAATATTCAACGAATAATCGCTGCCCAGAATCTTTTGGCCCAGATAGCCTTCATTGCGGGCAACAATAATTTCTCTTTCCAGGATCCTGGCTGCCCGCTCGTATTCCGGTCGAATAAAAATAATGCCGTGCTCGGCCTGGGTTGCAAAGCCGGTTATAATGATGCCTTCGATAATCATGTGGGGATCGGCATGGATCAGCACTTGATCCTTGAAGGTACCAGGTTCCATTTCATCGGCATTGCATACGATGTAGCGCGGGAAAGGCGCGTCTTCAGCCACCGAGGTGAGCTTCATGCCGGCTGGAAAGGCGGCCCCGCCCCGACCGAGCAAATTGGCAGCCACAATCTCCTGGCGCACATCCTTGTAGGCAAAATCTTTTAGAACGCTGGCCAGGGCCTGGTAGCCCGCGCTCTGGCGGTATTCATCCAGAGTGGCAATCCGGTCCGGCTGGCGATTTTGAAAGAGAACCTGAGGATACTTAGCAGACATATGTTTTTATACTCAAGTTTGAACGGATTTCGAATTTATTAGTATCTTATTCTATTTTTAATTTTTCAAGGATCGCGTCAATCTTCTCTGTCGTAAGATTGCCGTATGCTTTTTTGTTTATCAAAACCGCCGGTGACCGATCACAGTAGCCCACACAGCAAACCGGCAGGAGAGTGAACAAGCCGTCGGAACTGATTTCACCATACTGGATGCCCAACTTTTCAGACAGATACGCCTTAATGGGCTCAAAGCCATTCATCCAGCAAACCACACTGTCACACACATGGATCACGTACTTTCCCACCGGCTCACGGTAAACAAACGTATAAAATGTTGCCAGCTGCTCCACTTCCAGCGGCGACATGCCCACGAGTCGGGCGGTCTCTACGACGCCCTCGTCGGTCAGGTGGCCGTAATGCTCCTGGATGGCAAACATCACATCGACCACCATTTCACGGGGATGGTCAACTGCGGAGATCTCCGCTTCAAGTGAGTTTTTAATTTCTTCCGGAAGCATACTTTTAGAAACCTGTAAAATATTGGATCATTCTATTGTTGCTATACAAATTGTTCCGGCTTCAATTAGAGTTTTGGTCTCTGGTCGCTGGTCTCTGGCTGACGTTCCCGAACTCGCTGTTGCCAGGAACCAGTGACAAGGAACCAGTAACCATGATCGAATATCAATTATCAATCCTTTAAAGCGCCAATAACCTGGCTCATGATAACTTGGGTTTATCCGGACCCCTATCTATCAATATCCGGCATAATATAGTCCCAGGAACCAATTATCGTAATCAAATCGGCAATGGAACCACCCACCGCCATCAGTGGCATCACCTGAATGTTGGCAAACCCGGGCCCGCGAATGTGCGTTCGATAGGAATATCCCAGTCCGTCGCTGACCACGTAATAACCCTGCTCTCCCCGGGGGATCTCACAGGTGGCATATGCCTCTCCGCGGGGGATTTTAGGTCCCCGGGTCACATTGATAAAATGATGGATCAGGCTTTCGATGTCCTCGAGCATATCCTGTCGCCTGGGGATGACATAACGATAATCATCGGTCACATAGCGACCGGCAGGCATGTTGGCAGATGCCTGTTCAATTATTTTTATACTCTGACGCATTTCCTCCACCCGCACCAGATAACGTGCATAGCAATCTCCATCTGGGTGGGTGGGCACCTCAAAATCGAAGTTTTCATAACCGGAATAGGGAAAGGCCTTGCGCAAATCCCATTGCAGACCGCAGGCCCGTAGATTCGGTCCCGTGACGCCCCAATCCATGGCCTCTTCCAGGGTCAGGCGGCCAACGCCCCGGGTTCGGGCCTTGAAGATGGGGTTATTGCGGATTAAAGCCTCATATTCGTCAAGGCGCCGGGGGAAAATTTTTACAAAATTGTCCACCGTCTCTTTCCAGCCCGCCGGTAGATCGGCAGCCAGACCCCCCAGTCTGAACCACGAGGGATGCAGCCGCCCGCCGGTAATCAGCTCCACGATGTCCAGGAGCATCTCTCGTTCGCGAAATGTGTAAAAGTTGGGCGACATGGCCCCGACATCATGGGCATAGGTGGCGAACCATACCAGATGATTACTCAGCCGGAACAATTCGCTAAGCATCACCCGGACAACCTGGGCACGCTCGGGGACCGTGATGTCGGCCAGAGATTCGACCGCCATGACATAGGGCAGATTATTGGCGGCACCGGCCAGGTAGTCGATCCGATCCGTGTAGGGGATAAACTGATTCCAGGTCTGCCGTTCGGCGATTTTTTCGGCCGCCCGATGGTGATAGCCGATGTCCATGTCCATGGAGGTGATTTCTTCGCCATCGAGGGTTACAATATAACGCATCAGGCCGTGCACGCTGACATGGTGGGGCCCGACGTTCAAAATAAGCTGGTAATCTTTTTCGTCTTCTTTAACATAGATGCCGGCATCCAGAGGCTGGATCCTTTGGGCATCGGCCAGGGTGTAGGGAGGCATTTCGGTGGCCCGACCGGGATAGCTCTTTCTTAATGGATGCCCCTCCCAGTCGTAGGGCATAATGAGGCGTCGCAGGTCCGGATGACCGTCAAACCGCACCCCAAAATGATCATACACTTCCCGTTCGTACCAGTTGGCCGATGGCCAGATATCGGTGGCACTATGGATAACCGGCTGACGGCCTCGTAACGGTACCTTCAGACGCAGCCGGCCGGCCGGGTCAAAGGACAGGAGATGGTAAACCAGCGTAAAATCGGTGTCATCAACCGGATCTTGCCGGGCGGATTCGTCAATGGCAGTAAGATCATCCAAACGCTGATAGCGCGGTGTGGCTTCTGATTTGAGAAACCGCAAAACATCCTGGATTCGATTTTCCGCTACCCGGAAGGTGGGCATATCAGAAGTTGCCGGTGACAGCCGGACGGCATCGGCAAAGCGCTCCTGAAGGCTGCGGGCAAGCGCCTGGTCGGCCGGACTGATGTCTATTTGGCGGGGGGGAGGAACCCACATTAGTTTCGAGCGGCTGTCTATGAATTCCGGCGGTACAACTGAAGTACCGCGGATGGCGGTGCCATCCATTCCCGGGCCGCGCGGATCGCGGGATTTGGTTTGGCCGTCAACCAGAATCGGACCCTGGCTGCCCTGGGTGCCGCCCTTGAGTCTGAAAATGGACCGGGTCGGCTTTTCAGATTCTATTTTCTTCTGCAGTGCGATCAGCCCGCTGAGCACGGCCTCCGGACGCGGGGGACACCCCGGGATATAAACATCCACCGGTAAAATTTGATCCACCCCCTGCACCACGCTATAGGCGTCGTACATGCCGCCGCAATTGGAGCAGGAGCCCATGGAGATGACCCATTTGGGTTCGGCCATCTGCTCATAAAGCCTTAAAACAACCGGGGCAATTTTCTTAAAGACCGTGCCGGCCACTATCAACAGATCCGCTTGCCGCGGCGACGCCCGCAAAACCTCGGCACCGAACCGGGCCATGTCATAGCGCGCGGTAAAGGCGGCCGCTTCTTCTACAAAACAACAGGAGAGCCCAAAAAACATGGGCCACAGGCTGTACTTCCGGGACCAGTTGATCACTATGTCCGCGTTGTTGAGGAGTCGCTCGTCTAATTTTTGTTGCCCGTCGGCCCCCACTCGAGCCCTCCTTTTACCCATACGTAAACAAGGCCAAGAATTAATACGGTAATAAAAAAAGATATCTGCAACCAGCCCGACCAGCCCAATTTTTCCCAGGCTATGGCCCATGAAAAGATATAGGCCCCTTCCACATCAAACAGCAGAAAAAAAATAGCCACCAGGTAAAAAGGCACCGGATAGCGCAGACGGGCACTTCCGGTGGGTATGATGCCGCTTTCGTAGGCGCGCAATTTTTCAGCGCCCGGCTTTCTCTCTCCGATCCAGGAAGCAACCAACAACAACAGCGCAATTAATCCCAGGATCAAAATCCCGAAAATCACCAGGCTGAAAATGCCTGGTTCCCAGGGAGATAGTACACCTTGATTGACAAAAACCTGCATGGCCCTCTCCGTCAAGACAATATCCTAAACCAAAGAAAACGAGGAAGGAAATTTTAAACAAATCGAACTTAGGCATCAATCGTTATTTATGCAAGGATAAAATGGCGCAATCTACGACTTTTTTTATAAAAAGCGCTGTCATTTAGGATAGTTCGTCCAAATCGAGGTTTTGCCCAGGATTAGATTTGGGTCGGTTTGATTTTAATGGTCGCCCCGTTTGACACGCTTTTTAGCGGTTGGAGATTGTCCAGGACACGCCCGAAAATATTCACTGGGCTGTAAGCCCGCGGTTGGTTACCGGTGCTGACCGGGGTCGGGCCGAAAAAGATGCAAAACGCGGGACCTGCCGGCCAATAGCCCAGGTCCCCGACTTCAACATCCTGGCGAGCGTCGGGCTCCAGTTCGATGGTCAGGGCAATATCGAAATAAATTTCATCCCCCCAAACATTTACAGATCCCTCAAAGGGCAGCGCTTCCGTTATCTTTTGGGCTGTTGGCGTATCCGACAGCTCAGCTTCCATGACAATGTCTTCAATCTCAATGATAATTTTGATCATGTGTCGGATGTCTCCTTGATGTAGTCCAGCAAAGCCGAGCCCGGATTGAGTTGATCCATAAACATGTCAACCCCATTATTATTTAGGGGGTATTATTCTGACAGTTTCTACCATTTAAAATCGAAATGGTCAAAGCTGTATAGTTGATGCTGACCAAAAATAAATTGACACCCATCTTTTACAGATGCACTATAAATGATTAAGTTCTGGGTAAATTAGGCCATGTGTTCTATCATGCAAACCGGAGAAATTCTTGACATAAAAAAGTATGCCATCCACGATGGTCCGGGCATACGGACCACCGTTTTTTTTAAGGGCTGTCCCCTGTCGTGTTGGTGGTGCCACAATCCCGAAAGCCTGAGCAAGGCCACCCAGCGCCTTTACCGCCCGAAGCGTTGCATTGGCTGCAAAGAGTGCCTGACGGTCTGCCCAAATGGCGCGATCGAGGAATTAGAAGAACAGCTGCATTGGACTGCTGCCGCTTGCAGGTACTGTCGCACCTGTGAAAAGGTTTGTCCGGCCGAGGCTGTGGAATTTATTGGCAAAACCATGACGGTGGACGAAGTCGTCGCCGAGATTACAAAAGACACTCTGTTTTATGATCAGTCCAACGGGGGAGTGACGATTTCCGGCGGCGAGCCCTTAATGCAGCCGTCGTTTTTAATGCAACTGCTGGAGGCCTGCGGAAAACTGGAGCTTCACCGGACCCTTGATACTGCGGGTCACGTCGACACTCGGACGCTTCTTAAAGCAGCCACCCGTGTAGATCTATTCCTGTATGATATAAAGCATATGGACCCCGAAAAACATTATCACTACACGGGTGTTGCCAACGATACGATTCTGAACAACCTGAAGTTGTTAAGTCGTCAGGGCGCCAGAATCATCATCCGCCTTCCGGTGATCCCCGGTATAAACACTGATGAGGAAAATATTGATCGCACGGGTTCTTTTGTCGCTTCGCTTTCCGGCATCATCGGGATCAATATATTACCCTATCACTGCGCGGCTGAAGCCAAATACCAAAACCTTGATCTAAAAAATAAGGCCGCCGACCTTCAGCGTCCTTCCGAGGATGTCGTCGCATCTGTGGCCCGCCATCTGGCAAGCTATAATTTAGAGGTCAAAATAGGAGGATAGACAGTGACTCCCAGAGTTGAGAGGCTTCGCAAAAAAAGTTTTAACGCAATCCCCAGTATTTCCATCGAACGGGCTGTTTTGGTCACCCGTTTTTATAAAAAAAATTATGGCAGATATTCAATCCCCGTTCTGCGGGCTCTGAACTTTAAAAACATTTGTGAAAAGAAAACCATTTACATCGGCCAAGATGAACTGATCGTCGGTGAGCGTGGCCCCTACCCCAAGGCGGTTTCCACTTTTCCGGAACTGACATGCCACACGGTGGAAGATCTGCAGATCCTGAATACAAGGGCAATGACCCGCTATACGGTGTCTGGTGATGACATCGAGTGCTACAGCCAGGAAGTCATTCCTTACTGGCAGGGCCGCACCATGCGCGAAAGGGTATTCAACCAGGTCCCGCAAGAGTGGCAGGCGGCGTACACAGCCGGTCTGTTCACCGAATTTATGGAACAACGGGCCCCCGGCCACACGACCCTGGATGGGATCATTTACGAAAAAGGCATGCTGGATTTTAAAGCCGAAATCAAAGATCACCTGGCTCGGCTCGACTATTTGAATGATCCGCAGGCGGCCGACAAAGCCGAAGAGCTTAAGGCCATGGCCATTTGTTGCGATGCCGCCGTTATTTTCGCCGATCGCCATGCCGCACTGGCTGATAAAATGGCCCGGGAAGAATCGGATTCAGACCGCAAAGCCGAACTTGAGAAAATAGCGTCAACCTGCCGCCGGGTGCCGGCACAGGCGCCGCGTAATTTTGAGGAGGCGCTGCAGATGTACTGGTTCGTGCACCTGGGCACCATCACCGAATTAAACGGGTGGGATGCCATGAGCCCTGGTCATCTGGATCAGCATTTGTATCCTTTTTATCAACAAGATCTCGCAGAGGAAATGCTGAATCGAGAGGCAGCCAAAGAACTTTTGGAGTGTTTCTGGATCAAGGTCAATAACCAACCGGCGCCGCCCAAAGTCGGGGTGACTGCCCAGGAAAGCGGCACATATAACGATTTTACCAACATCAATATCGGTGGATTGCGGCCGGACGGATCTGACGGCGTCAATGACCTCTCTTATATCATGCTGGAAGTCATGGAGGAAATCCATCTTCTCCAGCCCCAGGCCAATGTCCAGATCAGCCACAAAACGCCCGACCGATTTTTAAAGGAAGCCTGTCGCGTCATTCGCCAGGGATACGGTTACCCATCGGTGTTTAACACCGATGAAGTCATTATGGAGCAAATGCGCACCGGCAAAACCCTGGAAGACGCCCGCCAGGGCGGATGCAGCGGCTGTATCGAAACCGGCTGTTTCGGCAAGGAAGCTTATATATTAACCGGTTATCTCAATGTGCCCAAGATCCTGGAACTGGCACTCAATAATGGAACGGACCCTATCAGCCAACAGCAAATCGGACCGCAAACCGGCGACCCGGCGCAGTTTAAGGACTTCGATGCGCTTTACGCGGCTTTTCATCACCAGCTCCAGTACATCACCGATCTGAAAATCCGGGTTAATAACTACATTGAGCGCATGTATTCCAACTATGCACCGGCGCCCTTTCTGTCAGTTGTCATCCGAGACTGCATTGCCAACGGCAAGGATTATTACAATGGTGGCCCGCGATACAACACCAACTACATCCAGTGCTGTGGAATCGGCACCGTTGCCGACAGCCTGTCGGCTGTTAAAAAACATGTATTTGAAGAAAAAGACGTCCCCCTGGAGCAGTTGCTGGCGGCGTTAAAAACCAATTTTAAAGGACAGGAACCCCTGCGGTTGCGCCTGGTAAACAAAACACCATTTTATGGAAACGATGATGATTACGCCGATACGATCATGCAGCAGGTTTACGGTTCTCTGTTTGAGGCCATTGACGGAAAGCCGAATACGAAATACACCTCCTATCATCTGAACATGCTATCTACCACCTGTCATATCTACTTTGGGAAAAAGCTGGGCGCTTCGGCCAACGGCCGCTTGGCCACCCTGCCGATATCCGACGGAACGTCGCCTTCCCACGGTGCCGACCGCAACGGTCCGACGGCCGTTATTAAATCTCTGGGTAAAATGGATCAGATCAAATCCGGCGGCACCCTCCTCAACCAGCGCTTTTTACCCGATGTCCTCGCTGGGGAAGAGGGGATTGAAAACATCGCCCATCTTATCAGGGCTTACTTCAAACTCAATGGACATCATATTCAGTTTAATGTCGTTGATTCACAGACCCTGCGGAAAGCCCAGAACGCACCCGATGAATACCGGGATCTGCTCGTTAGGGTCGCCGGCTACAGCGATTATTTTGTCGATCTGGATCAATACCATCAGGAAGAAATCATAGCCCGCACTGAACAAGAATCCTTTTGAAACGACCTCTAAAGTTTTGTTAAAAATGGACGATCTATACTAATAACAGTGTGTGGGTTGTCATACTGTTATCCCAATGCTCTGGGGGTGGTTCCTTGCGAATCGCCCCCATCATTGCTTTCGCCTTCATCCGGGGACACCGCCTGCCTTATCCGGACCTGACCATTAGGAAAAAAAATTCACAATAATTGTGGCATACATTCCCTATACTGAGAATTTATTCCGATCAGATCTGAGTTGCAAAAAACCTATAAATATTTGAATTTATATCTTATATTTTTCTTATAGATTAATAGGCACGCTTTGTGCTATCGACCATGGTGACCGGATGCGACCCGGTACTGATTTCGCACGCAACCCTAGGGAAGGTGCCAGATGAAGTCCAACCGCGACCGAAGAGAGGCATCGCGTTTCCGCCACGAAGCCCAAATCATGTTTGAACACTACTCTTCCGGAAGGTATTATGAAGGCAGGATGTTTAACTACAGTCGAGGAGGCATGTACTTTGAATCGGATTTTGCACCCATGGTTGGGGCGGAAATCTTTATAGGAGTTGAAAATTCCCCTCACAATTCCGGCCACGACGTCTACCGTGCCAAAATTATTTGGAAAAAAAAACTGGCTGACATGCAGTCATTTTTTTTCTATGGCGTCGGGGTAAAGTACTTTTAATACGGCACTGCATGTTTTGAAACCACTTCTAGCTTTTGATGGATTGAGCCAGATCATTAATTCTTTCTCTTATTGCAATCATATATTTAGCTATCTTTCCAAGATGATCAGCCGTAATCGAGTCATGGTATCCCCTTAACACAATTAACGGGTCAAAGGTACAGATTCGATTCATCTCTCTGAAAGCGATCTCGATATTTTCTTGTCCCCCCTTTTCTTTGATTTCGGGAAAAAGGTGAACAAATGTCCGCAAGGTATCCCGGAGAACAAGAATAACACCCTGAGTATAATAAATCCGATCGTCCAGTTCGGTATACGGGACTTCTTCACTGGACTGCACCAGCAGACCAAGGGGCTGATCTAAAAACTGGGTGCTAATGATAAAAGAAAGCATGTTGTACATGTCATCCGTTCGCATGTTGAAGACTGCGGTTTTATTGATCAGATCGGCCTCATATTGCTTCAGCAACTTGATACCCTTTTTATACTGGCTCTCGCTGGATGGAAACCACCAGCTATCGGACGTGAAGGCAAAATACGTTTCCCGGGCTTCCTGCAAATTTTTATTTTCCGCATCCACTTTGCCGTATTTGGCCAGGTTGGTAGAAAAATAATTGGTCAGCATCCGGGTTGCAAAAATGGTCCCCCGCTGTCGATTGGCCCGGTTGTCGAGCCAGCGGGTGGGAGAAATAATCAGATCGTTGACACTCCAGCCGAAAGGAGAGTTCATTTCCTGTTCCAGCCGGTTTCGAATGGATGCTGATAAAGCAGCGCCTTTCTGGAGTTGATCTGAATCCGGTTTTGTTTTGACCAAAATTTCAGTAACATTTTGGTCCAGTTCGGGGAATCGGGTCGGGTCCAAAATAGTGTAGCCTTTGTACACCGTCCAATACAGTCCGGCCGAAAGGGGCCATATTAATATAAAGGCCAGAAGAATTAATACCATCCATTTGCCGAATTTCGTCATTGTGGGAAGCAGAGATTTTTCCATCGTTAAGATTTTCCTCATGTGTCGATATAGGGGTTATCAAAAAAACGTTGCGGTATTCCAACGTTTTTTCTACAACCACTTATACTGCAATTCCTTATTCCGGAACATAATTATGGAAAACGTTATAAAAGGGCTCAACACTCAAATTTAAAATTTGTGAAAGGGTAAGCACTGCCCTATCAAGTGTCAATAAAGGGTCCGGGGTTTCTAACCGGGTCAATCCCCAGATATTTTTTGCCGCACCAATTCACTTGACAGGGTTTGGAACCATGCTATTTATAGAGTATTACTATAAAATCCGTCAAATAAAACGGCGAGCAAAATTCTGCTTAAATTTTCGGTGTTTTCATTAACACCGACGATCTATTACAACGGAGATTAATTATGTTTAACAGGCAATTATGTGTAACCGAAACAGCGGGTCGATTTCTGCATGTATGGTTTAGCCTGGTGCTGGGAGCCGTGGTTTTAGCTGGATGCGGCACCTCCAACTACGGCAGCCTGCAAAACAGCTCGGAGGCCGACCAGATATTTAAGAACAATCAGTTACTGCCGGATTATACCTATTATTACAGCGGTTTTCAACGCATTCCTTACGGTATTATCGGCATTGATAACAATTACACGCTGCGTTCGAGCGTTTGGAAACCCATGGAATTAAACCCCACGGTGCTCAAGCAACTGTCATATCGGATGGCACATGTTTACAGTCTTGACCCACGAGGCGCCTGGATTTTGGACACGGAAGGCAACCGGGTGGGCATCTGGTATTCATCCCGGAACTACACGAGAATCAATATCGAAAAAGAAAGACAGATTGTTGTGGTGTCGCCGGAACCCCCGGACTTGAGGGGAATTCCCTAAGCCAGTAAATTTGTCTCATAAATAATTTGGAATTTATTAGACACAAGGGTTAAACTGCTACCTTGGCAGCGAAAAATATGAATGGAAAAAGAAGAATTATCGCGGCTGTCTTGTTGTTTTGTATCTGGTTGTTTGGTGGTTGTGCAGCCGTGATTGTCGGTGCCGGTGTCGGGGCCGGAACGTATACCTATATCAAAGGGGATTTGAAACGATCTTATCCGGTCAAATTTAATGAAACCTTAAACGTTTGCATCAGCATCCTGGATGATCTCGATCAACCGATTGTCGAACAAACCACGGATGGTGAAAAAACAACCATCAAAACCAGAAGAAAAGATGGTTCCCCCCAGACCGTTAATGTTGCCATAGAAAGTACCGAATGGACCCAGGTATCCGTGAGAACCGGCGTGGTTGGATATTGGAAAAGAGATGTGTCACAGCAGTTTCATGAGTTTATCGCCGAAAGGCTTAAAGAGTAAGGTTCAAAGGTTCTGGGTTCAGCGTTCAGGGTTGCCATATGATCGTTGAAAGCGGAATCCGGAATCCCAAACTCTGAACACCCACCCCTCAAACCCTGAACCTCGGAACGCTGAACCCCGAACCTTTTTAATTTTTCAACCGCTGCTGCGCATAGGGCAGTTCGTGGTTAAGCGCGTCTATTTGTTCCTGTTCCAGACGGTTGATTTCATCAATGTGGTTTTTCATAATCTGCAGCATGCGAGGGTCGCTGAAACGGTGCAGGCTGAAACTGGATACGGCTGTAAAACCACGCCGGATCTTATGCGCTCCGCCGGCACCAGGATCAAAGCGCTGAACGCCATTGTCAATAGCCCACTCTATGGGCGAGTAGTAACAGGCATTAAAATGAAGTGAATTGAACGGCCGGGGACATCCCCAGTAACGACCGTAAAGTTGCTTGCCCTTTGTCACCAGCATCGACATTCCTAAGGGCAGCGATGAATCCCTTCTGTCATAGGCCGCGATAAAAAGCAGCCGATGACGGTATCGGTCATACAATCCCTCGAAAAATGATTCGGTCAGATAGCGGCAGCCCCAGGGGCCGAATTTGTCGTTGGTATGCTTATAAAATCGGTACATCAGAGGAAAAAGTGTGCTGGGAATAGTGTTCCCGGTTAGGATTTTTAAAGAAATCCCCTGCTTTTCGACAGCTTTGCGCTCCCGTTTGATGTTGCGCCGCTGGTTGGAATTAAAAATCGCCAGATAGTCATCAAAACTTTTATACCCATGGTTGAGCCAGGCGTAACTTTGATGTTGCCAGCCGAAATACCCTAAATCAAGCATCTCACGATGCCATTGGGGGTCAACAAACAGGAAGCTGCTGCCGGACAGATGGTAGCGTCGGCACAAACGATCAATTTGAGCGACCATTGCCGATGTCAAATATGGCACGTCCTCCCCGGGGGCAATTAAAAAGCGATAGCCGAACATCGGTGTGAAGGGACTCATTCCGACTATTTTAGGGTAATACTCAATTCCCATACGACCGGCGACATCTGCCCATACGTGGTCAAAAACAAATTCACCGGCACTATGCCCCTTGATATACATTGGCGCGGCGGCTACCAGATCCGAACCGTGGCGTACCGTCAGGTGGTGAGGCAGCCAGCCTGTTTTAGCCGTGGTGCTACCCGATAGTTCCATTAGGCGCAACCAGTCCCATTCGAGAAATGGCGTTGGCAGCGGTTTTGCAAGGGCATCCCATTCATCGCGGTCAATATCAGAGATGTTTTGAATCCAGGAAATCGAATAGGCAGAAGATTGCAGTTTGGCCATAAGGTCACCAGTTGGTTCATTTAAACAACTGGAGTCAAATTAAGTCCGATATTGCTCCATGTCATCTTCTTTTTAATTGATTCGGCACAGATTTACCAATTTCTTGACAATCAACGCCGGATAAATAATATTAGAAAGTTAAACTAATCTAAGCAGGGTAAAGGAAACGCAAAATGCCGATATATGAATTCAGGTGTTTGAAGTGCAATGACTGTTTTGAGTTCCTGTTAAGGAATCAGGAAGAGCAGATAGATCTCAGATGTCCCAAATGCAAATCCGAAGAGTTAGAACGGGTAATAAGTGTGTCATGTCATTC
>Ga0265306_10001183_pt1 | contig 12702 bp, 7 predicted proteins | sample Helome_3_FD_192493 | JGI IMG/M metagenome (GOLD analysis project Ga0265306, IMG submission 192493) | Marine sediment microbial communities from subtidal zone of North Sea - Hel_20160420 (Illumina Assembly) | ecosystem: Environmental > Aquatic > Marine > Subtidal zone > Sediment ...
GTTATACCTACACCCCGGCTCTGAACTTCAACGGTAGCGACAGCGTCGATTACACGGTTACCGATGGTAGTCTGACGGATATCGGGACGCTTAATATCACGGTCAATGCCGTGAACGATGCGCCGGTGGCCGTCGATGATGCGATTACCGCGGTCGAAGACACGCCGTTTACTTCGACCATCGACCTCGATGCGAATGACCTGGACGTCGATGGCGATGCGCTCAGCGTTGTGGCCGGTACATTTGCTACCGCACAGGGTGGCAGCATCACCATTGCCGCCGATGGCAGTTATACCTACACCCCGGCTCTGAACTTCAACGGTAGCGACAGCGTCGATTACACGGTTACCGATGGTAGTCTGACGGATATCGGGACGCTTAATATCACGGTCAATGCCGTGAACGATGCGCCGGTCGCAGTCGATGATGCGATTACCGCAACCGAAGACACGCCTTTCACTTCCGTGATCGACCTCGATGCGAATGACCTGGACATCGATGGCGATATTCTTAGCGTTGTCGCTGGCACCTTTGCTACCGCACAGGGTGGCAGCATTACGATTGCGGCTGACGGTAGTTACACCTATACCCCAGCTCTGAACTTCAACGGTAACGACAGCGTCGATTACACGGTTACCGACGGTAGTCTGACCGATATCGGGACGCTCAACATCACGGTCAATGCCGTGAATGATGCGCCGGTCGCAGTCGATGATGCCATTACCGCTACCGAAGATACCGCTTTTACTTCCGTGATTGACCTCGATGCCAACGATACCGATCTCGATGGCGATACCCTTAGCGTTGTGGCCGGTACCTTTGCCACGGCCCAGGGTGGTTCGATCACGATAGCCGCCGACGGCAGTTACACCTACACCCCGGCTCTGAACTTCAATGGCAACGACAGCGTCGACTACACCGTCACCGACGGTAGTCTGAACGACGTCGGCACACTGAACATTACCGTGAACGCGGTCAACGATGCGCCGGTGGCCGTCGATGATGCGATTACCGCGGTCGAAGATACGCCGTTTACTTCGACCATCGACCTCGATGACAATGACCTGGACGTCGATGGCGACACCCTCTCCGTTGTAGCGGGTACCTTTGCTACCGCACAGGGTGGCAGCATTACGATTGCGGCTGACGGTAGTTACACCTATACACCCGCCGCCAATTTCAACGGCAACGACAGCGTCGATTACACCGTCACCGACGGCAGTCTCACCGATATCGGCACACTCAACATCACGATCAATGCCGTGAACGATGCCCCGGTCGCAGTCGATGATGCGATTACCGCGGTCGAAGACACGCCATTTACGTCGGCCATCGACCTGGATGCTAACGATACCGATCTCGATGGCGATGCGCTCTCCGTTGTGGCCGGCACTTTCGCCACCGCACAAGGCGGTAGCATCTCGATTGCCTCCGATGGCAGTTATACTTACACCCCCGCCGCTAACTTCAATGGTAACGATAGCGTCGACTACACGGTCACCGACGGTAGTCTCACCGATATCGGCACACTGAACATTACCGTGAACGCGGTCAACGATGCACCACTCATAGATCTCGATAGCGACAATAGTGCGGCTGCAGGGAATGACTATGCAGTAAACTTTACCGAAGGTGGCAGTGCGGTATATATCGCTGACACCGACATCAGTATTACTGATGTCGACGGCACAAACCTGGCAGGTGCCACAATTACCATCAACAGTGTTGAAAGCGGCGATTTACTGACTATCGGTTCAATTCCCGCCGGTATAACAGCGAGTGGCTACGATTCGGTCACCGGTACGATTACCTTATCTGGCGCCGCATCATTGGCTGACTATCAATCTGCTATCCGGGCAATTCAGTTCTCGAATGACGGGTCGACAGTCAATGCAACTCGTAGCATCGATGTGCTTGTTAGCGATGGTTCGAACAACAGCAACATAGCAACCACGGACGTTACTATAAACACCCTGCCGACAGTATCTGTTACCGATGTATCGGTGCAGGAACCGGCAGCAGGAACAACCGTTTTGACCTTTACCATTGCGATCGATCAGACGCTAGGTAGCGATTTAACTTTCGACTATGAAACCGCAGATATCAGCGCCCTCGCCGGTGCGGACTTTGTCGGTATTTCCAGCACCGTGGGAACAATTACAGCTGGCAGTACGTCAACCACCGTAACGGTAACGGTTAACAGCGACGCTAATGTTTTTGAAGGCGACGAAATCCTGGCCCTCAACCTGACCGGCTTTAACCAGACCGTCAATTTCGATGCCGCTGCGCATAGCATAAGCGGTGGTGTGCAGGGCATAGGCACCATCGGTGCAAACAATGGCGCACCGGTAGCAGTCGATGACAGTTACATTACTACGGTCGATACACCACTGATTGTCACCAATGCATTGGCCAACGATACACTGGTGGACAATGCTCGCGTCGATGTAACTGGTTACACTGACCTCGGTTCCGGAATGTACAGTTTCAGCGGCACCAATGGTAGTGTCGTTTACGACTCAAACAGTGGCGAATTCACCTTCACTCCCAATAGTGGATACGCCGGTATCGCCGGATTCAGCTATACACTGATCGACGATGATGGCGAGACCGATACTGCCTCGGTATCTGTTGATGTCAGCTCTGTTGTGGTTAATCCACCAGTGGTGAGCAATGTACCTGATACTGCTTACACCGAAAACGATAGCCCGGTCTCGGTGGTTTCAGGTATCAACATATCAGATGTGGATAGCACTAATTTATCTTCTGTAGTGGTTACCATAGATGGGTACATCGGCTCACAGGACGTGCTCGATTACCTGACCGCGGGAACCAGTGTCGTGGCCAGCGTTGCAGTGTCCGGGTCTACCTGGGAACTCACCCTGACCGGTGGCATCGATATAAATGAATACGAGACTGTTCTGGAATCGATTACATATCAAAACAGTTCCGATAATCCCAGTACTTCGACTCGCAATATAACAATTGAAGCATTCGACCAGAGTTATTCGAATCTGTTTGGTTCGGATGCGGGAACCCTGTCGGTCACTGCAGTTAATGATGCGCCCGATGTGTTCGACAATGACGTCTACACCCTCGAGAGCAGCCAGAACAATGGGCTCGGCATTACAGCACCAACCGACGTAGACACCGATGACGCTACTCTGGTCATCACCGTGACGACATTGCCCGGCGCCCTCGGCGCAGTAACTCTGGCGGATGGCAGCCCGCTTGTAGTCGGCCAGACCCTGAGCCTCGCAGAATTGACCTCACTGGAGTTCGATGCCGGCGTATCACAGGGCAGCGGCACATTTTCCTATACGGTTGATGATGGACAGTTAACCACTACGGGTACTACCACCATCAGCGTAGGCGCGACAAATCCTGATTTTGCAACAGTCTATGAAAGTGGCCTCGCTGACGGTACCGGAACGGGCCCGGCCCAGGTAAGCGGCAACCTGTTTGCCAACGATGGTAACGCCGGTAACAGCATCGACAGCATTGATTTCGGAGCCTCCAATTTTACCGCAGTAGGTGGAGTTATCACGGCGACTACTGCCCTCGGAACCTTAACCGTATATGCGGATAATGGCACTCCCGGTTTTACCGTCGGTGACTACACTTACACGCTGAATTCCGCAGATGGCAGTAGCGCAGACTTAGATGAGGTATTTACCTATAACTTCACCAATGGTATTGGTTACAGTGAAAACCTGACCATATCCATCATCGATGATGCGCCGATCGCGAATAACCTTGTTCAGGACGTCCCTGAATCAGAAGAAAAAGTCTTCAATATTATTTTTACGCTGGATGATTCGGGCAGCATGGCCTGGGGCTCAATTACGGGTGATACGACTCCCCCGGCAAGCGAACCTACACGAATGGATGTTGCCAAGGATTCTCTTTCGGCGCTTGGCTCTGAATTTTTCAACCAGTCTACCCAGGTTGAAATAACACTGGTCACCTTCAACTCAAATGCAAGTTTTGTTGGCACTTATAGTGATTTTGCATCCTTTGAAGCGGCATTGGCCGCGGTAACCCCCGGCGGTGGCACCAACTACGTCGATGCGACAAACGAAATACAGACTCAGTTGGCTACTGATCTGGCATCCCAACTTCCGGCAGATGATGTGCAGAATATTTCCTACTTCATTTCCGATGGCGAAGCCAACACAGGTACTTCACCGATAGGCAGCGGTTATATCGAATTCGTCAACAGTAACTCGATTGAATCCTATTCGGTTGGTATCGGCTCCAGTCTGCCCGGAGACCTGTCTGATCTAAACTATATTCACAACATCGATTCCCTGGGACAGGGCGGCGGCACGGTAGATGATGCGATCATTGTAACAGACGTCTCTCAACTCGAGTCTGAATTGCTGTCCACGGTACCGACAGCGTTTGGCGGTAATATCACCGCCAACGGATCGATATCAAACGTTCTGTTTGGTGCGGATGGCGGTTATGTAGAGTCTTTGACTACCAATATAGGCGGTACCGATTATACCTTCAGCTATGACGGCAGCACCGTGTCTGTACCTACAGCATTGGCCGCCACCGTCGTGGTCAATGGCAGCACCATTGAACTGGGTGCTGACGACGGGTTTGCCTATGGCACTTTCACCTTCGATTTTGCCGATGGCACCTACACCTTGAGCGCACCGAATGGACTCGCACCCGCGGTCTTCAATTTCGACTACAGCGTTATCGATGGTGATGGCGATATCGCCTCGGCGACGGCAACGATCAACATCATTGACGATGCTCCGGATGCGCGCGACGACCTGGATAGTCTGCAAGCCTATGAGGTAGCAGAAGGTAACGTCGTTACTGCGCTGGGTACCGATGGAGGTCCCCAGTTTGGCTCCAATATATCTCCCTTCAGCACCCAGGGCGGTGGCGTTGATAAAGTCGTCGACGACGCCGTGGTCAGTGAGTTCACGTATAAAGGCAGCACCATCAGCATTGCTAGCGGTGACTTCACCGTGGTCTCATTTCCGGACCCGACAGGCAACAGCGAAAATGTCCAGGTCAACAGCCAGGCGAATATCAATTCATCCAACTTCACTATCAGTGGATTTTCCGGAGGGTCGCCAGATACGCTCGGCTTCGATACCGGAGGCGGAACGCAAGGGGTCGGCGTTGGCAACAGTCGCCTTAATAGCGGCGAATCGCTGGTAATCGATTTCGAACTGACTGAATTACCCTATGGCGCTGATAACCTGACCTTAACCATGAACGATTTCGGTGGTGGTGATGCTGTCGACATCACGGTATATGCTATCAATGGCACAACGGTTCTGGCCTCTTTTACGCATAATGCAGGCAGTGGTACAGATATTGATTTATCCGCCTTTAGCGGAGTGGGCTCGGTGCAAATCGACCATAACAATGGCAACGACTCCATACTGCAATTTATTGATTACGACCCCGCTCCCGCGCCCGCTGCGTCGATTACCCCGGCAGGTGGAGATAACGGCAGCAACCTGACCTGGGTATACGGTTATGAAACCGATCTCGATGGCAATGGTGTTTACCAGGCCACGATCACGGATTCGAACGACGGCTCGCAATTTATCATGCGCAGTAATGGCTTTTACAGTTTTACGCCCGATCAAACCGGTGCACCTACAGATGTCTCGGTGGATACCACTTCCCAGGCGAATATCGATGCCGATCCGAATTTGGGCGTCAGTATTCGTGCCGGCGGCAGCACCCTGCAATATTCTGCTGATGGTATCGGAGTTGTTGGTGGTAATGGACAATTACTGAGCTCCGGTGAAGCGCTTCTATTCACTTTCAGTGGTGTCGGCGCCCCAAATGGTGTGGAAAACCTGATCCTGTCAATTCGTGATTTTCAAAGCGGCAACAATGATGAAGCCACTGTTGTCGTCACGCATGATACCGACGGAGACGGCAACCTGACTAACGACACCATAATATTGTCAGGCACGAGTTCTGGTACCGCCACTCTGGACCTTTCCCAGTTCAGTGGTGTGACTCAATTCGATATCGAATATACCGGTACCGGCTATGACCTTGGTCTGAGCAATATCAGTTACCAGATTCCCGCTACATCACCCCCGACTAATCTGGATCCTGTCCTGGTTGACTATGTTTTGACCGATACTGACGGTCAGTCCGACACGGCGCAACTGGCACTTTATACCATCGATCAAACCATCACTGGTAGCAGTGGTGTGGATAGCATTTCCGGCGGTAGTCTGAATGATGCGATTATTGGTGATACCGGTGACGACATCCTGTTCGGTAACGCCGGTAATGACTCACTGTCGGGTGGTGCGGATAACGATACGTTATCTGGTGGCGCCGGAAACGACTACCTCAGTGGTGGTGATGGCATGGACAACCTGAGCGGTGGGATCGGCGACGATACCCTCGATGGTGGCGCCGGGGACGACCTCGTCGACGGTAGTTCCGGTGATGACGTCGTACTCGGTGGTGAAGGCGACGATCTGGTATTCGGCGGTTCCGGCGATGATCGCCTGGAAGGTGGGGCGGGTGACGACGTGTTGTCAGGCGGCTCCGGAAACGATGTCATATTCGGCGATGCTGGCGATGATAGAATCAATGGCGGCAGCGGCAATGACAGTCTGATCGGTGGTGATGGAATCGACATCTTTGCCCTCGAATCCGGAGACGAGGGTACGATTGGAGTTCCCGCGGTCGATACGATAGTCGATTTTACTCTGGGTGTTGGCGGTGATGTACTCGACCTGTCTGACATGCTGCAAGGTGAAGATCTCGCTTCACTGGATGGCTACCTGAATTTTAACTATGACGGCGTCAGCGGCGATACCACGATCAGCATTGATATCGATGGCAGTTCGGGTACCTTCGAATCTGCCCAGGAAATCGTATTATCAGGCGTCGATTTAACCGCTAACGGCACGCTTAGCGACCAGCAAATTCTCGATAACCTGCTCAACAACGGTAATCTGATCGTCGATCAATAATCGGTCAACCTGAAATTTGGTGCCAGGGATGGCATCTATTTCGGATAATCCGGTGTTTCGATATCTGCGCCGAAACTCATCTAATTCATGTGAGCATAGACAGTACCGAACGCAGATTGTCAGGAATATTTACCGGTTTTTCGCTGGCCCGGTCCACGTAAACATGGACAAAATGGCCCTGGGCAATGGCCTGTTCCCGACCGCCGACAAACAGTCCCACTTCATAACGCACTGAGCTGCGGCCCAGGTGAGCAACCCGAATGCCCGCATCGATATCTTCTGGAAACGCCGCACTACTGAAAAAATTGCACTGGGTTTCGACAACCAGGCCGATGACATCGCCGTGGTGAATATCGAGCGCACCCTGATCGATTAAAAACCGATTTACCGCCGTATCGAAGTAACTGTAATACTGGACATTATTGATATGTCCATATACATCGTTATCCATCCAGCGCGTGGTAATGGTCATGAAGTGCCGATAGTCTTCACGCTTGTCTGGAACCTGTTTTTCTAACATAGAAACTTCCCTGCCAGGCGATAGATTAATTGAATTTATGGCCTGATTCTGAACATAAAAACATTCCACTAGAGACCAGCACTCATTTTTATTAAAGTCGATTCGTTATGCAACCCAATACAATTTTTTCAATTGCTTGTATTGATGTGGGTCGTATTCGCCCTGACTGTTTAGGCGAGAGTATCAAAACCAGTTAAAAGGGCTGAAGTCAAATGAGTAAATCGAAATGCAGGCCCATAACGTCTATTACTGGCTACATGTAAGCGTAAATATTTTCCCCAAATACAGTAAAGTACAACTATAAATTACTTTAAAATACATATTCTTAAGGAAACTTTTTAATCGAAAGGATAAGAGCAATATGGATCGCAGAGTTTCATCACATATCATACCCGAGATATACGAGGCTACCATAGTCCCAGCTCATTGGGACTATGTGATAACGATGATCGCGAAACTCACGCGGTCTAAAGCCGCCTGCCTGTACTATAAGAACAAAGAAATGGAATTAGCCAGCACAATCGCGCAATTCGGCCTGCCGGAGGATCAAAACGTCAGTTTGGACGATCAGAGCGATGCCCTTGATAACATGTTCTCTACCAGTGACATCGGGAAACCTGAAGATTTCGAGTGCATCCAATTTCACCCAGATAGCAACGACACTATGCTGAAAGACTCCAGATTTCACATAAACTGGATGAAACCTAACGGTATCTACTATGTTGGGGGCGCTCAATTTTTAGACACGAAAACCCACAAGGCCGGCATAATGATTATGCGCAGCAAAGAAGCTGGCCCCTGGAAAGATGGTGAAATTCGAGTGCTCAATGAGATTTTGCCGCACCTGAACCGGGCGTTTAAAATTCATTCTGAGTTTACGCATTTACGTTTGAAACAGGATGCGTTATTAAAAGGCCTTGACCGTCTTGTAATCGGATTGATCCTGTACGACCGCAGCGCACAACCGGTATATATCAACCCAACTGCGAAATCTATTATCGAAAGCCACCCTGCATTGCAGCTTCAAGAAGGTGATTTGCTAATAACCAATCCTGCAGATGATAAAAATTTACGCAAGACCATCATCGATACGGCCGAAATAGATCCCGATGATTCATGGAAGCAAAGTGTGGCAATAGGAATCACTCACCCGGAAGTAGAGGCACCTCTACCGATCCTGGTCACACCTATGCATGCACATTTAATTACCTCGGATCTAGACTATGAAGGTGCAAAAGTTGCTGTTTTCTTAAGTGATCCCAACCTGCAACAACCAATTTCGATTGATAGCCTGGTGAGTGTTTACAGTTTAACCCCTTCCGAAGCCCAGGTTGCTATCAGTCTCGCCAATGGGCATAGCATTGATCAAATAGCTAGTAACTCGAATCACAGTGCCCACACTATCCGATCTCAGCTAAAATCGGTATTTCGAAAAACTGGTGTATCACGTCAGAGCGAGCTGATAAAACTTCTTTTAACCGGTCCGTTTGCACAAAGAAGACGTTCTGCAGCTACTTAATATCAACCAGGCAGTCGATTTTGATATTTGACACCTAAAGATAGGCCTTTGGCACGAAGGGATAAGTCCCTGGACTGCCATTGCGATAACCTTCCATTTGCTTCCCACATCAATTGACTAACCGAGGTGTGTACATATCAGGACCGGTGCCGCTGAGGCTTTGCGATTGCAGCTATGGAGGAAGAATTTAAGGTGGCTAGTACTTATCTGGTTGCGACCAGATATTGTAATCGGCCCATATGCTAACAGCTGGCTACTTTTTAGAGCTGAAAGCACCGTTTGAGTATATTTTTGACTGTACGTTTGTGGTGACGTTTTGAACAAAATAAAAATGGCTGGAATCAGGCTCCCGATCATGGACAGACTAGTCCAGTCCGGATACACGCCGGTACAAGAAGGGCGTAATGTGAGGTGGACGAGAGGGAAATGCGATAATGTATGGATCGGCAAAAAGGTAATTCAGGCAAATTCAAACAACAAAGGCGCTGCAATAATAAAACTTATCGTCGGCGAACCTAGTGCCAGTGCTTATAAAGAGCGACAGGGGATGCAGGATGTATGGTACACCGATAATTTTCGAGGTTCGGGCTACTACCGCAACTTATTCGGCATACTGGGTGCAGCATTGCTCAGGCCAGGCGGGTGTCGTAAACGTAGAAAATCACCTGACTATTAAAATCATGGCAGTCAGCCCGGTCACTTTCGCGATAAAAAATTTTATCGTTAAAATTATTAAATCAGTCACAAAAATGCGTTTTCACATACGTTAGTATTTGCGTCGACGTGTAATAACGAAAAAGGGAAGGAAATAGACATGGTTCAATACGTCGAAGACGGAAGCTGCATCACTCAATTCGAACTTGGTGAAATGTTTCAAAAGGATGACAGGGCGCGAGACTATAGTTCAGCCTTCAAATGGTACATGCAATCAGCGAAACACGGCTACCGCAAAGCACAGCACCAATTGGGCACGATGTATGCGCGTGGCACTGGTGTTACGAGGAATTACATTAAGGCTTATGCATGGTGCAAGATATCAGCGTTACAACACTCGCGCAGAGCATCAATGAAGCTCAAGAAAATCGAACCCTATTTGTCTGTAGGACAAATTTCCAGCGCTTTGAAGTTGTCGCGACAATACTATGAATTGTATGTAACTCCCTATTCTCACTGAAGAAAAAGTAGCGATAGTTAGATTAGTATATTTTTTCGGGATAATTGCGACGAGTTTAATTCTCGCACCCTGATTCTGCTTTTTTGTAAGCGTCCGGCCAACCCCACCTACTAGCGCTTGACCTGCTGTGGTAAGTCAACGTTCCAGGGCAGCAGCTGCTCGATGTCTTGTGATTTTCTGGGTAGTTCTTCAAGCAGATGGTTCAGATAATCAAACGGTGTTAGCCCATTCGCCTTGGCAGTTTCAATGAGGCTGTACAGCATGGCACTCGCCTGTGCACCATTGGCCGTGTTTGAGAACAGCCAGTTTTTGCGTCCGATCACAAAGGGTTTGATCGCACGTTCTGCCCGATTGTTGTCGATTTGGAGATTGCCGTCTTCGATGTATCGCTCGAGCTTCGACCATTGTCCCAGACTGTAGGCAATCGCCTTGCCCACGGCTGACTGGGGCGGTACCTGAAGCGCCGACTTATCCAGCCAGGCTTTAAACTGGTTTAGCAATGGCTTTGCCTTTGCCAGGCGTTGCGCTTGTTTTTCTACCGGGGTCATGTCTTTGATCTCGCTTTCTATCCGATATAACTTGCGGATATGGCTGATGGCCCAGTCCGCTTTGCCGGTCTTGCCCTTTACCTGGGCTCGCTGCACCTCGATGAACTTTCGCCGCGCATGTGCAAAACATCCGACCAGCGTGGCCTCGGTTTGTTGGTAACCCGCATAACCATCGACTTGTAAATATCCGTGGTATTCACCCAGATAATCCCTGGCACAGCGCCCCGCTCGTGAGTTTTGATAGTCGTACAGTACGATGTTCGGGGGTGGGTCTTTGTCTGCGTTTTTATCCGGTGGTGAGTCGCTACCCGTACAATAAACCCACATATAACATCGGCTCTTATCTTCATGGATGACTTTCAACGGTGTTTCATCCGCATTCATCACGGTTTGCTGTAACTGGATGGTTTTCAGCCGCTGATAAATCGGTATCAGCAGTTCACTGCACCGGATCATCCAGTTCGCCATGGTTTTTCGACTGAGTTCAATGCCGTACTGCTTGAACATCTGTTCCTGGCGGTAAAGCGGCAGGGCGTATTGATACTTGCTGGTAATAATCTGGCTTAACAGCGATGCAGTGGCAATACTCTTCAGAATCGGGGTTGGTGGTACCGGGGCGATCTTGATGGCTACCTCGGTGCCCAGTTGCTCACAGTGTCGGCAACTGTACTTCGGACGAATATGCTCGATGACCTTGATACTCGCCGGGATAAATTCCAGCTGCTCGTTTTTGTCTTCACCCATGCAGTGCAGTTCATGGCCACAACCATCACAGTGTTTATCCGCCTCTGCGATATCGTGAACGATGGTTTCCCGGGGCAGATCTTTGGGCAGTGGTTTGCGCTTCGGTTTTTTACGCGTGTAGCTGATCGACTCCTGTTCAGCTTCTGGCTCATCTTCTTCAACGGTCTGTTCCGTTTCATTGAATAAGCCCAACTGATCCTGGCCGGCTTCGCTGCTTTGACCAAACTGGCGTTGCTGCGCCAGGCGAAACTGTTCCAGGATTTGATGGTATTGCTGTGATAAATGATCGATCTGAGCGTCTTTTTGAACCAGTCTGGCTTGCAAATCGAGGACGATATTTTGCAACGTTTCGGGGTCTGAGGGTAGCGGTTCTGATGCCGTTTTCATGTCTGGCATTCTACCAGAAACAGCATCTAAATCAGAGGCTTATCTCGATCATTTAACCAACACAATGGGCGTATTTCAGTGGCTCGTGACCGATGATGTCATAACCGGATAATAACCATTCCCATTGCAGATCCGTTAATGTCATCATCTCTGAATGATAGCGGCGCGGCCATTTGAACTTCTCCTTCTCCAGGCGTTTGTACCACAGGCAAAACCCGCTCTGATCCCAGTACAACACCTTGATCCGATCACGGTTCTTGTTACAAAACACAAACAATGCCGGGGCAAACGGTGTCAGTTCCATCTCCTGCTCGACAATCATCAACAGGCCATTAATCGATTTGCGGAAGTCCACATAATCCCGGTGCAGGTAAATCGAACCGGCATCGACGAACATCCTCATGACAAGGCCTTCATCAACTGGGCCAGCCAAAGTGGTTCAGTGCCTCCAGGCATCTGCAACCGGCTATCCCGGTATTGCAACACCATCCCAGGCTGGATTGGCATTGTCGGTACAGACTTCGGTTGTACCTGGATAAACTGTTTCGTTTCCACCACCAGACCTTTGCGCCTCAGCAGCTTGCGTTGGCGATAGAATGTCTTGGCGTATATGCCCTCTTGCAAGCAAAAGGCTACGCCGGTCAATCCACTTTGGTCTTGTCGCTCAATTATGTCTTGCCACTCAGCGGTGCTGCGGTGTTCTCGTTTAGGCATGCCTGGATTCCTTAGAAAAAGAATCCAGTCTATTCAGCGCTACAAAATTCTACAGGTGGGGTTGGCCGGACGCTTACATTATATTCATAACTTTGTCTGTGCAATAGTTTTCACAT